>Ga0316205_10000651_pt1 | contig 57862 bp, 58 predicted proteins | sample 3monthpyrite_MG_FD_204941 | JGI IMG/M metagenome (GOLD analysis project Ga0316205, IMG submission 204941) | Microbial mat bacterial communities from mineral coupon in-situ incubated in ocean water Damariscotta River, Maine, United States -... | ecosystem: Environmental > Aquatic > Marine >...
TTTTACAAGCTACAAAGCTTACTAATACTAAAAATCCAAAGAGTTTTATGATTTTCATATGTTATATTTTATCTGTTGTTTTTACTCCATTTACATTTCTTAAAATGTGTAATGGATTTTCGTTTTTCAACTCGTTTGGCAATAAATTATTTGGCCAAGCTTGAAAACTAAATGGTCTAACCCAACGTTTTATAGAATCTACTCCAACTGCAGTGAATCTTGAATCTGTTGATGCCGGATATGGACCCCCGTGTTGCATAGACGGACATACTTCAACTCCTGTTGGAACGCCATTAAAAATAATTCTTCCAACTCTATTTTGTAATGCAGATATAATTCCAGAATTTGAAGAAAGTTCAGATTCAGTTCCGATAATTGTCCCTGTTAATTGCCCTTCTAATTGGTGTAAAATTTGTTCTAATTGTGCTTCATTTTCACATTCAACTAATAAAGAAAACGGACCAAATACTTCGTGATGTAAAGTTGGATTTTCTAAAAATATTTTTCCATCAACTTTAGAAACTATCTGACGCCCATAATTGCTTTTAACATCACCAGAAAAATCTGCTAATACTTCAATTCCATTTTGAGAAATTGCTTTTGCTTTATTGCCATTGTATGCTCTAACAATATTTGGATGCAACATACAAGTTGGTTCAATTTTTACAATTTCTTCTGCCAAAGTTTGTGCAAATTTATTCAATCCATTTCCTTTAATCCCTAGTAACAATCCAGGATTTGTACAGAATTGTCCTGATCCCAAAGTAATTGAACCTGCATAAATTTTTGCCCAATCTGTAGCTTTTTCTTTTAATGCTTCTGGTAAAAATACTACTGGATTTATACTACCCATTTCAGCAAAAACCGGAATTGGTTCTGATCTTTTTGCTGCGGCATCAAACAAGGCTCTACCTCCTCGAATACTTCCTGTAAATCCAACTCCTTTTACATTCGGATCTTGCACTAATGCTTGTCCAACTTCAATTCCGCTACTATTTAAATTAGAAAATACGCCGTTTGGCATTCCAGTTTTTTTAGCAGCTTTTATTACGGCCGACGCAACTAATTCTCCAGTTCCTGCGTGCATAGGATGCGATTTTACAATTACCGGACATCCTGCTGCTAAAGCTGCTGCGGTATCTCCGCCAGCAGTAGAATACGCTAACGGAAAATTACTTGCTCCAAAAACTACAATTGGTCCTAAAGGAATATGCATTTTACGTAAATCTCCTTTTGGCATTGGTTTTCTTTCTGGTTGCGCAGTATCAATTGTTGCTTCTACCCAAGAACCTTCTTCAACGTGAGTTGCAAAAGCTCTTAATTGTCCAACTGTTCTACCTCTTTCTCCCATTGCTCTTCCTGCTGGTAACCCAGATTCTGAAGAATACATTTGAATCAGCGATTCTCCCAATGCTTCAATTTCTTCAGCAATTGCTCTTAAAAAAACAGCTTTTTCTTTTCCTGATTTTTTAGAATAGATTTGAAATGCTTGTGCAGCTAATACTGTTGCTTGTTGTATTTCTTTTGATGTTGCTTCAGTAATTACAAAGGCATTTTCTGTATTTGTTTGTGGGTTAAACGTTGCAAATGTTTTTGTTCCTGTTGCAGAAAGTTGATTTCCTATATAATTTTTTCCTGTTATCATTTTGATTGGATTCTTTTTAAATGTGATGCTATATCAACGGGTTTAAACACCACTTTTGTTGATACTGGATATTTTTCTAATAATGCTTTTGGTCTGATTGGCCGTTGTGTAAAATCACCGCCACAATTGGAACAAACATGTTGTAAAACTGTATTTACGCACTCTTTACAAAAGGTGCATTCAAACGTACAAATCATTGCCTCTTGAGAATCAAATGGCAATGATTTATTACAGTTTTCGCATGTTGGTCTAATTTCTAACATGATTTTATCTACTATTTTTCTTTGTAGTTAGTTGTTTTGTGTTAGTGATTGAGGCATTTGTTGAAGCTCTTTTTTATGTGTTTGTTTTTTTTTACACGTAAAAAAAGCGACTGCCGAAAGCACGACCTTTAGGGAACACCCAAATTAATTTACAAATTTTTATACGCTGGCAATGTTGGTCTTGTTTTTAATCCGTCTTCTATAATTGCTAAAACTTTTTTTCTTTCTTCACCAATTAAAGGCAAACGAGGCTCACGAACATTTTCTGTTCCAATTCCTGTTGCTACTTCTGCCAGCTTAATATTTTGCACTAATTTAGTGTTTATATCTAACTCTAACAACGGCAAAAACCAACGATAAATTTCAATTGCTTCTAGATTTCTTCCAGCTTTTGCTAAGCTATAAATTGCAACAGTTTCAGCAGGAAATGCACAAACCAAACCTGCAACCCAACCATCTGCTCCCATTAAAATACTTTCTAACGCCAACGTATCAACTCCGCATAAAAGAGCAAAACGTTTTTTAAAACGATTCTTAAACCTCGATATGTTTGAAATATCTCTGGTAGATTCTTTTACCGCTTGGATGTTTTTACACTCAGCTAATTCCTCAAACATATCTAAAGTAACTTCAATTCCGTAATCTACAGGATTGTTATAAATCATAATTGGCAAAGAAGTACTATTTGCAACTTTCTTAAAATAAGTAACTGTTTCTCTATCATCAGCTTTGTAACGCATTGGAGGCAACATCATTAATCCTTCGGCTCCGTATTCTTTTGCCAATCTTGCCGCTTCAATAGCGTCTTTGGTTGATTGTTCTGCAATGTTGATAATTACAGGAACTTTTCCTTTTACAATTTCTACTGTTTTTTCTATTAAAATTTTCTTTTCTTCTGCTGTTAAAGTACTTGCTTCTCCTAAAGTTCCGCCTAAAATAATTCCGTTAACACCAGCATCTAATTGTGCTTTGATGTTTATTTCAAAATTTACTAAATCTAACGTGTCATCATCAGAAAATTTAGTGGTTACTGCTGGCATAACACCATTCCATTGTATACTCATTGTACTAGTTTTTTTACAAATTTACACTAGTTTTTACTTTTTTGATTTCCTTATATTATCGACATATAATACTTTATTAACTTAATTTTAATGAATAACGTTATTATAGCGTTAATTTTAGCATATATTTGTGCAATTACTAACAATTAGTGCATGAAAGTTTTACCATTTAAAATTCCGAAGTCGAAAGATGTTACATTAATTTATCAAGAAGATAAAGGGACTTTTTTTTATGATAAACTACATCAACATGAAGAAATTCAGTTATGTGCAATTGTGCAAGGCGAAGGAAGTTTGGTGATTGGAGATTCTATAAATGAATACAAAACTGGAGATATTTTAATTATTGGAAGCAATGTCCCACACGTTTTTAAAAGCGACACTTCTTCTGGAAAAACTTCTTTTATGCAAACATTGTTCTTTACCAAAACATCTTTCGGAGATGGTTTTTTTGAATTGGGTGATTTTGCTGAAATGCAACCTCTTTTTAAAATAAGTGAATCTGGCGGAATTGTAACGAGTACTAAAACTAAAATTTTAGAACTCTTTTCTTCTTTAAAAAATGCATCAAATTTTGAGCGATTTATTATTTTCTTAAAAATTGTTCGTGAATTATTGAACGCTGAAATGAATTCGTTATCCAAATTTATTTATCAGAAAAAATATTCTGACAACGAAGGAAAGCGCATGAGTAATATTATGGAATATACCATGAACAACTTTAATAAAGAGATTAATTTAGATACCATTGCAGGAATTTCGAACATGACGCCGAATGCATTTTGCAGGTATTTTAAACAACGAACTAACAAGACATACTTTCAGTTTTTGATTGAAGTCCGGATAGAAAGTGCTTGTCGGTTGTTAAAAAATAATGATGTACTGATTGCAGAAATTTCTGAAAAATCTGGATTTAAAAATATTTCAAACTTCAACAGAAAATTTAAAGATACTAAAGGAATTACGCCATCTAAATTTAGAAGTTTACATTAGAAATCTCAGTTAGCAGTCTCAGTATTCAGTTTTTGTTGCTATTATTGACATCCCGTTTTTTATTAAAAATTCCTCAATCGTTCCTCATTTCGGAATAACATTTTAAAGATTTTCTAATTCTGCTTTTAGTTTTTTGGTTAATCCTTTTATAACCAAATCATACGAATGATCGATCAACTCAAAAGCAAAAGTATCAGAAACATCGTTGTTTAAGGTAACGGTATTCCAATGTTTTTTACTCATATGCCAACCTGCATTTATGCTTTCGTATTCGCCTCGTAATTCTTCTGCCCAATCTGGATCGCATTTTAAATTGATATTTGTTTCTCCTTTTTCCCAATGATTTAAGCCCACCAAAGCAAACATTTTTCCCATGACTTTAAAAACCAAGGTTACATCATCAAACGGAAAATGTTCTGTAACTCCTTTTTTGGCAATACAATATTCTCTTAGTTGTTCTATGTGCATGTTAAAATTTTGAGTTAAAGATACAGCAGTTTTGAAAAATAATTCAGTTTGTTTCTAAACTCCTTTTTCGGTAACTTCGCTAACTCTTGATATAAAACATTAAAACGGAACCATATTCTTAACATTGTAGCCAATTTGAGAAAATGATGAACTTTCGACTAACTTTAATTACTGAAAACCAAAATTCTCTTGAAAAAGGGAAAAAGTTTGCGGAATTGATATGCGAAACTCTGAATTGTGAAAACGGATTTGAAATCTCAAAATATGAGAAACTGAAAAACTCATACCGAATTGAAATTATTGGAAGAATAGCTGACCAAAATAATTCGATATCGGAATCAATTGAATTGACTGACAGAATTTGTTCGCCTTGGATTGTGAATTTTGACCGAACAAAAAATGATGTGGAATTGATGTTTAATAAATCGGAATTAACTAATTATCGGAATGTGAATTTCAACACTCTGAATTGGGCAAATTTCGGAGTAGAAAAAAAATAAAAACTGGCTACAACACAGTATATAAAAAATTGCTGTTTTGTGCTTAACCAATGTTAGTTGCTCTGTTTGCTAGCTTCTGATTTTCCTTCGGAAAATCCTCGCACACAAACACGCAACTTTCCATATACATAAACGTTAGCGAATCTCCAAAAATGCCTTCAAAATCGCTAAACTTTCTGTTGGATTTTCTTCCATCGGTACATGTCCAGAATTTTTTATAATAACTAATTTAGAATTTGGCAGTAAACTATCCATTCGTTTTCCGTTATCTAACGGAATCCAAACATCATTTTCTCCCCAAAGTAGTAGCGTTTCTGTTTTTATACTTTTTAGCTTCTCTAAATTTGCTTTATCATCAAAGTCAAAGTCCATTTTTGCTCTGTCTATAAAAGCTTGCCTGTTTCCTGTTCTCAAAGCCATTTCGTGATAACGTGTAATTAATGCATCTGTTATTTTAGAATCATCAGCATACACTTGTTTCATATTTTCTTTAATGATTGTTTTTGGAGTGATGTATAAAAAAAGTGAATTTAAAATTGGAGTTCTTGCCATTCTGAAAATCCAAGGTTGTGGCTTGTTTGTTGGTAAACCGCTTGCATCAATTAAAACCAATTTTTTAACTTTTTCAGGATATTCGGCAGCAAAATCCCAGGCAATATTTCCACCTAAAGAATTACCTGCCAAATAGAAACTATCAACGTTTACTTTTGATAAAAACTGATCTACAAATCGAGTATAATTTTGAATTAAATAATCGCCGGTAGAATTTGGTCCTGTTAAACCAAAAGCAGGTAAATCCATTCTAATTACTCTGTAGTTTTTTGAGAGTTCTTTTGTCCAATCGCTCCAAGTATGAAGCGAAGATGCAGTACCGTGAATTAATACAATTGGAGTTCCAGTTCCTTCATCTCTATAATGAACTTGCATTCCGTCTATTTCAATAAATTTAGAATATTCATTTGCATACTTCTTTTTTAAAACTTCAACAGGAATATCAGAATACACCGCTCCTTTTATCAAAATAGCCGCTACAACTAATAGTACATATAAAAGATATTTTACTTTTTTATTTTTCTTCATTTGTTGATTTATAATAAACGCTCCATTACAATATCTGGATTTTTTAATTCTGTAAATCCAAATTGTTTATATAAACCATGAGCGTCAGAAGTTTTGAGCATCCAGGTTTTACATTCTTTTAATTCTTCTGCATTAATAATTGCTTCCATTAATTGTTTCGAATAGCCTTTTCCTTTGTGTGTTGGTAAGATGAAAACATCCATTAAATAGGCAAAAACTGCATAATCTGTTGCAACTCTTCCAAAACCAATTTGTTGTTCATTTACATAAACACCAAAACACAAAGAAGTATCTATCGTTGTTTGCACTTGTTTTTTAGTTCTTTCTTTCGCCCAATAACTATTCGTTAAAAATTGATAAATAACATCAATTTGTAATTTTGATTTGTCTGTAGAAATTGTCATCATACAACTATTCTAAGATCTGATATAAAATTGGCTTACTCGGTGTAGCATCATTTTCGAAAGGCGCAATCATTAAATTTAAAAAATAGGTTCCGTCTTCAACAGTATTTGGCACAAAAATAAACTCAGTAATGGTGGCATTTAAACGTAATTTACCAGCCGTATTCCAAAAAGCATTGTGAGATAGTAATAATCCTTCATCACTTTCTCTATCTACAGAAGGCAAATCGATTAACAAATGTTTTACCCCTTTTTCTCGTAAATAAATTGCCGCTTCTTCTAATATATATGGCGGGTTTGTATGTGAATATTTTGCCGATTTCTTATCAGCCAAATTAGGGAGTGTTCTTATTATAATTGCATCTCTTTTTTTGTTTCCTAGAGCAAATTGTAGTTGTTTTTTTGTGATAACAAAATCGTCTTCTAAAAATGTTGGAGCAATCGTAACCACTTCTGCTAAAAAGAAAAATTGTTTTAAATTTTTGTTTACCGAATGTACTTTTTTGGTGATATGTCCGGCACATTCTGTGTGTGTAATATGAGAATGCGGGTTGAATTCTATATTGTTAAAATTAACCGATGCGCCGTCTGCAACACTTGCAATCCAATCTTTTTCTTGTACTGGATAAATCTTTGGATCATCTATATACCAAGCATTTACATTTTGTTTTGTAACATCTATGGCAATAGAAATATCTATAGGTTTTGATAAATCTATTTGGTAGTTTTTAGAATTTATTTTTATGGTTGCGAGCATTTATATTAAACTTGTTTTAGTATCTCAACATTGAGAAACTATATTTTCAAATATAACTAAATTATAAATAATTCAGAAGCCAGCCCATCTGCTAAAAATTTTCCTTTTTTTGTGGTTTTTAGAAATTCAATGTCATTACGAGGAGGAATCGACGAAATAATCTCTTTATCATTAAAAGATTGCTTCGTTTCTCTCGCAATGACAAGTAAATCTTTGTTAATAAATTTTTCTGCGGATGCCAACAATTGATTTTTATAATCGATTCCGAATTCAGCTTCAATTTCAGCTAAAGAAACGCCCCAAATAGTTCGTAAACCTGTCATTATGGACTCGTTGAATTGATCATTTTTCGACAATTTTTCAGTTTCATTTGGCAACTTATTTTCTAAAATTGATTTGATATATTTTGTATTATTAGCAACATTCCAACTTCTATGTGTTTTACTAAACGAATGTGCTGAAGGTCCAATTCCGATGTATTTTTTCCCTTGCCAATAACTTGTATTGTGTTTCGAAAAATAATTTGGTTTTCCGAAGTTCGAAATCTCATAATGCACAAATCCATGTTTTTGAGTTTCTTTAACTAAAATTTCAAAATGTTGTTTTGCTAATGCTTCATCTAATGGTGGATATTTTCCGTTTTTAATAAACGAATCTAGCGCCGTGTTTGGTTCAACTGTTAGCGCATAACTAGAAATATGATTGATTCCAAAATCAAAAACAATTTGTAAATTTTGTTTCCACTTTTCGATGGACATATTCTGAATTCCGTAAATTAAATCCACCGTAATATTATCAAAGCTGCCAATGGCAGCAGATAGACAACTCTTTGCTTCTTTTGCGTTGTGTGCGCGATTCATTAGTTTTAAATCTTCTTCAAAAAAAGATTGAATTCCGATGCTTAATCGGTTAATTCCTGCCTTTTTATAATCTTCAAAAATAGTTCTCGACTGCGCTCGAACGGACACTAAATCATCAGGGTTTGCTTCTAAAGTTATCTCTAGGTTTTCGACAACTTTATAATTCGCATTAATTGCATCAATTATTGATTGAATTTCATAAATCGACAATAAACTCGGAGTTCCGCCACCAAAATAAATCGTTTCAATCGTTTCGTTTTGTAGTTCTTCTTTCCTAATTTCTAACTCTTTTATCAAACAAGAAACCAACGTATCTTTCTTTTTTAACGAAGTAGAAAAATGAAAATCGCAATAAAAACATGCTTGTTTGCAAAACGGTATGTGAAGGTATATGCCTGCCATTTTTTTTAGTTATCAGTATTCAGTTGCAGTTATCAGTTGGTTGTTTATTTTGCTCCGAATTTCCCAGGGTTATTAATCATGTAATCTATTAATTTTCCAACTTCAGAGTTCTCAGATGATAATTCTTCAAAAGTATTTTTATCAATATAATTACATTTTAAAGCAAATAATAACCAGGTTTGAGTTTCTGAATTTTCGGCATCAGAATCAGATAATTTACTTATAAAATGTTTTGGGTACAATCTCTTTCTATACGCTTCTGAAATATTTGCAGAAACACTTCTTGAAGATCTTCTAATTTGATCGGTTAATGAATATTTTTCTTCTTTTGGAAAAGATTTAGATACTTCAAAAATTTGCATTGCTAAATCAAATGATTTTTTAAAAGCTAACAATTCTTTAAACCCCATATTATAATTTTTTAATTACTGCTATTGAAAACTGTAACTGTCAACTGCAACTGTCAACTGTCAACTCTCAACTGCAACTAAATACTACTTTTTAACTCGTTTCTCATTTTGTTTCACAAAAGCACTCCAACCTGTATAACTTTTTCCTCCAATAACTTTTCCTGCATTGTAAAAATGACAAACGGCTGCTGCCAAACCATCAGTTGCATCTAAGTTTTTTGGTAAGGTTTTTAAACCTAATAATGATTTTAACATCAACGCAACCTGCTCTTTACTCGCATTTCCATTTCCAGTAATTGCCATTTTTATTTTCTTTGGTAAATATTCTGTAATCGGAATTTCTCTAGACAATCCTGCTGCCATTGCAACTCCTTGCGCTCTTCCAAGCTTCAACATCGATTGCACATTTTTACCGAAAAATGGAGCTTCGATAGCAATTTCATCTGGATTATAAGTATCAATCAATTCGATAGTTCTTTCAAAAATTAGTTTTAGTTTTAAATAATGATCGGTGTATTTGGTTAAAATCAATTCGTTCATTTGAATAAATTCCATTTTTTTACCAATGATTTTAATTACACCAAAACCCATAATTGTAGTTCCTGGGTCAATTCCTAATATAATTTTTTCGGTTTTCACAATCGCAGATTGTTTTATTATTTATTAGATTGTCATTTTCACAACGATTATTTATTACTTTGCATCAATGCAAAAAACGTCTTCACACAAAACTAAGCATTTCTTTGCGCTCGTTATCAAACTTTTTATAGTTATTGGTTTTGGGTATTTTATATACTTAAAACTAGCAGAAAACGAGCAACTAACTTTTTCTGTTTTTTATACTAATTTGATTAAAAACAATGTTTTTTCATTAAAAAATGTTCTTTTACTACTATTATTTACTTTTTTTAATTGGTTTTTCGAAATATACAAATGGCATTTATTAGTCAGTCAAATACAAAAAATTTCTTTTTACGAAGCTGCAATTCAAAGTTTGGCTTCTTTAACTGCGTCATTAATTACTCCGAACAGAATTGGAGAATACGGAGCAAAAGCATTGTATTTTAAAAAATCGTTTGGAAAAAAAATTGTAACGTTAAATCTTATTGGGAATTTATCTCAACTATTTACTACAATCTTTTTTGGAATTATTGGTTGCTTGTATTTATTTTTTAATTTTAATATTGAATTTGATTTTACAAATATAATTTTCTTTGTACTTTTTTTCATTCTACTATTTATAATTGTCTGGTTTACAGACAAGAAAGGCTTAACTGTTAAAGGATATTCAATACAATCTTTTAAAAATTTTATAATAGGCTTTCAAAAAAAAACACTTCAAAAAGTTGTGTTATTTTCTGTACTTCGATTTCTTATTTTTTCGCATCAATTTTATTTTTTATTGTTGACTTTTACTGTTAATATAAATTATGTTGATGCGTTAATGAGTATTTTTTCCATATATTTAATTGCATCTATTATTCCGATGTTGTCTTTATTTGATGTGCTTGTAAAAGGCTCTGTTGCGCTATTTATTTTTTCGTTATATGAAATTAATGAAGCAAGTATTTTAGCAATTGTTTTATTAATGTGGATTTTAAATTTTGTACTTCCTAGCATTGTTGGAAGCTATTTTGTGCTTACTTTTAATTCTAATAAATTATTTCAACAAAAAGAATGATTCTCATTAGTATTCTGTTTTACAGCTACATCGTTTGCATTCTTGCATTTATTATTGGATATCATAAAGTTAACGTATTTAAAAGCACAACTACCTCAAATAAAACTGCTTTTACTGTAATTATTCCTTTTAGAAATGAAGCTAAAAACTTATCAAAATTATTAGATTCAATTCAGCAATTAAAGTATTCAAAAAACTTAGTTGAATTTCTTTTTGTTGATGATGATTCTACAGATAATTCGATTGAAATTATCAATTTTTACTTTGAGCGCAATCGAGAAGCCTCACATTTAGGTCTCAACTCTGCTCGACCAGACATTAGAGTTTTAAGTAACAAAAGAGTCTCTAATTCCCCGAAAAAAGATGCAATTACAACAGCGTTAAAAGACGCAAAAAACAATTGGATTATTACTACAGATGCAGATTGCATACTTCCAAAAAATTGGCTAAAAACCATTGACGCTTTCATTCAACAAAACAATTGTAATATGATTGTTGCTCCGGTTTCTTATGAGGCAAATTCAACATTTCTACATCAATTTCAACATTTAGAATTTTTGAGTTTACAAGCAACAACTATTAGCAGTTTTGGGCTGAGAACTCCGTTTTTAGCTAATGGAGCTAACTTAATGTACAGAAAAGATATTTTCGAAAAACTAAATGGTTTTGATGGAAATAACGCTATTGCGAGTGGTGATGATATTTTCTTATTAGAAAAATTTTTACGGTTTTATAAAGAGAAAGTTCAATACTTAAAATCTAAAGATGTAATTGTAAAAACATTTCCTGTAAATTCTTTTCCTGAACTTATTGAACAACGCATTCGCTGGGCTTCAAAAACAGCAAATTATAATTTAGTAGTTGGAAAAATTATTGGAGTTATTGTTTTAGCAGGAAACACAATTATTGCATTTGCTCCTTTGTTTGTTTTATTAAAAATAATGAATTTTAAAACTTTTATTTTTTACTTTTTATTAAAGCTTTTGTTTGATTATTTATTGCTAAAAAAAATGGCCCTTTTCGAAAATAAAAAGATTGGTTTTAAAGCCTATCTTAAAAGTAGTTTTGTGTATCCATATTTTACAATATTAATTTTTTTAAAATCAATTTTTAGTAATTATCAATGGAAAGAACGGACTTTTAAAAAGTAATTTAAGACCATATTTTTGAGATGAATTCTTCAGCATTCATCCATATATAAACTATAATTATTAATAATATAACAAATATAATTCCTCTTTTTGGATTTGATTTTTTTCGCCCTCTTAATCTTCTAAATTCTAACTTTTTTTCTTTCATACTATAAAAATTATTTTATCTTTTTAGTTCCTCTTAACATTTCTCTTTTCCCTGGTGGCCCATCAAGCCGGTCAACATAAAAACCAACTTCTTGCAATGCTCTTCTTACGCTTCCTTTAGCAGAATAAGTTACTAAAATTCCGTTTAATTTTAACGCATCAAACATTTTTTTAAAAATAATTACTGTCCATAATTCTGGTTGATGTTCTGCTCCAAAAGCATCAAAATAGATCAAATTAAATTGATTAACATCAGAAATATCTTTAAAATTTTGCTTTCTTTTTGTCAACCAAAAATTAGAATAAATTTTATTTTTTTCTTCCCAAGAACACGTATGCATTTCATCAAAAAAAAATTGTTGCTTTTCCGCTTTTAACTCTGAAACATAATTTAGTTTAGAAACCTCTTCTTTTGTTACTGGATATGCTTCTACTCCAACATAATGTATTACTTTTTCTTTCTTTAAAGATTCTAAAAAAGTTAAGAAACAATTTAACCCTGTTCCAAAACCAATCTCTAGAATAGAAAATTCTGTTTTAGAAATTGCATCAAATCCATATTTTAAAAAAACATGTTTTGCTTCTTGAATTGCACCATGAGTAGAATGATAATTCTCATTCCAATCTGGCAAATGAATGGTTGTTGAACCATCCGCTGTTATTTTAATTTCTTTTTTTATGAACAAAACTTGTTTAAAATTGTTATTTATAGGCTGTAAAATTCAGAAGAAAAAATATTTATTTTAATCGATTTTTCATCAATTTAATTTTAACATATTTACTACAAATGTAAGAATTTAAACAATAATACTCCATTATTTCTACGTTAAGAACGTGATAAAAACGTACCTTTGCAGCATTAAATTTTTGATACAGAATGAATTCAACTATAAAAATAGAACCTATTCAAAACTCTAGAATAGCTTCAGTAGATTTTAACAATTTACCTTTTGGAACTGTTTTTTCTGACCACATGTTTGTATGTGATTATAAAGATGGAAAATGGCAAAACCCAACAATAAAAGCTTATGGTCCTATTGAATTAAATCCATCTGCAAAAATTTTTCATTACGGACAATCTATTTTTGAAGGAATGAAAGCCTATAAAGATACGCAAGGAAATGCTTTATTATTTAGACCTATAGACAATTATAAACGTTTAAATAAATCTGCAGAACGTCTTGTAATTCCACAAATTCCTGAAGATATCTTTATGAATGGTTTAAAAAAATTATTAGAAATTGATAACGCTTGGATACCAACAAAAGGGGGAAGTTCTTTATACATAAGACCTTTTATTTTTGCTACAGGAAACGGTTTTCACGCATCACCAGCAACAGAATATAAGTTTATAATTGCAACTGCTCCTTCTGGTGCTTATTTTGCCGGAAAAGTAAAGGTTTTAATCGAAGAAAAATACGCAAGAGCTGCAAATGGTGGCGTTGGATTCGCAAAAGCTGGTGGAAATTATGCTGCGCAATTTTACCCAACACAATTAGCTGTTGAAAAAGGCTATAATCAAGTTATTTGGACAGATGACACAAGTCATGAATATATAGAAGAAGCTGGCGCGATGAATATTTTTGTACGAATAAACGACACCTTAATTACAAGCCCAACTTCTGATCGGATTTTAGACGGAATTACACGTAAAAGTGTTTTACAGATTGCAAAAGATAATGGAATAAACGTTGAAATTCGTAAAATTACAGTATCTGAAGTTGTTGAAGCTGCTAAAACAGGTAGTTTAAAAGAATTATTTGGAGCTGGAACCGCAGCAGTAATTTCACCAATTGCTGGTTTTGGTTTTAAAGGAGAAGATTTTGACTTACCAGAATTAGAAAATTCGTACGCTTCTCAATTAAAAAAGAAAATTACAGATATTCAAACAAATAAAGTTGAAGATCCTTATGGATGGAGAGTTCAATTATAGTTTTGTTCAAATAAAATAATGAAAAGCATCAATCTAAGATTGATGTTTTTTTTTGTAGCTTACAGTTTTAAATTTTTCCTAAAATGAAATTGAAAATATCAGCATTACTTTTTATCTTTTTTGTAATTGGCTGTAAAACAGAAAAAAAATCAACAGAAATAATTGAGTTAGAAAAACCTCAACAGTACATCACCGTTTTAGGAATCGCTCAAGATGGTGGTTATCCACATATAGGATGCCAAAAAGAATGTTGTATCAATTATTATAACAGAACCAATAAAAGAAAAAGTGTGGTTTCTTTAGGTTTGGTTGATTTAAAAAACAAACAAAAATGGTTATTTGAAGCTACTCCAAACATGCATACTCAATTAGCAGATTTAGAGCAAAATCATTTAAAAAACGATAAAATTATTGATGGCGTTTTTCTAACGCATGCACATATTGGTCATTATACTGGCTTAATGTATTTTGGTAGAGAAGCTTTAGGGGAAAAAGGAACAAAAGTGTATGCAATGCCAAAAATGAAATCCTTTTTAAAAAAAAATGGACCATGGAGTCAGTTGGTTTCTTTACAAAATATTGCGTTGCAAAAATTACAAAAAGATTCTACAATCGTGTTAAATAACAACTTAAAAGTAACTCCATTTTTAGTGCCTCATAGAGATGAATTTTCTGAAACTGTTGGTTATAAAATTGAAGGAACAAACAAAACAGCGTTGTTTATTCCAGATATTGACAAATGGTACAAGTGGAAAAAAAATATTATTGAAGAAGTTAAAAAAGTAGATTATGCTTTTTTAGATGCGTCTTTTTTAAAAGATGGAGAAATTAGCAGGCCGATGTCAGAGATTCCACACCCATTTACTTCCGAAACAGTTGCTCTGTTTAAAAATGAATCTTTAACAACAAAAAACAAAGTGATTTTTATACATTTTAATCATACAAATCCAACATTACAAGAAAACAGCAAAGAACGAAAAGAAATCGAAAAACTAGGTTTTAGGTTTGCTAGCGAAGGTAATAATTATGAGTTGTAATTTTTACTTTCTCACACTCCAAATTTCGTGCATTGCAGCTCCTTTACTAGAAAAACCTTTATGATTCCATGTTCCGTCTTTTAAAGTATAGTCAAAAGTTAAGCTAATTCCTGCTTTAGAATCATCTCTAGAAAAAAACTCTATTTTCTCTTTATATTTTCCATTAATGGTTGTGTAAGTTCCACCACCAGTTCCCATAAATTTTTTGGTTTTGGTATTGTATGCAATCCATTGAAAACGAGTTCCTGATAAAACTTTCATTGTTTTTCTTGGTCCTGATGTATCTCGCATTTGCTTTTTCCCATCTCTAATTCTAGCAGACATCAACCAAGCTCCTTGTAATTTACCTGGAGTTCCATTATCAATTTTTTTCAGTTTCATATCACTACCAACAATTTCCATTTCAGAATTTGTGATACTAACTTTAAAACTTACTTCTGTTCCAACTCGTTCAGGATTACTTGAATCAAATTCAATTTTCTCAGTCATGGTATTTCCAGATAATTTCCAAGAACCTCCATTGGTGGTTATAAATTTCCCTGAGTTGGCTTCGTATCTAGTCATTACTTGATAGCCTTCTGCAAAAGTAACTACTGTTTTTATTTTTACGCCTTTTTCAGATTCATGATATCCTTCCCAAGCTCCAATAAAACTTTGTGAACTTGCACTTACAGATAGTAAGACACAAATTAATACAACATATATTTTTTTCATAATTCTCTATTTTTATTTTTTAAACTTCTACAAATATATTACTTTTTACTTATCTAAAATACTAGCAATGTTCGGTTTAAAATAATTTGGCCCTTTTAACACTTTCCCATCTTCACGATAAATTGGTTTTCCATCTCCTCCTAACTTACTCATATTACTGCGTTGAATTTCATTAAAAACTTCTTCAATTTTATCTTGCATTCCGTGTTCTATAATCGTTCCACATAAAATATACAACATATCACCAAGTGCATCAGCAACTTCTACTAAATCATTATTTTGGGCAGCTTCAAAATACTCTTCGTTTTCTTCTTTCATTAAATTAAAACGCAGTAGATTTCTATCTTCTCCAATACTTGCTATTGGCGAAGTGTTCATGTTTAATTTAAATGCTGTGTGGAATTCGTGTACTGCTTTGATTTTGTTTTTCATGTGTTTTGATTGTCTTTTCTTCTTAATTTATGTTTTTGCTAATTATCTTTAAATGAGATATAATTGAGAAATATTTTAGTGCTACTTCATGAGATTTCTCATCACTCCTATCGTCGTTCTGTCGAAATAAGATTTATGTTGCTTTTTTAAGCAACCAAGCTGGAGCTATTTTTAATACAAGTGCAATGATTGCCCAACGTTTAGAAATGTATGCCACTCTTTTTTTCTTTTTTATTGCTGAATAAATTTGAGTTGCAGCTTTATCTAAAGGAACCATCCAAAAAATATCATCGCCTAAAGCCATTGGTGTATCTACAAATCCTGGACGAATATCTGTAATAAAAACTTTTTTAGATTTTATTGATTTTGTTTTGATATACAAACTTTCTAAAAATGCTTTTTGAAACGCTTTGGATGAAAAATAATCTGGCGCTGCTCTATTTCCTCTGATAGATGCTATAGATGAAATACCAACCAAATGTCCAAATTGCTGCTCTTTAAATAGTTTATACGCCAAAGAATACAACTTTGTAACTCCTAATACATTTGTGTTAATTGTTTGGGCTAATAAATTCCATTCTAATTTTGGATTTACAAATCCAACTCCAGAAGATTGCACAATTAAATCTACCGTTTTAAATTCTGCTACAATTTCATTAAAGATATTCTCAACATCTTCTATTTGTTGAATATCGTTTTGTTTGACTAAAATTTGATTTGGGTATTTATTTTTTAATTCTTCTAAATTTTTTATTCTTCTACCAGTTATTGCAACTTTATAGTTGTTTTTAACCAATATTTCTGTTAGAGATTTTCCGATGCCAGAAGTTGCTCCAAAAACAATAGCTGTCTTCATTTAATTTGTATTTTTGTATAAAAATACAAATTTATGTTTACCAATGGTCAATTAATTTTTGCTGGATTTTTTATTGTTGCTTTTATTATTTTAATGATTTGGAGTTATAGAAAGGATATTATCAACCATAAAAAATATTATAAAAACACCGCATTAAAAGTTGGTTTTTGGATACTAATTGCTGTTGCAATTTTTAGTTTTATTAGAATCTATAGTAAAAGTTAACTTATCCTTTTTGTTTATTCAATTTTCTAATATTTTTAACTCTACTCCACGCAATCTTGTTTCGTAGCGTATATAACGTAAAGCATCCAATATCTAGCAGAAAATAAAACAAACTAATTCCACTTGGTGCATTATTACTTGGTAAAAAATCGAAAACACCAAATGCTGTATCTGGCCATTTCCACGCTCCATAAGCTGGTCCACCAATTTCTAACCCAGCAACAATAATATACATTGTTAAAAAAAACATTCTGTCTTTTGGTCTATTAATTAACAAAGCAAATACACCCAATGTCATAATAAATCCAAAGACATCATTTAAGAAAAGTAAATATCCTAATGCAAATAATGAAATAAAAATATACATAATCTTCTCTAAGGTCTTATGATGTTTTCTAACTACTGGCGCCTTAGAGTAAACAAATACTCTTGCATATATTGCTGCGTGTCCTAATGGAACATACAGAGGCACATTTCCTAATCTATAGGTGTACATTCCTAAATAAACTGAAAAAAAATATTCTCCAATAAGTCCTAGAAAAACTCCATAAATCATTAATTCTCGAACTCTTTTTACTGATCTAAAATACATCCAAAAAAAGCCTATTATCATAAATATGTTGATCACAATTTGATTGTACTCAAAATATTTAGCTAAGTGAGTACTATCTAAATATAAAGCTGCTACAGCAAGAAAAAACAAGCCTATTTTACGATTAAATAGTTTGATTACTTTTTTTAAATCTGATGTTGGAATTGAAGAAAAGTTCATATTTTTTTTAATAACAAAAACAATTAGTTGTATGATCATTAACCATTCCTGTTGCTTGCATAAAAGCATACACAATGGTTGATCCAACGAATTTAAATCCGCGTTTTTTTAAATCTTTAGAAATTTCATCTGACAACTGAGTCGTTGCTGGGACATCTTCTCTTGTTGTAAAAGAATTAATTATTGGTTTTCCATCAACATAGTTCCAAATAAATTTTGAAAATGAACCAAATTCTTTCTGAATTTCTATAAATAGTTTTGCACTTGATATGGCAGATTTTATTTTTAACTTATTGCGAATAATTCCTGAGTTTTGTAATAATTCATCAAATTTATCTTGTTGGTAATTGGCTATCTTATTATAATCGAAATTATCAAAAGCTACTCTAAAATTTTCACGCTTTCTTAAAATTGTAATCCAACTTAATCCTGCTTGAAAAGATTCGAGTACTAAAAACTCAAACAACCTTGCATCATCATACACTGGTTTTCCCCATTCATTATCATGATATTCAATATATAATGGATCTTCATTTACCCAAAAACATCTATTCTGCATTTAATATTTTATTTTTATTGGCTTAATTTCTTCTTGTCTTCCGTTCACAAACTCATGTTTTCCGTTTCCAAAAAAACCTGCCTCTTCTAACATTATTCTAATATTTTTTTGCCATTCTTTTATGGCAACAGTAACATTTAATTCTATTGCATATACAGTGTTTTTATGCAGCGGATAATCTCCGTTAACAGGAACGCCATCTTGAGAATCCCACATGCCAATTGTTGTTCCGGCACTGTGACCAAAAAGCCCCAAAGGATGAGAATATATTGAAGGTCGCAGTCCTTCCTTTTTTGCTTGATTTAAAGAAGCTAATAAAATTTCATTTCCCGTTTTACCTGTTTGCATATTGCTTGTTAAAATATCTTGTAAACGATTTCCCTTTGCAAACGCTTCTGCTAAAAATGTTGGAACTTCTTTTTCATCTTTCCCTAAAACATACGCATGTTGCTGACAATCGGTATTTAAGCCAAGATAACTAATTCCGAAATCGCAATGCAATAAATCTCCTGGTAAAATCACCTGATTACTTTTGGCTTTTGAAAACGAGTAAATATGAGATTTTAGTGGTTCTTTACTTCGTTGGATATCTATCGTTGGATGAAACCAAGTTGCTAAACCTAAATCCGTAACTTTTTGACGCATCCACCAAATCACATCATCTGTAGTAGTTTCTCCAGGTTTTATTACATTGTTTGTAAATGCTTCATCAATAATATTGTGTGTAATTTTTACTAAATCTCTAAACAACTCCATCTCTTTTGGAGTTCTCGTTTCTATCCAACCAATTGCTAGTTTTTCTGCTGAAACAATTTTCTTTTGATTCGTTTTCGATAGATTTTCTACAAACTCATCATAATCTGTTTTTACCAATCCGTCTGCCAACGCAAAATGTTTTGAAATATTTACGGCAATTTTAGTCGGATTTCTTTCTTCTATAATTCTATTTAACGCTTTCCATTGATTTGGTTCTTTTTCTTTATTCCATGCCGATTTAATGTTATTACCAACATCATATCTTGCAACAGCCAATTTTTCGATGGTGTTTTTTTCTTTATTTCGATAAAAAACTAAGATGGTTCTTCTTCTTGCATTTAACCAAACAGACGGCAACATGGTTTTTATTACTGGATCTTCGTTGTATTCTCTTGAGATTACAACCCACATATCAATATCGGTTTTATCCATCAATTTAGGAAGCAAATTATTAAAACGATCTTCAATAATTTCGTCTCGCACAATTGCTCTCTCTTTTTCGTTTAAAATGTTGTAATTCGGTTTTTTAATTTCTTGCTGATGGCAAGAAACAAGAACATTAACTATAAAAAATAGAAATATAATTTTACGCATGTTGTATAAGTTTAATGTTGAAATTTAATGTTAAAACTCGGATAAATCAATATTTTTTAAATTATTTTTTAGACCTTCACTAAATAATTTACTGATTATGAAACAACTAAAATTTTATACATTTCTTATCACTTTTATTTTATTAGTTGTTGGTTGTGGTTCTTATCCAACAAAAAACAATACAACAGCAAAAGAAGAACCTGTTGTAATTGCTAATGAAGCATTACAATATGAAATTATTATTATTGATATTGGCTTTAATCTTTATTTAAACACCATTGCAAAACCAATGTCCTATTATTCAATTTCTTACTTAGAAAACAAAAACAGGTTGTATGTTTTTACATGGAATGATAGATATAGAAATCCTCAACAATTTGATTCAAACATCTATGAAAACTATATTGATTATGATGCAAACACCAAATATGGCCTTGAAGTAAATTATAAATTGTATTGGTACTTTAAATTTGCAGAACAGAAATATAAAATGAAGCTTACAAATTAACTAAATATTTCTTTTTTTATAACAGATAAAACTATAATTATATTTGTTTTTTTCATCAGCAGAAAAATCTTCTCGAGAAATTTCTTGCCAAATTTCTGTATCTATTTCTGGGAAAAACACATCTGCTTCAAAAGCATGATGCACTTTTGTAATATCTAATCTATCTACTAAATCAGAAGCCATTGCTTGCTTGTAAATTTGCGCTCCACCAATAATAAAAATGTGCTTATCTTCTTTAGCAACTTCTATTGCTTTTTCAATACTATCAACAACAATACATCCTTCTGCTTTGTAATTTTTATTTCTCGTAATAATAACCGTTGTTCTATTTGGCAAAGGCTTTCCAATGGATTCAAACGTGTTTCTTCCCATTAAAATATGATGTTCAGAAGTTACTTTTTTAAAGCGTTTTAAGTCGGCAGGTAAATGCCAAATTAAATCGTTGTTTTTTCCTAATGCGTTGTTATTTGCTATTGCTGCAATTATTGTGATTGTATTCATATTAAACTGCAACTTTTCCTTTAATATGTGGATGTGGATTGTAATCTACCAATTCAAAATCATCAAAAGTAAAATCAAAAATTGATGTAATTTCTGGGTTGATTTTCATTTTTGGCAACGATCTTACTTCTCTAGATAATTGCAACTCTAATTGTTCTTGATGATTGTTATAAATATGAGCATCGCCAAATGTGTGAATAAATTCTCCTGCATCGTAACCACAAACTTGTGCTATCATCATGGTAAACAAGGCATAACTTGCAATGTTAAAAGGAACACCTAAAAAGATATCTGCGCTACGCTGATACAACTGACACGATAATTTTCCGTCTGCTATATAAAACTGAAAAAACGCATGACAAGGAGGTAAAGCTGCTTTACCATTTGCAACATTTTCTGAAAATGAAACAGAAGTATCTGGTAACACACTCGGATTCCAAGCAGAAATCAACATTCTTCTAGAGTTAGGATTATTTTTTAACGTTGTAATTACTTCTTGTAACTGATCAATATCATCGCTATTCCAATTACGCCATTGATGTCCGTAAACTGGCCCTAAATCTCCATTTTCATCAGCCCAAGAATTCCATATTTTTACACCATTTTCTTGCAGATATTTAATATTTGTATCGCCATTTATAAACCATAATAATTCATAAATAATCGATTTTAAGTGTAATTTTTTAGTCGTTACCATCGGAAAACCTTCACTTAAATCAAAACGCATTTGATGTCCAAAAACACTTTTAGTTCCAGTACCAGTTCTATCTCCTTTTTCGTTTCCGTTTTCTAAAACGTGCTTCACTAAATCTAAATATTGTTTCATCGTTGTAACTTATAAAGTCTTACTGATTTTTCTTGTCTGGTAAAAATAAAAAAAGCTTCAATTCTTTTGGTTGAAGCTTTTTAAAAATATTGAAAAGTTATTAACTAAATTATTTTAATGAGCTATAGATTCTTTTATTTCATTTGGATTGTGTTTGTGCTTAAACAAAATAGCAAAAGCAATCGCAATTACTAACGAATAGATAGCAAAAGTAAGCCAAATACTTTGCCAATCTTTACCTGCTGCTGTAGTAAAAAATGTATCAATAAGATAACCACTAACAACACTTCCAAAAATAGCTCCAAAGCCATTAGTCATCATCATAAATAATCCCTGAGCAGAAGAGCGAATTTTAGAATCGGTAGAAATTTCTACAAATAAAGAACCCGAAATATTAAAGAAATCGAATGCCATTCCATAAACCACACACGACAAAATAATCATCCACAATCCATCACTTGGGTTTCCGTATGCAAATAAACCAAATCGTAAAACCCAAGCAACCATACTAATTAACATTACTTTTTTAATTCCATAACGTTTTAAGAAAAATGGGATTGCTAAAATAAATAAGGTTTCGGATATTTGAGAAATCGACATAATAATGGTCGAGTATTTTACAACAAAAGAATCTGCATATTCTGGAATTAACTTAAAATCATCTAAATAAACATCGCCATACGCATTGGTTAACTGTAAAGCCGCACCTAAAAACATACTAAAAATAAAAAACAATGCTAACTTGTAATTGGCAAACAGTTTAAACGAGTTTAACCCCAATAATTCGATGAGTGATGTACTCTTAACTGTTTTCCCTTCTGGGATACATTTTGGCAAAGTAAATGAGTAGATTCCTAAAAAGATAGCTGCAACTGCAGCAATATAAAATTGATTTGCGGAAGCTTTGTTACCTGATAAATTGGTAATCCACATAGCTGCAATAAACCCAATGGTTCCCCAAACACGAATTGGAGGAAAATCTTTTATCACATCCAATCCTTTTTTCTTTAATGAATTATAAGCAACTGAGTTAGATAATGCAATGGTTGGCATATAAAAAATCATTGCGACTAAAATTACCCAAAAAAAGGTAATCGGATTATCAACAGCTGGTACATAGAATAGTGTTAACCCTCCAAGGATGTGTAATATTCCAAATAATTTTTCTGCATTTATCCATCTATCAGCAATAATTCCACAAATTGTAGGCATAAAAAGAGAAGCAATTCCCATAGTAGAAAATATGGCTCCAAATTGAGCGCCGTCCCAACCTTTAGTACCAAACCAATAATTTGCTACCGTTATTAGCCAAGCTCCCCAGACGAAAAACTGAAAAAAATTCATTATTATTAATCGAAATTTAACTGTCATAAGTTTATCGTTTTTTTAGATTTATTAAGAGCGTTTACTTATTTCGTCTCTAATTTTTGCCGCCAGCTCGTAGTTTTCATTTGCTACAGCAGCATCTAATTCTTTGTATAATTCTTTTAAAGATTTTTGTTTTGGAGCTTCTTCAGAAGTTTCTGAAATAATTTCTGCCATTAAATCATCTGCTTCTAGTCCAGGCTCATCTAAAGATAATTCCTCTTCAACTTTTAAATAAATTCCAGCTTTATCTAAAATAGTTTCATAGGTGTAAATTGGTGCATTAAACCGAACTGCAATTGCTATTGCATCAGAAGTTCTTGTATCTATAATTTCTTCTACACCATTCTTTTCTGAAATTAAACTAGAGAAGAAAACGCCATCTACTAATTTATGAATGATTACCTGCTTGATATTAATAAAATATCTGTCTGCAAAAGTTTTAAATAAATCGTGTGTGAGTGGTCTTGGTGGTCTAATTTCTTTTTCTAAAGCAATAGCAATAGACTGTGCTTCAAAAGCGCCAATAATAATCGGCAAAGTTCTATCTCCGTATATCTCACTCAATACCAACGCATAAGCTCCGGTTTGTGTTTGACTATAAGAAATTCCTTTAATTGTTAGTTTTATCAAACTCATTTAATTTCAATCATCATAAAAAGAAAAAAGGCTGTCTAAATTGGCAAAACCTAAATTTAGACAGCCCTTTTATGGGCACAATTTACTAAAAATATTGAGTTGACTTCTAATTTATTTTAAAAGATAAAAATCCAACTCACTTTTTATTAAATAGTAGTTATTTATGCTTGCTTAAAAGCTTTTAACTTTTCTATCAATGTTGGTACAACTTCAAAAGCATCTCCAACTATTCCGTAATCAGCAGCTTTAAAAAATGGTGCTTCTGGATCAATATTAATAACCACTTTTACTTTTGACGCATTAATTCCCGCTAAATGTTGAATGGCTCCTGAAATTCCGATTGCAATATATAAATTAGCCGCAACTGGTTTTCCGGTTTGACCAACATGTTCTCCGTGTGGTCTCCAACCTAAATCAGAAACAGGTTTTGAACACGCTGTTGCAGCGCCTAAAACGTCTGCTAACTCCTCAATCATTCCCCAGTTTTCTGGCCCTTTTAATCCTCTTCCAGCAGAAACAACAATATCTGCATCTGCAATTGTTACTTTTCCAGTTGCTTTGTCTAAACTTACAGATTTTACTCCTAAATCAGCATCAGAAATCTGAGCATCAAAGTTTTCTGTGGTTCCGTTTACTGCATTTTCGTGAACTCCATAAGAGTTCTTTGCCAAGCCAATAACTTTCGTTTCTGTTGTTATTGTTGTGTTAGAAAATGCTTTGTTAGAAAATGCTTTTCTTTTTACTGTAAAAGGACTTGTTGAACTCGGCAAAGCAACAACATTTGATGCATATCCTGCATTTAAATGTACTGCCACTATTGGCGCTAAATACAATCCGTTTACACTAGAATCTATTATTACTGCACTTGCATTTTCTTTTTCAGCAACTTGTTGCAATACTGACGCATATGCTTTTGCATTAAATATAGATAATTGTTCATTTGAAACAGAAACTACTTTTTCTGCTCCATAAGTATATAATTGTGAAGCATCTACTACATTAATTGTAATAGCTACAACATTTGTACCTAATTGTTCTGCTACTTTTTTACCGTATGAAACGACTTCAAAAGCAGATTTTTTAAATTTTCCTTCCGATGAATCGGCAAATACTAAAACTGACATATATTTTTAAGGTTTTTAGACTTTTTTATTTTTAAATTACTTTGGCTTCGTTGTGCAATAAATTGATTAACTCATCAATATCATCTGCATCCACTAATTTAACAGCGCCTCTTGCTGCTGGTTTTTCAAATGATGTTGAAGATGTTTGCGATGCAATATCAACTGCTTCTACAACTGATAATGGTTTTTTACGTGCCATCATAATTCCTCTCATGTTAGGAATACGTAGATCTTTTTCTTCAACCAAACCATTTTGTCCTGCGACCACTAAAGGTAAGCTTGTTGATAATTTTTCACTACCTCCTTCTATTTCTCTAACAGCTGTAACAGAAGTATTTTCAATTTCTAAACCGATACAACCATTTATAAAATTAAAATCTAAAAGCGAAGCTAACATTCCAGGAACCATTCCACCGTTATAATCAATAGATTCTCTTCCTGCTAAAACCAAATCATAACTTCCATTTTTCACAACCTCAGCGATTTGTTTTGCTACGAAAAACCCATCAGTAGCATCGGCATTTACTCTTATTGCATCATCGGCGCCAATTGCCAAAGCTTTACGCAATGTAGGCTCTGTAGTTGCATTTCCAACATTAACAACTGTAACAGTTGCTCCTTGTTTTTCTTTAAACCACATGGCGCGAGTTAAACTAAATTCGTCATACGGATTGATTACAAATTGCACACCGTTTGTATCAAACTTAGTGTCATTATCTGTAAAGTTAATTTTGGATGTGGTATCAGGTACATGACTGATACAAACTAATATCTTCATCTATTTTATTTTTGAAAATTATTTCATTATTTATCGCTACGAATTTATGACTTTTTTTTTAATTTACTATGCATGCATAGTAAATTTTTTATCAAAATTGCCGTTAAAAGCGATAATGAATAAAAAAAACGCTATTTAATCTTACAATTGTATGTAGTACTATTAATTTTTATATTTTTGCTACACTTAATTTAAGAAGAAATTAAAGAATGAAAACAGTTCAATTTAGAGAAGCGATTTGTGAAGCAATGAGCGAAGAAATGCGCAGAGATGAAAGCATTTATTTAATGGGTGAAGAAGTTGCAGAATATAATGGTGCTTATAAAGCTAGTAAAGGAATGTTAGATGAGTTTGGTGCAAAGAGAGTAATTGATACTCCAATTGCCGAACTTGGTTTTGCAGGAATCGCTATTGGATCTGCAATGAACGGAAACAGACCGATTGTAGAATACATGACGTTTAACTTTTCTTTAGTTGGAATTGACCAAATTATAAATAACGCAGCAAAAATTAGACAAATGTCTGGTGGCCAATTTAATTGCCCAATTGTTTTTCGTGGACCAACTGGTTCTGCTGGTCAGTTAGGAGCAACGCATTCTCAAGCTTTTGAAAATTGGTTTGCAAATACGCCAGGTTTAAAGGTAATTGTTCCTTCAAATCCTTATGATGCAAAAGGTTTATTAAAAGCCGCTATTAGAGATAATGATCCTGTAATTTTTATGGAATCTGAGCAAATGTATGGTGATAAAATGGAAATTCCTGAAGGAGAATATGTGTTGCCAATTGGAGTTGCAGAAATAAAGAGAGAAGGGACTGATGTAACCATTGTTTCTTTTGGAAAAATTATAAAAGAAGCGTATAAAGCAGCTGAAGAACTAGCAAAAGAAAATATTTCTGTAGAAATTATTGATTTAAGAACTGTTCGTCCGATGGACCATGATGCAATTATTAAATCTGTAAAAAAAACAAACAGATTGGTTGTTTTAGAAGAAGCTTGGCCATTTGCTAGTGTTGCTTCAGAAATAACATATAGAATTCAAGATGAAGCATTTGATTATTTAGATGCTCCAATAAAAAGAATTACAACCGCAGACACTCCAGCACCGTATTCGCCAGTACTCTTAGAAGCTTGGTTACCAAATTATAATGATGTTATCAAAGCAGTAAAAGAAGTTTTGTATCTTTAGAAAAAATTTAAACACTTTTAAAATCCTTTTTATCAAATTATATTAAAAAGGATTTTTTTTGCCATGAAAATACTTGTCCCTATTTTATTATTATTTACATATTTTGTTAGTAATGCGCAGCAAAAAATTTCTGGACAAATAGTAGATATTAACAACGAACCATTACCATATGTAAATGTGTATTTTAAGAACACAACAAATGGTATTGTTACCGATTTTGATGGTAGATTTCAATTAACTGCTATAAAAAATAGAGGTAGCTTAGAAATTTCTTCTGTTGGCTACGAAACACTCTCTTTAAAATACAATCCTAAAAAAACATATTTTAAAATTATACTAAAAGAAGCCAGCAATGTTCTTGATGAAATAATTATTGTTGCAAAACCAAAAAAACGCCTCAAAAAGAAAGAAAATCCGGCATATAGAATTTTAAAAGAAGTTTGGAGTCGTAAAAAGAAAAACGGCTTGAAGCTTGTAAAATCCTATCAATATAGAAAACTACAAACGACAGAAGTTGGTTTAAATAATTTAGATTCACTTTTCTTAAAAAGTATTTTTAAGAAAGAATATAAAAAGGTATTAGAAGAATTGCCACCAAATGATGATGGCATCAATTATTACATTCCTCTCTTTTTAAGTGAAACTGTAAAAAATATTTACGGGAACAATACGCTTAATATTGAACGAGAAGATATTGAAGCCGAAAAAAATAATGGTGTTAATAAAGATGGTTTTATTTTTGAAAGAATGGCCAACACATTTAATGATATTGACATTCATAAAAACAATATTGAAATCTTAAAGAAGTCATTTGTAAGTCCAATTTCTACAACAGGTTTTGAAACATATGATTACGTTTTACACGATAGCATTATCGTAAACAATAAAAAAACATATTCCATTTATTTTTTTCCGAGAAGAAACGGAGATTTAGCTTTTGAAGGTTTTTTATGGGTAGCAGATAAAAACTTTTCTGTTACAAAAATTAAGATGAAGATTCATAAAGACATCAACCTTAATTTTGTTAGAAGATTATCTTTCGAAAAAGAATTTACTATAAAAGATGACAGTATTTATCTTCCAAAAATAGATATTTATAACGGGGATTTTACACTAACAGATAAAAGCGATGACAATAAAGGTTTAACAATAAAGAAAACAAGTTCTTATTCTAACTACGTTTTTGATCAAGAATTATCTGACAATTTTTATTCAGAAAAAATTATACGATTCAAACCAAAACAGTTTAACAAAAACCAAATTTACTGGGACAGCGTTAGCAAATCAACAAGTAAAAAAAACACCTATGAGTTGATTAATTCTGTAAAAAACAAAAAGAAAATAAAACAAATAAGTGGTGTTTTAAATACACTTTCTACTGGATATATTTCACTTGGACCAACCCTAGAATTTGGGCAGTATTGGAATACATTTGTTAGAAACAGCGTAGAAGGATTAAAAATAAAATTAGGATACAGAACTTTTAAAAGTAATGATGATCGTTTTAGAATAAGTGGTTTTGTTGGTTACGGCACAAAAGATAAAAGATACAAATTCGGTTCAGAAATCAAATACTTACTTAACTACAAACCAAGAATAGCCGTTGGAATTTCATATTTAAAAGATATTGAACAACTAGGCGGAAAGTTACTAAACACAAATGGTTTAAATGCAAATGTTTTTGACCCAAATGCATTGTTTTCTAGAGGAGATAATTATTTTTTATCAGATGTAAATAGAACTGCCTTAAAGTTTGATATTGAACTCCAAAAAAATCTTCATTTCGGAATTTCAGCAGCCCACAATATTATAAAAAGTGCTTCTCCAAAAGATTTTTCTGTAGATTATTTAGATGATAACAGTCACATCCAATCAGAAGTTACAGATGTAAGTACAGATATTTATATTGCATATACACCTGGAAGATTTGAATATGGTTTTGGTGTAGAACAAAAAATGGGAAGAAATCTTTTTCCTTCCATAGTGATAAATTATCGCAGAGGTTTTAAAGGGTTTTTAAATGGTGATTTTAATTATGATAAAATTCAATTTAAATACAGCCAACCAATACTCTTAGGAAAACTAGGATTGATGATTGTAACTGTTGATGGCGGAAAAACTTTTGGAAAAGTCCCTATTACTTTATTAAGTCCGATTCCTGCAAATCAAACTTATTGGTTAACAAAAAATACATTTTCATTAATGAATTATTATGATTTTGTAACAGACACTTATATTTCTGGACATTTTGAACAACATTTTAATGGGTTCATTTTAAACAGAATCCCGTTAATAAAGCATTTAAAACTTCGTAGTTTAATTACTTTTAAAACAGTTTACGGAACCATTTCTGATGAAAATATTGCCATTAATAAATCAAATATTATCTATCTTGCACCAACAGATAAACTATATTACGAGTATGGCATTGGATTCGAGAATATAGGATATAAAGATATTCGCCCGTTAAGAGTAGATTTTATTTGGCGAGGAAAACACACAAGCGTAAACGGATTACCTTCTCCAAGTTTTGCAGTTCGTATTGGTATAAAAGCAGGATTTTAAGCAAAAAATAAGCACTATTTAACAGTTAAATAACTTTAAAATATTCCTATTTTTGTCGTCCAAAAAAAACATAGAAATACTTAGACATGAGCGCAAAAGAAAGAAAAACATTTGATGTATTAATAGAAATACCTAAAGGAAGTAGAAACAAATACGAATACGATTTTGAGTTACATAAAATTCGTTTCGATAGAATGTTGTTTTCTTCAATGATGTATCCTGCAGATTATGGATTTATCCCAGAAACTCTTGCTTTAGATGGCGATCCTTTAGATGTATTAGTTTTAGGTTCAGAACCAACATTCCCAATGTGTGTTATGGAAGTAAAACCAATTGGGGTTTTTCATATGGCTGATGAAAAAGGACCCGATGAAAAAATCATTTGTGTTCCTGTTTCTGATCCAATTTGGAATGAATTGAGCGATTTATCTGATATGAATCCACATCAAGTAAAAGAAATCACACATTTTTTTCAGGTTTATAAAGATTTAGAAAAGAAAAGAGTTGATGTTGGTGGTTGGGGAGATGCTTCAGAAGCGTATGAAATTGTTGATAAATGCATTGATAGATACGAAAATAGCGAGCATAAAAAAATCGGAAATTTTAAAATCTAAATCATCTGATTTTACTTAAAATTAAAAAGCCTTACAATCTATTTGTAAGGCTTTTTCTTTCTATTTGATTTTGTTATCTTTACGCCCGTTAAAAACTAATCAAAAACAATTTAAAATATGGGATCAATGATGATTTACATGCCAATAGCGTTGGCTGCATTAGGATTAATTTACATGTTAATCAAAAAATCTTGGGTACTTAAACAAGATGCTGGTGATGGAAAAATGAAAGAAATTTCTGACCACATCTACGAAGGAGCTCTAGCTTTTTTAAATGCTGAATATAGATTATTAGCAATATTTGTAGTAATAGTAAGTGTCGCTTTAACAGCCGTGTCTTTTATAGTACCAACAACGCATTGGTTAATAGTAGTTGCTTTTATTTTTGGAGCAATCTTTTCTGCTTATGCTGGAAACATAGGAATGAAAATTGCAACCAAAACAAATGTTAGAACAACGCAAGCTGCACGTACTAGTTTACCAAATGCTCTTAAAATTTCTTTTGGCGGTGGAACAGTAATGGGATTAGGTGTAGCTGGTTTAGCTGTTTTAGGTTTAACCGGGTTTTTCATCATCTTCTATAATTATTTTATGGGTGGAGCAGATGGAACTTTTTCTGTGGGCAGCATGACTATCGTATTAGAAACTTTAGCTGGTTTTTCTTTAGGTGCTGAATCTATTGCATTATTTGCAAGAGTTGGTGGAGGAATCTACACAAAAGCGGCAGATGTTGGAGCTGATTTAGTTGGTAAAGTAGAAGCTGGAATTCCTGAAGACGACCCAAGAAATCCTGCAACAATTGCAGATAATGTTGGAGACAATGTTGGTGATGTTGCTGGTATGGGAGCAGATTTATTTGGATCTTATGTTGCAACTGTTTTAGCTGCAATGGTTTTAGGAAATTATGTGATTAAAGACATGGGCGGAAGTATTGAAGATGCTTTTGGCGGAATTGGACCAATCTTATTACCAATGGCAATTGCGGGTGTAGGAATTATTATTTCTATTATCGGCACCATGTTGGTAAAAATTAAAAGTAACAACGCCAAAGAATCTCAAGTGATGAGAGCATTAAATATTGGTAATTGGACATCTATTGTTTTAGTTGCTGTTTCTTGTTTTGTTTTAGTAACTTGGATGTTACCAGAAACTATGAACATGAACTTCTTTGGAGAAGGTTTACAAGAAATTTCTTCAATGCGTGTATTTTATGCAACATTAATTGGTTTAATCGTTGGAGGAGCAATTTCTTCTGTAACAGAATATTACACAGGATTAGGAAAACCTCCAATCTTAAAAATTGTACAACAATCTTCTACTGGTGCAGGAACTAATATTATTGCCGGTCTTGCAACAGGAATGATTTCTACATTCCCGTCAGTTTTATTATTTGCTGGTGCAATTTGGGCATCGTATGCTTTTGCAGGATTTTATGGAGTTGCTTTGGCTGCTTCTGCAATGATGGCAACAACTGCTATGCAATTAGCAATTGATGCTTTCGGACCAATTTCTGATAATGCTGGTGGAATTGCTGAAATGAGTGAACAAGAACCAATCGTTAGAGAACGTACAGATATTTTAGATTCAGTTGGTAACACAACTGCTGCAACAGGAAAAGGTTTTGCAATCGCTTCTGCTGCTTTAACATCATTAGCTTTATTTGCTGCATATGTAACTTTTACTGGAATAGACGGAATTAACATTTTTAAAGCGCCTGTTTTAGCAATGTTATTTGTAGGTGGAATGGTTCCAGTAGTATTTTCTGCTTTGGCAATGAATGCTGTTGGAAAAGCTGCCATGGAAATGGTAAATGAAGTAAGACGTCAGTTTAGAGATATTCCTGGAATTATGGAAGGAACTGGAAAACCAGAGTACGATAAATGTGTTGCAATTTCTACCGAAGCTTCTTTAAGAGAAATGATGTTGCCAGGTTTATTAACTATCGGATTTCCTTTAATTATTGCTTTTGTTCCAATGTTATTCGGAATGGATAATTTAGCAATTGCTGAAATGTTAGGTGGTTATATGGCTGGAGTTACAGTTTCTGGTGTACTTTGGGCAATCTTCCAAAATAATGCTGGTGGAGCTTGGGATAATGCAAAAAAATCTTTTGAAGCTGGTGTTGAAATTAATGGAGAAATGACATTCAAAGGTTCTGAAGCGCATAAAGCAGCGGTAACTGGAGACACAGTTGGAGATCCTTTTAAAGATACGTCTGGACCATCAATGAATATTTTAATTAAATTAACATGTTTAATCGGATTGGTAATTGCTCCGATTTTAGGAGGTCATTATGTTGAGCCGGTTAATTCTGATGTAAATGTAAATGTTTGGATTGATAAAGACGGAACGAAACATGAAGTAAAAGGAAACTTTACATTTGTTGCAGATAATGATGGAAATCACAACACAAAAGAAGTGAAGGTTGAAATGAAAAAAGGTGAAGGTAATTTAGTTACTGCAACTGTAACTACTATTTCAACAATTAATGGTAAAAAAGAGGAAACTAAAAAAGAATTTAAAGGAACTGAAGCTGAGGTAAAAGCTAAAATTGATGGTTTACATAAAATGGATGGAGATCATTCTAAAATGAAAAAAATCATCAAAAAAGAAGTTCACAAAGAAGAAAAACATGAAGAAAAGCATGATCATTAATTCTTGAATTCAATTCGTAAAAAAAGCATCTCAATTGAGATGCTTTTTTATTTCAATTCAAATTGTATTTTATCTTTTGTGCTTTTTTGCGCCAAAATATTTATTGCTTTTTCAGTAAGTTGTAACACTCTTGGATAACCACCAGTTACTTGACAATCTCGCATTAAAATAATTAACTCTCCAGATGGTGTCAATTGCACAGTTCCTGGTAAAACGCCAGAAGTTAAAATAGGTTTTAATTGATTTTTAAACACTTCTTTTAATCTATATCCTACTCTATTGTTATCATTTGAAATTGTAAATTGAGTTTCAATTAATAGCTCTTGTTCCGTTTTTGACAACAACTCAAATTCTGGCCCTTTACAGCAATTTATACATTTTGCTGTGAAATTATGTTCCTCAATTTTAATTTTTGATAACGTTTTTTTATTTTCTGATGTAGTTGAATTTATTTTTATTTGATCTCCTTTTTTAAGAACAAAACTTGTAGTTATTCCTTTATAAAAACTTTTACTATTAAGCACAACTTCTGATGAAATTCCTCCTAGAATACTCAAATAGGTTCGAACTCCAAATATTTTTTTACCGAATGACAAAACTGAACCTTTTTTAACATCTAAAACTGAATTCATGGATACTTTTTCTCCATCAATTGTTGGGGTAAAATTTGCCCCAGTTAAACAAATTTGTAAACCCTTCTCAAATAAAAACTTACAGCCACCAAAAGTAATTTCTATGACAGCCTCTTCTAAACTATTATGCAATAATTGATTTCCAATTTTAGTAGCATATGAATCCATAACTCCAGAAACAGGAACGCCAATATGTGCAAAACCCGATCTTCCTAAATCTTGAATAGAACTATATATTCCTGAATTTAAAACTGTAATCATTATATCTTTTGTAATTGATAGTTTTTGCCTTTTACTTGATTTTTTATGTAATTAAATTCCTCAAAAGAAACGCTTTTGAAAGTAATTTTATCACCTGCTTTAGCAAAACAGGGATGTTGGTTTTGTACCTCAAAAAAAGAAATTGGTGAGTTTCCAATAATATTCCATCCGCCAGAACTTTGATTTGGATAAACGCCCGTTTGATTCCCACCAATAGCAACTGCACCTTTTGGAACATGTAATCTTGGCGTTGCTTTTCTTGGAATAATAATTTGTTCATTCAATCCGCCCAAGTATAAAAAACCAGGTAAAAACCCGATAAAATAAACTGTATAAATTGTTTCCGTATGTAATTGAATAATTTCTTGTGTACTTATTTTTATTGTTTTTGAAATTTCATCTAAATCAATTCCAAATTGTTTATCATAGCAAACAGGAATTTCCCAATGTGCTATTTTTTTCTTTTCGATGAAAGATTTATGTTGGTATAATTCTTTTAAAAAAGCAATTTTTTCGATTGAATTTATGAGCACAAAATCATATACAAGTAATATCGAATTATAACCAACAATACAATCTTTTAGTTCTAGCTCTTTTTCAATTTTGCTTTTAAAATTTAAAATATCATTTAAGATAATTTCACTAATTTCAGAAGACCATTCAATTAAAATAGCGCTGTCTCCATAGGTTTTATATGAAAGTTGGAAGTTAGACAACTTGAATATTTTGAATTTTTAATAATGCTGTTACTTCTTGCAAAATTTCGAGAGCATTTTGATTATCGCCATGAATACAAAATGTATCTGCTTTTATTTTTATCAATGAATTTGAAATTGATTTAACACAATTATTCTGAATCATATTTAATACATGCTCATACACTTTTTTGGGGTTCGAAATAATTGCATTTGATTCAGTCCTAGAAACTAGAGACAAATCATTATTGTAATTTCTGTCAGCAAAAGCTTCGTATTTAATCTTGATGTTGTTTTCAATTGCTACTTTTTCAATCTCTGAATTATACGGAACATATAAATAAGCGTTCTCTACATATTTTTTAATAGCATTAACAAAAACTGTTGCTACATTTTTATCCTTAGCTATTAAATTATATAAAGCTCCATGTGCTTTAATATGGTGTAATTTAACATTCTTTCTATGCAGTCGTTCTAGAAAGAAATCTAATTGAACGACAATACTTTTTTGTAAATCTTCATCAGAAATATTCATCATTTTTCTTCCAAAATTTTCTTTGTCAGGAAAAGATGGATGTGCGCCAATCTTAACATGATGGTCAATTGCTAATTGAATGGTTTTATCAATCGATTTTTCATCTCCAAAATGACCTCCACAAGCAATATTACAAGACGAAATATACTGCATTAAAAGATGCTCATTCTCTACTCCTTCTCCAACATCACAATTAAAATCTATATGTTTCATTTATAGCATATTAAAAACTTTGAGTATTCCTTTTAATCCAAGAAAAACGGTTCCAATAACGATAATTAATCCAAAAACATTTTGCTTTTTTGAATTCACATAAGTACCTAATACAGATTTTTTATTCATAATCCACAATAAAATTCCAGCTATAATTGGTAATAACATTCCGTTTGCAACTTGTGCAAATTTTATAATTTCAATTGGTTTTAACCCAAATGATGAAAAGAAAACTCCTAGTGCTAAAACAATAATCCAAACGGTTCTAAACTGTTTTGATTTTAATCCAACGTTCCATCCTAAACATCCTTTTGCTACATAAGCGGCAGCTAATGGAGCTGTAATTGCAGAAGTAATTCCTGCCGCAAACAATCCAATTGAAAGAAAATATTTTGAAAACTCTCCATAAAGTGGTGCTAATCCTTTCGCTAAATCTGATGCATTTGAAATTGTGCTGGTTTGTATTCCTGCTGCAGAAACCATAATTGCCATAGAAACCAATCCTCCCAAAATTATTGAAATAATGGTGTCTTTTTTAGCAAATGAAATATCTTCTTTTTTCTTCCATCTTTCTTTAACTAATGAGGCATGTAAAAACAAATTATATGGAACAACTGTAGTGCCAATTAAACCAATTATTATTAATAAACTATTATCAGGAAAACTCGGAATAAAAGTTCCTTTAAAAATTTCTGAGAGATTTGGTTTTGTTATAATTGCCGTAATAACAAATGAAATACTCATAATTAAAACAAGTGTAACTAATACTTTTTCAAGTACTTTATAATTACCGATGTACAATAAAACAAAGGCAATAACACCAACAAGCAAACTAATATTGTTTATAGAAAATGCCCCTATATTAAACTCTGATTTACCCAAAATAGTTTCAAGACCTAAAACTCCTCCACTAATATTACCTGCTTCATAAGATGCATTACCAACTACAATTGCAGCTAAGATTAATAATGTAACAAACTGTTTTAAAAACGGGATTTTAATTTCTTCTCGTATGACTTCTGACAATCCTTTTTGAGAAATAATTCCTAATCGCGCCGCCATTTCTTGTAAAATAATAGTTGTAAAAATAGAAAGTACCATTGCCCACAACAAGTTAAAACCGAAATTAACTCCGGCAATAGTAGCAAGAGTAACTGTTCCTGGGCCTATAAAAGCTGCCGCAATTAAAGTTCCTGGACCAATATTTTTAAACCAATTTTTTATCATATATAGTAAACGTTGATATTCTATAAAAATAGGAAAAACAATCCATAAAAAAAGCACCTCAAATGAGGTGCTTTTTTTACGAGTATATTTTACATTACACTAGTGGTCCACCAGCCATAATTTCTTCATTAGCATAGTCTTCAAAAGACTTAAAGTTCTTTTTAAATGAGTCTGCTAATTTTTGAGCTGTTTTATAATACCCTTCATCATTATTCCATGATTTTCTTGGACTTAATACATCGGTAGGAACATTTGGACACGTTCTTGGCTGTGCCAATCCAAATACAGAATGCACATGATAATTATCTTTATTTGCTGCTTCTAAACTTCCGTCCATTGCAGCTGTAATCATTGCTCTTGTGTATTTTAATTTCATTCTACTACCAATTCCGTAAGGTCCACCAGTCCAACCAGTATTCACTAACCAAACATTCACATTAGCATCTTTCATTTTCTTGCTTAACATCTCTGCATAACGTGTTGGGTGCAACGGCATAAATGGCGCACCAAAACAAGCAGAAAAACTTGGTAGAGGCTCTGTAACTCCATCCTCTGTTCCGGCAACTTTTGCAGTATAACCAGAAATGAAGTGATAAGCTGCTTGACCTGGAGTCAATTTTGAAATTGGAGGCAATACTCCAAAAGCATCAGCAGTTAAAAAGAAAATATTTTTTGGGTTTTCTCCAATTGATCCTGGTTGAATATTATCAATGTGATAAATCGGGTAACTAACTCTTGTGTTTTGTGTGATTGAAGTATCTTCAAAATCTACTTCTCTTTTTTCATTTAAAATTACGTTTTCTAGAATTGCACCTTTTTTAATTGCATGAAAAATGTCTGGTTCTTTTTCTTCTGTAAGGTCAATTACTTTTGCATAACAACCACCTTCAAAATTAAAGACCGTATTTTCATTTGTCCAACCGTGTTCATCATCACCAATTAATTTTCTATCTGGATCTGCAGACAATGTTGTTTTACCTGTCCCAGATAATCCAAAGAAAATTGCAGTATCTCCGTCTTTACCAACATTTGCAGAACAGTGCATTGGTAATGTGTTTTTAAATACGGGTAAAATAAAATTCAATGCAGAAAAAATACCTTTTTTAATTTCTCCAGTATAACCAGTTCCACCAATTAAAGCTATTTTTTTTGTAAAGTTTAAAATTGCAAAGTTATGTTGTCTTGTTCCATCAATTTCTGCATCAGCCATAAAACCTGGTGCATTAATTACAGTCCATTCTGGAGAAAACGTTTTTAATTCCTCTATTGTTGGTCTAAGAAACATATTGTGAGCAAACATGTTACTCCATGGATATTCATTTACAACTCTAATATTTAGTTTATAATTTTCGTCTGCACAAGCATAGCTATCTCTAACAAAAATTTCTTTACCTGATAAGTATTCTGTTACTTTATCATATAATTTATCAAATTTATCTGCATCAAAAGGAATATTGATATCTCCCCACCAAACTTCATCTTTTGTAATATTGTCTTTTACGATAAAACGGTCTTTAGGTGATCTTCCTGTAAATTCTCCTGTGTTAACAGCTAAAGCTCCTGAAGAGGCTTCAACTCCTTGTTCTTTTTCAATAGTTGCCGCATGTAATTCATCTGATGTTAAATTGTAATGAAATGTTGCTTTTGTAATTCCTAAACTATCTAGTGAAATTGATTTTGAATCAAGATTTACCATGTTTAAATTTTAAGTTATTTATTTAGTTGTGTTAAATAATAAGGAACAAAAATACAGATTATTTTTACAATGGTTTATCCTTTTTATATTTTTATCAACTATTTATTGTTGATTTCTTTTTGCAAAACTAATTGCCATTATCAACCAACCTATCATTAAAAACAATCCACCTAAAGGAGTAACAAACCATATGCTTTTCGCTGAAACTTCTAGTAATTGAATGGCATAAATGGATCCAGAAAAAAGCAAAATTCCAAGATAAAACAACCTGCTTATTCTCTTTTTTTGTTTTTCAGAAAACCCTTGATACATGTTCACAAAAAGCAATACTAATACATGATACATTTGATAGCGAACAGCAGTTTCAAAACTCTTCATCCCTTCTATTGTTAGTGTTTTCGACAATGCATGTACACCAAAAGCGCCTAATAAAATGGTTACGATTCCTAATACTGAAGTTATTGTTAAATTTTTATACATTTTTTTGATTTTTGTTTTATTTTAAACTTTTATAAATGAATTGTGTATTTTAGCTAACTATATTTTACCAATTCATAATCGTAAAATTAGTTATAAAATAATAAAATGAAAAACATATTAATTATTGGAGCTGGAAAATCTAGTTCTTCTCTTATAAAACATCTACTTGACAATTCTATTAAAGAAAATTTACATGTAACTATTGGAGACATTTCAATAAAAGAAGTAAATAAACGGATAGAAAAGCATCAAAATTTAACTGTAATTCAACTTGATGTTTTTAATAAAACTCAAAGAGAGACTACAATAAAAAAAGCAGATATTGTTATTTCAATGTTGCCTGCGAGGTTTCATTTAGAAGTTGCTAGAGATTGTATTAAGTACAAAAAAAACTTGGTAACGGCTTCTTATATTTCTGATGATATGAAAGCATTAGATGCCGAAGTTAAAAAAAACGGCTTAGTATTTATGAATGAAATTGGTGTAGATCCAGGTATTGACCACATGAGCGCAATGCAAGTAGTCGATAAAATTCATGCAAAAGGCGGAAAAGTTGTATTGTTCGAATCTTTTACTGGCGGATTAGTTGCTCCTGAAAGTGATACTAATTTATGGAATTATAAATTTACTTGGAACCCAAGAAATGTAGTTACTGCTGGTCAAGGTGGAGCAGCAATGTTTATTCAAGAAGGAACTTATAAATACATTCCGTATCATAAATTGTTTAGAAGAACAGAGTTTTTACATATAAACGGAAATGGAAAGTTTGAAGCTTACGCAAATAGAGATTCTTTAAAATATCGATCTATTTATGGGTTGGATAATATTCCTACGATGTATAGAGGAACCATTAGAAAAATTGGTTTTTCGAGAGCTTGGAATACGTTTATTCAATTGGGAATGACAGACGACACTTATACAATTGAAGATTCAGAAAACATGAGTTATCGTGATTTTACGAATTTATTTTTAGCATATAGCCCAACAGATTCAGTAGAATTAAAATTACGCTCCTATTTAAAAATTGACCAAGATGATGTCATGTGGGAAAAATTAATTGAATTAGATATTTTTAATCCGATGAAAAAAATTGGTTTAAAAAATGCTACTCCAGCACAAATTTTACAAAAAATATTATTAGACAAATGGACACTTTCTGAAGACGACAAAGACATGATTATTATGCATCATAAATTTGGTTATGAATTGAACGGTAAAAAACATCAAATAGAAAGTAGCATGGTTACAATTGGCGAAAACCAAACATATACTGCAATGGCAAAAACCGTTGGTTTGCCTGTTGCAATTGCAACATTAAAAATATTAAACGGAGAAATAAAAACTCCAGGTGTTTTAAGACCTATTTCTAAAGAAGTCTATGAACCTATTTTAAAAGAGTTAAAAAGTTTCGGTGTTTCTTTTACAGAAAAAGAAGTTCCTTATTTAGGATATAATCCTGAGAATGTAATCGGATAATGAAAAAGAAATGAGTCTAAATGCGGTTTTGCTATTTTGTGAAATCGCATTTTTTATATTACATTTTTAAATAAAAATCTTTTGTAAGATTGATGTATTCTTCTGTGTAATGATGTCTTGAAATTTCAATTATAAGTTCTTCTTTTTTAAGTTCTTTTTCCTGAAAAGAAAAACACAGTAAACTTCTTTTGATTTCTGAAGTTGCTGTTCCTTTTACACGACAAACTCTTTTCAGTAATAAGTTATTTTGATGTGCAACTTGGATGAAATTATCTTCTTCCTTAAAGGGTATAACTACAGAAAATTCTCCAACATCAGAAAGAATTTTTGATACTCCAAGTATTAAATCTTCAAATGTTAATGAAGAAGTAAATCTTGCTTTGTTTCTAGATTCATCATCCGTTTCGAAAGCATCAGAATAAAATGGCGGATTAGAAATTACTACATCATATTTTTCTTCTTCATCTTCCATTTCGTTTGTAAATTCTTCAAAAGACGAGTTGTAACAAAACAACCGATCTGACCAATCGCTTAATTCAAAATTATCGACACATTGTTCGTATGCATTTTCATCAATTTCAATTGCATCAATTGTAAATGCATCTGAACGTTGCGCTAACATTAGTGCAATAATTCCAGTTCCTGCACCAATATCTAAAATTGTATTTGGATTTTTTTTTAAAGAACACCAAGCTCCCAGTAACACAGCATCAGTTCCTACTTTCATCGCTGTTTTATCCTGGTGAATTGAAAACTCTTTAAATTGGAATGGTTTACTCAATATATTATCTAATTTTAAAACAAAAATTCTGCGAAAATCTACGCAGAACTTTTAAAGCTTTATATTCTTAAATTTTTTACTGTCTAGCAGAGAGGAAGGGATTCGAACCCTCGATACGTTGCCGTATACACACTTTCCAGGCGTGCGCCTTCGACCACTCGGCCACCTCTCTAAAAAATTAATCTGCTAAATATAATTCGATCAATCCTTTTGGAGTTTCAACTTCTATAACGCTGTTTTCTCTATCAACTTTTTTGATAAAATTATCAATCATCGGAATAAAAACTTCTTTATCTCCATTTTTAATTTCAAATAAAGGTTGTGCTGTTTTATCGTTGATTCCTTCAATAGTTCCTACCAATCCGTAATTTACATCAACCGCTTTAAACCCTATAATTTCATGATAATAAAATTTATCTCCAGATAATTTTGGCAATAAATCTAAAGGTAAATATACATCTGCTTTTAAAATACCATCAGCTTCTTCTTCTGTGTACATATCTTCAAACTGAACACGCAATTGATTTCCTTTTTGAAGCAAACTTTTTTCAATAAAAAATGGAATCAGATTATTGCCTAAGTCGACAAAAATTGATTCCATTTCTTGATATAATTCAGGTTCGTCAGTATCTAATTTGATAACCACTTCACCTTTAAAACTATGTTTTCTAACGATTTTACCTACATAAAAACAATCTTCTTTACGCATATCGTTAAAATTGAATTACTCTGCAGTATTTTCTTCAGTAGTTTCTTCTGTTGCAGTTTCTGCATCTTCAACAACCTCTTCTGTTGTAGCCTCTGCAGCAACTTTTTCTGCTTCTAACGCAGCTTCAGCAGCTTTTTTCTCTGCAATAATTGTAGCTTCAGCTTCCTTAACAGCATTTACACGAGCTTCGTTTACAGCTTTTTCAGCAGCTAATGCAGCAGCTTTTGCTTCTTCTTGCTCTTTTGTCAATCCATCTTTTTTAGCAGTAATTCTACCAGCTTTTTCTTCTAACCAAGCAGTAAATTTTGCTTCTGCTTGCTCTTCAGTTAAAGCTCCTTTAAGAACTCCACCAGTTAAATGATTTTTCAACATTGCTCCTTTATAAGATAAAATTGCTCTCGCAGTATCTGTAGGTTGTGCTCCGTTTTGTAACCATTTTACAGCACCATCAATATCTAAATCGATAATTGCTGGATTTACATTAGGATTATAAGTTCCTAATTTTTCTAAGAATTTACCATCTCTTTTTGCTCGAGCATCAGCTGCTACGATTGAATAAAATGGTTTTCCTTTTTTACCGTGTCTTTGTAATCTAATTTTTACTGACATTTTTTGTTAATTTTTTAAGGTTCTCGACCTCGATTATTAAAATTCTTATTATCTCGTAATAAGCGGGTGCAAATATACAAAAATCTTTTTCAAAATAAATTAGAAAAACAATTAAAAATCAAGGAATTAAAATCAATAAAAACAAGAATTTAATTGTTGATAAAAGGATCGCGCTTTCTATTATTTATGTGAATATGAATTTATATTTTTAAGACATGAGCGAATACGACTATTTATTAAAAGAATTAGAGAAAATTAAAAATGGAGAAGATTCCTTTTTAGGATGTGATGGCGGAAATATAAATGCAAAAATTTGGTTCTGCGGAATAGAATTTGGAGGAACCCCAGAAGAAATGAATACTTATTATAAAGATTATATAATACCTAATATTAATGATGAAAATAAAATTCCTTATCGAAAAAAATATACAGGAAAATTTTTACAATCTCCATTTGACAGGTACCTAACAATAATGTATTTAATACTTCTAAAAGGATATAACTTTGACAAAAACGAAGACTCAAACTTAATTTCAAATGTGTTAAAAAGCGAATTATACAACAAGGATTCAGAATCTTTTAAATTAAACTTGTTTCCAATTGCAAAGAAAAATGTTAGTTGGAATAAAAAAATTGAAGAAGAATTAAAAGTCGATAGAAATGAGTACTACTCAACACTTTTTAATAAAAGAGCTAAATTCTTTAAAAAAATTATTTCAAGATTTACTCCAGAAACTATCATTTGTTTTTCAACAAAAAACTACTCAGATCTATTTATAAAAGCTTTTTTATCTAAAAAAAATAAAATTGAGTTTCAATATGATATTTTTATAGACAGAAACAATAAAGAACATTTTATAAAAATAATCCACTACAAAAAAACAAAATATATCATAATGCCTTTTCTTGGAATGGGAAATTTAACTAACCATGAAGATGTAATTAACATTTCAGAATTTATTAAAGAGAACTACATCAATTCATAAAGTGAAAATATTTTTTGTTGATAAAACAAAACAAATACCCAATACAACCTCACAACATTTTTCTACTTTTACATAATTGTTTACACAGCTAAACAAATCAACAAATAAACTTCTTTTATGTATTTAATTTTTGATACCGAAACAACGGGCTTACCTAAAAGCTGGAATGCTCCAATTACCGATACTGATAATTGGCCAAGATGCATTCAGATTGCTTGGCAGTTGCATGATAAATTTGGAAATCTATTAGAGCATAATGATTTTTTAATTCAGCCAGACGGATTTAACATTCCGTATGACGCAGAAAGAATTCACGGAATTTCTACAGAACTTGCACAAGAACAAGGAATTTCTTTAGCAGAAAGTTTGCACTTATTTAATGAAGCATTAAAAAAAACCAAGTTTATTGTTGGTCAAAATGTTGGTTTTGATCTCAATATTATGGGTTGTGAGTTTCATCGCTTAGGTGTTGAAAACAACTTAACTAAATTACCAATTTTAGATACGTGTACAGAGAAAACGGCTTTGATATGTCAACTTCCTGGCGGAAGATATGGCAAGTTCAAATTACCAACTTTAACAGAATTACACAAACATTTATTTGGACAAGACTTTGCAGAAGCACACAACGCAACTGCCGATGTTGAAGCAACTACACGTTGTTTTTTAGAGTTGATTCGCTTACGGGAGTTTACCAAAGAAGAATTAGATGTTGATGAAAGTTATTTTCAAAATTTCTCTGAAGCAAATCCAAAACCAATTCAGGTAATTGGTTTAAAACACATCAACCTAAAAAAGGAAAGTAAAAAAATTAGAAAACGTGATGAGGCAAAAAAAGATGCCGAAACTACAGCTGTTTCTACCAAAAATATTGCATCCTTAGAAGGTGTTCAGTTTGCGCATTTGCACAATCACACGCAGTTTTCTGTACTACAATCTACCATGCAAATTGGCAACATTGTAAAAACAGCCGCAAAAGATAACATGTCTGCAATTGCTTTGACCGATACTGGAAATATGATGGCGGCTTTTCATTTTGTAAGTGCTATTTTAAATCATAATAAAGCTGCCGAAACAAAAAATAAAGAATTAGAAGCTGATGGTGAAACGCCAACCGAAACTATTTTAAAACCTATTGTTGGTTGCGAATTTAATATTTGCGAAAATCATTTAGATAAAACTAAAAAAGACAACGGATATCAAGTTGTTTTATTGGCGAAAAACAAAAAAGGATATCACAACTTAGCAAAAATGTCGTCCATCGCATTTGTAGATGGCTTTTATTATATTCCTAGAATTGACAAAGCAATTGTAGAAAAATACAAAGAAGATATTATTGTTCTTACAGGGAATTTATATGGAGAAGTTCCTAGTAAAATTCTAAATATCGGCGAAAAACAAGCAGAAGAAGCATTGCTTTGGTGGAAATCGATTTTTAAAGATGATTTTTATATCGAATTGATGCGTCACGGACAAGAAGATGAAAAAATCGTAAACGAAACCTTGTTAAAATTCTCTAAAAAGCACGACATAAAAACCGTTGCAACAAACAACACTTTTTATTTAGAAAAAGAAGATGCTAATGCACATGATATTTTATTATGTGTAAAAGACGGAGAAAAACAAGCTACACCAAAAGGGCGAGGAAGAGGATATCGATACGGTTTGCCAAACGATGAATATTTTTTCAAATCTTCTGAACAAATGAAGCAATTATTTGCCGATTTACCAGAAGCGATCTCAAACATTCAAGAAGTTGTAGATAAAGTGGAGCCTTACACATTGGCAAGAGATGTTTTATTACCTGCTTTTGATATTCCGACAAAATTTCAAGACTCTCAAGATTTAGTTGACGGAGGAAAAAGAGGAGAAAACAATTACTTACATCATTTAACTTATGAAGGTGCAAAAAAACGATATGGAGAAATTACAGAATCTATTGGAGAACGTTTAGATTTTGAATTATCTGTAATTGAAAAAACTGGTTATCCAGGATATTTTTTAATTGTAGAAGATTTTATTAGAGAAGCTAGAAACATGGATGTTGCCGTTGGTCCTGGTCGTGGTTCTGCTGCTGGATCTGTAGTTGCCTATTGTTTGTGGATTACCAATTTAGATCCAATTAAATACGATTTACTTTTTGAGCGTTTTTTAAATCCAGAACGTGTTTCGATGCCAGATATTGATATTGATTTTGATGATGAAGGAAGAGTGAAAGTAATGGATTATGTAATCAACAAATACGGATCTAATCAGGTTGCTCAAATTATTACTTACGGAACCATGGCTGCTAAATCTTCTATTAGAGATACAGCAAGAGTACTAGATTTACCACTTTTTGAAGCTGATAGAATTGCAAAGTTAATTCCTGGAATGAAACTAAGCAAAATCTTTTCATTAAGCGAAAAAGAACTAAAAGAAAAACTTCGTTCAGAAGAAATTGAGCTGGTAAACGAGCTTAAAAAATTAGCTGACGGAAATGATTTAAGTGCAGAAACCATCAACAAAGCAAGGGTTTTAGAAGGCTCTGTTCGTAATACCGGGACCCATGCTTGTGGTGTAATTATTACGCCATCAGACATTACAAATTTTGTTCCGGTTACACTTGCCAAAGATTCTGATATGTATGTAACACAATTCGACAACTCGGTTGTGGAAAGTGCAGGATTATTGAAAATGGACTTCTTAGGGTTAAAAACGTTAACCTTAATTAAACATACCGTAAAAATTGTAAAAGCAAAACACGGAATTGAATTAGATCCAGAAAATTTTCCGTTGGATGATGAAAAAACGTATGAATTGTTTCAACGTGGAGAAACCGTTGGAATTTTTCAATACGAATCACCTGGAATGCAAAAGCACATGCGCGCTTTAAAACCAACTGTTTTTGCCGATTTAATTGCAATGAATGCGTTGTACAGACCTGGACCAATGGAATATATTCCGTCGTTTATCCAAAGAAAACACGGAACTGAAGATATTGAGTATGATTTACCAGCAATGGAAGAGTACTTGGCAGAAACCTACGGAATTACAGTCTATCAAGAGCAGGTAATGTTATTGTCGCAAAAATTAGCAAACTTTACAAAAGGTGAAGCCGATGTGTTGCGTAAAGCAATGGGGAAAAAGCAAGCTTCTGTGCTTGCTAAAATGAAACCGAAATTTATTGAGCAAGCAAGTAAAAATGGTCATGATGCAGAAAAATTAGAAAAAATATGGAAAGATTGGGAAGCGTTTGCTAGTTATGCATTTAACAAATCTCACTCAACTTGTTACGCTTGGATCGCCTATCAAACTGCTTATTTAAAAGCGCATTATCCAGCAGAATATATGGCTTCGGTATTGTCAAATAACATGAACGACATTAAATCTGTATCTTTTTTTATGGAAGAATGTAAACGTTCTGGTTTAACAGTTTTAGGTCCAGATATCAACGAATCGTATGCTAAGTTTTCAGTAAATAAAGATGGAAATATTCGTTTTGGAATGGCAGCAATTAAAGGTGTTGGAAGTTTGGCTGTAAAAGCAATTATTGATGAACGTAAAAAGAATGGGAATTTTGTTTCCATTTTTGATGTTGCAAAACGAGTAGATTTACGTGTTGCTAATAAAAAAGCTTTTGACGGATTGATTTTAGCCGGCGGATTTGACTCTTTTAAAGACTCTCATAGAGCACAATATTTTGCTTTAGATGAAAAAGGACAAACTTTTATTGAGAAAGCATTACGTTACGGAAATAAATATCAAGATGGAGAAAATTCATCACAAGTTTCTTTGTTTGGAGAAGCGTCAAATATTCAATTACCAGAGCCTATAATTCCTGAATGTGAAACTTGGAGTACTATGGAAACCTTAGGAAAAGAAAAAGAAGTTGTTGGTATTTATATTTCTGCACATCCTTTAGATGATTTTAAAAATGAATTGACATTTTGTAACGCCAATTTATCTCACTTTAAAGAAGATATCTCTAAATATGTAGGAATGAATTTAACTTTTGCAGGAATTATTACCGACGTGCAACACAGAATTTCTAAAGCAGGAAAAGGTTGGGCAACTTTTTTTATAGAAGATTATTATAACAATAATGAGTTTCGGATTTTTGGAGAAGAATATTTAAAATTTAGACACTTTTTAGTTCCAAATTCTTTCTTATTTGTAAAAACAATAATTAAAGCTGGTTGGGCAAATAAAAACACAGGAATTGTTGGAGAACCAAGATTACAGTTTACCGATGTAAAATTATTGCACGATACTATGGATGATTTGTGTAAAAAAATCACCATTCAAATTCCTGTTGATGAGGTAACAGAAAACAACATTAATAACTTGCAGCACTTATTAGAAACCAATCCTGGCAAACAAAGTCTCTATTTTACCATTTGGGATGAAAAAGAAAAAATAGAGCTGAATTTGCCAAGTAGAATTCCTAAAATTAAGATTACAAATGAGTTGTTAGCTAAACTAGAAAAAGAACAAGTTGCTTTTAAATTAAACTAACTCATTCCTGCCAAAATAGCCAATCCTCCAAACATAAACAAAAACAACATTGCAATTATAAAATAAATTATCATTAAAAGCAGTGACCCTTTTGCCCAGTTTTTCTTATTGATTTGTGTTCCAGAATCAAAAGCCCAGATAAGCACTAAAATAAATCCTATAATTGGTATTGATGCTAAAAAAAGAGTTAATGCCCATTCTTTATAAGACATTACAGTAGCATTTTGTTGTTCTGATAAATTTTCCATTTATTCGTTTTTTATAGTTAAACTCAAATATACATTTTTATCTGCTCTTTTTCAATTGTTTACAAAATATGCTTTCATTATATTTAGTATATTTATCCCACTAAAAAAATTATAAGGATGAATGCTACGTTAAAAAACATACTTGCAGTAATTGTAGGTTTGATAATTGGAAGTATTGTGAATATGGGAATTATTATGATTAGTAGTTCTGTGATTCCTCCACCAAACGGAGCTGATGTTACTACAATGGAGGGCTTAAAAGAAGTGCTTCATCTTTTTGAACCAAAACATTTTCTATTTCCGTTTTTAGCTCATGCTTTAGGAACTTTAGTTGGAGCAATTGTTGCCAGTAAAATTGCAAAAACCAAAAAGAAAACAATGGCCTTAGTTGTTGGATGTATCTTTTTAATATTCGGAATTACAAATGTTTTTTTATTAGCTGGACCAATGTGGTTTAATGCCGTAGATGTTATTTTCGCTTATATTCCAATGGCTTTATTAGGCTATAAAATCTCGAATTCTAAAGAGTAATTAATTGGTGCTTTCTCTAAAAAGATTTTCTAGATTTTGATTTTGGGTATTTAATCCTAAAATTTTGAGTCCGTTTTCTTGTGCAAAGTCAAAAACAACAGAACGCATATCTTTATCAGAATTAAAGGTTAAAAACCACGTGTTATCGTAGTTGTTTTTAAAAGAAATCAAATTTGGTAGTTTTTTAATAAATTGTTCTTCTAGTTTAAAATCAAATGTTACTTCTATCACCTGATTCTGATTTGTGCGAACATCTTTCAGCAATTTATCTATAACAATTTCTCCTTTTTTAATGATGATTACTCTATCACAAACCGCTTCTACTTCTTGCATAATATGTGTAGAAAATAGCACGGTTTTATCTTTTCCTATTTCTTTAATCAATGCTCTTATATCTACTAATTGATTTGGATCTAATCCTGTTGTTGGCTCATCAAGAATTAAAACTTCTGGATTGTGCAATAAAGCTGCAGCTAAACCAACTCTTTGTTGATAGCCTTTAGATAATTGTCCAATTTTTTTATGAACTTCTGGAGTTAATCCTACTTTTTCAATAATTTCTGCAACATTTTCTTTTGCTACTTTATAAATGGATGCCTGAAATTGCAAATATTCTTTTACATACATTTCTGCATATAACGGATTGTTCTCTGGCAAATAACCAATACTTTTTTGCGCTTCGATCGGGTTTTCTAGTACGTTAATTCCGTTTACTAAAACAGCACCTTCTGTTGGGTTTATAAAACCAGTTAAGATTTTCATCATCGTAGATTTTCCAGCACCATTTGGCCCTAAAAAACCAACAATAGAACCTTTTTCTATCGAAAAATTAATATTATTTAACGCTTTTTGAGAGCCGTAAACTTTGGTTACTGAAGAAACTTCTATAGACATAAATTAGAATACATATTTTTATGAGAACGATACATACTTTTTAAAGTTGTAGAATATAAATAATTAATCAATCATAATTTTTTTAGAAACACGATTTTGTCCATTTTCAATTTTTAAAATGTATAACCCTTTTGCAACTGATTGATAATTTAAAGTCTCATTAAATGTTGTTCCTGATACTTTAAATGCTAAACTATTTATTTTTCTTCCTCTAATATCAAACAATTCGACACGAATTTTATCAGAAGATTGTAAATCAAAACTAACCGTAATTAATCCTTTAGAAGGATTTGGGTATAATTTAAAATCTGTAAAGATTTCATCATTTACAGAAGCCACTTTATCAATAGAAAAATTTGCGGCATTTACATTATAAAAAAGATTCCCTGCAGCCTCTACTTTTATTCTTGCCTGTGTTGTTGTTATATTTGTTAATGTAACTTGTTCTGTTCCATCATTTGGTGTATTTGAAATTAACACATTCGGAAAAGTCATTCCTCCATCTGTTGAAAGCAATATATTTACATTAGCTGCATTTACAGGAGCAACTGATGTATTTGCAACATCCCAAGTAATGGTTTGTGTAGAGTTGCCATTTAGTGTAGTTGCTGTGGTTTGAGAAGTCACTAAAAAAGGTCCAGAATTTCCATCAACTGTAATTTTTATATCATCTCTACTTGTTGCTCCACCATTTAAAACATTATCTCTTACGGTTAAAGAAAAATTCATTACTCTAGCTACAGAAGGAACAACTTCCCATTTTGATGTTGTTTTTCCTACTAAAACTGTGTCTATTTCTGGAAGATATCTATTGGGTGATGTTGAAGAAGGCAAAGTTCTAAACATTGGACCAACTGTATTTGTTGCAACTGGTGGCATTGTTGCTGTTTGATTATCTATTTGCTCCCAATTATATGTTAATGAATTGCCAGAATCAGCATCGGTTGCAGATCCTTTAAGTACAAAAGGAGTAGATTTTGGAATTGAAAAATCGCTCCCAGCATTTGCAACTGGAACACTATTATTTGTTGTTGATACAACTCCACAAGTTGTATTTGTAGTTACAAAACTCCACATTTCTGCAATACTAACAGCATGAAAATAGGCATCGCTATTATTTTGAATACTTGGGTTACACCAACCTGCATAACCCATTATTGTAGAACCACTTCCGGGTTCTACTGCTGTACTATTATTCCTGTTACAATCTTCATTATTTTGTGTATGGCTAGCTCCAAATTGATGTCCAATCTCGTGTGCTAAAACATCAATATCAAATGAATTGCCAATTGGCGAATTTTTAACTGAAGCTCCAAGACCTTTTTCTCCAGAGACACAAACTGATTTAAAACTAGCTGCACCACCATCTTTAGCAGAATCGCTTGCCCAGCCAAAGGTATGACCTATATCGTAATTAGTATCACCAATAACTGCATCACATTTTTCTTGAGATTCATCTACCAATGTCGATATATCATCAATCGTTAATCCATCTGTTGCTCCATCTAAAAAAATAATATTTTCATTGTTTGTTACAAGCTTCATGGTAACTCCTAGATCTCTTTCAAAAATTCCATTTATACGTGTCATTGTTGCATTTATAGCTGTAAAAACTGCTTCTTTTTTTTCTGCATCTGTTGCAGTTACCGAAATATTTTGATTGTTTAAATGAAATTGAGAATATTCACCCGTTGCAACAATTGCAAGTCTGTAAGTTCTTAATTTTGCGTCGTTTGAATTTGCTTTTTTCTGAAAACTTCTTTGGTTAACTTTTGATATATTCTCTTTAATTATACATTCAAAATTAGATTTTGAAACGTTCTTTTTATAATACCCAATTGCTGTTTTTTTATCTTTTGTATAGGGATCAATTAAATACATTGGATACTTTCCAGAGGTAATCATTGCATGGAAACCTACTTTAGAGTTGCTAAAACGAACTCTTGCTGTTGCATCATCAATTCCTACTCCAACATACGATTTTATGGTTGGGAATTTCTTCGCTAATTCATCCGAAAAAACAGAAGCTTCTTTTATTAAGAAACGTTGAATTCCGTTTGGAGTTGGCAACTCAATAATTGTTTCTTTATCTGGAGAAATAATTAATTTTTTATTTACCAAACTCTTTTTAAAAGTAAATAACTCGTAGGATGTTGGTTGTGATTCTCTATACTCTAATGTTTGTGTTATACTTCTTGTTTTGATTTCTTTTTTTGTCCAAATATTTTGTGAAAACATAGAAAGAGAAACAAAAAAGAAAAATAAGAAGTAAAATTTGTAGTATTTTTTCATTATTAAATATATCTAAAATTAGTTAGGCTTAATAGTAAATATTACCTACAAATGTAATTAAATATTTATCTTTGCACTTTACAATTATGAATAAAAACATTCTACTCAAAAACTTAGGCATTAAAGATTACAAGGAAACTTGGGATTATCAAACCGAATTATTACAAGAAATTGTTGATCAAAAAATCAGTAATCGAAAAAATAATGAATCTATAGAAACCAAAAATCATTTCATTTTTGTAGAACATCCGCACGTTTATACATTAGGTAAAAGTGGCGATTTAGAGAATTTATTATTAAATGAAAAGCAGCTAAAAGAAAAAGGCGCTACTTTTTACAAAATAAATCGCGGTGGTGATATTACCTATCACGGACCAGGGCAAATTGTAGGATATCCTATTTTAGATTTAGAAAATTTTTTTACAGACATTCATAAATACCTGCGTTTCTTAGAAGAAGTAATTATTTTAACTTTAAGTGATTATGGTTTAAAAGCCGAAAGAAGTGATGGAGAAACTGGTGTTTGGCTAGATGTCGGAACACCTTTTGCCCGTAAAATTTGTGCAATGGGAATTCGTTCTACACGCTGGGTTACCATGCACGGTTTTGCTTTAAATGTAAATGTGAATTTGGGTTATTTTGACAATATTATACCATGTGGAATTAGAGGAAAAGCCGTTACTTCTATGGAAGTTGAATTGGGTAAAAAAATTCCGTTAGAAGAAGTACAAAGAAAAATTTTAATAAATTTTAATGCGTTGTTTGGTGTTGAAGCTTTTAAGCAAAGTTTGTAATTTACTTAGAAATACTAAATGATTTAAAAAATGCTTCTGCTACCTCTTTTTTGTATTTCTCTTTTTTTGCAAACACCATAACTTGGTATAAATACAATCCTTTAGAAAATACTTTATACTCTACCATAACATCATTATTTAAATTTAGTATTGCGTAAATACCTTTCGTGTTCTTTTCTTTAATGTTTTTCTGCTGAATAATTGTTCCTTTAAGTGCTGTCTTAAAGGTTAGAATAGACGCTTTTAATAAATCTGAATTTCTTTTAGGTTTATTTTGCTGTAAGCTACTGGAGACTGCAAAAAGCATTTCTTTACTTCTAAATGCTGCTCTATAAATAGTACTGCTTTTCTCTTGTTTAACATCTTCCGTAACTTCTCCGTAAGCAGTCATAGAAAAATTACCTAGATCTGATGTATAGGTTTGTGCTTTTTCTTGTGCTATTATTTGAAGCCCAAAAAACAGCAAAACACTTGTTAAGAGTATTTTTTTCATGTTTGACAAAAAAATTGGTGTACGTAAATATACTAATTTTAATTAAAAAAAAACGAAATTAGTTCTTAACTAAAAATAAATTAGAATTATTTTTCTTCGTTAAAATACACTTTATAAAACTTCATTTTTTTCTCTTCATCATAACCGCGTTCTAAGTGTTCTGAAGCCGCATCTGGCGCATCAACATCTAATTTAATTTCGATATTGGTATCCAATTTTATAATGCTTTTTATCTTACTTTTTTCTTTCTTTAACACTACATCAGAAACTTCAAAATTATTTCTGATTAAAACATCATTTAAGGTTTCAAAATGCTTTTTATAATCTTCAAACAATTCTTTTTTCTTGTCTTCTTCAAACATTTCTTCTTTAAATGCATGATAATCTACAGATTCATTTTCTTTAAAATAATCTACTGTATTTGCTAAAAACTGACTTTGTTCTTGCTTGCCAAATTCTGGTTTTATCACTTCTTCTGAAAACTCTTTACACAATTCTAAATAACTTTGTGTATGTTGATTTCTGTCATCAGCATATTTTACCGACAAGAAATTTTTAATCCAATATTGCGCATCATATTGATTGTTATCTACACTTAAAACAACGGTTCCTTCTGCATCTGTTGTATTTAAAATCAAACAACCTTTGTCTATTTTTTTTGTACTAATTCCTTGCTGAACAGCAACATCAAAACTATTATCCTCTAAATACGTTTGAAAAAAATCTGTTTTGTTTTCAACTTTAAAAACACCAATTGCTTCGGTTAACACATCTTGATATTCAATTCCTTCAATCAATGCGATAATAACATCGCCTTTTTTAATTTGAGCAGAATTAGATTGCTCGTACAAATGATTTACAATGTTTTTAGAATTTTCTATAAATGAATTTTCATCCTTAAAAATAGACGTTGCATAATTATTGATTTCGTTTAAACGAATATCTGCATGATGGCTAAAACGAAAACTTTGTGTTAAATTTACAAACGGTTTTAATAAAAAAGGGATCATTAATTGATAACTATCTTCATCAAATCGGATTAAATTTTCTGAAAAAACATTTTTCCCACTATTGTATTTATTTGCTACTTTATGAATGATACATTTAGTAATTTCTGCACGTGTTCTTTTAATCATCTTGTAAAATTAGAGTGGCTAAAGTAGTTGAAGTTTTTAAAAGTAAGTAATAATATTTTTGTTGATTATTAACAATTACAACTTCAGTTTTAATTGCTCTGGAAGCAAGCGAAACGTTTTTCTGTGATAACTGGTAATTCCGAATTCTCGAATTGCATTTCTGTGCTGTTTTGTTGGATATCCTTTATTTTGTTTCCAATTATACATCGGAAATTCTTGATGAAGTTTTTCCATAAATTCATCTCTATACGTTTTTGCCAACACAGAAGCTGCTGCAATACTTAGATATTTTGCATCGCCTTTTACAATCGTTTCGTGCGGAATATCTTTATAGGTTTTAAATTTATTTCCATCTACAATTATAAACTCTGGTTGGATTTCTAATAGTTCAATAGAACGTTTCATTCCTGTTATAGAAGCTTGCAATACATTCATTTTATCAACCTCCTTTTCATCTACAAAAGAAACACCAAAAGCAATTGCTTTTTGTTCTATTATTGGTTTTAATATCTTACGTTGCTTTTCAGTTAATTGCTTAGAATCATTTAAAAAAGGATGTGTGAAATCTGTAGGCAAAATAACAGCAGCGGCAACAACTGGACCACACAAACATCCTCTTCCTGCTTCATCTGTTCCTGCTTCTAAAATTTTTCCGCTGTAGTTACTTTTTAACATCAATACAAATTAACAATTTTAGAAGAAATTATTCATCTTTATTTCCGTTTAAAAATTTTACATTTGCTGTATCAATCATTTTAAATGAAAAAACGTTTTTTTAGTTGTTGTATTATTATACTATTGAGCATAAATGTAGTTTATTCTCAAAAAAGAGCTGAACTGAAAACTTATCAATTAGATTCTACTTTTATCAATAAAAAAACAACTCTTATTAAATTAAGCGGTAAAACCAACTACAAAGACTATAAGGTTATTTCTTTTAAAAAAGATACTACATATATTGATACTACATTAACAATTTTAAAAGAATACAAATATAATTTTTTACGAAAAGACAATTTTGAACTGCTTGCTTTTGATAATCAAGGACAAACTTTTAACAATTTAGGGTACGATTTTACAAATCAAAACTCATTACCAACTATTGGAATGAATGCAAAACATTTTAATTACGTATCCAAAGAAGACATTAATTATTATAAAGTTCCGACGCCAACATCAGAAATTTTATACAGAACTGGCTTACAACAGGGGCAGGTTTTAGAAACTTTATTTACCTTAAATTTTTCTGAACGATTTAATGTGGGTATTCTTTACAAAGGGTTGCGTTCTTTAGGAAATTACAGAAATTCATTATCTTCTCAAGGAAATTTTAGAACCGTATTTAGCTATCAAACTAAAAATAATCGTTACGCAATTAGAGGACATATTGCAATACAAGATTTGATGAATCAAGAAAATGGCGGATTAACAACAACTTCTTTAGATGCGTTTACAACTGATGATCCTAATTTTTTAGATAGAGGAAGATTGGATGTAAATTTAGAAGGAACTGAAACAATTTTAGAAGGAAATCGGTTTTATATTGAGCAAGATTATAAATTGTTTTCTTCTAAAGACAGTTTAAAAAATAACTTTACCAATTTAAAACTTGGACACACATATACATACGAAACCAAAAGTTATAAATTTACCGAAAGCACTTTAAATACTTCTTACTTTGGAAATGCAAATGTTATTGCTGGTTTTACAGATGTGGTTGAAAACAAATTCATTAATAATCAATTATTTTTAGAATTTAACTCAAAATATATTTTAGGTACTTTTAGAGTAAATACTGGTTTAACAAATTATAATTACGGATATAATACCGTTTTAAATTCTACAATAAACACAATTACAAATCCAAAAATTAAAGGTTCTGCAATTTCTTTTGGCGGAAATTGGAATGCAACAATAAAAGGTTTTCAGTTAAATACTGCTGCAAATATTATACCCGGAACTGGAAGAATTTCTGGTTCAAATTTTTATAGTGAAGCTATTTTTAAAAAAGATAGCTTAATCACTTTAAAAGGAAGCATTTCTCTCAATTCTAAATCGCCAAACTTTAATACCATTTTATATCAAAGTGCGTACAACAAATACAATTGGCAAAATGATTCTTTTAAAAACATCAATACTAGAAACATCGCTTTTGGATTACAATCTAACTTAATAAATCTAAAAGCAAGTATTACAAATATTGAAAACTACACCTATTTTGATGAAAACTCTAAACCAAATCAATCTGGAGAAAATGTTACCTATTTAAAAGTAAAAGCAAATAATGAGTTTAAATTTGGGAAGTTTGCATTAAATAACACACTTTTATTTCAGCAAGTAAGTAGTGGAAAAGATGTATTTAGAGTACCAAATTTTGTAACGAGAAATACTATTTATTATTCAGATTTTTTGTTTGAAGGAAAGCCGTTATTTTTACAAACAGGAATTACCTTTAAGTACTTCTCTGAATATAAAGCAAACGCCTTTAATCCGTTGTTAAATGAATTTATAGTTCAGAATACTACAGAAATTGGTTATCCAACTTTTGATGTTTTCATCAATGCGCAAATTAGAAGAACACGTATTTATTTTAAGATTGATAATGTAACTTCTGATTTCACAAATAAAAATTATTTTTCTGCACCCAATTATCCTTACAGAGATTTTGTAATTCGGTTTGGTTTGGTTTGGAATTGGTTTATATAATTATTAAGAATAATTTTTCTTAAACCAAACTTTTCTCCATACTCTTTTCAATACTAAAAAAGTAACTTGTTCAGATAATTGGGTCATATCACTTACTTCTAATTGTTTTATTTTATCTTCGGAAATATCTATGATGTAAAGCAAATTTAAATAATCAGAAAATTGGTTTTGTATGATATTGAGTATTGCTTCTTGAAGTGTTTTTATTAGCTGATTAGGTTGTGTATTTTCAGGTATGACTATTTCAATATTTGCGCGCATAAAATCCTTCTTCAATTGGTTTATTAAATTATGGTACAACTGATTTTTTTCAGAAGTTGAAATAATCTCTTGTATCGTTTTTAATTTCATAGAGAGTAATCGTAAATAAATAGTCACAACAAAACTAGACAATCCACAAGTTATCGTTTTTCTTAATAAAATTAATACGGATTCTATTTTGAAGTTAATTGCCTAATTTTTATATTAAATGCAGCAAAAAACAATGTCATAAATGGACTTAGCCAGTTAAAGACTGCAAATAGTGCATAATCAAAAACGGAAACACCTAGTACTCCAGAGTGATATGCGCCACACGTATTCCAAGGTATTAATACAGAAGTTACTGTTCCAGAATCTTCTAATGTTCTACTTAAATTTTCTGGAGCTAAGCCTTTGTCTTTGTACGCTTTTGCGTACATTTTACCAGGAACAACAATCGCTAAATATTGATCTGAAGCTGTAATATTTAATCCAATGCAAGTAGCTACTGTACTTGCAAATAACCCAAATACTGAATCGAAAAGATGTAACATAAAACTACTAATTCTAGCCAAAGCTCCAATTGCATCCATAATTCCACCAAAAACCATGGCACATAGAATCAACCAAATAGTTCCCATCATTTTTGCCATTCCGCCAGCAGTAAATAAATCAGCTAAAGCAACATTATCTGTTGCTACAGAAGTTTCAACTGTTATTGCTTTCATTATTCCTTTATAAGCAGAATTAAAATCTAACTCTTTTACTCCAGCAATTTGAGCCACAACATCGGGTTGAAAAATCAATGCAAAAACTCCGCCCAATAACGTTCCTGCTAATAGAGCAATTAATGGTGGTGTTTTTTTTATAATTAATACGATTACTCCTACCGGAACTAAAAACAACCATGGACTAATATTAAATGCTTTGTTGATATCTACTAATAACGAATTCGTATCAGCTTGCCCAGATGCTGTTTGTGTAAAACCTAAAATTACAAATACAATTAAGGTAATAATAATTGTAGGAATCGTAGTAATAGCCATGTATTTAATATGGGTAAACAAATCTGTTCCAGCCATTGCTGGTGCTAAATTTGTAGTGTCTGACATTGGTGACATTTTATCTCCAAAATAAGCTCCAGACAATACCGCGCCAGCTGTCATTCCTAAAGATATTCCTAACGCTTCTCCAATACCAATTAAAGCAATTCCGACGGTGGCTGATGTTGTCCAAGAACTACCCGTTGCAATAGAAATTACAGCA
>Ga0316205_10000653_pt1 | contig 57801 bp, 57 predicted proteins | sample 3monthpyrite_MG_FD_204941 | JGI IMG/M metagenome (GOLD analysis project Ga0316205, IMG submission 204941) | Microbial mat bacterial communities from mineral coupon in-situ incubated in ocean water Damariscotta River, Maine, United States -... | ecosystem: Environmental > Aquatic > Marine >...
AACTTTGCTCCGGCCATCCGTGGCCGGAGCACCCGTCATTTTCTGAGGAGTGAACCCCATGAGCCACCTGCTCGACCGCCTGAATTTCTTCCAGCAAAAACGGCTGGATACCTTTTCCAACGGCTTTGGTGAAACCACCCGCGAAGATCGTGGCTGGGAAGATGTCTATCGTGACCGCTGGCGCCATGATAAAATCGTGCGTTCGACCCACGGGGTAAACTGCACCGGTTCCTGCTCATGGAAGATCTATGTGAAATCGGGCATTGTGACCTGGGAAACCCAGCAAACAGATTACCCGCGCACCCGCCCCGACATGCCCAACCACGAGCCACGCGGCTGCGCCCGCGGCGCCAGCTATAGCTGGTATCTTTATTCCGCCAACCGGGTGAAAAACCCGCTGATCCGTGGCGCCCTGATGAAGGCTTATCGCGGGTTGCGCGCCAATATGAGCGCCACCGCCGCCTGGAAAGCGCTGCAGGATGACCCGGTCTTGCGGGCCTCTTATACCAAAACCCGGGGCAAGGGCGGCTTTGTGCGCGCCACATGGGACGAGGCCAACGAGATAATCGCGGCCGCCAATGCCTATACCGCCAAAACCCACGGCCCCGACCGGATTTTCGGCTTTTCGCCGATCCCTGCCATGTCGATGGCGTCTTACGCTGCCGGTTCGCGATATCTGAGCCTGATGGGCGGCACCTGCATGTCGTTTTATGACTGGTATTGCGACCTGCCACCTGCAAGCCCGATGACATGGGGCGAGCAAACCGATGTGCCCGAAAGCGCTGACTGGTATAATGCGGGCTACCTCTTGTTGTGGGGCTCCAATGTGCCGCAAACCCGCACGCCCGATGCGCATTTTTATACCGAAGTGCGCTATAAAGGCACCAAAAGCGCGGTTATCAGCCCTGACTACTCCGAAGCCGCCAAATTTGGCGATATCTGGCTGGCCCCGAAAGCGGGCACCGACTCGGCGCTCTCCATGGCTATGGGCCATGTGATATTGCGCGAGTTCCACCTCGACCGCCAAGCCGAATATTTCGAGGATTACACCCGCAAATATTCCGACTTCCCGATGCTGGTGAAGCTGGAAGAAAAAGACGGCAAGCTGGTGCCGGGCCGCTTTTTGCGCGCCAATGATCTGGCGGGCAAGCTCGGCCAGAAAAACAACCCCGAATGGAAGACGGTAGCATGGGACAGCAAAACCGGAGCGCTGTGTTCGCCCAATGGCACCATCGGCTATCGCTGGGGTGAAGACGGTGAATGGAACCTTGAGGAACGCGCCAAAGGGGCAGATACCGAACTCGCCCTCACCTTCATTCAGGATGACGACCGAGACGATGTGCTCGGCGTGGATTTCCCCTATTTTGGCGGCCAGGCCACCGAGAATTTTGTGAAATGCGAACACCCCGATGTGATGACCAAAAACGTGCCGGTCAAACGCATCAAATCGGGCAAAAAGGAAATTCTTGTCGCTACGGTGTTTGATCTGTTCTGCGCCAATTATGGCCTCGATCGCGGCCTCGGCGGTGATTGGGTTGCCAGTGATTATCAGAAAGATATCCCCTATACCCCGGCATGGGCCGAAAAAATAACCGGTGTGCCAGCCGATAAAATTGAAGCCGTGGCGCGTGAATTTGCCACCAATGCCGAAAAGACCAAGGGTAAATCCATGGTTATTCTCGGGGCCGGTCTGAACCACTGGTATCATATGGATATGAACTATCGCGGCATTATCAATATGCTGGTGATGTGTGGCTGTGTCGGCCAATCGGGTGGTGGCTGGAGCCACTATGTGGGCCAGGAAAAACTGCGCCCGCAAACCGGCTGGCAGCCCTTGGCCTTTGCGCTTGACTGGTCGCGCCCGCCGCGGCACATGAACTCGACCTCGGCATGGTATGCCCATACCGACCAGTGGCGCTATGAGCAGCTCGATGTAAACGAGATCCTGTCGCCAACCGCGCCGGAAGGTGACTGGGATGCGAGCCTGATTGATTATAACATCCGGGCCGAGCGGATGGGCTGGCTGCCCTCTGCACCGCAGCTCAAAACCAACCCGCTTGAAGTAGGCAAAGCGGCCAAGGCGGCGGGCAAGGATATTCCGGCCTATGTGGCCGAGCAACTCACCTCGGGCGCGCTCGAAATGAGCTGTGAAGACCCCGATGCGCCGGAAAACTGGCCGCGCAACCTGTTTGTGTGGCGCTCCAACCTGTTGGGCGCATCCGGCAAGGGCCATGAATATTTCATCAAGCATCTGCTTGGCACCGATCACGGCGTGCTTGGCAAAGACCTTGGCGAAGAAGGCGGCCGCATGCCCAAAGAAGCCAAATGGCACGCGGCAGCGCCGGAAGGCAAGCTTGACCTTCTGGTCACCATTGATTTCCGCATGTCAACCACCGCGGTTTATTCCGATATCGTGCTGCCAACCGCCAGTTGGTATGAAAAAGACGATATGAACACCTCGGATATGCACCCCTTCATCCACCCGCTGCAAGCGGCGGTGGACCCGGCCTATGAAAGCCGCTCGGACTGGGAGATTTTCAAAGGCCTTGCCAGAAAAGTTTCCGAAATTGCGCCCGAGATTTTGGGGGTTGAAACCGACGTGGTGCAACTGCCGCTTCTGCACGATACCCCGATGGAGCTGGCGCAAGATCAGGTGAAAGACTGGAAAAAAGGCGAATGTGAGCTGATCCCCGGTAAAACCGCGCCAAACTACATAGCGGTCGAGCGGGATTACGCGCAGATCTACGCCAAGTTTACGTCGGTTGGCCCCTTGCTCGACAAGCTCGGCAATGGCGGCAAAGGCATCAACTGGAACACCGAAATCGAGGTGCAGCACCTGCGCGAGCTCAATGGCGTTGTGCTGGAAGAGGGCGTATCCAAAGGCATGCCCAAGCTTGAAACCGCGATTGATGCGTGCGAGATGATCCTGATGCTGGCCCCGGAAACCAACGGCGAAGTGGCCGTGAAAGCCTGGCACGAGCTCGGCAAAGCCACCGGGCGTGAACATGCGCATCTGGCCCTGCCCAAAGAGGACGAGAAAATCCGCTTTCGCGATATCGCCGCCCAGCCGCGTAAAATCATTTCCTCTCCCACATGGTCGGGCATCGAAAGCGAACATGTGAGCTATAACGCCGGCTATACCAACGTGCATGAGCTGATCCCGTGGCGCACCCTGACCGGCCGCCAGCAGCTTTACCAGGATCACGCCTGGATGCTGGCCTTTGGCGAGGGTTTCTGCACCTACCGCCCACCGGTAGACCTGAAAACCATCGTCGGCGATTTCAACACCGAGGGCGACAGCCCGCATGTGGTGCTGAATTTTATCACCCCGCACCAGAAATGGGGCATCCACTCCACCTATTCCGACAATCTCACCATGTTGACGCTCAATCGCGGCGGCCCGGTGGTCTGGGTTTCGGAAACCGATGCGGCAACCGCCGGATTGGAAGATAACGACTGGGTCGAGGTTTATAACGCCAACGGCGCGCTGACCGCGCGTGTGGTGGTAAGCCAGCGGATGAAAGAGGGCACCATCTATATGTATCACGCGCAAGAAAAGATCGTGAATACACCGGGCTCCGAGAAAACCGGCCATCGCGGCGGTATCCATAATTCGGTGACCCGCACCACGGTAAAACCAACCCATATGATCGGCGGTTATGCCCAGCAATCCTACGGGTTCAATTACTACGGCACGGTTGGCTCCAACCGCGACGAATTCGTGATTGTCCGCAAAATGAAAAATGTCGACTGGCTCGACACCCCACTTACCAAAACGGAGGCCCTGACATGAAGATCCGCGCTCAAATAGGCATGGTGCTGAACCTTGATAAATGTATCGGGTGCCACACCTGCTCGGTGACCTGCAAAAACGTCTGGACCTCGCGCGAAGGCGTTGAATATGCGTGGTTCAACAATGTGGAAACCAAGCCCGGTATTGGCTACCCGAAAGACTGGGAAAATCAGGCCAGGTGGAATGGCGGCTGGGAGCGCACCAAATCCGGCAAGCTCCAGCCCAAACAGGGCAGCAAATGGCGGATATTGGCGAAGATTTTCGGCAACCCCGACCTGCCGGAAATTGATGATTATTACGAGCCCTTCACCTTTGATTATGACCACCTGAAATCGGCCCCCGATATGCCCGCCTTCCCCACCGCGCGCCCGCGCTCGGTGATTACCGGCGAGCGCATGGAAAAGATCGTCGGCGGCCCGAACTGGGAGGAAATTCTGGGCGGGGAGTTTTCAAAACGCTCCAAGGATTACAATTTCGAGGGTATCCAAAAGGAGATTTACGGGGAATACGAGAATACATTCATGATGTATCTGCCCCGGCTTTGCGAACACTGCCTCAACCCGGCTTGCGTGGCCTCCTGCCCCTCGGGCGCTATTTATAAGCGCGACGAAGACGGCATTGTGCTGATCGATCAGGAAAAATGCCGCGGCTGGCGCATGTGTGTTTCCGGCTGCCCCTATAAGAAGGTCTATTATAACTGGGAGAGCGGTAAATCGGAAAAATGCACCTTTTGCTACCCGCGCATTGAAAGCGGCCAGCCTACCGTGTGTTCCGAAACCTGTGTCGGCCGTATCCGCTACCTTGGCGTGATGCTTTATGACGCCGACCGCGTGGAAGAAATGGCCAATGTGTCCAACGAAAAGGACCTGTATCAGGCCCAGCTCGATGTGTTTCTGGACCCGAAAGACCCGGCCGTTCAGGCGCAGGCGCTGAAAGACGGCGTGCCGCAGGAGTGGCTGAACTCGGCGATAAAATCGCCGGTTTACAAAATGGCGATGGATTGGAAAGTCGCCTTTCCGCTGCACCCTGAATATCGCACCTTGCCAATGGTTTGGTATATCCCGCCACTATCGCCGATCCAGAATGCCGCCGAAGCCGGTGCCATCGGGATCGACCGCGATATGCCGGATGTGAAATCGCTGCGCATTCCGGTGCGCTACCTCGCCAATATGCTGACAGCTGGTGATGAAGCCCCGGTTGTTACGGCGCTGGAGCGGATGCTGGCCATGCGCGCCTATATGCGCTCCAAAACCATTGACGGGGTGATTGACGCCGGCATTGCCGAGCGGGTGGGGCTGGATGTGGAGCTCATCGAGGACATGTATAAAATCATGGCCATCGCCAACTATGAAGACCGGTTCATGGTGCCGACCGCGCATCGCGAGACCGTGGAAGACGGTATGGATATCCGCAGCGGTTGCGGCTTTACCGATGGTAATGGCTGTTCGCCCGGCATTTCCAAAGGCACCATGTTTGGCGGCAGCAAGCCCGATAAAGGCTTTTCCATTCCGCCGATGCCGGCCGCTGCAAAAGGGGCTTCATAATGCATATGCCCCTTAAAGCCATCTCGGTGCTGCTCAGCTACCCAACGGTTGAACTGCAGGCCGCCAGCGCCGAGCTTGTCGCGGCGGTGCAGCAGGATAACCTGCTGCCCGCCGACAGTGTTGAAAGCCTGAAAACCCTGATCAATACCATCGCCACCGGCGATATCTATGATCTGCAGGAAACCTATGTGGCGCTGTTTGACCGGTCGCGCACCCTTAGCCTCAACCTGTTTGAGCATGTGCATGGCGAAAGCCGGGACCGGGGCGGTGCCATGGTTGATCTGGTTGAAAACTATCGCGCCGCCGGGTTTGAGCCGCAAAGCTCGGAATTGCCCGACCACCTGCCGGTGTTGCTCGAGTTCCTCGCCTTGCGCCCTCTTGGCGAGGTGCGGGAGGTGCTGGCCGATGCCGCGCATATTCTTGAAGGGCTTCGGGTGCGCCTGAATCGCCGTGAAAGCCAGTATGCGCCGGTGTTTAAAGCCCTCCTGCAACTTTCGGGAGCCAAGGCAGACCAGGCCGCGCTGGCTGATTTGCTCGCGGTGAAAGATACCGACCCCGAGGACCTCGAGGCGCTCGACGAGGTTTGGGAGGAAACAGAAGTGACCTTCGGCCCCGACCCCAATGCCGGCTGCCCGCAGGTGCGCGACATGCTTTCCAACATGGACACCCCCCGTAACCAGCCGCCCGCAGCGGCCCAATAAGGAGACAGAACATGAATGAATTTCTGTTTGGAACCTACCCCTATATCGCACTTGCTGTGCTGGCTATCGGTTCTATCGCCCGCTATGAGCGTGACCCTTTCACCTGGAAAAGCTCGTCGAGCCAGCTTTTGCGGCGCAAACAACTGATCATCGGCTCGGTGCTTTTCCATGTTGGTGTGCTGGTTATTTTCTTTGGCCATCTGATCGGGCTGCTCACGCCTTTGAGCGTTTTTCATGCGTTCGGCATCAGCAACGAGTTCAAGCAAACCCTGGCCGTGGTGGCGGGCGGTGTTGCGGGCGTGATGGCGCTGGTTGGCGGCACCATGCTTTTGGTGCGGCGTCTGACCGACCCGCGCATCCGCAAAAACTCCAGCTTTGCCGATATCGGCATTCTGGCGCTATTGATGCTGCAACTGGTGCTTGGCCTTTTCACCATTTTCGTATCCGTCCAACATCTTGATGGTAGCGAAATGGTAAAATTCATGGCCTGGGCGCAGGGGATATTCTTTTTTGACGGCAATGCTGCCAGCTATATCGCCGAATCGGCGCTTATCTTCAAACTGCATATCTTCCTTGGTCTCACCATTTTTCTATTATTCCCGTTTACCCGGCTTGTGCACATGCTTTCCGCCCCCATCCGCTATGTTACGCCTTTGCGTAAGGGCTATCAGGTTGTGCGTTCGCGTAAAGGAGCCTCGAAATGAGCAATGCAAAACCCCTGTTGCCGCCGGTAACGGTAAACGGTGTTGAAATCTCTGCCGCGGCCATTGCGGCAGAGGCGCAAAACCACAATGCCCCCAAAAACAAGCCCGGCTGGGCGTGGAAAAGCGGTGCCCGCGCGCTGGCCATCCGCGAAATGCTGATGCAGGCGGCGCGCAAGCGCGACCTGCAGCCAGCCCCGAAAGAGCTGGAGCCGGGCAAGTTTGAAACCGAAGACGACTCCATGATCCGGCTTTTGCTCGAGGAGGCGGTAAACCCCGCCACCCCGGATGAAGACCAGATTGCCAAGGTTTACGCCGAAAACCCCGAATTGTTTTGCGCGCCGACCCTGTATGAGCCTGCGCATATCCTGTTCAAGGCTGATCCGGCGGATGCGGCGGATCGCGAAGCGGCCACCAAAAAGGCCAAGGCGGCGCTGGTGACGCTGGCAAAGCAGCCCAAAGCCTTTGGCGCGCTCGCCCAGCAGGTATCGGACTGCCCGTCGAAAGATAATGGCGGCCAGCTCGGGCAAATCGTCACCGGTGATACCGTGCCGGAATTCGAGGCGGCAATGGACAGTATGGAGGTTGGGCAAATCAGCAAAGTGCCGGTGCCCACGCGCTTCGGGCTTCATATTTTGCGGCTGGATGCCAAAGCCAAAGGCGAGGTGCTGCCCTATGAGGCGGTAAAACCGCAAATCTCGGAATTGCTGGAAAAAGCGGACTGGGCACGCGCCGCCAACGCATTTGTGGCTGAGTTGGTGCGAGATGCCGAGGTCACCGGCATTTCGTTTCAGGATAAGGCCGCTAAATAGCGGCGCTTTTTTGGCCTCGATATCTTTCGCAATGCCGGGCAAAAACCCGGCATTGCCACTTTTACGGCTTTACAAATAGCGAAGGTTGTCGATTGACAGCCCGGCAACAGATTTTCGCCCCATCAGCTTCATGTCGCGCTCGAGCTCGTCGCGCATCAGCCCAAGGGCGCGCTCTACCCCGGCCTGCCCGGCAGCGGCCAGCGGATAAAGGTAATACCGCCCAACCCCCACGGCCTTGGCACCGAGCGAAAGCGCTTTCAGCACATGGGTGCCACGCTGCACACCGCTATCCATCAGCACATCTATCCGGTCGCCCACCGCATCGACAATTTCGGAAAGCTGGTCAAACGGGGTGCGGGAGCCGTCAAGCTGTCGCCCGCCATGGTTGGATAAAATGATCCCCGTGCAGCCGATTTTTACGGCGCGTTTGGCGTCGGCAACGCTCATAATCCCCTTCAGGCAAAATTCGCCATCCCATTCCTGCACCATCTGCGCTACATCGTCCCAGTTCATGGTCGGGTCGAGCATCTCGGTAAAATAGCCGCCAATCGAGCTGGTGCCGCCTTTCATATCCATATGGGCCTCTAGCTGCGGCAAGGCAAAGCGCGGGTGGGTCACGTAGTTGATCCCCCACATTGGTTTGAGCGCAAATGAAAGCATACCGGCGACCGTGAGCCGAAACGGAATGGCAAAGCCGCTGCGCAGGTCGCGCTCGCGGTTGCCGCCGGTGATACTGTCAACCGTCAGCATCATCACCTTTACGCCCGCCGCTTTGGCGCGGTCCATCATCGCTTTATTGAGCCCGCGGTCTTTGTGGAAGTAAAACTGGTAAACCTGCGGGGTTTTATAGGCGGATGCAATCTCCTCAATACTGGCGGTGCCAAGCGAAGAAACCCCGAACATGGTGCCGAATTTTTCGGCCGCTGCCGCCACCGCGTGCTCGCCCCTGTGGTGAAAAAGCCGCTGCAAGGCGGTGGGCGAACAGTAAACCGGCATCGCCAGTTTTTGCCCCATCACGGTGACCGAAAGATCAACCTCGCCAACCCCGCAGAGCACATTTGGCACCAGATCACAGCGCTCAAAGGCGCGGCTGTTGCGGCCAAGGGTTACTTCGTCATCGGCACCGCCATCGATATAGTTGAATATCGGCGCGGGCAGCCTTTGCTTGGCAAGGCGGCGAAAATCATGGTGATTATGGCAATGTGAGAGGCGCATTATTCCACCAAAAACTGTTTGGAAAGACGGTAGGGAAAGGCCGCGCCCGGGTCAATCGCGATCTTCAGGCGCGGGCCGGTGCAGAGCCGGCCATGTTGTGGCCCGTTTTTCCGGTTCGCAAACAAGGGTGCCTCGAGCCACTTGCGGCGGCAGTCGGAGCAATATCGCCTTTCCGGCATTTTGGTCTGGCATATTGGCGCAAAAGCCACCAAGGTAATTCGCGGGTTTGCCATCCGGGTAACAGGCTGGCATGACTTTTGCGAGATGTTTTGGTGCCGGTTTGCATGCGGTAAACGTAAAATGGTTTTGGGAAGGAAACGAAATGACCAATAGAAGAACGCTTTTGGGCGCGGTCGGCGGTGTCGCCATTGCCGCCCTCACAATGACAGGTGCCTTCGCGCAGGAAGTCACGCTGAAGCTGCACCAGTTTTTACCGGCACAGGCAAATGTGCCGCGGCTTATTCTGGATGTCTGGGCCGATAATGTGGAGCGCGATTCGGGCGGGCGTATCAAGGTTAACCGGTTTCCATCGATGCAGCTTGGTGGTGCGCCACCCGAATTGCTTGATCAGGCCGCAGACGGCATTGCCGATGTGGTCTGGACGGTTGTGGGCTATACCCCGGGGCGCTACCCCTCGACCGAGGTATTTGAGCTGCCGTTCATGGTGGAAGATGCCCGCGCCGCCTCCTATGCCTATTGGAAAATGTATGAAAAATATATGCAGGAAGAATTTAGCGCGGTGCGTATTTTGGGCACATGGGTGCACGGGCCCGGCATTTTGCACACCGCCGACCCGGTTGAGGTGCCGTCTGATCTTGTCGGCATGAAAATCAGGGGCGGCTCGCGCCTCGTCAACCAGTTGCTCGAGCTCACCGGCGCCACCCCGGTTGGCCTGCCGGTGCCGGCGGTGCCCGAGGCGCTGTCAAAAGGGGTGATCGACGGCACAACCATCCCGTGGGAAGTGACAGAATCCCTGAAAGTGCCCGAATTGGTAACAAACCATACCGAATTCGAGGGTCCGGCGCTTTATAACCTGACCTTTGTGCTGGCCATGAACAATGACGCCTATAACAACCTGCCCGATGATCTGAAAGCGGTGATCGACCAGAATTCCGGTCTGGAATTCTCGATCTTTGCCGGTGGCACCCAGTCAGACGCCGATGCCCCGGCCCGCGCCATTGCGGTTGAGCTTGGCAATAATATCATCACCGTTTCAGCCGAAGATGCGGCATCGGAATGGCTGCCGGTGGTGGCGCCAATTTATGATTCCTGGATCGCCGAAATGGCAACAAAAGGCATTGACGGTCAGGCGCGTATCGATGAAGCGCGCGCCTTGATGGCCGAATATCTGGCCAAGAATTAGGCACCGTTAAAGGCGCGGCAAAATTTGCCGCGCCGCGCGCTTGTGGTGCTTCCAAACTGGCGTTAAGGCTTGGCAGATGTATTTGTTCTTCCTCAAACTGTCGCGCGCCATGGCGTATCTGGGCGGCACCATGCTGGTGGCTCTGGTATTGCTGACCGGCATTTCGGTGCTTGGCCGCGCCATTAACAGCATGATGTATGCCGCTTTTATGCAAGATAACGCGCCCGGTATTGCCGCATGGGTGCTGGGCAGCGGGGTTGGGCCGATCAACGGAGATTTCGAGCTGATCGAAGCCGGTATCGCCTTTTCTATTTTTGCTTTCCTGCCGCTTTGCCAGATCACCGGCGGCCATGCCACGGTTGACGTGTTTACCGGGCGTCTTTCACCGGCCGCAAACCGCGTGCTTCAGCTTATCATCGATCTTGTGTTTGCGGGGGCAATGGTGGTGATCGCCACCCAGCTATATGCCGGCACCCTAAGCAAGTTTGCCTCGGGGCAGGTCACTTTTTTGCTGCAATTTCCGCTTTGGTGGGCCTATGCGCTGAGCCTGAGCGGCGCGATCATGGCCGCAATCGTCAGTGTGTTCATCGCGCTGGCCCGGGTTTTGGAATTTATCACCCGCCACAAGGTCTTGCCCGAAAATCTGGGAGCAGATCATTGAGCGATATCATGATCGGGGTCCTGTCATTCCCGGCGCTGCTAACCCTGATTTTTTTGCGGGTGCCCATTGGTTTGGCCATGTTTGTGGCCGGGTTTGCCGGGCTGGTGATCGTGTCGGGCGATGCGGGCCTGCCGATGGCCCGCCTCAAATCCGAGTCTTTCGGCACGTTTTCGAGCTATTCCCTTTCTATCGTGCCGATGTTTTTGCTGATGGGCCATTTTGCCACCCTTGGCGGCATGAGCCAGGCCTTGTTCAAGGCCGCTGAAAGCTGGCTTGGCCACCGCAAGGGCGGGGTGGCCATGGCCGCCGTTGGCTCTTGCGCCGGTTTTGGCGCCATTTGCGGCTCGTCGCTGGCCACCGCCGCCACCATGAGCCGGGTGGCCCTGCCGGAGCTGCGCAAATATGGCTATGATGGCGGCTTTGCCACGGCCACACTGGCCGCCGGTGGCACGCTGGGCATTCTGATCCCGCCTTCGATCGTGCTGGTGATCTATGCCATTTTAACCGAGCAAAACATCGCGAAACTGTTTTTGGCGGCGGTTATTCCGGGGCTGCTGGCGGCGCTTGGCTATGTGATCGTGATATCGATCTATGTGCGGCTTTACCCCGAATCGGCCGGCATTAAAGCCCGTGTCCCCTATGCGCAAAGGTTTCGCGCGCTGGTGGATGTATGGCCGGTTTTGCTGGTTTTCGCGCTGGTGGTTGGCGGCATTTATCGTGGCTGGTTTACCCCTACCGAGGGCGCGGCTTTCGGGGCGCTGGGCACCGGCCTTATTGCTTTGTTCAACGGCGGCTTAACCCGCAAAACCCTTGGCGAAAGTTTTATCACCACGGCGCGCTCAACCGCGATGATCTTTTTTATCGTTCTCGGGGCCGCCTTTTATAATGGCTTTCTGGCGCTTACCCAGGTGCCGCAAGAGATAGCCATCTGGGTGGTGGAGGGCAACCTGAACCCGTGGCTGGTTTTGATATTCATACTGGTTTTTTACCTGTTGCTCGGCTGCCTGATGGATAGCCTGTCGATGATCCTGCTCACCATCCCTATTTTTTGGCCGGTGGTGCAGGAGCTTGATTTCAGCTTTGTGACACTGGCGCAATTGCAGGCCGAGCGCGCCAGTGCGGCGCTGGCCAAAGGGGTGGCGCTTGCGCCGGATATGCTGAACGCCATTCAGGCGGCCATGGCCGACGGGCTGGAGCTGACCCGCGAGCAGATCAGGGCGCTGGAACTGCGCGGTGTCAGCAGCGGCAGCCTCAACCGGATCAATACCGAGCAGGTGGCTATCTGGTTTGGTATTCTGGTGCTGATCGTGGTTGAAGTGGGCCTCATTACCCCGCCCGTGGGCATGAACCTGTTTATCATCAACGCAATAGATCGCAAAACCCCGATGGTTGACACCTATAAAGCCGTGCTTTTCTTTGTCGCGTCCGATCTTGTGCGTGTGGGCATTTTGGTGGGTTTTCCAATGATCACACTGGTTTTGATACCCTGGTAGCCCCCCAAGCCTTTATCAGCCGGTTTGCGGCGCTGCCGCCTTGTTGAAATACATGTTACAGCTTTTCGAGAATTGTATTTTTAAAGCTTTTCGGGCACATTGCGCCGGATCAAAAGCAAAAGAGCCGCCGGATGCCGGACTAAAAAAACCGCGCCTGCCTGCTTTTCTGCCAGCTTGGGTGAACCGACATGAACAAATATGACCAAACAGGTATTGTGGTGCAAAATATTCCGCGCGCCGATCCGGCCATTATTGAAGGCCTTGGTGCCTGCGGTGTGGCCACCGTGCATGAGGCGCAGGGCCGCAAGGGCTTGCTGGCTGATTATATGCGGCCGATATTTCCCGGTATGCGGCTGGCGGCCCCGGCGCTCACCATTCTGGCCCCGCCCGCCGATAACTGGATGCTGCATGTGGCGATCGAGCAAGTGCAGGCCGGTGATATTCTGGTGCTCGGCACCACATCCCCTTCCAATGCCGGCTATTTTGGCGACCTGCTGGCCAGTTCGGCCATGGTGCGCGGCTGCAAGGGCCTGATTATTGATGCCGGGGTGCGCGATGTGCATGATCTGACCGAAATGGGCTTTCCGGTCTGGTCAAAAGCGATATCCGCGCAGGGCACGGTAAAGGAAACCCTTGGCACGGTGAATTTGCCGATTTTCTGTGCGGGCGCACAAGTGAATCCCGGCGATATAATTGTTGCCGATGATGACGGGGTGTGCGTGGTGCGCCGCGAAGAAGCCGCCGCAGTGCTGGCCAGCGCCCGCGCCCGCGAAGCCGACGAGGCCGAAAAACGCGCCCGTTTCGCGGCGGGCGAGATCGGGCTCGATATTTATAACATGCGCGCGAAGCTGGCGGCAAAGGGTCTTAAATATGTCTGATAGCGCCCGCCGAAGGATGGCCCCTTGTTTGCGCTGGCCACCTGCTGCGGCACAGATAACCGCTTTTTGCTTGGTGCGGTTTTGGCCGCGGGCAGTAAAGCGCCGCGCGGCTTTAAACCGGTGTCAAAAACCCGTGATCTTGTAGCTATCGCGTTGACAGGGTTGCACTATGTGGCCGAAAGTCCGGCAATTATCGCCCGGCTCGAAAGGAATTTGGAATGGCAACCGCACAAAAACTACAGCGTTTGAAGGACAGCCTCAAATCCTCCGCGCCGATGCCGCTGGTTTTCCTTGGCCATGGCAGCCCGATGAATGCGCTGAAAAAAAACGCCTATTCCGAAAGCTGGGCAGAGCTGGGCCGCGCCCTGCCGCGCCCGCAAGCGATATTGGTTGTGTCGGCGCATTGGATGACCCGGGGCACCACCTTGGTGGATGTGTCAAACCTGCCGCCGACGATCCATGATTTTCACGGCTTCCCGGAAGCACTTTACCAGCAGCAATACCCCGCCAAGGGCGCGCCCGAAACCGCGCGGGAAGTTATTTCGCTTCTGGCCAGCCACCATGCCGAGGGCGATGAAACTTGGGGGCTCGATCATGGTGCCTGGTCGGTTCTCAAATGGCTGTATCCCAAGGCCGATGTGCCGGTTTTCCAACTATCGATCGATATGAGCAAAGACCTTGACTGGCACCTTGAAACCGGCCGGATGCTGGCTGATCTGCGCCATCGCGGGGTGCTGGTTTTGGGGTCCGGAAATATCGTGCACAACCTGCGGCTTATGCAGCCCGGTGCCAAACCGCATGATTGGGCCATAGAGTTCGACACCTATTTCGCCGCGCAACTGGAAGCCCGCAACCTGCCCGCCCTGAGCGACCAAAACAGCATGGGCAGCCTGCTGAATATGGCGCACCCCTCGCTTGACCATTATTTACCCGCCCTCACCATCGCCGGTGCCGCCACCGATAAAGACCAGTTGCTGTTTATGAATGACAGTATTGACCTCGCGTCGGTGTCTATGCGCAGTTTTGTATTTCATGAAGGCTAAGCGGCGGGCGCTACGGTTTCCTGCCCGTGCATTTTTTGCACGCCCGTTCCGATTGGCTATTTTCCCCGGGGGGATTTAGCGCTAGGCTTGCGCGAATTTTTATCGGAGGTGCCCATGTCTGAAACCATTCAATCCCGCCTGGAGGCGCTGGGCATCACCCTGCCCGAAGCCCCGGCCCCGGCCGCCAATTATGTGCCTTTCGTGCAATCGGGAAACCTTGTTTTTGTGTCGGGTCAAATATCCAGCGGGCCAGAAGGGCTGATATTGGGCCGTTTGGGCGAGGGAATGGATGCCGAGGCAGGCTATGAAGCCGCGCGCTGCTGCGGGTTGTCGCTGATCGCCCAGCTGCGCGCTGCCTGTGGCGGTGATCTGGAGCGGTTGGTGCGGGTAGTTAAACTCGGCGGGTTTGTAAATTCGACCGCCGGTTTTACCGATCAGCCAAAAGTGGTCAACGGCTGCTCTGATCTGATGGTCGAGGTGTTTGGCGACAAGGGCCGCCATGCGCGGGCGGCGGTGGGTGTGCCGGCCTTGCCGCTGGGTGTTGCGGTCGAGATCGAGGGTATCTTTGAAATTGCCTGACCTGCACCCTGCGCTTTTACTGCCGCCGATTGCCCATCGCGGGCTGCACGGGGCAGGCAAAACCGAGAATTCGCCGCTAGCCTTCGAGGCCGCCATCAAGCGCGGCTATGCTATTGAGCTTGATGTGCAAATGTCTGCCGATGGCGAAGCGATGGTATTTCACGATTACGAGCTTTCACGGCTGACCGCGGCCAAAGGGGCCACCCGCCAGCACAGCGCCGCCGAATTGGCCGCGCTCGACCTTGCCGACGGTTCCGGTATCCCGACCTTGAAGGAGGTGCTCGAACAGGTTTCGGGGCAAGTGGGTGTGTTGGTCGAAATCAAGGATAAGGATGGCACCATGGGCGATGATATCGGCCGGCTGGAGGCGCGCGTCGCCGAGATACTAAACGCCTATCAAGGCCCTGTGGCGGTAATGTCGCTCAACCCGCATGCCATATATCATATGCAGCGGCTGGCCCCCGCTGTGGCACGCGGCCTCACCACCTGTCGCTTTTCCGCCGCAGACTGGCCCTTGATGCCGCGTAAACGGGCCGAAGAGCTGGCGCTGATCCCCGATTACGATGCCTGCGGGGCCAGCTTCATTTCGCACCAATTCAAAAGCCTTGATCTGCCAAGCGCCAACCGGATTCGTGAAACCGGAGACCCGGTGCTATGTTGGACCATCACCAGCGAAGCTGACGAGCATGAAGCCCGCAGACTGGCCGATAATATTACCTTTGAGGGATACCTGCCCTGAGCGAAGCAGCCTATGAAATATCCATGATTGGCGGCATGGCAGAGGTGCCCGCTGCCGCGTGGGATGCGTTAGCCCGCGGAGATCCGTTTACCAGCCACCGGTTTTTGCTGGCATTGGAAGAAAGCGGCTCGGTCGGCGAAGGCACCGGCTGGGAGCCGCGGCATTTGCTGGCCCGCCAAGGCGGCGCGCTGGTCGGAGCGATGCCGCTTTACGTCAAATCCCACTCGCAGGGCGAATATATTTTCGATTTCAACTGGGCTGACGCCTATATGCGCGCCGGTGGCGCATATTACCCCAAGCTGCAATCAGCCGTGCCCTTTACCCCCGCTACCGGCCCGCGCCTGTTGGCGCAAACCGCGCGCAGCCGCGCCGCCCTGATCGAAGGTGCGGTGCAAATTGCCGGGCAAGCCGGGGTTTCCAGCTTTCACATCACCTTTTGCACCAAAGCCGAGTTTGAACTCGGTGGCGAACTGGGCCTGATGCAGCGGGTCACCCAGCAATTCCACTGGGAAAATGACGGCTACAAAACCTTTGACGATTTCCTCAACGCGCTCTCCTCGCGCAAGCGCAAAAACATCCGCAAAGAACGGCAAAGCGCGCAAGCCTTCGGTGGAAGGATCATCGCCCTGACCGGCGAGCAGATAAAACCCGAACACTGGGATGCCTTTTGGCGGTTTTACCAAGATACCGGCGCGCGCAAATGGGGCACGCCTTATCTGACCCGCGGTTTTTTCGATGAGGCCCAAGCGCATTTGCGCGATGACATCTTGCTGGTTTTGGCCGAGCGCAATGGCCGCTTTGTGGCTGGCGCGCTCAATTTCATCGGCGAAACCACCCTGTTTGGCCGCTATTGGGGCGCGACCGAGCACCACCCGAACCTGCATTTCGAGCTTTGCTATTATCAGGCCATTGATGCCGCCATCAGGCGTGGTCTCAAGCGGGTTGAAGCCGGGGCACAGGGCGAGCACAAACTGGCGCGCGGCTATCTGCCAAACCCGGTTTACTCCCTGCACTGGATCAGGGATAAAGGCTTTGCCCAAGCGGTCGAGCGGTTTTTGGAATCCGAGGCCGAAGCGGTGTTTGAGGATATCGACGCCTTAACCGAAATAGGGCCTTTCAGGCGAGAAGGAGGTAATGATGAACCCAATGGATGACACAGCAAGGAAAACCCACCTCGCCCCGCTTTTGGCCAATGGCTGGGCCTTGCTGGATGGCCGCGATGCGATCAGCAAATCATTCACATTCAAGAATTTTCGCAAAGCCTTTGCCTGGATGAGTGAAATGGCGCTCTGGGCTGAAAAAATGGACCACCACCCCGAATGGAGCAATACCTATAACCGGGTTTCAGTGACCCTGCAAACCCATGATGCGGGCGGGATCACCGAGCTGGATACAAGCCTCGCCCGCCGGATGGATGCCGCGTGGAGCGTGGCATGAGCCGGCATTTTGTAATTATCGGTGCCGGGCAGGCGGGATTTTCCCTCGCCGAAACCCTGCGTAAAAAGGGCTTTAAAGGCGCCATCACCATGATCGGCGACGAGCCGGTGCCACCCTACCAGCGCCCGCCGCTCTCCAAAGCCTATTTGCTCGGTGATATGGGGGTGGAGCGCCTGTTTCTGCGCCCCGAAAGCTATTATCAGGAGCACAATATCAACCTGCGCGCGGGCGTTTCGGCTCAAAAAATTAACCCGAGCTTACGGCATGTTACCTTGTCCGATGGCACCACGCTTATCTATGACAAGCTCGCCCTCACCACCGGGGCGGCGCCACACCGCCTGCCGGCCCGCATCGGCGGTGATCTTGCCGGCGTATACACGGTGCGCTCTCTGGCCGATGTCGATGCGATGAAACCCGAATTCACCCAAGGCAAACGGGTGCTGATCATCGGTGGCGGCTATATCGGGCTGGAGGCGGCGGCGGTGGCCGCCAAGCGCGGGCTCAAGCCGGTGCTGGTTGAAATGGCAGGGCGGATCTTGCAGCGGGTTGCCGCCAAAGAAACCTCGGACTATTTCAGGGCGCTGCACCAAAGCCACGGCGTTGACATTATCGAAGGCGTCGGGGTTGACGCGCTTACCGGCGAGGGCCGGATAGCTGCCGCGCGGCTCACAGATGGCCGCGAAATTGCGGTTGATTTCGCCATTGTCGGCGTTGGCGTCGCGCCGCGCACCGCACTGGCCGAAGCCGCCGGGTTGGCGCTGGAAAACGGCATCAAAGTCAATGCCGCCTGCCAAAGCTCCGCCGCCGATATTTTTGCCGCCGGAGATTGCGCCAGCTTCCCGCTCAATGGTGTGCAAACCCGGATTGAAAGCGTCGGCAACGCTATCGACCAAGCTGCCATAGCCGCCGCCAATATGCTGGGCGAGGGCCTGTCCTACACCCCGAAACCATGGTTCTGGTCTGATCAATACGAGGTAAAACTGCAAATCGCCGGGCTCAATACCGGCTATAGCGAAGTGGTGGTGCGCGGCCAAGCCCCCAACCTGTCCCACTGGTATTACACCAAAAACCGGCTTATCGCGGTTGATGCCATCAATGACCCCCGCGCCTATATGGTCGGCAAACGCCTGATCGAGTCCGGGCGCTCTCCGGCGCCTGCCATGGTCAAAGATACCGGCATTGACCTCAAAACCATCATGGCCGGCTAATGCGGATTATCGGCGGTAAATGGCGCGGCACCGCGCTGGCCAGCGTTGGCAAAGGTGACACAGCCGCGCATCTGCGCCCCACCACCGACCGGGTGCGCGAAAGCCTGTTCAACCTTCTTGACCACGGCGCTTACCCCCCGATCGAGGGTGCCCGCGTGCTTGATCTTTTTGCCGGCACCGGCGCGCTCGGCTTTGAAGCTCTCAGCCGTGGCGCGGCGCGCGCACTTTTCGTCGATGACGGTGCCAAATCCCGGGCGCTTCTCCGCGAAAATACCGACAAGCTGCAGATGATCGGCCAATCCAAAATCTACCGCCGCGACGCCACCCGCATGGGTGAAAACCGCGGCGAACCCTATGATCTGGTGTTCCTTGATCCCCCATACGGCAAAGCGCTGGGCGAAAAAGCACTGCTTTCCGCCACCAGGGGCGGCTGGCTCACCCCTACCGCCCTGATCATCTGGGAAGAAGGCGCTCCCGTTACCCCGCCCACCGGCTTCACCCGCAAAGACCAACGCAAATACGGCGACACCACCATCACCATCATGCAACGCATCCTTTAAGCTCTACTTTGCCCAAATATCCCCGCCGGAGGCATAATAGTCATCCCCGTCAGTCATACCCGCCGGTCAAAACCCGGCCCCACGCCAGCATTGAACCCCGCGCCGCAAAGCGATAAGGGTATGACAAGCAACGAGAGGCGGCCGCAGTGACCACGAATCGCAAAACCCATTTTGGCTTCACCCAGGTAGACGAAGACGCCAAGGCCGGCATGGTGCACGGGGTTTTTACCAATGTTGCCAGCAAATATGATATCATGAACGATGCCATGAGCATGGGCATTCACCGCGTCTGGAAAGAAGCAATGATGGACTGGCTCGCTCCGCAGCCCGGCCAAAAACTGCTCGATGTGGCTGGCGGCACCGGTGATATTTCCTTCAAGTTCAATGCCCGCGCCAAGGGCCGCGCCCATGCCACCGTGCTGGATATGACCGAGTCGATGCTGATCGAAGGTAAAAAGCGACCCGAGGCGCTCGCAATGGGTGACCGGCTTGACTGGGTGGTGGGAGACGCAATGGCGCTGCCCTTCACCGATAACAGCTTTGACGTTTACACCATCAGTTTTGGCATCCGCAATGTCACCCGCATTCAGGATGCCATCAACGAGGCCTACCGTGTGCTGCGCCCCGGCGGCCGCTTTATGGTGCTGGAATTCTCGGCCATCCCCAATCCGGCCATGCAATGGGCCTATGACCGCTATTCTTTCAACGTGATCCCGAAACTGGGCGAAATCATCGCCAATGACCGCGACAGCTACCAGTATCTGGTCGAGTCGATCCGCAAATTCCCCAAGCAGGAGCCATTCAAGGCCATGATCGAGCAAGGCGGTTTTTCGAACGTGAAATACCGCAATCTGAGCATGGGTATCGCCGCGCTGCATTCGGGCTGGAAAATATGAGAGGCCCGCATAATATCTGGCGCCTGGTGCGCACCGGCGCTACCTTTGAGCGCTCGGGTGCCATGGCGGTGGCGCTTGACGCCATGCAAGCCCCCACAACGGTGCGGATTGCTGCGCGGGTGCTGGGCTGGCCTTTCAAATGGCTGGGCCTGAAGGGAGACCCGACCCAGCCGCCGGTATTGCGCGCGCTTGTGGCGCTCGGCCCCGCCTATATAAAGTTCGGCCAGCTCATGAGCACCCGCCCCGATGTGGTCGGGGCTGAACTGGCCGACGAGTTGAAAGTGCTGCAAGACAGCCTGCCACCCTTTGCCACCAAAATCGCCAAAGCCGAGGTAGAACAAGCGCTGGGCATCAAGGTTTCGGAGGTGTTTTCCGAGTTTTCCGAACCGGTGGCGGCGGCATCGCTGGCGCAGGTGCACCGGGCGGTTATCCGCGAAACCGGGCAGGCGGTTGCCGTGAAGGTGCTGCGTCCCGGCATTGAAAAGGCCTTCATGCGCGATGTCGATGCCTTCCATTTTGCCGCAAGCTTTATCGAGGTTTTCGCGCCCGCCTCGCGTCGGCTCAAGCCCGGCTCGGTGATCGAGCATTTCGAGGGTATCGTGCGCGCCGAGCTTGATTTGCGCACCGAAGCCAGCGCCGGAGATGAGTTCGCCGCCAATATCACCAAAGACGAGGGCTTTCATGTGCCCAGGCTTTTATGGGGGCTTTCCGCCAGAAGGGTGATGACCACCGAATGGGTCGAGGGGATTCCGCTTGGAGATGTCAAAGCGCTGCTGGCCACGGGGCTCGACAGGGTCGAGTTTTCCACCCGCATCATCGAAACCTTTTTGCGCCACGCCCTTCGGGACGGCTTTTTTCATGCCGACATGCATCAGGGCAACCTGAAGCGCACGGATAATGGCGATTTGGTCGCCTTTGATTTCGGCATTATGGGCCGGATAGACAGCATCACCCGCCGCGCCTATGCGCAAATCCTCTACGGGTTTTTGAAGCGGGATTACCAGCGGGTGGCCGAAGTGCATTTTGAGGCCGGCTATGTGCCCGCCGATCAGGATGTCGCCGCATTTGCCCAGGCTCTCCGCGCCATTGGCGAACCGATTTTCGGGCAGGATGCCAACCATATTTCCATGGCACGCCTGCTGTCGCAATTGTTTGACGTGACCGAGCGCTTCGGCATGGAAACCCGCACCGAGCTTATCCTGCTTCAGCGCACCATGGTTGTGGTCGAGGGCGTGGCCCGCACTATCAACCCCGATATGAACATGTGGGAGGGCTCGCATACGGTGGTTGAAACCTATATCCGTGAATCAATCGGCCCCAAAGCCGTGATGCGTGATCTGGTTGAAACCGCCCGCGTGCTCAGCCGCTTTGGCCCGCACCTGCCGAGGCTGGCCGAAACCGCCTTGCAAAGGGCCTCACTGCCAGAACCGGCCAAACCCAAAGAAAGCTGGTTTAACCCGCGCTCGCTCGGGCTCGGGGTTGTGGCTGGTGTGGTGGTGATGTGGCTGTTTGGATAGCACTTGCCACCAGCGGGAAAGCCCCGGGGCGCGGCATATATGCCAACTCACTCATACTGAACAATGACAGATAAAAAATCGTTGTCACTTGTTACCATGGTGTGGTGGCCCTTGCCGTGTTTATCTTCCATATGCCAGACATCGCCACAACCGATATCACGCATTTCGCCATCGCTTGCCGTTACCCGCACACTGCCGGCAAGGCAGATGAGTTTTTGGCGCACGGGCGTTGGATGAATTGGTTCGTTCCAGCCCGATTTTAGCCTCAGAAACATCATTTGTGTAACGGCTTCGGGCTCGGAAATGTCGATATCTTCTGCGGGAGGCGCAAACTTTCGCTCCTGCAAAACGACATCAACCTCTTGCCAATGGCTTTCGCCTGCGGCATCGCTGAACAATTTTTGATACTTCATAAACACGCTCCTTCATTCATTGCGGCAGAGCCGGTTATCAACCCGGCTCCCTCACCCAAATACCCGCCTAGTTAAACGCCTTCGATACTCTGAGCTGGATGGTCTCCATGCCCGGGTTAACCCGCGAAATATCACCGTTTGAGCGGTGGTCATAGGAAAGCGAGGCCTGCCAGCCTCTGGCAAAGCGCACCCCAAGCTCCAGCCCCGAGCGAAACTCGAGCGGAAAGCCGAGATCCACATCTCCGCCCTGCATATAAACCCCGGGCGCAAAGCTGAATCCGGCAAAAGCGGGCACGCCGCCGAGCTCAAAATCAAACTGCTGATAAAGCCCCAGCCCCAGCCATGCGCCACCTTTTTCCGTGACCGAAAAATCGATCACAGGGTTAAAGCGCTTCCACTTTTTGAAATTGCGGGTCAGGCGCAGCTCCTGCCCCCAGTTTTCCCCGTCGAACTGCACGATACCAACCGATGTTGTCAGCATACCGTCCATATCGGCGCGGGCCACGTTCCAGCCCTCGCCCTGATAGCCGTCCCCAAACAGGCTCATAAGCCAAAACAATATTGCCCATCTTCCGTCCACGTTGCTTTCCTCTTTGCCTTCCGGCCGAATTCGGCCATAGTTTAGCCTGCATAATTCATTTCGGAGGCAATATCCATGGCGTTAACCTATCTTCATACAATGGTGCGGGTGAAAGACCTCGAGGCCTCGCTGCATTTTTATTGTGATCTGCTGGGCTTGCTTGAAACCCGCCGCAGCGAAAGCGAGGCAGGGCGCTATACGAATATATTTCTCGCACCACCCGGCCAGCCCGAAGCCCCGATCGAGCTGACATATAACTGGGATGGCGATGACGCCCTGCCCGATGACAGCCGCCATTTTGGCCATCTGGCATATGGTGTGGACGATATTTACGCCACCTGCCAAAAGCTGGCCGATGCGGGGGTGGTGATCAACCGTCCGCCGCGCGATGGCCGCATGGCCTTTGTGCGCTCGCCCGACAATATATCGATCGAGTTTTTGCAAAATGGCGAAGCCCTGCCGGTGCGGGAGCCTTGGGCCAGCATGCAAAGCAGCGGCCACTGGTGAGGGCCCCGTGCAAGGGCGGGAAAAGCAATGAAAATAGCCCAGATCAGTGATTTGCACATAGCCGCCAAGGGCAAAACCCTTGGCCGCGCGCCAATGGCCGAAAATCTGGCCAGGGTGGTGGCGCATATCAACACCCAAAAGCCCGCTCTGGTATTGGTGAGCGGTGATATTACCCAATCCGCGACGCTGCCCGAAGCCCGCCGCGCCGCCGCTATTTTGGCTGGCCTCGAAATGCCCTATTATCTCACCCCCGGCAATCATGATGACAGGGCGGTGCTTTGGCAGGTATTTGGCGGCGGGGCGCTGCCCGCGCGCGAGGCGGCGCATTCAAGTTATGTGGTTTCCACCCCGCAGTATAAGATCATCGCGCTGGATAGCACCGACCCTGACGCCCGCAATGGCCGCATTTGCGCCAGCCGTGCCGCGTGGCTTGAGGCCGCGCTGGGCACAGCGCCTTGCCCGACCCTTATTTTTATGCACCATCCGCCGATAAAATGCGCAGTAGAGGAAACCGATAGCCCGCCCCTGATAGGGGCTGGCCTGCTGGCCGAAGCGGTGGCCCGCCACCCCGAAGTAGAAAAGATCATGTGCGGGCATATTCACCTGATGGCCCATAGCTGGCTGGCGGGGCGGCCGGTGTGCAGTGCGCCCAGTATCGGCATGCGGCTGGCCTGGTCTCCAAACGGGCTGACAACCTCGCGCTATCTGCTCTCGCCGCCCGCTTACCTGTGGCATATGCACAATAGTGACGGCGTGCTTGTCAGCCATGAATTCACGCTGGATAACCCCGACGGGCCGTTTGGCTTTACCTGATGCGCCGGTTCAGAGGTCAATAAATAGCACCATCACCACACCGGCCAGAATAATGGCGGCCATTGACCAGTTAAATGCCCGCAAGCGTGCCCGTGTGTGCAGCCAGCGCGCCAAAAACGCGCCAAACCACGCCCAGCCGGTGGCCGAGCTTACCCCGCCCAGCATGGCAATCGCGGCAATGGTTGCGCCGCTGCTCACCGGGCTTTCCGGCAGGGCAAATTGCGATGAAACGGCAATAGCCATGATCCAGGCTTTCGGGTTTATCCACTGAAAGGCCGACGCCTGCACAAAGCTGAAAGGTTTTGTTGCCGCGCCCGGCGTGCCCGGCCGCTTGGCTGTGGCAATTTTCCACGCCACCCAAACCAGCATCAGCGCCCCGCCCCAGCGCAATATTTCCTGCAGCAGCGGATAGTGCAGAAACAGGCTGCCCAAACCGAGAGACACGGCAAATATCATGAAGCTGAAGCCGATAAAAACCCCCGAAATATGCGGCACCGTAGCCCGCAGCCCATAATTGGCCCCGGAGGCCGCCAACATCATGTTGTTGGGCCCTGGGGTCCAGGCGGCGGCCATTAAAATGCCGAATACGGCGAGCATATTATCAAGTGACATCGGCGGCCTTTTAGGTCAAGTTTAGTGACCATTTCAAGAACTCACCATCTTGTCAAGCGCCGCCTGCGACAGCGTGAAACCAGATGCAACCCACAGGCTTTCCAGCCGCTTTAGCTCATCCCCCAAAGCCTTTCCCGCCGGAATCCGGCCCATCACATCAACCGCTTTCAGCGGGAAAACCTGTTTTGAAGCAGCTTCTATATCGGCCATCACCCTTGGGTCAGCCAATACCCCGATACTGGCGCATTGCACCAGCATGGCATCTATTGCCGGGGCCGCGCCCAACCGATAGCCCGCCTCTTTCAGGCTGGGCATACCCATGGCCGCCTCGATGTCGGCCAGCCCGCGCGCCTCGGCCTTGGAAAGCCGCCAGCGCGCCGTCACATTCTCGCCGCCAAGTGCGGCCAGCCGCCTTAGCCAGCGCAGCGGCACGCCTGCCTCAAGCTCGACCAGCGGCGCGATAAAGCGCGGGTCAGCGCCCGGCAGCACCCGCGCCAAAACCCCGGTTTGGGCCATCATCGCCAGCGCCGGTGCCGGGTCTGGTGCCGCCAGCAGCTTGCGCATTTCTGCACCCACCCGCTCGGCCGACAGGTTTTCCAGCCCGTCAAGGCTGGCGGCAATCGCGGCAATCGCCTCCATATCCGGCCCCTGCATCGGGTCACAAAAATGGGCATAAAACCGAAAATAACGCAGGATGCGCAAATAGTCTTCGGCGATGCGCGCAAAGGCACTGTCGATAAAGCGCAGGCGGCGGGCTTTCAGGTCCGGCAGGCCGCCGAGCGGGTCTATCACTGTGCCGTCGGATTGCGCATAAAGCGCGTTCATGGTGAAATCGCGACGGTGGGCGTCGTCACCTATATCGGTTGAATAGGCGACAACGGCGCGGCGGCCATCGGTATCCACATCTTTGCGAAAGGTGGTAATTTCATAGGGCAGGCCATCCAGCACTATGGTGACCGTGCCGTGGTCTATCCCGGTTGGCACCGCTTTCATGCCCGCCTGCCGGGCCAGTGCCATCACGGTTTCCGGCAGGGCATCGGTCGAGATATCCATATCCGACACCGGCACCCCAAATAGCGCATTGCGCACCGCACCGCCCACGGCCAGCGCGCGGTAGCCCGCCCCTTCGAGCAGCGCAAACACCGGCTGAGCGCTATCCAGCAGCTTTACCCCCTCGATTTTCATAGCGCCTCCAAACGGTCAGCCAGATTGCGGATCATCCGCGCGCTGGCCCCCCAAATATAATGCGGCCCGTAGGGAATGGCGAGATAGCCGCGCCTGGCCCCGTGCCACTCGCGCATATGGAGGTGCATGTTTTCGGGCCGCAGCAAAAAATCAAGCGGCACGGTAAATACCTCCTCCACTTCTTCGGGGTCGGGCAGCGGGGTAAAGCCTGCCGCTACCAACCCCACCTGCGGGCTGATCTCGAACCCGGTAACAGATACATGGCCCTGCAGCGCGCCCAGCCTTTCCACTTTTTTCAAGCCGATTTCCTCATCGGCTTCGCGCAGCGCGGCTTCCCACAAGCCCCTGTCCTCCTCCTCCACCTTGCCGCCGGGGAAGGCCACCTGCCCCGGGTGGTTGCGCAAATGCGAAGCGCGGCGGGTAAGAATAACCTCGAGCCCGCGCCGCCCCTCGGTGAGCGGGATCAAAACCGCCGCCGTGCGCAAATGGCGGTCTTTTGGCCGTAGCCCCGGTGCGTAATCATAATCCGATGACGGTTTCGGGGCAGGCTTGGCCAGCGCGGCTTTTATCTCTTCCACCCCGATCATCGGGAGATTTCCAAAAGCGCGTCAAGGTTCAGGTGCTGCTCCAGATGTGCGGCCAGCGCCTCCAGCACTGCCTCCACACCCTCGCCATAAGCCAGCCCGCCGCCCACGCCCTGCGCTGCCAGCCAAGCATGCCGGAAACCATCCTCGCAAAACAGCCCGTGCAAATAGGTGCCCGCCACCTGACCACCGGCACTTTGCGCCCCTTCCGGCTGGCCGCCCGCCAGTTCAAATAGCGGGCGGGCGCAATCCGGCCCTTTGGTGCTGCCGATATGGATTTCATAGCCACGCACCGGCATGCCAGAGGCCAGATGCACCGCCGATGCCCGGCTCACCCGTTTTTTCGGCACCATGGTTGTGTGTACATCGAGCAAGCCCAGCCCGTCCAGCTTTCCGGCGGGGCCCTCCACGCCTTCGGGGTCGTCTATCACATGGCCCAGCATCTGGTAGCCGCCGCATACCCCAAGCACCCGGCCACCACGGCGCAGATGCGCCATAAGGTCGATATCCCAGCCTTGCGCCCGAAAAAACACGAGGTCTTTGACGGTGGATTTGGTGCCGGGGATCAGCACCAGATCAGCATCGCCGGGCAGGGGCCTGCCCGCTGGCACCATGCTTACCCGCACATTCGGCTCCTGCGCCAGCGGGTCGAGATCATCAAAATTGGCCATACGTGATAGCTGCGGCACCGCGATGTGAAAGCTGCCAACACCGCTTGAGCGGATATCGAGCGCATCTTCTGCCGGTAGTTTGTGGCTATCGGCAAACCACGGGACCGTGCCAAGACCGTGCCAGCCGGTATGGGCCTCAATCGCCTGATAGCCCTCATCAAACAGCGCCGGATCACCGCGAAATTTGTTGATGATAAAGCCCTTGATCCGCGCGGCATCCGCCACCGAAATTACCGCTTTGGTGCCAACAATTTGGGCTATCACCCCGCCGCGATCGATATCTCCGGCCAGAATAACCGGAATATCAGCCGCCTCGGCAAAGCCCATATTGGCAATGTCGCCCTGGCGCAGGTTGGTTTCGGCAGGGCTGCCCGCGCCTTCGACCACCACAATATCGGCCAGCGCCCGCAGCCGGTTAAAGCTCTCCAGCACGGCGGGTATCAGGCTTTGCTTCAGAGTGCCATAATCGCGCGCCTTGGCGGTGGTTAAGCGCTGGCCCCGCACAACCACTTGCGCACCGGTTTCGCTTTCGGGTTTGAGCAGGACCGGGTTCATATCCACGCTTGGCTCCACCCCGCAGGCCAGCGCCTGCAAAGCCTGCGCGCGGCCAATTTCGCCACCCGTCGCCACGGCGGCATTGTTGGACATATTTTGCGGCTTGAAAGGCCGCACCACCAGCCCGCGCCGTTTTAGCGCCCGGCAAATCCCGGCCACCAGAAGCGATTTGCCGACATTGGAGCCGGTGCCCTGTATCATAATGCTGCGCGCGCGTTTCATGGCTCAGAGGTGGCATAGCCGACAGCCGGTTTCAACCGAAATACGGCGGCAGATAGGTGATACCTTGGCCGCATTCCTGCGCCAGCCACGCCAGATCGGCGCGAAATTGCTGTGCCAGTTGCTGCCTTTGGGCGGTGTTGAACGGCTGGTAGGCAGCCGCGACATCGCCAATAAGGCGGGCAGAAAGATCATCGCCGCGGGCGCTGGCCTTGGCAAAAAGTGTAGCCCTGTCCGGGGCCCGGTTTTTATGGGGGCTATGCGCCAGATCCGGCAGAATCGCAGTGCCGCCCGCAAGCTGGCCGATCAGCAGGTCGGGGCGGGCGGCAAAGCCCTCGAAATTATAAACCAGAATTTCCGACTTCGGAAAATGCTGCCGCAGCGCGCGGACCACATGGCGCCAGCCGCGGGTTTGGCTGGCCAGCGCCGCCAGTTTTTCAGGGCCGGGGGCCGCTGCCCCCCGCGCAATGCGATAAGCCATAAGTGAGGGCCAATAGGTTTCCTGCGCCCTGATCCCCAGCGCAATTTTTGCAACCCCGGTGCCAAAAACGCCGGCAACCAGCGCCAGCCGCGCCTCGGCGTTTTTGTAAAGCGCGCCGCGCGCCAGATTGAGCTGCATATCACCCAAAAGGTTTTCATCGCTCACGATCAGCGTTTGATGGCCGTATTTTTGCTGATTGGCCAAGCGAACACGCAGAATTTCGCGATTGGCGGCAATGATTTCCCGCGTTTCAAGCGCTTGCGCCTCCGGGTCAACCCCCGGGTTGAACGATTTGTAAAGCCCGGGCAACCGCCCCTGCCGCAGCACTGCGGGCCCCCAATAGCCGATGCCCGCTGCCGAAAGCGACTCGCGGTTTTGGTGCAGGCACGATTGCAAATTGGTGCTGCCTGTGCGGTGCGCGCCGAGGTGCAGCAGCAGGCGCGACGGCGCCTTTTGATCGCTATCGGGCCTGACTGTCACGGGGTGCCGTGCCCGCATAAAAATATGGCGCGAATTTCGGGCCGGCACGGGCACCCCCGCCCGGGCTTTGCTTGCCTTGAACCCAGCATAAAACCGCAGGATTTGTGATCATAACAGCCCATCTATGCCTCCGGGGCCAGAATGCGCTTGAACATATTTATGATCTTGCCGTTAAAAACGCTGAACTCGGCTGGCGAATAATGCTCGGCATTGTCGATGGCCCAGCGGTCAATGGCCATGCCCAGCGCCAATACGCTTTCCAGCAGCAGCGATGAGGGCAGATCATCGCGGATCACGCCAATTTCCTTGCCATGCTCCAAAACCCTTGTCAGCAGCGCCATCGGCGCTTCCATCAGGCCGGTGCAAATGCCGCTTGGCTCGGCAAGATTGCGGTGAAACATCCGGCCGATCTTGAAAATTTCGGGATTCTCCAAACACACCAGTATTCCGCTTTGGAAGGCTTCGGTGATCATTGGCCAAAAGCTCTCTTCGGTGAGGGCCTCCGGCTCCAGAGCATCCGCGATATCTGACATCGTTTCGAGGGTTTGCCGCATGATTTGCTGGAATAACTCGGTTTTGTTGGTGAAATAATGGTAAAACGAGCTTTTGCTCATACCGACCTCGCCAATGATCCGGTTCAGCGACGCTTGTTCAAAGCCAAAATCGGTGAATTCTTGCGTGGCGACCCGAAAAAGCGCGGCGCGGCGCTCGGGTTTCATTTTAAGGGAGGGGTGGGTTTCCATAGGGTTGACAGCGTTCTGGCAGGCGATTACATATGATTGGACCGAGTGGTCCATACCACTGTAGCGATACGCGCACCGTGAAGCAAGTCAGGAGCCGAAAATGCCCGAAATGACCCGCCGCCACCTGCTGGCCCTAAGCGCCGCCACCGTGATTTTACCAAGTGCCGCGCTGGCCCAGGACCCGGGTGAAATTTTGCGGGCCGCCTTTGATAACTGGCGGGCCACCACTTCGCATGCGGTGATGGAAATGACCATTAAAAAAGACACCGGCACCCGCCAGCTCACCCTGGAAAGCTGGACCGAGGGCGATGATAACGCATTGGCGCGCTTTACCGCGCCCGCCCGCGATGCCGGTAATGCCACGCTACAGCTCGGGCGGCGCACCTATGTTTTCAATCCGCGGCTCAATCAGGTGATCCAGCTACCGGCTTCGGCAATGAGCCAAAGCTGGATGGGCTCCGATTTTTCCTATAATGACCTTGCCAAAAGCGATGCCATCATCACCGATTATACCCTGCGCCTGCTGCAAACCGGCAGCTCGGGCGGCCGCAGCTTTTATGTGATAGAGGCGGTGCCCAAGCGCGGTGTGCCGATTGTGTGGGGCAAGCAAATTGTGACGGTGCGGGATGATTACGTGCTGATGAAGCAGGATTATTATGACCAGAACGGGGTGCTTGTCCGCTCCATGGTGGCGGACCGGATCGGCAGCATCGGCGGGCGGCCCTATCCGGTGCAGCTCACCATGAGCACGGTGGCCACACCGGGGCAATATACCCGAATCAAAACCCTTTCCGCCGAGTTTGATATCAGCCTGCCAAGCTATCTGTTTACGCGCTCGAACCTGCAAAACCCGAGGTAGCCCATGCTTGCTTCTCTCGCCTGGCGCAATATCTGGCGGCAGCCCATCCGCTCGGTGCTTAGCCTGATCGGCCTTAGCCTTACCTCGGCATTGCTGGTTTTTATGCTGTCTTTCCAGTTGGGTAGCTATGACACCATGAAAACCGGCGCGCTTGGCCTGTTTGACGGTTTTGGCCAGTTTCAGCCGGTAGGCTACAAAGATGACCCCGACGTTTCGCGGCTATTGCCGGATTGGGAGCGCCTGCTCGCCGCCACCGATATCGCGGGTATAGATGCCGCCACCCCTCGTGCCAGTTCCTTTGCCATTATGGCCAAGGATGATATCAGCTTCGGGGCCGCTGTTTTCGGGGTAGACCCGGCGCGGGAGCCTTTGGTCAGCCGGATTTCAACCACCATTACCGAGGGCCGCTATTTGCTGCCCGGGGATGATGCCACCATCGTTATGGGGGAGGGGCTGGCGCGCAATCTCGGCCTGGCAGTGGGGGATACCGTGATCATGCTCGGCACCGGCAATGATGGCGCGGTCGCCGCGGATGTGCTCACCATTGTCGGTATTTTCAGCTCCGGGATCAGCGCCATGGACAGGCAGATCACCCAAATGCCGCTGGCGCGCTTTCAGGAAACCTATAATCTTGGCAGCGCGGTAAATGTGGTGGCGCTGCGCGGCGCCGATTTTGGCAAGGTGGTGGCGGCGGATGCGGCGCTCAAGCAACTGGCCGGCGCCAATGGTGCCACCTATTTGCGCTGGGATGAGCTGCAACCAGCGCTTAAGCAGATGATTACCCTCGACCTTTCAACCGCGATGATGATGTATGCGATCATGGTGATTGTGGTGGTGTTTATCTTGCTCAACACGCTTTACATGTCGGTTTTGGAGCGCACCCGCGAATTTGGCGGGCTCTTGGCCATTGGCATGCGCCCGCGCCAAATCGGGGCGATGGTCTGGCTTGAGCTTATCTTTCTTTCCGGTCTTGGGGCGGTCATTGGCATTATTATCGGTGGTGCGCTCACGGTTTGGACAAATAGTGTGGGAATCGCCTTTCCGGAAATGGGCGATATTTTGCGGCAATGGGGCATATCGGGGCGGCTTTACCCCGACCTTACACTGGTAAGCGCGCTGGCCGGGCCGGGGGTTATTTTGCTGGCGATTTCGGTTTTGGGCGTTATCCCTTACCGCCGCATTCTTGGCCTTGAGCCGGTAAGCGCGATGGGGGCAGCATAATGGATTCGCTCAAACTGTTGGCCCCACTGGCATGGCGCAACCTGTGGCGTAACCCGCGCCGCACCTTGATCACGCTGATCGTGGTCACCATCGGGTTGTGGTCCATTCTTGTGTTGTCCAGCTTCATGACCGGTTGGATGCAGAGCTCGCGCGATGCGTCGCTGCGGTTGTTGATCGCGCAGGGGCAAATTCATGCCGAGGGTTACTTGGATGACCCCAATATCGACAACCTGATGCCCATGCCCGATGCCACGCTTAAAGCGGCGCTCGACAGCCCCGCCATATCCAACTGGGTGGCGCGCCTCGAATTGCCGGCGGTGGCGCAATCGGAATATAAAACTCTGCCGGTCACGCTGTTGGGGGTTGACCCGGATGCCGAGCGGCGCATCTCGTCGGTGCCTGAAAAAGTAGTGGAAGGCCGCTACCTGAATGATGCCGATGACGATAGCGCCATCATCGGCCTTAATCTGGCAAAACGGCTCAAAACCGCGCTTGGCCGGCGGATTATTTTGATGGTGACCGATGCCGACGGCGCGCTCGCCGAGCGCAGCTTTGATGTGGTCGGGCTGTTTGACGCCGATGTCGGCTTTGAAGACACCTATGTTTTTACCGGCCGTAACGCGCTGCAAGCCATGACCAAACTCGAGAGTAAAATCGCCCAGATCGCCTTTGAAATCCCCGAGGAGCAGGATTTGGCGCCGACGCTGGCCAGCCTGCGCGCCGCCGCCCCCGGCCTTGATGTGCGCGAATGGCGCAAGCTTTCGCTTTTGCTTGGCGCGCTGGATGCCAGCATGGCCGTTACCGTTTATATCTGGCTGGCGGTGATGATGGTGATGGTTTCAATCGGGATCATCAACACCCAGTTGATGGCGGTATTTGAGCGCATTCACGAATTTGGGCTGCTGCGGGCGCTGGGCCTGAAACCCGGCCATGTGCTGGCGCTGATAACGCTTGAATCTATGCTGCTCATTGGCCTTGGTGTGCTGATCGGGATGCTGGCTGCGGTGCTGACAATTTTGGGCCTGCAAGGCGGGATCGACCTGAGCGCCTTTGCCAAAGCGCTGGAGGCCTTCCAGTCGGGGGATACGATTTATATGCAGTTTCTGCCGATGGATTACGTTATTTTCCCGCTCGCGGTGTGGGGAATCGGGGTTGTGGTGGCCCTGTGGCCCGCATGGCGTGCCCAAAAAATAAGCCCTGTAGAAGCCATGCGCCAAGCAACATGAAGGAAGTGACATGAAACCAATCGTTAGCTGCAAGGGCGTGACCAAAATATTTGGCAAGGGCGAGTTGGCGGTGCACGCCCTGCGCGGCATTGATCTGGATATTATGGAGGGCGATTTTGCCACGCTGGCCGGCCCCTCCGGCTCCGGCAAAACCACGCTGCTGAATATGATCGGCGCGCTTGACCACCCCACCGGCGGCGATGTGCTGATCGATGCCGCGCCGCTCAAGGGTATGAAAAAGGCGGAATTGTCGGATTTGCGGCTCCATAAAATCGGCTTTATTTTTCAGGCCTATAACCTTGTGCCGGTGCTGAGCGCGCGCGAAAATGTTGAATTTGTGCTGCGCCTGTTGCGGATAGACCCCGCCAAGCGCCGCCGGCGCGCCGATGCCGCCTTGGCCGAAGTTGGCCTAACAGGCATGGAGCACCGCCGCCCCTCGGCGCTTTCGGGCGGGCAGCAGCAAAGGGTGGCCATTGCCCGCGCGCTGGTGGCCCGGCCGCGCATTGTGCTGGCCGACGAGCCCACCGCCAACCTTGACAGCGGCACCACCGCCGAGCTGGTCGACCTTATGTTCAAGCTCAACAAGGAATCCGGTGTAACCTTTTTAATTGGCACCCATGACCCCCGGGTTATTGGCCATTCAAAACGACATATAGAGATGATCGATGGACAAATTGACAGCGATACTCGCAGCTAGCCTGCTGCTTGTCACCCCGGCACTGGCCGACCCGTTGCGGGTGCGGCTTGATTTTGGCGGCAACCTTGACTGGGCCGAAGCTGACAGTATCGACGCCGCACTCGGCTTTCAAAACCGGCAATCGCTTGATGCCAAGGCGCGGCTTATCTGGCAGGGCGGCCCCGGCGCATGGGGCTTTGAGGTGCAATCGCTGCTCAGCTACCAGCTTGGCGATGATGTAGGCATGGCAGCGGCCTATGCCGGGCTTGGCCCCCCCGCGCCACCGGCCAGCTTTTTTGATCTCACGTCGGAAATTTCCAGCGGCACCGGCCACACGCTCACCCACACGCTGGATCGGCTCTCGGTGAGTTTTGCCAGCGAAAACATGGTGCTCAAGGTTGGGCGACAGGCGGTAACATGGGGCAGCGGCATGGTGTTCCACCCTTCCGATATTATCGCGCCCTTTGCCCCTGATGCGGTTGATACCGCCTATAAGCCGGGCGTTGAAATACTTTATGGCCAATACCTGTTTGATAACGGTAACGACCTGCAGGCGGTTTTTGTGCCGCGCCGCGCCATAGCCGGTGGCCCGCTTGACTGGCAGCAATCCACCCTTGCGCTGCAGGCCGCTTTGTTGCTCGGCGAGCTTGACGGCACGGTGATGCTGGCTCAAGACCACGGCGATACCCTGCTTAACCTCGGGCTTGGCGGGCCGCTTGCCGGTGCGGCCTGGAATGTCGAGCTTGGGCAATGGTTTTTGGCGGATGGTGACAGGCCGCTCAATATTCTTGTCAATATCAGCAATAGCGGCAGCATTGGCGATATGAACATCACCTATTTTGCCGAATATTTCCGCAACGGTTTCGGGGTAGACACCGCCACCCCGCTCGATGCCCTGCCCGAGGCGCTGGCCACGCGGCTGGCCACCGGGCAGCTTTTCAATGTCGGGCAGGATTTTCTGGCGCTCGGTGGGCAGCTTGCCGTAAATGCGGAGCTCACGCTCTCGCCGAGCATCATCACCAGCCTGAATGACGGCAGTGTTTTTGCCGGGCTTTACGGCAATGTTTCGGCCAGCGATAATTTTGATATCAGCTTCGGGGCCAGTCAGGGCTTTGGTGCCAGTGGCACCGAGTTTGGCGGGCGCGAAACCTCGGCGGGTTCGGGGGTCTATGTGCGGGCACCGCTTGCTGTGTCGCTCAACCTTACCCGCTATTTCTAGCCCGAGGCCAGCGCCAGCAGCACCACCCCCGCCGCCACAACCAGCGAGGCCAGCAGCCGCCGCGGCCACGGGCGCTCGCCCAGCCATAAAAGCCCGATAATGGCGGCAAACACCACCGAGGTTTCGCGCAGGGTAGAAACCATGCCCAGCGGCGTGAAGGATTTGGCATAGATCACCAGCCCATAGGCAATGGCCGATATCAGCCCGCCAAGCAGGCCCATGATGATGGTTTTACGCGATAGCGTAAAAATGCCACGCCCAACCCGGCGCAACACAAAAACCGCCACAAAAATCTCTGCAATAAACAGCCAGCCGATATAGCCGGTTTCAGTGCCTGCCAGCCGCACCCCGAGGCCATCGACCAACGAATAGGCGGCGATCATCGCGCCGGTGGCCATGGCGGTTATCACCACCAGCGGCGGTGCCCTGCCCGAAAACACATTGCCCGCCAGCATGAATATGCCGCCAGACACCACCAAAACCCCGAGCCACGCCATCGGTGGCAGGGTTTCGCCCGCCAGCCACTGCGCCCCGAGCGCCACCAGCACCGGTGCCATGCCGCGGGCTATCGGGTAAACATGGCTCAGATCTCCGAGCCGGTAGGAATGATAGAGCAAAAAGTAATAGGCAAAGTGGATAACGGTAGAGGCCACAATATAGGCCCAGCTTGCCAGCGCGGGCAGCGGGGATTGCACCACCAGCACAACCCCCAACACCACATGCCCCGCCGAGATCAGGCCCAACACCGCCAGCCGGTCGGCGGTGGCCTTTACCAGCGCGTTCCATAATGCGTGCAGCAGCGCCGCGCTTAAAACAATGGCAAAGGCGGCGCTGCTCACAAGCGGCTTACGGTTTTTCGCCGCGGGCGAGGCGGGCGTTGATATCATCGATCACTGCGGGCAGGTCTACCAGCGAATCAATCACATAATGCGCGCCCGATTGCTCCAGAATTTTGCGGGTATGGGCCATGCGACGCGCCATTTCTTCAGCGCTGAGCGTGGCTTCTTCCTCCAGCGTGTTGATGTTCATGTAGTTTGAATAGCGCACCAGCCCCACGCCCCAGCAGCCCGCATTCAGCGCTTCGCCAACGCCCGAAACCGTGTCGTCGCATTTAACCACGCTTTTGATCTCGGAAATATTCAGTAGGTCAAGGTTTTTCCAGACCATATGCGGGGCGGGGCGGGCACCGTTTATCACTTCATCACCGGCGACGGTGGCATCAGGCGTGAAGCCCTGTTTGATGCAGTCTTCCAGCAGCACATCAACCATCGAGCGGATAAAGCCGGTAGAAGCGCCGATTTTAAGCCCCTGCTTTTGAAAATCGTTCAGCACGTCTATCACGCCGGGCAGGGCGGTGGTGTATTTGCGCAGGCAAGCAAGCTGGGCGGGCACAAAATCGGCAAACATGGCATCCACATCCGCTTGATCGGGCGCTTTGCCTTTAATGCTTTCCCAGCGCGCCGCGATCTCGGGGTTTTTGGTCAGCATCTGGATATGCAGGTCCTTGCGCAAGCCCATCGGGCCGCGGGCTTCTTCCATGCTGATCTCGACCCCCTGGTTTTTGAACACTTCCACAAACACCACGGCGGGGGCGATCACATAGGCGTCGGCAATGGTGCCGCTCCAGTCAAGCACAAGGGCTTGAACCTTGCCACGATAGCTGCGGGGATAGGTGTAATTTCCAAATTGGCTCATCGGTAGTTTCCTTTTTTTTCGGGTTAATTCGGGTTAACAGGTTAAGGTTTGGCGGCCAGTTTGGCGCGCTCTTTCAGGGCATTTTCAGGTGGGGCGGCAGAGTTTACCCCCATTTCGGCCAGCGCTTCGGCGGCAGCGGCGACAACCCGCCTCATGATGGCGGCGTCCATCTGGCCTATGCAGCCAATCCGGAAACTATCAGCCACCGTGAGCTTGCCGGGGTAAATAATAAAACCCCTGGCCTTCATCAGTTCATAAAACCGTGCAAATTCAAAGGCCGGGCTGGCGGGGCAAAAAAATGTCACGATAATCGGCGACATCCAGTCATCCAGCAGCAGGGTTTCAAACCCCAGCGCCCGCATGCCCGATACCACCACATCACGGTTATTGGCATAGCGCGCCCCGCGACCTTGCACGCCGCCTTCGGCTTTATGTGCCTTCAGGGCTTCCAGAAAAGCAACAACGCCGTGAGTGGGCGGGGTAAAGCGCCATTGGCCGGTTTTGTTCATATGCGCCCATTGCGCGTGCACATCAAGGCTGAGCGAATGGCTGTGCCCCCTGGCCGCCTCCAGCGCCGAAAGGCGCGCTATCACATAGCCAAAGCCGGGCACGCCCTCGATGCATTTGTTGGCCGAGGAAACCAGCGCTTCATAGCTTACCCCCTCCAGCCCGATGGCCCCGAAGGCGCTCATCGCATCTATCAGCAGCTTGCGGCCCTCGGCCGCCACCACATCGGCAATTTCCTTTACCGGATTGAGAATGCCCGAGCTGGTTTCGCAATGCACGATCACCACATGGCCAATCGCCGGGTCGGCGCGAAGGGCGGCCCCAACCTCGGGGCCGCGGGCGGGCAGGTAATCTCCGGTGTCGATTTCGGTATAGGCGCGGCCCAGATAGCGCAGGGTTTCGGCAATGCGCTTGCCATAAGCGCCGTTGCTCAGCACCAAAACCTTGCCGGCGGGCGGCACAAAGCTGCCGAGCATCGCTTCAACCGAAAAGGTGCCGCTGCCCTGCATCGGCACACAGTCATAGCCTTCGGGCGCATCGAGCATGGCCAGCAGCCGCTGCCGGATCTCGGCGGTAACAGCCCTGAAATCAGCATCCCAGCTGCCCCAGTCCCGCAGCATCGCCTGCTTGACTGTGGCCGAGGTGGTTAGCGGCCCGGGGGTGAGCAGAAACGGCTCGCCAAGGGCAGGGTCTGGGAGAGGGAGTGGCTCTGACATGGCGTGGCCTTGCGGTTTGGTTTGGGTAATTATCGGGGTGTGAAAATCATTTGTAAAATCGTTAATATAGATTAATATATAAGTTAAACTTATGGAGGCTCCCGTGCGCTACACCCAGCTTCGTGCCTTTCACTATGTCGCCACCCGCGGCGGCTTTTCCCGCGCGGCAGAGGCGCTGTTTTTGACCCAGCCCGCGATTTCGGATCAGGTGCGCAAGCTGGAGGCAGATTATGACATTTTGCTGTTTGACCGCCATAAAAGGCAGGTAAGCCTCACCGAAAAGGGCGCACAATTGCTTGAAATCAGCAACCGTTTGTTTGACGCCGAGCAACAGGCGCTTGATTTTCTCAATGACGCCCGCGCATTGGAGGCGGGCACCCTGCGGCTTGTGGTTGATTCCGCCTATCATATCACCCCGGTTTTGCGGGCCTTTCAAGCGCGCTATCCGCTGATAAAAATTGCGCTGACAGTGGGAAATTCGCACGACGTAACAGAGGCGCTGCGTGCCTATAATGCCGATATCGGCGTGCTTGGCGAAATCGCCGGGTCAAAGGAATTTGACGTGATTCCGCTGGGGGCAACCCCGCTGATTGCTTTCGCCGCCAAAAGCAGCGCCCATTCCGGCGTGGCAAAAATGGGCTATCAGGCGCTGGCCGGCTGCCCGCTGGTCATGCGCGAACACGGCTCGAAAACCCGGCAAAAGCTGGAGCAGGCGGCCAAGCAGGCAGGGGTGGTGCTGCCCGCCTCGATCGAGGCCGAAGGCCGTGAAGCGGTGCGCGAGATCGTGGCGGCCGGCCATGGCATCGGCTTTGTGTCTACCGCCGAATTCGGACAGGACGAGCGCCTGTTTGCCATCAATCTGCCAGCTCCCGCCCCGATGATGCGGGAATCGCTTATTTGTATGAAAGAGCGCCGGGAGCGCCGCTTGATAAAGGCCTTTATGGCGCTGGCCGAAAGCCTAGCCCCGGTCGCGCAATAGCCGCCCCTGCTGCTTTTGCCAGTCGCGTGCTTTTTCGGTGGCGCGTTTGTCTTGCTGCTTTTTACCCTTGGCAATGCCAAGCAGCAGCTTGGCGCGGCCCTTGTCGTTAAAATACACTTTCAGCGGCACCAGTGTCATGCCCTCACGGCCGATATTTTTGTGCAGGTTGGCCAACTCCTTGCGGCTGACCAGCAGCTTGCGCTTGCGCCGTTCTTCATGCTGAAAGGTTTTGGCCTGCTCGTATTTGGGCACGTGGGAATTGATCAGCCAAAGCTCGCCATCTTCAATATTGGCATAGCTTTCGGCGATATTCACCCCGCCGGCCCGCATGGCTTTTACTTCCGAGCCCACCAGCATCAACCCGCATTCGATGGTATCTTCCACTGCATAATTATAGCGCGCCTTGCGGTTCTCCGCGACGCTCTTGTTATTCGGGTTGCTTTTGCCTTTTGGTGCCATAGGGCTGATGTAGCCATCAAGCGGGCCAATGTCCAGATGCGGGAAATATCCGACCAATGAAGGGTGGCCGGCCCCTGCCTTTATGCCGCACCGGCCATGGGCTAACCGCCAATAATTTTACCGTTTAGCGCCGCCAATTCGCTGGCATCGGGCGCTTCCCAGATGCTTTCGATGAAATCGAACATCTGGCGGGTTACCTCGAATTGAAAGGTTTCGGCCTGTTCGCGGTTGCGGTTTTGGGTGCGCTGCCAGCGGATCCCGGCTGGCACGTCAACAAAATGCAGCGCCACGCGGTAGCCTTTTTCAGCCGCCCATCCGGCAAAAATATCGCGCTCGGCTTTGTTGGTCAGGCCGCAATCAAATATCGCGGGCACGCCCAGCGCCACCAGCCTTTCGGCCATGGCGCGCATCTGGGTGCAATTGCGCTGCACCCGCGCATAAAACCACTCGAAACTCAGGGTTTCGGGCTGGTCCATATTGTGCAGATTCTGCATCCATTCATCAATGGAAAAGCGCACGCCTCCCAGCTTTTGCGCCAGCGCCCCAGCATGGGTGGATTTGCCAGCGCCGGTGGCCCCGCAGATCAGGTATACCTGTGGGCTATCAGCCACTTAAAGCAGCCCGGCAACGCCCATCGCGGCCTTGATCTGCGCCTTGGTATCATCCAGAAGCGTGGTGAGCGGGCGGCGCACTTCCTCGGTGCATTTACCCAGCAGCGACAGGCCGTATTTGGCCCCGACAAGGCCGGGCTCAAGGAATATCGCGCTATGCAGCGGCATCAGAAGGTCCTGATATTCCAGCGCCTTGGCGTAGTCTCCGGCCCGCGTTGCCGCCTGAAATTCGGCGCATAGCCGCGGGGCGACATTGGCCGTCACCGAAATGCAGCCCACCCCGCCATGGGCGTTAAAGCCGAGCGCCGAGGCGTCTTCACCCGAAAGCTGGCAGAAATCTTTGCCACAACTGGCGCGCTGCTGCGACACGCGGGTTATATCGCCGGTGGCGTCTTTTACGCCGATAATGTTTTTGTGCTTGGCAAGCGCGCCCATGGTGGCCGGGGTCATATCCACCACCGAGCGGCCGGGGATATTATAGATGATGACCGGAATATCGGTTGCTTCCACGATCGCTTCAAAATGGGCGATCAAGCCGCGCTGGGTGGGCTTGTTGTAATAGGGCGTCACCACAAGCGCGGCATCGGCGCCAACCTCTTGCGCAAATTGCACAAGGCTGACGGCTTCGCGGGTGCTGTTGCTGCCTGCGCCCGCAATCACCGGAATGCGGCCCGCGGCGGTTTCCACACATATCTGCACCACATCGCGGTGTTCTTCATGGCTCAGGGTCGGGGTTTCGCCGGTTGTGCCCACCGGCACCACGCCCGCGCTACCCTCGGCAATATGCCACGCCACCAATTCCTTGAGCGCCTTCTTGTCTACCTCGCCATTGGTGAATGGTGTTACGAGCGCGGGAATGGACCCTGTAAACATAGTTGCCTCCGTAGAAATCGGGGATCGAGGCTTTGCACCATGCAAAGCGGCGTGACCGTAGCCGAAATACCCGCTTATCGCAAGCGCTTGTGCTTGCGCGCCACCAAGTGGCAGGTTAAGCATTGGCAATGAAAACGGGAGCCTTCGTGCAAGACATTATCCTCCATCTTGGCGCGCACCGCACCGCTTCTACCCATGTGCAAGGGGTGATGGGTAATAACGAAGCGCTGCTGGCAAAAGCCGGTATTGGCGCGCCAAGGCAAAGGCCAACCCATGCCGCGCTCACCTCGCGGCTCAGCGGCTTGCCGCCGGTGGTGCCCAATGGCTTTAACCGCTTTATTCGCGAATGCGGCTTTGAAACCCGCAAGACGCTGGTTATTTCGGACGAAAACATCCTCGGATTTCTCAACAATATTTTTGCCCATGGCACCTTTTATCCGCAAACCGCGCGCCGCCTCAAGCGTTTGCGCCAGTTTTTGCCGGTGGCACCGCGCAAAGTGGTGTTCAGCATCCGGCCTTATGATAGTTTTTTTGCCTCGGCCTATGGTCGCTGGCTCACCCCCGAGCGTATGGTGATCCCGCGGGCGGATGTGGCCGAACTGGTGCTGGGCCTGAGGCGCGGCTGGCACGATGTGGCCGCCGATATCATCGCCGCCTTTCCCGAATCCGAGCTGGTATTCAGCGAATATTCCAGCCAGCCGGGCTTTGGCCCCGCCCAGCTTGGCCGCATTTTGGGGCCGCTATCAAAAACGCTTGCTTACAATCCGGGCTATCGCTGGAACCGCTCGATGTCGGCCCGGCAAACCATGCTCTATGAGCGGGCAATCACCGATGCCGATGCCGAAAAGGCGAGCGAGATCCGCACATGGAAGCGCTTCAAGCAGCCCAAACTGGTTGACGAATTCTGGGATGAGCCCACCCGCGAAGCCTTGACAGCGCGCTATCTGGCTGACCGCGCCCGCATTATTGCGCAATTTCCCGCCTTTGTGACCTCTGATGCGTTTGAAGCGCAAGACTTGCCCTGATTTTTGTGCTAGTCAGGACGAAAAAAGAACAGGCAAAATTATGAAATTCGCATTTTTGGCAGCTTTGGTGCTGGCCGCATCGCCTTTGCGCGCCCAGACTCCGCAGGAGGAAGGCGCGCAATTTGCCACCGCCATCGAAGCGGTGAGCCTTAGCGACTGGGAAACCGCCCGCGCCCGTGCCGCCATGGTCAGTGATCCGATCGCGCTGGAGATCATCGACTGGTATGCCCTGCGCGCCGGTGATGGCATCTTTGCCGAATATGAAAATTTTCTGATCGAAAATACCGCTTGGCCCGAGCTCGATAAAATTCGCCGCCGCGCCGAGGCTGTGATGCCCGAGGGCCTGCCGGCCTCCAGAGTGCTGGCTTTTTTTAAGGGCCGCCAGCCGCTTACCGGCACCGGTGTGCTGCGCCTTGATGCCGCTCTGGCGGAAAATGCCCAGCACGCGCTTGTTGCGCAAGCCTGGCAGGAAATGCTGCTCACGCCCGAAGAGCGCGCCTATATTCTGGAAAACTTCGCGCAGACCATTAAAAACAGCCATGTGGCCCGGCTCGACGAATTGCTTTGGGAGGGCAATACCAGCGCCGCCCGCGAAATGCTGCCGCTGGTAAGTGAAAGCCAGCGCGCCCTGGCCGCCGCACGGCTGGCCCTGCAAGAAGACAGCGACGGCGTCGATGCCCTGATCGCCGCGGTGCCCCCCGCCCTGCGAGACGACCCGGGCCTTGCCTATGACCGCTTCAACTGGCGCCTGAAAAAGGGATTTACCGACAGCGCGGTCGAGCTCATGCTGGCCCGCTCGGCGCAGGAAAACGGGCTGGGGCGGCCCGAAGCCTGGGCCAGCCGCCGCGGTGGCGTTGTGCGTAAAGCCATGGAGGAAGGCGCGTTCGAGCTTGCTTATCGGCTTGCCAGCCAGCACCGGCTAAGCGGTGGTGACACTTTCGCCGATCTCGAGTGGCTTGCCGGCTATCTCAGCCTGCGCAAGCTCAACCAGCCAAGCCGTGCCCTGCGCCACTTTCAGGCCTTCCGCGAAAATGTTTCCTCACCCATTTCGATGGGCCGCGCCGGTTATTGGCTGGGCGAGGCCTATATGGCGCTCGGTGAAAAAAGCAACGCCTATGAAGCCTATGCCATGGCGGCCCGCTTTCAAACCAGCTTTTATGGCCAGCTTGCCGCCAGCCGCGCTGGCTTGCCAGCCGACCCGGCCCTGAGCGGCACATCGCCTTCCCCTGTCTGGACCAGCGCGCCGTTTCTGGCCGATGATGCCACCCGCGCCGGTGTGCTTTTTTACTTTGCCGGAGAGCTGGCCCGGGCGCGGCAGTTTCTTACCTATGAGGCCGCTACCCTGCCGCTTTCGGGGCAGGCCGAGCTGGCCCAGCTTTTGCTCGACCTCGAGGAGCCGCATCTGGCATTGCGCATAGCCAAAGTGGCTGCGCGGAGCGGTGCGGTGCTGCCCCAGCCATACTATCCGCTGCACGGCCTTGCCGGTTTTGCCAAATCGGTGCCGCCCGAGCTTGCCATGTCGATCGCGCGGCAGGAAAGCGAAATGAACGTTGCCGCCCGCTCACCCGCCGGTGCGCTTGGCTTGATGCAGGTAATGCCCGCCACCGCGCGTAAAGTGGCAAACGGGCTTGAGCTGGCCTATTCCGGCAACCGGTTATCGGCCGATTGGCAGTATAACGCCCGCATCGGCACCACCTATCTTGCGCAAATGCTGGAGCGGTTCGAGGGCTCGGTGCTGCTGGCCGCCGCCGCTTATAATGCCGGGCCAAACCGCGTCGATCGCTGGATCGCCGATTACGGTGACCCGAGGCTAAAAGGCGTGGACCCGGTGGACTGGATCGAGAGCATCCCCTACCGCGAAACCCGCAATTATGTGATGCGGGTGCTCGAGGGCGAGTTTGTGTATCGGGCGCGCATTTCGGGCAGGGTTGGCCCGTTGACATTGGCCGGAAAGTTGCAGCAAGCTGGCCCGGTTGTAACCGGAGAATCCTATGTCGTTCCTCGCCGACCGCCTCGCCGCCGTTAAGCCCTCGCCCTCCATCGAGATCAGCACCAAAGCGTCTGAAATGCGCGCTGCCGGGGCTGATATTATCGCGCTTTCCGCCGGTGAGCCGGATTTTGACACGCCCGAAAACATCCGCGAAGCTGGCAAGGCGGCCATTGATGCGGGCAAAACCCGCTACACCGCGCCCGATGGCATCCCCGAACTCAAGGCCGCGATTATTGCCAAATTCAAGCGCGATAACGGCCTTGATTATGCGCCCGATCAGGTGATCGTATCCACCGGCGGCAAGCAGGTGCTGTTCAACGCGCTTTTCGCCACGCTGAATGCGGGGGACGAGGTGATTATTCCGGCCCCTTACTGGGTCAGCTACCCTGATATGGTTTTGATGTGTGACGGCCTGCCGGTGGTGGTGGAATGCCCCGAATCCACCGGCTTCAAGATGACCGCTGAAGCGCTGGAAGCCGCAATTACGCCCTACACCAAATGGCTGATTTTCAACTCCCCGAGCAACCCGACGGGTGCGGGCTATACCCGTGCCGAGCTGAAAGCCCTTACCGATGTGCTGCTGCGCCACCCGCAAGTTTGGGTGATGTCGGATGACATGTATGAGCATATCGCCTTTCCGGGCTTTAGCTTTTGCACCCCCGCCGAGGTGGAACCGCAGCTTTATAACCGTACGCTCACGGTTAACGGTGTTTCCAAAGCCTATGCGATGACAGGCTGGCGGATTGGCTATGCCGGTGGGCCAGCCGCGCTTGTGGGGGCGATGAAAAAGGTGCAGAGCCAGAGCACCTCTAACCCGTCATCTGTGTCGCAATGGGCGGCGGTGGAGGCCTTGAACGGCCCGCAGGATTATATCACACAGTCTACCGCTTCCTTCCTGCGCCGCCGTGATCTGGTGGTCGGTTTGTTGAATGATATTGAGGGCCTCACCTGCGCCACGCCGGAAGGCGCGTTTTATGTGTATCCCTCGGTGGCGGGGCTGATCGGCAAGCGCAGCGCGGCGGGGAAGGTGATTGAAACCGACGAGGATTTCGCGCTGGAACTGCTGGCGGCGGTCGGGGTCGCGGTCGTCCACGGCGCCGCCTTCGGCCTCTCCCCGCATTTCAGGGTCAGCTACGCGGCCTCGGATACGGAATTGACAGAAGCCTGCGCAAGGATCAAACGCTTCGCGGACTCGCTAGCCTAAATGCCTTGCCCGGCTCGCCGGGCAGCGCCCGACCCTCCCCCCAGGAGGGCGCTTTTCTGACGGTGCGGCAGGCGGGAAGGTTCCGGCTTTTTAGATGCCCCCGAAAACCGAGACCGAGCCAACGCCCTCCCAGTTTCGGGCGCTGCCCTGTTTTCAATTAGGAATTGTATCTTCGAATACTATTGATATGGTGAACTTATGATAGGCTTCGTTTCGACATTATCTCTTGGATTCATTGCTGCTGTAACGGCGGCCTTTTTGCAGCACCGTTCGTGGAAATACCGTAGCCAAGAAGAGTTGAGGCAAAGAGAGCACAGTGAAGCTATGGCGGTAGTTGAGCAGTTGGGAAACGCTGTCGATAAACGGCTAATAGCCGAAAGACGATTTCTCAGTTTGGTGAATAAGCAATCAGCAAGTGACGAAGCATTCAAAGAATACTCGATGGCCGTAGATGATTGGATGGGGCAATTCTCATCTTTGAAAACAAAAATCTACCTTTTCTTCGGGCGAACAAGCTCAGTGCATTTTGAGGAAATTGTCCACCGCGGTTTGCGGAATGCAAGTGCAATAATTATTCGCACATACGACTATGGATTTGAAAACCTAAACACTAGGGATAAAAAAGAACACGCCCTAGTTCAAAACAATTTGAGCCACGCAGGGTATCAGGCTTTCAAATTTATCAATAAACTGAACGATGAAATCGTGGACAACAAATTTGGAACGGTTCAATATATTGACGATTTGAATGGCTATGATATCAATTTGATATCAAGAACTTATCTTATTTTGAGACTCTTTGGAATAAAGTCGTAATTCTGTTTGGCTAAGCCATACCTGTATCTAATCCGCTTTCCCCATCTAGTTGAAGAAATTTTTGGGTGGTCAAGGAGGACTTCGGGATCAAAATCTTCGCCAAATTCGCCTTGCTCAATAAGCTTATATACAGCTTTTGGCAGTGGAAGTGGGAGGAGGCATGCAACAAATGCCGACTGTTCGACCGACAAGTCCACCGCAGGAATTTGGAAAACAAACCTAGATGCAATTTCGCACCCGATAAGCCGATAGCCATAATAGGCGTCGTGAATATAACAATAAAAAATTGCCCGCTTTGAGACATGGGTATTTATCGAGAGAGCGAGAATGCACTCGCGGATTTTCCTGCTAATGGACCTCTCATACCTTCGGGTTAGTACTCTCACAAGTTGTTGGTCAATGGTGCTGACACCGCCCCAACGCCATTTGAATATTGCTCGTTTGAACATTCGTAAAAATGATTTCCATTCAATACCAGAATGGCTTAAAAATCTTCTGTCCTCATAGAGCAAGATCATTCTTTGAAGGTTGGAGAGTTCTTCCGAATATAGGTCGTGGGAGTGTTCGTGAGCGAACCCGTATGAATATGAGCTTTCAATTCGATACTTCATCATATCCAAATCATGATTCAAGTCGAGTAGTGATCGCTTGAGACTGAAATTTAGTCTCGGATTATACATTGACCAAGTCACCCCTCCAAACTCCCCATCAACTCACGCCATTCCCCAGCGCTCATCCCTGAAGTCTCCTGCGTCACCTTTTCACCTTTAAGCATTCTGCGCAACACCTTCATCCCCTTCCCCGAGAATTGGGCGCTGCCCAAGCGGTAGTCTTCAAAGGCGGCGTAAGCGTGGGGCACCCAGTCGGCCACGATGTTGCAAATCGCGTCGGCATAGACGCGGATCTCAAATTGGGCGTGGCTATCGGCGCGCAGGCGCAGGAAGTGGAAGAGGTTGTGCAGGTCCACCTTCCAATACCACTGGGTATAGATATTCATCGGCAGGTTCATCCGCGCCAGCTCGCGGGCAAGGCCGGATTGGCCCTTGTCGGCAATCATTTCTTCGTAATGGTCATAGGCGGTGTTGCTGTCGGCCTTGAGGATATCCAGCACGCGGGCGGCTTCCTCGCCTTCCAGCAGCGCCCCGCGGCCTTGGTTATTGACGACCGACTGCGCGTTCAGGTGTTCGGGCGCCGGAATATAGAATTCGCGGTCCAGTATCGAATAGCGGGCCGAATATTCGTTTACATTCGCCGTGCGGTGCCTGATCCATTGCCGCGCCACAAACACCGGCAGCTTTACGTGCAGCTTGATTTCGCACATCTCGAACGGGGTGCTGTGCCAGTGCCGCATCAGGTATTTTATCAGCCCTGCATCGTTGCTCACCGCCTTTGTGCCCTTGCCATAGCTCACCCGCGCCGCCTGGCAGATGGCGCTATCGTCGCCCATATAATCGATCACCCGCACAAAGCCGTGGTCGAGCACCTCATGCGCGGTGTAAAGGTGCTGCTCCATACCGGGGGCGGTGGCGCGCAGGGTTTCATGGCGCTCATCGCGCTGGGCGGCAATTTCGGCTTGTTGCTCGGGGGTGATGGGCATGGCGGCTTCCTTAGCGGGGGATTCGCCTTACACTATATATTGGCATGGAAGCGGTGGGAACCACCATATCTGACTGCTTTGTCGCTATTTCAATAAGGCGATGCCCGAAGGGGTGATCTGCCAAATTTGATTGCTGGCAATGGTTTGCCACGCGCCAAAATCCTGCCCGGGCCAGCGAATGCGCACTTGCACGGTTTCTGCCGCGCCCAGCCCGAAATGCTGCAAAGTGGCGCTACCGCCCGCATGGCCGCCACCCACCGTAATTTCGCGGCTCCAAAGCCTGTTGCCGTCCGAAATTTCCAGCCAGGCACCGACCGCATTTACATTCGGCGCCGGTTGCGCAAGCGACAGCAAAAGCCAGTTGCCGCTGGCGGCTGTGGTGTTTTGGTAGACCTTGAGCGGCGCTTCGCGGTTTACCACCACAATATCCGGCAAGCCATCGAGGTTGAGGTCCTCAAAGGCAGCCCCGCGGCCTTTGTCCATACTGGCCACACCGGCTTCCAGCCCCCGCTCGACAAAGCGGCCATCAGGCTGCTGGATCAAGAGGTTGTCAGGGTCGTTCATGGCTAGCCCCGGCATTTCCTGCACGTTGCCCTTGCTGATAAATACATCGTCCAGCCCGTCATTCTGGGCGTCGGCAAAGGCAATTTGCCAGCCGGTAGAGGGGCGGCCATCATCGCCGGTATAGGGGCGCTGGGCGGCGGTGCCGCGCTCAAAGGGCACATCAACATAGGTTGGGGTGCCGCCGGGGCGCAGCAGTTGCAGGCGCTGGTCGCCCATGGACGAGAGAAAAACATCCGGCAGGCCATCCCCCGAAATATCGCGGCTGGCAATGCCCATGCCCCAGAGATTATAGCGCGCCCAGCCATCGGCCTCGGTATAAAGCCGCGGTGTGGCGGCCATTTCCCACAGCTGCTCCGAGCCGCCTGTTACATAATAGTGGCGGTCATTGCTGGTGCGAAGATCGGCGCGGCCCTGCCGGCTCCAATCGCTGAACAGCATCGACAGGGGGCAAAAAGCAGGCAGCAAAGGCTGTGGCGCTTCATAGCGCGGCCCTTCGGGGCGATCTTCTTGTCCCGCCCCTTCGGGGCGATAGAGTTGGTTTTGATCACAGGCACCAAACGGGCCTTCTGGGTTGCTGCGGTCCACATAATTGCCAAACGCAAGGGTGGGAAGGGTGGCACCGGCCTCCCATGTGGCGGAAAATGCGGTGCTCCAGCGGGCATCGCTGGCAAAGCCAAGGCTTTCGGGAAAGGGGGCAAAGCTGCAATCGGGCCCGCCGCGCAACAGCTGGTTTTCACCGACCCGCAGCAGCGCAAGATCCATGATGCCGTCACTGTCGATATCCAGCGGATAGGCCCCGACAACATCGGTTAGGTCCGGCAGGGGGGCGGGGGCAAAGCCAAGCGGGCCGCCGATTTCGGGGGTGGTGTTTTGCAGCAATTTCGCCTTGCCCGCGCCACCGGCCGCAAACAGGTCGGGCAGCAGGTCCTGGTTGCAATCAAACACTGCCACACCGCCACCGACAAAAAACTCCCAGCCACCGGTATATTCGTGCGGCGGCACCTCGACCGGTGTAAACTCCTGCGCAAAGCCGGGCAGCGGGCTGGCCAGCGCCGCCAGCAAAAAGAACCTAGTTTCCATTGTTTGACATCTCTTTTACAATATTGCCGGTGATCCCTTCCATGGCATAGGCCGCGGCGCCCTTGGCCCACATCAGATCCCCCCATTTATGGATACGGATTTCGGGCAGGGGGGCATCTATTTGCAAAATATTGGCTTTTACGCAATCCAGCACCAACTGGGCGTAGAAATAGTCAAACTGCATGCGCTCGCCCGACAGAATAATCAGCCTCGGGTCAAAGATATTGATGATATTGGCCAGCCCCAGCGCAAACATCCGGCTGGCGCGGTCAAAGATCGAGCTGGCAGCGGTGCCGCCCGATTTGGCAGCCTCGAACAGGGCATCAAGCTGTGCAGCCGGGGTGCTGCCAATATGGGCAAGCCCAAGGGTGCTGGCCTCGCGCAACAGCGCGTAATCCGAAACATAGGCTTCAAGGCAGCCGCGTTGGCCACAGCGGCACAGCGCCCCGTCAAGCTGCACCTTGGCATGGCCAAACTCTGCGCCGCAGCCGCGGGTGCCACGATAGATATTGTTATCGAGCACAATGCCCATACCTACCCCTTGCTCGACCGTGATAACCACGAAATCGCTTTCGGCCTTGCCCTCGCCAAACAATTGCTCGGCCTTGGCCACAAGATTAGCGTCATTGTCAATAAACACCGGCAGCGGCAGCGCCCGCGCCAGCATTTCCTGCAGGCGCACATTGCGCACATTAAGGGTGGGTGACCAGTAAACAAAGCCGCGCCCGGCGTCGACAATGCCGGCAACCGCCAGCCCAACACCGGATAAAGCCCTAAGGCCGAGCCCGTTTGCTTCACAGCCCTCCCGCAATGTGGAAACAATAAAGCTTACCATTTCATCCGCCGAGAAAGTAGCCATGGGCAGCGGGGCTTCAAAACTGCCGACTGTCTCGCCCTCGAAATCCAGAAAGCAGACGGTGGCCGAATGCGAGGAAACCTTGATACCGGCCACCAAATGCGCTGCCCCGCGAATTTTGAGCGCCACACGCGGGCGGCCGCGCGGCGGCGTGCCGCGCCTGGCTTCCGGCACCACTTCCTCAATAAGGCCTTCTTCGATCAGTTCGGCGGTGATGGCGGTAATGGTGGCCGGGCTGCCGCCGGTCTGGGCTGCAATATCAATGCGCGCGATCTCTCCGGCGGTGCGGATGACCGATAGAATCTGGAGCCTGCCTGCCTGTCTCTGGCCTGACTGGCTGCCGCCGATTTCCAGTTTTTTTACCACGCTTTGTTCCAAAATAGGGGGTTATCAGGGCCATGTTGGACCATGAATGCAGAGAAAACAAGAAAACTTATGCTCTACATTCGATTTAATTAGACCTTTAAAATAAAACTGCTAAGATATCAGGCGACGCATAGCGAATCTCTGCGGGGAATGTTGTGCGCCATGTAAAATCCATGGGAGGATATAATGAAACTAACAAAAATTATTGCGGTTTCCGCAATGGCGGCCATCATGGGCACCACTGCATTTGCCGAAGGTAAAGTGATCGGCGTGAGCTGGTCCAACTTTCAGGAAGAGCGCTGGAAAACCGACGAAGCGGCAATGGTTGCCGCGATTGAGGCCAATGGCGACAGCTATATTTCGGCTGACGCGCAAAGCTCTTCGTCCAAGCAGCTTTCCGATATTGAAAGCCTGATCGCCCAGGGCGCCGATGCGCTGATCATTCTGGCACAGGATGCCCAGGCTATCGGGCCCGCTGTAGCGGCCGCTGCCGATGAAGGCATTCCGGTTGTCGGCTATGACCGCCTGATCGAAGACCCGCGTGCCTTTTACCTGACCTTTGACAATGTCGAAGTGGGCCGGATGCAGGCCCGCGCTGTTTTGGCTGCACAGCCAACCGGCAACTATGTCATGATCAAAGGCTCGCCAACCGACCCCAACGCCGATTTCCTGCGTGGCGGCCAGCAAGAAGTGCTGCAAGCCGCGATTGATGCCGGCGATATTACCATTGTGGCCGAGGCCTATACCGATGGCTGGCTGCCTGCCAATGCCCAGCGCAACATGGAGCAGATTCTGACCGCGCAGGACAATAAGGTAGACGCTGTTGTGGCCTCGAATGACGGCACCGCCGGTGGCGCTGTTGCGGCCCTTACCGCTCAGGGCATGGACGGTATTCCGGTTTCCGGGCAGGATGGCGACCACGCCGCCCTTAACCGTGTCGCACTCGGCACCCAGACCGTATCTGTCTGGAAAGATGCGCGCGCCCTTGGCGCGGCCGCCGGTAATATTGCTGCGGCAATGGCCGATGGCACCGCGATGGCGGATATCGACGGCGCGATGAGCTGGACCTCCCCCGCGGGCACTGACATGACAGCGGTATTTCTGGCACCTGTGCCGGTAACCGCCGCCAATCTTTCGGTGGTTGTGGATGCAGGCTGGATCACGCAAGAAAGCCTTTGCCAAGGTGTGAGCAACGGCCCCGCCCCTTGTAACTAAGGCCCGGCCATAATTAAGCCCGCCTCGGCATTGCCGGGGCGGGCGGATCTATGCCCAACACCTGTCAGGAAAACCCATGAGCGACACCCCTGCCAATGCGCCGGTTCAGGCCCCGCGCAAAAACTTTTTCCAAACGCTGGAGCTGGATACCCGCCTGCTTGGTATGATCGGGGCATTCGTGGTGCTGGCCATCGCGTTTGACCTGTTGACCGGCGGCCGGTTTTTAACCCCGCGCAACGTGTTTAACCTCACCATCCAAACGGTTTCGGTAGCGATCATGGCTACCGGCATGGTGTTTGTGATCGTGACCCGCAATATTGACCTGAGCGTCGGCGCGCTGTTGGCCACCACCTCGGCGGTGATGGCGATGATGCAAACCTGGATACTGCCCGATCTGCTCGGTATGGGGCTGGGCAACCCGCTGATCGCGCCCATTGCCATTGTCGTCGGGTTGTTTGTCGGCGGGTTGATCGGGGCCTTTCAGGGATATCTGGTCGGATATCTGACGATTCCGGCTTTTATTGTAACGCTCGGCGGCTTTCTGGTTTGGCGCAACACCGCATGGTATATGACCAACGGCCAGACCATCGGCCCGCTCGACCCCAATTTTCAGGTTTTCGGTGGCACCAACGGCACGCTCGGTGCCACATGGTCATGGGTGCTGGCGGCGCTGGCGGTTGGCTTTGCGCTTTATGGAATCTGGGCGGCGCGGCGCAATAAACAGGCGCATGAATTTGATGTAAAACCGCTATGGGCCGAATTTGTGATTGCGGCCATTGTTTCCGGCACGATCCTGGGCTTCGTGGCCATGCTCAACGCCTATGAAATTCCAACCCGGCGCTTGGCGCGGCTGTTTGAAGCCCGCGGCGAGGTTATGCCCGAGGGCTATACCGAGGCCTATGGCCTGCCGATTTCGGTGTTGGTGCTGGTGATCGTCGCTATCGGGATGACCGTGATAGCACAGCGCACCCGCTTCGGGCGCTATATTTTTGCCACCGGTGGCAACCCCGAAGCAGCAGCACTTTCAGGCATTAACACCCGCGCGCTCACCGTAAAGGTTTTTGCCCTGATGGGGGCGCTCACCGCGCTGTCGGCGGTGGTGGCTTCGGCCCGGCTTGGTAACCACACCAATGATATCGGCACCCTTGACGAGCTGCGGGTGATTGCCGCCGCCGTGATCGGCGGCACCGCGCTTTCCGGCGGGTTTGGCACCATCCGCGGCGCCATATTGGGTGCGCTTATCATGCAGTCCTTGCAATCCGGCATGGCCATGGTCGGGGTGGATGCCCCTTTGCAAAATATCGTGGTTGGTGCTGTGCTGGTATTCGCGGTCTGGATCGACATTATCTACCGCAAACGGACGGAGGGCTAGGATATGGCCGATATAATTGACCGCACGGGCACCCCTTTGGTCGAGCTCCGGGACATGCAAAAATCATTCGGCGGGATCAAGGCGGTGGACCATGTCAGCTTTGACCTTTACCCGGGTGAGGTGATGGGGGTTTTGGGCCATAACGGTGCCGGAAAATCTGTGCTGATGAAAATGCTCTCGGGCGCCTATCCACGCGATGGCGGCCAGATACTGATCAATGGCCAAGAAGCCAATATCAATAACCCCCGCGATGCGCGCAGCTATAATATCGAGTGTATTTACCAGACGCTGGCATTGGCCGATAATCTGGATGCCGCCAGCAACCTGTTTTTGGGGCGCGAACTGGTCACCCCGTTCGGGCTGGTTGATGACGCCAAAATGGAGGTCGAGACCCGTAAAATCATGGGCCGCCTCAACCCCAATTTCCGGCGGTTTTCAACACCGGTTGCGGGCTTGTCGGGCGGGCAGCGGCAATCGGTGGCCATCAGCCGCGCGGTTTATTTCAATGCCAAGATCCTGATCATGGATGAGCCGACCGCCGCACTCGGGGTTGAGGAAACCGCGATGGTAGCCGAGCTTATTCACGAGCTGAAAAAACAGGGCATCGGCATTTTGCTGATCGACCATGATATCCATCAGGTAAAGGCGCTCTGCGACCGCGCCAGCGTCATGAAAAACGGCAAGCTGGTCGGCACGGTCGAGGTCGACAAAGTAACCGAGGACGACCTGCTGGGCATGATCATCCTCGGTAAAAACCCGATGGAAAAAGCCACCGCCTAACGCGGGATATCCAGCCCGCTTGGCACGCTGTCAGGTATGCCAAGCCGGCTGGGCTCGTCTTCCAGTGCCTTCAAAAAAGCGAGTATATCCGCCACCTCGGCATCGCTCAGCGCTACCGGGCTTAGCTGGTTGGCGGCGGCTATTTTGGCAATTTCAGCGGGCCGGGTGAGCACCCAGTCATCAACAGCACCGGGCAGGGCGGGCAGGGTGGCCTGCTGCGAAAGAACGTAGTTTTCAAGGCTTTTGATCGGGTCCAGATGGTGGCGCACAACCGCTTCCAGCGAGGTAAAAGCGCCATCATGGCCATAGGGCGCGGTCAGGGTTACATTGCGCAGGCTCGGGGTGCGGAAGCGATAGGCATCTGCCGGATCACCGGTCACCCGCATCCGGCCGGTATCGCGGCTATGGTCTTCAAAGCTGGCGGCTTTACCGGGGCCGATTTGCGGCATGGCAATCGCATAAAAACCCTGATCGGTTTGAAACTGGCCGCTGTGGCAGGCGCTGCAGCCGGCCTTGCCATAAAACAGCCGGACACCGCGCCCGGCCGCGGGTGGCAGTGTGGCCTCGCCGCGCAGGTATTGGTCAAAGGCGCTATTGTCGGCACGCCATTCAAAGGCGACAAAGGCGGCAATGGCATTGGCGATATCGGTGAAACGTATCGGGGCATCCGCGCCGATCACACTGTCAAAGCGGGCGCGGTATTCTGGCAGCGCCGCCACCCGCGCGGCGATCACATCCCACGCGCCGCCGGCGCCGGTTATCAGCCCCTGGCTGACCAGTCTGGATATATCGCTTTCGCCATAATGCCCGGCCATTTCATCGGCGGCCAGCACCGGAAACATCGCCTGTGCCGCCAACACGCTATCAAACCCCGTTTCCATTTCCGCGCCCAACGGGGTGCGGATACCACCTGGGCGGGTCGGGTCGGCCTCCAGCCGCCCGTCATGGAACAAGCTGGTAAATTCAGCCGCACCAAGGTTGAACAAGGCCGGAGAATTGCGGGCCACGCGATTTTCAGGCATGTTTTGCGGGTCTGGCCGGCGGTCGGGGCCAAGGCCGAAGCCGCCATCTCCCAGCCCGAGCGACACCCCGTCAGAGGTGGCAAAGCGCGGGTTGTGGCAGGTGGCACAGGCCACTTGCCCGCTGCCGCTCAACACCGGATCATAAAACAGCAATTGCCCGAGCGCGATTTCGTCGGGGTCACCCTCCGAGAATACGGCGTCGGCCTCGGGCAACAGTTGCGCGGCCAGCGGCAGCGCGACCGCCAGTGCCAGCGCCGCGCCAAAAACGATCCGGCGATTAAACATAGCGGTTAACGATATTTTCAAGCATTTCCTGCCGCCCGGAAACCGGCTCGGGGTTAATGTTTTCCCGTTCGACCCGGGCGGCAATATCCTCCAGCCCGCTCCCCAGCATGGCTTTGGCGGTGGCGCTTTCCCAGCCGGCATAGCGCGCCGCCAGCGGGGCGCTCAGGGCCTTGTCTTCTATCATTTTTGCCGCCGCTTTCAGGCCGCGCGCGCAGATATCCATGGCACCGATATGCGCGGCCAGCAGGTCTTCGGCATTCAGGGATTGCCGCCGCAGCTTGGCGTCAAAATTGGTGCCGCCACTGGTAAAGCCGCCGCCCTGCAAGATGTGGTAATAGGCCAGCGCCACTTCCGGCACATTGTTGGGAAACTGGTCTGTATCCCAGCCGGACTGGTAGTCATTGCGGTTCATATCGATCGAGCCGAATATCCCGAGCGCCTGCGCGGTGGCGATCTCGTGTTCAAAGCTGTGCCCGGCCAAAATCGCGTGGCCCTGCTCGATATTGACCGTAACCTCGCCCTCCAGCCCGTGGCGCTTGAGGAAGCCGTAAACCGTGGCGACATCATAATCATACTGGTGTTTGGTTGGCTCCTGCGGCTTGGGCTCGATCATGATCTGCCCGCCAAAACCGATTTTGTGTTTATACTCGACCACCATGTTCAAAAACCGGCCCAAATGGGCGTCTTCCTGGGCGAGATCGGTGTTGAGCAGGGTTTCATAGCCCTCGCGCCCGCCCCAAAGCACATAGTTTTCCCCGCCAAGCCGGTGGGTGGCATCGATACAGGTTTTTACCGTTGCGGCGGAAAAGGCAAACACGTCGGGGTCCGGGTTGGTGGAAGCGCCCGACATGAAGCGGCGGTGCGAAAACAGGTTGGCGGTGCCCCAAAGCAATTTGGTGCCGGTTTCGGCCTGCTTTTCGGCGAGTAAATCAACGATTTCGTTCAGGTTTCGGGTATTTTCGGCAAAATCGGCCCCTTCAGGGCGAATATCGGCATCATGAAAGCAGTAATAGGGCGCGCCGAGCAGGGAAAACATCTCGAACGCCACCTCGACCCGCTGTTTGGCCAGCGCCATACTGTCGGCCGGAAACCACGGGCGCGCAAAGGTCTGGCCGCCAAAAGGGTCGTTGCCCGGCCAACAAAACGAATGCCACCATGCCACCGCAAAGCGCAACTGTTCGCGCATCGGCTTGCCCATAACAATCTCGTCGGGGTTGTAATGGTGGTAGGCAAGCGGGTTTTGGCTATTAGCGCCTTCGTATTTTACGGCCGAGATGCCGTCGAAAAAACCGGTGGTCATGCGGGGTCTCCTGAAAAGGGTTTGAGCGCGGGGTATAGGGCGCGGTAGCGAAGGTAGGCCGCTTCATATGTCGCTGTGAAGGCAGGGTCGGGGGTGATGGTGCGGGCCACTTCCGGGGGGGTAATAACGCTTTCGGGGTCGGCACCGGTATCGGCCAGCAAGGCCAGCCGCGCCGCGCCAAGTGCTGCGCCCAGCTCGCCGGATTTGGGCAGATCGAGCGGCAGGTCAAGCACGGTGGCCAGCAGCTTGAGCCAATAATCCGATTGTGCGCCACCACCAATGGCCAGCAGGCGCGAAAGCTCGGCCCCCGTGGTTTTGAGCGCCTCGAGACTATCGCGCAGCGCAAATGCCACGCCCTGCATCACCGCGCGGGTCAGCTCTGCGGGGCCGGTCGAAATATCAAGGCCGATGAAGGCGCCGCGAATGCGGGCATCGTTATGCGGGGTGCGCTCGCCGGAAAGATAAGGCAAAAAAAGCACATTCGAGGGTGCGGCGAGGGCGTCGCCTGTGAGCATCGAGAGCGCTTCGGGGCTTTGGCCGAGATTGCCAGAAAGCCAGTTCAGCGCATCGGTTGCCGCCAAAATAACCCCCATCTGATACCAGCGGCCGGGCACGGCATGGCAAAAAGTATGCACCGCGGTTGCGGGGGCGGGGGCAAAGCTGCCACGCGCCGCCAGCAACACGCCCGATGTGCCGAGCGAGACAAAACCGCTGCCCTCGGCCAAGCAGCCGGTGCCGCAGGCCGCCGCAGCGTTATCACCACCACCTCCGGCCACAACCACCGGCCCGCCAAGGCCCCAGGCGCGCAAAATCTCGGCCCGCACCTGCCCCGAAGCGGCGCTACCTTCTACCAGTTCCGGCATCTGGTCGCGTCGCATGCCGCTTTTTGCCAGCAAGCTGGCCGACCAATCGCGCGCGCCGACATCAAGCCAGCTGGTGCCGGCGGCGTCTGACATATCACCAAAATAGGCACCGGTTAGCCAATAGCGCAGGTAATCCTTGGGCAGCAACACCTTGGCAACACGGGCGAAAATATCGGGCTCATGGCGGGCGCACCACATCAGCTTGGGCGCGGTAAAGCCCGGAAACACGATATTGCCGCTGATGGCGCGAAAATCGGGGTCGCTATCCAGCGTCGCGGCCTCGCTGGCGGCGCGGGTGTCGTTCCATAATATGCAGGGCCGCAGCACCGCGCCGCTTTCATCGAGCAGCACCGCGCCGTGCATCTGCCCGGATATGCCAATACCCTTGATTCCGGCCACCGCTTCGGGCGCCTGTTGCTTCAGCTCTGTCACGGCGTCGTTGCAGGCCTGCACCCAGTCTGCCGGGTTTTGCTCGCTCCAGCCCGCATGCGGGTGGGCTACGCTATAGGGCTGGTTGCTTGACGCCAGCACCGCACCATCTTTGGCGCGCAGCACAATGGCGCGCAAGCCCGAGGTGCCGAGATCAAGGCCCAGATACATGTGATTCTCCCAATGGCGAATTCTTTAATTTATTGGCTAAAATAAGTATCCTCCAGCCGCAGGAGCATGTCAAGCCATCCTGAAGGTGCGGGCCTGAGGCCACAAGCAGCGCAGGCACAGGGTAACCGGCCCACGCTTTTATGGCGGCCCCGAAGCAAGGCAGGTATTCTGGCCACTATCTGCCACCGACCAATCTTTTTAACACGCGGCTATTGTATTTTGCCAAAATACTGATCCGAAAGCGATAGCGGCGCGAATAAGGCAAAACAACCAAAAGCGGATGTGCCAAAATGATCTATCTAAGAAAACTACTTTGTGTTGCTGCTCTTTTTGTGGCCTCTCCCCTGCTGGCGCAGGCTACGTTTCCCGCGCTTACGCTGGAAGATCTCAACGGCCGCGCCCTGAGCTTTCCACAGCAATTACCGGGCGCGCCGACCATTGTTTTTATCGCCTATAAACAGCGCCAGCAGGCTGATATTGACGCGTGGGTCATGGCGCTAGAATTGCAAGAGATAGGCGGCCCGGCCTGGATAGAATTGCCGGTGGTTGGCCGAGGGGCCGCGCTGATACGCCCGATCATTGATAACGGGATGCGTTCCGGCATTGCCTCGCCCGATATGAGGGCGCGGACATTTACGGTTTATACCAGTCGGGCAGCGTTTAATGCAGCGATGGGCATTGCCGATATGCGGCAAATTTATGTGGCGGTGGTTGCGCCCGACGGCACGGTGCGCGCCCTGATCGCCGGGGATGTGGATGAGGCAAAAATCGCCCGGCTGCGCGCGGCGATGGGCTAGCCTTGGTGCACAGGCCTTAATTGCCGGAAGCACAGCCGATTTAAA
>Ga0316205_10000655_pt1 | contig 57653 bp, 41 predicted proteins | sample 3monthpyrite_MG_FD_204941 | JGI IMG/M metagenome (GOLD analysis project Ga0316205, IMG submission 204941) | Microbial mat bacterial communities from mineral coupon in-situ incubated in ocean water Damariscotta River, Maine, United States -... | ecosystem: Environmental > Aquatic > Marine >...
GCGTTAATTTTCTATATTTACTCATCTTAAAAAGTTTTAGATGGGCAAAACTAAAAAATGGCAGAGCCTTTAAAACATGACCACCGTCAAAGACGGTGGTTTTTCAATGAGAAATAAATTTAGCTGGTTTACAGATAAATATTTAAATTGGATGCCTAAACTAAAAAGATAAGATAATGGCATCACCTTTTCATCTTGCAATTCCAGTTTCAAACTTAGAAACTTGCAGAACATTTTATAGAGACATTTTAGGCTGCGAAGAAGGCAGAAATAGTGACCAATGGGTCGATTTTAATTTCTTTGGTCACCAATTTGTTATTCATTTTAAACCAGGATCTTCAAAAGAGCTTCACACGAATACTGTAGATGGAAAAGCTGTTCCTGTGCCTCATTTTGGTGTGGTGTTACCTTGGGACGAATTTGAGACGTTTTCTAATAAATTAAAGTCACACAATATTGAGTTTATCATTGAGCCTTACATTAGGTTTAAAGGGCAGGTTGGTGAACAAGCTACCATGTTTTTTTATGACCCTTCTGGTAATGCTTTAGAGTTTAAAGCCTTTAGAGATATCAATCAATTATTTGCTAAATAAAAAAACAACACCCTCAGTTAAAAATTGAGAGTGTTGCCTAAAAAAATTGTGCTATTAATTCAATTGTTTTTCTACTTATCTAGCACTACCTTTTTAATTGTTGTTCCATTTTTGGTAATTACTTTTATATAATAAACATGACTAGGGAATCTTGAGAAATCTACTTTCATGCCTGTCTTACCTTTTTTAGCTGATGCGTTGAAGGTATTTGAGAACATTTTGGTTCCTACCAAGTTATAAACTTCAATTGTTACGTCTGAGTCTACTTTATTATCAAACTTAACATTAAGTAAATCTTTTACTGGGTTAGGATATAAGCTAAACTGGAACGTTTCATCATCGGTATTATCTGAACAATTTGCAGATACCATAATATTTGTACTTGACGTACATCCAGCTTCATCTTCTATATTTAGATAGTAAATCGCTGAACCTGTTCCAGGAATAATCTCTATTACCTGTCCTGCTGTATCATCTACAATACCCCAACCATTATTAATTGCCTTAGGACTCAATGACCATGTATATGTAATCTGACCTTGACCAATAGCTTTTGCTGCTATCCAATTCTCTTCTGGGTGTTTACAATCTACATCTGTTCCGAATCCTGTAAATAACTTGCTTAATACTGGTGCTGGCTCTCCAATAGTAACGAGTACTATAGATTCACATGGATTATATACTCTGTTATTGCCATCGTTTGCTGCTGAGCTTGGCTCATTTTGTGGAAGAAAAGCCTTCACAATATATAGACCTGGACTAAAATAAGTTTGACCACTTAAGTCTGCACCTAAACCATTTTTCTTAATTGTGTAAACAGCTCCTGCACTTAAATTACTTACTGTAATCGTACCATCATTTGCTCCATAACAAGTTACATCTGTACCAACTGCACTAATAATTACTAAATCTGGCTCAGTAATATCTATTTTCTCTTCTATGATACATTCAGCAATATCAACACCTTCATAGAAGGCTTTGATAGTATATGAACCTGGCGTATATAACATATTAGCGTCATAAGGCTGACCGTTTATTGTTACTGTTGCTCCTTCTGGTACAAAATTAACTGTGATAGTACCATCATCCAATCCGAAACATGTAACATCTGTATACTCATAATCCAATGCTATACATGCACATTCTGGTGCTTGCACTTCAACTTTAGCCTCACATCCTAATGAAGTAGTTGTCGTTACAATTACATTTTGTCCGTTAGGAATATCTTTAATTGTCCAATTTACTTCATTAATATTAACAACTGTACCAAAATTACTTGTCACAACGCCTTCGTTTGTAGTTACATTAACTGAGTAATAACCAAAATTAGTTAGTTCTCCACAAATAGCATCAGAGGCAACAATTTCAATTACTTGCTCTGAAACTATTACTTGAGATTCTTCAATACCACAAATACCTCCTTCAGACTCAATTGAATAAGTATAACTACCTGCTCCTGCTAATTCAGGACTCCATGAACCTCCTTCGTCTGGCAATCCAGTAAGAGCACCAAACAATTGGTCTTCAGTTACGATATCTCCAACACAAATAGTTAAACTACCATCTGTACCAGGATTTGCAACACTATCAGTAACAATAATTAGCTCCATTTCTGAAGTTCCACAAACACCGAATGCCGAAGCAACAGTATACTTAAATCTAAACTGGCCAGCTCCAGTATCTGGGAAATCAACATTAGAAGCATCACTTAAATTTAAGTTTGCTAGACCTTCTTCCTGTGTCCATATTCCATTTTGAGGAACACCTCCATCTAAATAACTAAACAAATCTACTCCAGGATTAGCGCCACAGAATTGATCATCATTATCATCTCCTGCATCTACAGATTGGTCAAGTGTAAGTTCTAAATCCATAAAATCACTTGGACAAACACCGAATTCTGAAACAACAGTATACCTAAATGTATAGATACCTAATTCTCCTAAAACATTAACATTATCTGGGTCAGAAATATCCAAATTATTTGGACCTCCTGTTTGTTCCCAACTTCCACCATCATCAGCATCACCATCAAGGTAGAAATTTAAATCTAGTGAATCTAAATCACATATCTCGTCGCTGTTATCTGTACCTGCATTTACTGATTCATCAACAACTACATCATCAGTCGCTGACCCTCCACAACCATTATCATTAGTAAATGTATAAGTAATCGAATGTGTTCCAACTCCTGCTACTGATGGATCAAAACTGTATGTCATTCCATTGCCATCATCTGTTACGCCTGCTCCTGAATAAACTCCACCTTCTGGGCTTCCGCCTCCAAGACCTGTTTGAACTCCTGCATCAATACATAAATCGTCTGGTGCTGTGAACGTTACTGTTGGTAAATCAAACACCTCTACATTATCACTCGCTGAAGCTGTACATCCATTATCATTTGTAAATGTATAAGTAATCGAATGTGTTCCAACTCCTGCTACTGATGGATCAAAACTGTATGTCATTCCATCGCCATCATCTGTTACGCCTGCTCCTGAATAAACTCCACCTTCTGGGCTTCCGCCTCCAAGACCTGCTTGAACTCCTGCATCAATACATAAATCGTCTGGTGCTGTGAACGTTACTGTTGGTAAATCAAACACCTCTACGTCATCACTCGCTGAACCATCACAATCATCACCACTTGTATAATCATAGGTAATTGTATATGTGCCAACGCCTGCTGCTGATGGATCAAAACTATATGTTTGTCCATTTCCATCATCGGTAACTCCTGCTCCCAAATAAACTCCTCCTATTGGACTTCCGCCACCTAGACCTGCTTGCACACCTGCATCTTCACATAAATCTGCTAGTGCTGTAAAACTTACTGTTGGTTCTGTGAACCCAACTACAGTAATTATTTGAACACATTCAGAGAATTTACCACAAGTATCTGTTGCTTTCCAAGTTCGAGTAATAGTTGCTGTTTCGCCACATCCACAAACGCCTACTACTGAGTCACTGAATGTTACTACTGGTGCTGTATCACAATTATCTGTTGCAGTAGCGCTGCCAGTATTTGCAGGTGATGTATCATCGCCACATGTTAACTGAGTATCTGCTGGACATGTAATTATTGGTAGCTCATCATCTACTGGCGACATTGTTTGACTTGCAGTAGCTGTATTTCCACAATCATCTATCGCTGTCCAGGTTCTTACTATTGCTATTCCTGCACATGTTGTTGCTCCATTGGTATCTGCAAATGTTAAAGTAACATCTGAATCGCAGTTATCACTCGCTGTTGGTGTGCTAAATACTGGTGCACCACCACACTCAAAAGTACCATCTGCTCCAACTCCACTTATTACTGGATCTGTTGTATCTACTGGCGTCATTGTTTGAATTGCTGCAGCTGTATTGCCACATTCATCAGTCGCAAACCAAGTTCTTATTATTGCTGTTCCTGCACAGGTTGTTTCTCCATTGGTATCTGAAAATTGTAAAGTGACATCTGAATCGCAATTATCACTAGCAGTTGGTGTGCCAAATACTGGCGCACTACCACATTCAAAAGTACCATCTGCTCCAACTCCACTTATTACTGGATCTGTTGTATCAGAAACTGTTATTGTTTGAACGCAAGTAGCAGTATCTTGATTTTCATCAGTAGCTGTCCACGTACGTGTTATTGTATAATATCCAGCGCAATTTCCAGGTGTTACAACATCATTATGAGTAATTGTAACATCACCACAACCTTCAGTATAAGTTGCTGTACCTAGTGCACTTGGGCTTGTATCTAAATTTGTACTACATTCTAAATCTGCATTATCAGGGCATGTTATTACTGGTGGAATACAACAATCTTTAGTCCAAGTATACACTACATCACAAGTCGCAGTTCTATCACAGTTATCTGTAACTGTTACTACAAAAGTTTGGGTACTAATACATCCATCTTCAACTATTTGACCAGCTACTGCAACTTTGCTTTTAATTTCACAATTATCTGTTGCATTGATAGCATTTTCTGCATCAGTTACTGTTGGTAAAGTTGGATTATCTCCTAAATCGATTGCCTCAGCTGGACAATTAGTTATCACTGGATCTATTGTATCTTGATACCATGTATAAGTTACTTGAACAGGGGCTGCTTGATTTCCACAGCCATCTATTAACGTTGCCGTCCAAGTTTGGCTATAGTTACAACCATCTATGGTAGGACCGCCACCATCATCTACGTTAGGAAATTGACCGTCACAATTATCTAAGGCTGTAAACACAGGTGCCTGAACATCTGGGTTACACCCAAGGTCTCCGCTCTGAGCATTCGTACTTATTACTGGTGGCTCATCATCTACTACCCATGTATAAGTCACTTGAACTTGTTGCGCTTCATTCAAACATGTGTCTGTATATGTCGCTGTCCATGTTTGACTATACGTACATCCATTAACTGTTGGTCCACCACCATCATCAACATTAGGCGCAAACTGACCATCACAATTATCTAAGCCTGTAAACACAGGTGCCTGAACATCTGGGTTACAGCCTAGATTACCACTTACCGCATCTGTGCTGATCACTGGATCTTCATTATCTTGAAACCAATTATATGTTATTACAATCTCATTTGCTACAGCTCCACAATTAACGTCTACATGTGTGTAATTTGCTGTATAAGTTCTTGTATAATCACAACCTGTATTGGAAGTCTCAATATCAACAACGATATCTGTTGGATTAGGGTTTTGACAATCGTGATTTACTGTGAAATTTGGAACTGGAATTGTTGGGTTACATTCATCTCCAAAATTAGTACTAACTGCTGTAGTTGAAATTGTTGGTTTAGCAATTCCTGCGGCCAAAGCGGCAAATGCATCACCAACATCAGCAGATGTAGTAACTAAATAATCAGCTAATTTAATATCATTTGTTTGGCCACTTCCTGGGGTACCATCTACATATTCTAAACTTGATCCACCATCAGTTATTCCCTCTACATAGCTTGTTGTTACTGTAGGGTTTGGTACGGCAACAGTAAAAATTCTGCTACCATTATTCTTTAATGTGTTTGCTGCATTACAAGCTGCTTGTAATACCGCAGTTGTAGTGCTATTACCAGGACCACTTGGGCCTGTACCATAATATGTTGGATTCCCATCAGAAATCATTACAATATAGGGATTAGTACATGATGCACTCGCCGCAAGGGTATTTGCAACTTGAAGTCCCTGATCCCAATTTGTACCTCCACCTGGATTATATGAACTAGCACCACTTCCTCCTCCTGCTAAATATGTAGCCAACGATAATTCATAAGCATCATTAACATCTTGAAAAGTTGTACTTCCACCAATATTTGCCACTCTAGCTCCTGAGCTATATTCAACTATAGCCATATTAACATCAAGACAGTAATCATTAAGAACTTCTACAAAGTCTTTTAATGCACCAACCATTTGAGTATTTATGCTTCCTATTGATCCCGATTCGTCTAAAACTACAATAATGCAAGTTTCGCAATCTGTTGGAAAAACCGGATTATCGGCTGGTGTACAGGTTCCTGTTGTTTGGGAAAAAGCACTGTTTATACCTAATAAAAATATAAAAGTAAAAAATAGCAAGAATTGCTTTTTAAGCTTAATATTTAAGAATAAATGAGAGCAAAAATTTAATAATCTTTGACCTAAACTAATAGTAAAATTGTTCATAATGTTTTGATTTTAGTTTAAACCAAACATTAAGAGATTACACCTATAGTGTAAATTTGGGTTGATAATTGCGCTATTAATCAACCAATAAATGCTATTATTTAGGAATACATTAGATAATAAGGGGAGAAATTTACCTAATAATTCTTTAATTTAGTAAAATAATTGAAATCTGAATATCTTTTCTGCTAATCACTTGATAAACTAGTTAAACTGATAAATAAAGTAATTCTTTTCCTACTTGAGTGAATGACGCTCTCTAGCTAACAACGTGTTTTTCAAAAGCATAGCTATTGTCATTGGGCCAACACCACCAGGAACAGGCGTAATGTAACTTGCTTTCTTACTTACATTTTCAAAATCTACATCACCTGTGATTCTGTAACCTCTTTGTCTTGTAGCATCTGGAACACGAGTAATACCTACATCGATAATAGTAGCACCTTCTTTAACCATATCTGCTTTTAAAAATTCTGGTTTGCCCAATGCTGTGATTATTATGTCAGCGTGCTTTGTATATTCTTCTATATTCTTGGTTCTACTATGAGTTAGCGTAACCGTTGAGTTTCCAGGAAATCCTTTTCTACCCATTAAAATACTCATTGGTCTTCCTACTATATGTGAACGACCTATTACTACGGTATGTTTTCCACTAGTTTCAACACCATAACGATCAAAGAGCTCTAAGATGCCAAAAGGTGTTGCTGGAATAAATGAAGACATGTCTAATGCCATACGTCCAAAATTCATTGGATGAAATCCATCAACATCTTTATCTGGGTTAACAGCTAAAAGAACATTTTGTTCATCTATTTGATCTGGCAACGGTAATTGTACAATGAAGCCATCAATATCATCATTATTGTTTAACTCTTCAATAGTATCCAGCAATTCAACTTCACTTGTAGTATTTGATAATTGTACTAAGGTAGATTCAAACCCAACACGTTCACAAGCTCTGACCTTACTGCCAACATAAGTTAAACTAGCCCCATCATTTCCGACAATTATTGCTGCTAAATGTGGTACTTTTTCTCCATTAGCTTTCATTTTTTTTACTTCCTCAGCAATTTCATCTTTAATGTCATTACTGATTTTTTTTCCATCTAAAATTGTCATGATGCTAATATTTATGTCTGGTCGAGCGCAGTCGAGACCTACGTTTTAATTCTATTTTTAATCGAGACCTCTCGACTGCGCTCGAGGTGACTCAACTTTAGTTTTATAAATTTATTTTGGCATGTTTTTCATCATTTGCATCATCTTCTTTCCGCCGCCTCCTTGCATCATTTTCATCATTTTACTCATTTGATCAAATTGTTTGAGTAATTGATTTACTTCTTGCACTGAAGTTCCAGCTCCTTTACTTATTCGTTTTTTTCTACTTGCATTAAGAATTGCTGGTTTTGTTCTCTCATCTGGAGTCATTGAATGAATCATCGCTTCAATACCTTTGAAAGCATCATCATCAATATCAACATCTTTCATCATTTTTCCAGCGCCAGGAATCATTCCCATAAGATCTTTCATATTTCCCATTTTCTTCACTTGCTGAATTTGTTTAAGGAAATCATCAAAACCGAATTGATTTTTGGCTATTTTTTTCTGAATCTTACGTGCTTCTTGCTCATCAAATTGTTCCTGAGCTCTTTCAACCAAAGACACAACGTCTCCCATTCCGAGAATACGATCTGCCATACGAGATGGATAAAACACATCAATAGCTTCCATTTTCTCACCTGTCCCAATAAACTTGATCGGTTTATTTACTACAGATTTAATAGAAATTGCTGCTCCACCACGAGTATCACCATCTAATTTTGTAAGGATAACACCATCAAAATTAAGCACGTCGTTAAATGCTTTTGCAGTATTAACAGCATCTTGTCCAGTCATTGAATCAACGACAAACAATGTTTCTTGTGGTTGAACTGCCTTATGAATATTTGAGATTTCATTCATCATTACCTCATCAACTGCCAAACGACCAGCAGTATCAATAATCACCACATTATGACCATTTGCTTTTGCGTGAGCTAAACCAGCTTGGGCAATAGCAACTGGATCGTTATTTCCACGATCGCTAAAAACCTCAACATCAATTTGCTCTCCAACTACATGTAATTGATCAATTGCTGCAGGACGATACACATCACATGCAACTAATAATGGTTTTTTTGTTTTCTTATTTTTTAGATAATTAGCAAGTTTACCAGAAAAGGTTGTTTTACCAGAACCTTGTAAACCAGACATTAAAATGACTGAAGGTGTTCCAGATAAATTAATTCCTTCTGCATCTCCTCCCATTAATTCGGTTAACTCATCCTTAACAATTTTAACCATGAGTTGTCCTGGTTGTAAATTGGTAAGTACGTTTTGACCAAGTGCTTTTTCTTTTACTCTAACAGTAAATTCTTTAGCAATTTTAAAGTTAACATCAGCATCTAAAAGCGCACGACGCACTTCTTTTAATGTTTCAGCAACATTAACTTCTGTAATACTACCATGACCTTTTAATACGTGGAGTGCTTTATCTAGCTTATCACTTAAATTATCAAACATATTCTAACTTCTAGTTTTTAGTCCCAATGATTAGGGAGCAAATTTAATAATTTGAAGCTTATTATTGAACTTCAACACATATAAAATAAACTTAAATAAAAAGGCTGCCAATAATTTGGCAGCCTTTTCCCTAAATAATTAAATAACTAACTTAAAACGACTATACGAAATTTAATATTTAGTTATGGACATTCTCTTTCAATTACTATTTCATTGTCTCCAGCGACTAATACAATCCTCTCAGCACCACACTCAACAACTAACCATTCGCCATTAAATACTGAGAAATTATTTTCTAGTTGACTGATTTCAAGTATTATCCCATCATTAGGGTTTCCAGAAGTTGACCAAGTACCAAAATAATTAGCTCCTCCACCTTCAATTAACAGGTCTTGATTACTATTGAATTGAATTGCAAAATCATCAAAGGCATTACTACCATCAACAGACACTGCTACCCAATAACACTCAGACTCCATTAAGTAAGAATCTAATTCTTCTTCTGTACATCCATTTGTAGTTGAACAATCTTCAACATAAAGTGTTACTATAAATAATTCATATTCAGTTGTTCCGGCTAAAGTAACACGTACATAAATAGTTTGACTATTCGTGGTATTTGTGTATTCGGTTGATAAATGGTTTACATTGTTGTGTGCTTCATCTTCAGTTGAATGAAATGTAACTTCAACGTTATCTTCATTACAATCTGGATATATTTCGTTTAGATTGAATGTTGCTATTCCATCAAAAACATCACCTTCATCACAGATTCCGTATTCCAGATTTGAATAACACTCAAATGGGTTCGAAGTATTACAATCACTTTCAAAAACTAGATAGTTATCTTCATTTATCATTTTCACTCTATGTTCCGCACATTCGGTGATTTTCCATCTTAAAGAAATTGTATTATAAGGTGATGGTAAATCAATAACAAGAATGATTCCTTCGTCAGTTAACTCAACATCCCAGAAGCCTATAACTTCTTCATCTGTTTCTAAATTAATTACAACTAACTCATGGTCATCATTAAAGAAAAACGTTCCAGCTGGCACCCCATCAAATAAGTTAGAACCTGCAAACCATTGGCATTGATTTAGAAACATTCTGACTTCAAGTGCACTACACTCAAAATCGTCTTCACATTCTTGTTCTATTACAACATGTCTTACTTCATTAGTTCCTGTATTTTCCTGTACAAGCTCAAATCTATCATCATCGCATTCTACAACTAACCAATCACCTCCAACTAAATCTTCTAAACCTGACAGTTCACTAATTGATAAAACTACTCCTGCATCTGTTAACGTTGTTTGCCAACGACCTGTTGCTATTATTGTCCCATTATCTATAACTTTAAATAAATGATCTTCTTTAAAATATAAATCATATTGAGCAAAATCATTGCTATCATTATAAGCTACAATATTCCAATAGCATTCTTGCAAATACATGTCTACAACCTCTTCTCTACATGCTTCTTCTTCTGAACAGTCTTCCCGAGCATCATTTAGTGCTGTTTGCAATTCTTGATTGTTATTTACTGTTATAGTTTCACCATTTGCATAAACCATAACCACTGGAAAATTTAAACTTACCAAGAGAGCTCCTGCATCACTATCTTCTACACGTTCTAGAAATTCGTGTAATTGCATATCGTTTTCAACAATAACAGTTTCTATTACTTGAAAATCGGTATTGTAAATTGAAAAGGAAATTGGGTATTGAAAATCTATACACTCAATGTCGTCATCTGTTTCATCTTCACAATCTTCAATAAAAGCCTCTAACTCATCTTGATTGTTAATTACTATCTCTTCATGATCATTTAAAACAATGGTAATTGGGAAAAGAAGTTCTAACACGTCTTCATCATTTTCAAATTCACTAAAAATGTGTTCAATCAGTTCTAGGTCTTCTAAAGTGTTAATTGTAATTGTAACGCCATTGACTATGACAGTAACTGGTAAATTAATTGATAAGCAATTGGCATTATCAATAATATTATCAACACTACCATCTCTAGCAGCGGTTGAAAATAAAAGATTAGATAAAGTAGAATTTGGAGCAATTAACTCTTCTTCATTTGTGATTGGAGTTTCTTCTAAAATCTCATTTTGACAAGATGTAAAGAATAAAAGGGCAAAAAAGGTAAGCGTAAATACTTTAAATATTGTTTTCATAACGTAGGATTTAATTTGACTTGTTTTCCTATTAAACATTTTAAAATAAAAAACTCCTACCTCTAAATTTCTTTTTTTTACATTTACTATTCCAAACTACTATAAATGGCAAATGATTTAAGAGATAATATTTGTGATGAAATTTTATTTTCTTCGATATTTGAAAAGTATTCAAAAAATCTTCATGACTTTTTATATTATAAGTTTGGTGAAGCCTACAATCCGAAAGACCAAGTTCAAGACGCCTTTATCAAACTTTGGGAAAACTGCGGAAAAGTAACACCTTCAAAAGCAAAGTCTTTTTTATTTACAGTGGCTAACAATTTAACCTTAAACGCTACTGCTCATAAAAAGGTAGTATTAAAATATCAGCAACAAAGACCTAAGCACTATACAAACGAAACTCCAGAATTTATTATGGAAGGTGATGAATATATGCAGAAATTACAAAAAGCCTTATCTAATTTAACTGAAGCACAACGAACAGCATTCATGTTAAATCGCGTTGAAGGAAAAAAACATAAAGAGATTGCTGTACTTTTAGGTATTTCACAAAAGGCTGTTGAAAAACGAATTTATGGGGCTTTAAAAAAATTAAGAGAAGATATTAAAGAAATATAGATTCCTGCTTTCTCAGGAATAACAGTTTTAAGGAAACTTCAAATAAAAACTTTGAAGAATATTTTTTTGAGGTAGGAGTTTTTAAACATAAGCTGTTATATAATTGAATTGATAAAAAATGAATCGAGAAGAGTTAATAAAAAAATGGTTAGATAATGAACTTAGTCCTGAGGAATTAAAAGTGTTCAACACTTTAGATAATGCTCAAGAATTAAATAAATTATCTAATAGCTTAAAAGCTTTCAAGGCTCCAGAGTTTGATTACTCTGAATCGTTTGAAGGTGTTAAGCATGCCATACAAACTTCTCAAACCAAACATTCAACTAATTGGACAAAACAATTACTTCGTATAGCTGCAATTTTTGTTATTAGTTTTAGTGTGTATTATTACACCACAACTATAGATACAAATATTTCAACTGTTGTGGCTGAGAAAACTTCAATTGAATTGCCAGACGCTTCATTAGTAACAATTAATTCGTTAACTGAAATTTCATTCAACAGGAAAAACTGGGACACAAAAAGAGCTATTAAGCTAAATGGCGAAGCCTATTTCAAAGTAGCTAAAGGCGCTAAATTTGATGTTAAAACACCAAGTGGAACAATTTCTGTTTTGGGCACACAATTTAATGTTAAACATCGTGATAAGTTGTTTGAAGTTGTTTGCTATGAAGGTTCCGTGAATGTTAATTTTAATAATGCAGATACAATTTTAAAACCAGGAGACTCCTTTTTATTACTTGATGGGAAAATTATTGCAACCGAAAAAGAAAACATTAAAAATCCTTCTTGGGTAAATAACCAAAGTTATTTTAAAAGTATGCCTTTAAGCTACGTGCTTAATGAATTTGAAAGGCAATACAATATTACCATTGAGTCTCAACAAATAGATACGAAGCAAGTTTATACTGGAAGTTTTATGCATGACAATATGGAACTTGCTTTAAAATCTATAACTTTACCTTTAAACATTGCGTTTAACAAAAAAGACCAATCAACAATTGTACTGATAAGTGAATAAATCTACACTTATTTATATTACTTTTTCCGTTTTCTTTTTAGGCAGTTTTAGTTTTCATGCACAAACAAACCAAAAAGAAACACAATCTCTTACGTCTATTTTAAAAACTATAGAATCTCAATATGAGGTTACCTTTTCTTATGCAGACAAAAACATAATAGGAAAGCAATTGCATTTACCACCAAGTAAGCTTTCACTAACTGAAGTGCTTTGGTATTTAGAAGAACAGACAGGTTTGGAGTTTACGTTGTTGAATCAGTCATCTGTAGTTATTAGATTAAATTTGCAAAGTAATGGTATGTCCATGCAATTACTTGATGAAATAACGGTTTCCAATTATTTAACAAGAGGAATCACATTAAGAACCAATGGTACAACCCAAATTAGACCACAAGGTTTCGGGATTTTGCCAGGACTAATTGAGCCAGATGTATTACAAACCATACAAGCACTTCCAGCTATTCAAAGTGCAGATGAACGCATTTCGAATTTAAATGTAAGAGGTGGTACAAATGACCAAAATTTGATTCTTTGGGATGGAGTGAAAATGTATCAATCTGGTCATTTTTTCGGACTTATTTCAGCATTTAACCCTTACCTAATAAAAGATGTTATTGTCTCAAAAAATGGTTCAAGTGCTGTTTATGGAGATGGCGTTTCAAGCATTATTGATATGCGCTCACCCAATCAAATTGAATTAAGCAATACATTTGGAGTTGGAATCAATTTGGTAAATGGGGACGCTTTTTATAAAGGCGCAATTAATAAGAAAATGGGATTACAGCTTTCTGCTAGACGTTCATTAACCGATTTGTTTTCTACTCCAACTTATGATGAATATTTTAAGCGTATTTTTCAGGACACAGATTTGACAAATTCCAATACTATATCGCAAAACGAACGCTTTTATTTTTATGACGTTTCGGCAAAATTTCTTTATGATATTTCTGAAAAAGACAACATAAGAATAAATGTCTTAAACATTTACAACGACTTAAATTATGACGAGGAAGCTAGAGTCAATGATGTAGATGAAGTTTTAAATAGCAATCTCGTACAGCGCAATCTTGCTTTAGGCACTACCTATAATAGAACATGGAACGATAAAGTTTCAACCTCAGCACAACTGTCTGTTTCCAATTACGACTTAGAATCCACAAACTATGATGTTATTAACAATCAACGTTTAATTCAAAAAAATGAGGTGCTTGATACCAGCTTAAAGCTCCATTTAACTTACAAACCTGATGAAAGCATAAATTATTTTGGAGGTTACCAATTTTCAGAAGTTGGAATCAGTAATCTTGAAGATGTGAATAATCCTGTATTTAGACGTTTAGTGAAAGAAGTGCTAAGAACACATTCAATCTTCAATGAGATTAGTTTCAGCTCAAAATCAAAGCAAACAAATGCGCGAATTGGCATTAGGACCAACTACATTGAAAAATTTTCTGAAATATATTTTGAGCCAAGATTTAACTTTAGTCAACGATTTTTATCCAATTTCAGATTTGAACTATTAGGCGAATTAAAAAGCCAGACAACATCGCAAATTATCGATTTACAAAATGATTTTTTAGGTGTGGAAAAGCGTCGTTGGGTGTTATCAAATAATGAAGATATTCCAATAATTAAAAGCAAACAATTTTCAGTTGGACTGCATTATAACAAAAACAAGCTTTTGATTAGTGCTGAAGCATTTATTAAAGATGTTGAAGGTATAACTACTCGGAGTCAAGGATTTCAAAACCAATATCAATTTTTAAATACAACTGGAAGTTATCGTATTAAAGGCATTGATTTTCTAGTGAATAAACAAATCCAGAATTTAAGTACTTGGCTGAGCTATTCTTTAAGTAAGAATGATTACAAATTTAAAGATCTCAACTTTGGAAATGAATTCCCAAACAATTTTGATATTAGACATGCTATTAAATTTGGAAGCAGCCTTACTTATAATAATTTAAAGTTAGCCGTTGGTATTAATTGGAGAAGCGGAAAACCTTTTACGCAGCCAGATGCAGATAACCCGGTTTCAGGGAATTTTATTAATTATGGGTTACCAAATAATGAAACTCTCAGTTATTATTTAAGAGCTGATGTTTCTGCAATCCATAATTTTAAACTAAGTAATACAGTTAACGCATCTACTGGTTTTTCTTTATGGAATGTAACCAATAACAAAAATATTATAAACACTTACTACACAATTAACGATTCTGGCAGTACAAATAAAATTGAATTAGAGTCATTAGGTCTAACACCAAATTTTAGTTTCAGAGTAAACTTTTAAGGTTTGTATTATAGGAAAAATGAGTTAACTTAGCTACGCTCGAAATGATACCTTAAACTTTCCATTTTTTCACCAATTATAATTTAAGTATCAATATGCATTTTAAAAAAATTATTTCAGTTTTAAAACTTTCATTTATTTTATTTATTTCAATTAACCTTTCAACCTTCGCTCAAGGTTTTGAAGGTTATTACAGATACCCAACAGCGCACAACAATACATTGGTTTTTTCTGCTGAAGGCGATTTATGGACAGTTTCATTGTCTGGAGGGTTAGCGCAACGATTAACCACACATGCCGAAGAGGAAATTTATCCAAAAATTTCTCCTGACGGAAAAACCATTGTTTTTACTGCTAGTTATGAAGGTCCTTCTGAAATTTATACCATGCCAATTACTGGAGGCTTACCAACACGTTGGACATATGAAAGCGATTTTTCAGTTACAAATGGATGGACTCCAAACGGACATATTGTTTATGATACTCGAGCTTATGCAACACAACCAGAAAGGCAATTAGTAACAATCAACACAAAGACAAAGCAAAAAGAACGAGTGCCGTTAAATCAAGGAAGTGAAGCTTCATATGATGCTTCAGGAAATACTGTTTATTTTGTGCGTCCTGCTTTTCATGGTAATGTAACTAAGAGATATAAAGGAGGAACAGCAAGACAAATTTGGAAATACACCAAAGGCAGCACTGAAGCTGTTAAACTAACCAATGGCTATAATGGTGAGAGTCATCATCCAATGTGGTACAATAACCGTGTTTACTTTTTAACAGCAAGAGATGGTATCATGAATATTTGGTCTATTGATGAAAACGGAAACGATTTACAACAACACACCAAACATGTTGGTTTTGATGCAAGAGAATCTTCTATTTCAAACAATGGAACTATTGTCTATAAATTAGGAGCTGATATTTGGAAATACGAAATCAATTCTGAAGCAAATTCTAAAATTGATATTCGTTTAGCTTCTGATTTAGATCATCAAAGGGAAAAATGGGTTGAAAATCCAGCTAATTATATATCAGCTGTCCATCCTGATAAAGATGGTGAGCGTGTTGTAATTACAGCTCGTGGACGTGTATTTGTTGCTCCAGTTGATACAGGAAGGTTTATAGAGTTTACTGACAAAAAAGATGTACGCTTAAACGACGCTGTATTTTCGGCTGACGGAAAAGAACTTTATATGTTATCCGATGAAAGTGGAGAGTTTGAATTTATTAGTCTTCCTGCCAATGGCATTGGTTCTCAAAAAAATATCACAAAAAGCGGAACTGTTTTACGTCATGCTGGAGTACCATCACCTGATGGAAAATGGCTTGCTTATGATGACTTAGAAAACAACATGTTTGTTTTAAATATAGCAACTGGAGTAAGCAAAAAAATATCAAATAATGAAGAAGGCATTTATTCGTTTTCTTGGTCTCCAGACAGTAAATGGCTTGCCTTTGTTCAAGTCGCTGATAACACCATGGCTCAAATTCGAATTCATGGAATAGATAATGGAGATACGTTTCCAATTACTACAGACAGAGCCAATAGTATGAATCCTGAATGGAGTCCTGATGGAAAATTTATTTACTTTTTATCAGACAGAAGCTTTACAACCTTAGTTGGAAGTCCTTGGGGAACTCGTCAACCAGAACCTTATTTTGATGCGAGCGAAAAGCTATATCATATTGCCTTACAAAAAGGAACGCGCTCACCTTTCCGCGAAAACGATGAATTATATTCTACTTCAACTGATAAAAAAGATGATGATACCGTTTCAGTAAAAATAGATAAGGATGGAATTATTAATCGTATTGCTGAAGTACCAATTCCAGCAGGAAATTATAATGGTTTAGCAGTTACTAAAAATGCTATTTATTTTGCAAATAGCTCTACTGGAGTTAATAGATCAACAGATTTATCAGTAGTTAAAATTTCAAATGAAGACATAAAAGTAAAAACGTTTGCTGAAGGTGTTAGAAATTTTGAGCTCACTGGAAATGGTGAAAAGTTATTAATTAGAAAAGGGCGCAATTATTATATGGTAAATGCAGGCACTGGAAAAACAGATTTAGATGATGCTATTGACCTTAGTGGCTGGAAATTTAGTATTTCACCTAAGGAAGATTGGCAACAATTATTCACAGATGCATGGCGTATGGAACGTGACTATTTTTATGATAAAAACATGCATGGTGTTAACTGGAAAGCTATGCACGATAAGTATTATCCTTTAGTTGACCGAATTACAACTCGAATAGAATTATCTGATCTTATTGGTCGTTTTGTTGGTGAACTTGCAGCTTTACATACAAGTGTAAGAGGTGGAGACACAAGTAGTGACAATAGTAATATTCCCGTGGCAAATTTAGGAGCTCGTATTGTGAGAGATGATGCCAATGGAGGTTTTAAAATAGATTATATTTATAAAACAGATCCTGATTATCCTGATGAAAAATCACCTTTAGATGATCCATATTTAGATATTAGAATTGGTGACATTATTACAAATGTTAATGGCAAACCAGCATTATCTGCTTTAGATATCGGAGAACTTATAAGAAATCAGGTTGCTAAACAAGTACGATTATCATTAAAACGAGGAACAACTACTAGAGATGTCATTGTAAAGCCAATTGGAAATATGTATGGTTTGCGTTATAGTGATTGGGAATATTCAAGACGATTAAGGGTTGAAAAAGAAAGTAAAGACAATATTGGTTATGTGCATTTACGTGCAATGGGAAGCAATGACCTGAACCAATGGTACAGAGAATTCTATCCTGTTTTTGATAGACCAGGACTCATTATTGATGTTCGTAATAACAGAGGCGGAAATATTGAAAGTTTCATTCTTGAAAAACTATTGAGGCAATCATGGATGTATTGGAAAAGCAGATCTGGAAAACCTTATTGGAATATGCCTTATGCTTTTAGAGGTCATATTGTCGTATTAGTAAACGAAACTACTGCATCTGATGGTGAAGCTTTTGCTGATGGATTTAAGCAATTAAATTTAGGCACAGCTATAGGAACAAGAACTTGGGGAGGTGAAATTTGGCTAAGTAGTACTAATCGTATGACAGATGGTGGACTAGCCAGAGCTCCAATGTCAGGTGTATATGGCGAAGGAAAATGGCGAATTGAAGGCCATGGTTTTGAGCCAGACATTGTGGTAGACAATTTACCTCATGCCGCATTTAACGGTAAAGACGAGCAACTAGATGCTGCAATAAAATTATTAAAAGAGCTTATTGCGAAAGACCCTCGAGCTGTTCCGCCACCACCAGCATATCCTGATAAATCTTTTAATAATAAAAATTAAATGAAGCATATAGTTTTAGCTATTTGCTTTCTAGCCACTACAGCAGTATTTGGACAAGGTGAGGAAAACAAGGTAAATACATCTTTCTATTTTAATCCTGAATTTGTGTTAGGAATTACTGCTGAAGCAAATTCAGATTTCCCTGATCGAGGTTTACAAAGTGGACTGTTTTTAAATTTTGGTTGGCACAATCAATCCAACGAAAATGAATGGGCAAAACAACTTAATTACCCAAAAACCGGAATTACTTTCGGAATCACAGATTATGGTAATACTAAAAAATTAGGTCAAGCATTTTCGGTATTACCTTTTGCTGAATTTAAGCTTTTTAAAAGATGGAGTTTACATTCAGGCATTGGCGTTTCTTATATGAATACAATATATAATGAGATTAGTAATCCGTTTAATCAAGCTATAACTACTAAGCTCAATTGGAGTTTCAGAATATTTATCTATTATGACATCTTTAAAAATGACAAGCTCGATTGGAAATTTGGCTTAGGTTATAATCACAGTAGCAATGGTCATACACGTTTGCCAAATCAAGGGTTTAATTCTTTCCTAGCAAGTATTTCAGCTAACATAACATCCAAAAATGGCAATACCCAAGAATCTTTGAACGAAACTAAAACGCCCAGAACCAAACAATGGTATTTCAGTTCAAGATTCGATATTGGACAAAATGTGCTTTCTGAAGTATTCAATAACAAAAAAGCAGTATACTCGGTTGCTTTTTCTGGTGGAAAAATAATCAATAAGACATTTAAATTTGGAGCTGGTTTTTATTATCGCTTTTATGAACACTACTATGATTATATTAAAAGTGAGGAAGAATTAATTACTACTGAATATCCAGAATTAGCAGACAACCCTTTTGTTAACGCTTCCAATTTTGGGGTTTTTGTGACGTCTGAACTTTTACTAAGTCACATTGGTTTTGAGTTCGATATTGGGTTTAATATTCATAAACCATTTTATAAAGTAGATTGGAAACTGAATCAAGGGTATTCGTACCAAAGTGGTGATGAAACTGTTGTAGTGTTGGGTGAGCTTACCGATTATTATAAAATAAAGAAAACTGCTTCTGCTCGTTTAGGTTTAAAATATTATCTCATCACAAACAATCGTAGTCCAAAACATAATGCCTTCGTTGGAGCACATATAAATGCCAATCTTGGGCAAGCAGATTTCACAGCTTTAACAATAGGTTATGTTTACCGATTTAATTTAAAAAATAACCTATAAAAATTGTATATTTATCACATGCAGTTTTTAAAACGGATTCAACCTCTTTTTTTAAGTTTTACACTTATCGCTTGTTGTCTGACTTTTCAGTCAGATAGCTATTCATCTACTGCTGCCAATAATTATTCCTCTTGGATTGTTAACAGTTTAGAACTTTCTTCAAAACATGATGTTTATAAAATAAAGCTCAGAAGGGCCGAAACTGTTCTTGGTAACAATTTTTCAATATTTAGTTTTAAATGTTTTTTAAAACAGCGTAAAAGTTTATTTGCTACAAACTACAAACAACAGCAATTATTAGTAATTCCTCAACAATCTTATTTATTAAGAATTAATCCTCAAACCTCAAATTCTGAGGACGATATTTTCATAGGTTAATATCACTTGATTTTTATTTGAAACTCATCCAAAACCTTGGTTGTAGTTATTATATCATTTTATAAATAATTTATGAAAACATTTAAACGCTTTATGCGCTTACTTTTGCTTGCTTTTATGATTGGAATGGCATCAATATTGCCAGTACCAATTGTCTTTTATAGCAAAGATAATTTACCTAAAAATCTCACAGAACACGTTGAAAACACTGAAGATGAAGATGAGGAGGAAGATATTAAGGAATTATTCTAAATTAGATTTTCTTCAATTTATCCCAATCTTCTTTAGTCGCTCTTGATTTCTGATACTCCATCATGATTTTCCAAGTGCCATCTTTAACAAGAAGAGCTTCAAAATTGATATAGTCACTTTTCTTTGTACCATCTTGCTCAAACGCATAAAGAAAAATACCTGTTTCATGTGCTGCTTTACTATCTCCTAATCGCTGACTAAATCTAAATTCAACCGAAGATCGTCGTATTCCTGACTTCGTCTCTACAAATTCTTTTTTCCATCGTTTCAGAGCATCTGACAAAGGGTAAGCTTTTTTGCCAACACCAGAAACTAAAACACCTTTTTTGTCACAAGTATTTACATAAGCCTCAAAGTCACCTTTATTTACAGCACGTGAGACTTCGGACCAATAATTATTCAATACCTCTAATCGTAAACTTTCGTCGTTCTCCACATTTTGAGAGTATACAGAAAGAGAGTTAAACGTAAATATTAAAATTAAACTGATTATATTTTTCATCTTTTATAATGTTTTAATTTGAATTAATTTATTCAATTAAAAACTTGACTTCCTCAAAATCCAAACCTCCATAATTACCAGAACTCATTAGCAATAACGCTTTGTTTTCAAAATTTTGAGAAAAAAGGTAATCTTTAAAATCGTCTGGATTGGTATAAATAATTAAATCGTCACGTTCAAAAGCAGTTGCTATTTGCTGGTGTGTAACTTCTTTTAGTTTTTTAATTTCTACAGCATGAGGCGAATAAAATACCACAGCCACATCTGCTGCATCTAAAGCACCTTTGTACTCCTTCAAAAATTCAGCATTTAAACTGCTGTATGTGTGCAATTCTAAACAAGCTACTACTACTCTATCTTGATACTGTTCTTTTACAGCATTTGTGGTTGCCTCAACTTTACTTGGCGAATGGGCAAAATCCTTATAAGCCACACTTGTATTGCTTTCTGCAATTTTTTCCATACGTTTGCTTGCTCCTTTAAACGTTGAAATGGCTTCGTAGAAATCGTCTTCGTCAATTCCCATATGTTGGCAAATCCACTTGGCTCCAGCAAGATTGTTTAGGTTATGTTTTCCAAACACTTCAATTGGTAATAATCCTTCAGGAGTTTCTAATAAGGTTTGTCCATTTTCTACAACGTATTCTGGTGTGTGATATGGTAATTTTCTAATGGTATTTTCAGAGGTTTCTACAACGCGTTTTACTTCAGAATCTTCTTCATTGTAATTAATACTTCCACCATTTACTATACTATCTACAAAAATGCTGAATTGCTCAACATAATTCTCATAGGTTGGAAACACATTAATATGATCCCAAGCTATTCCACTCAACAAAGCAATATTTGGTTTATATAAATGAAATTTTGGACGTCTATCAATTGGTGAACTTAAATACTCATCACCTTCCAGCACAATAAAATCATTGTCTTCAGTGAGTTTTACCATCACATCAAAACCTTCTAATTGAGCACCAACCATATAATCGACATCTCTATCATGATAATGCATCACATGCAAAATCATTGATGTAATCGTTGTCTTCCCATGGCTTCCACCAATAACAACTCGTGTTTTGTTTTTAGATTGTTCGTACAAAAACTCAGGATAACTATAAATTGTTAAACCCAATTCTTGTGCTTTTAAAAGTTCAGGGTTATCTGCTTTGGCATGCATTCCCAAAACAATAGCGTCTAAATTGGATGTGATTTTTTTAGGAAACCAACCAAAAGAATCTGGTAATAATCCCTTAACTTCTAATCTTGATTTTGAAGGGTCATGAATAGTATCGTCACTTCCTGTTATTTGATATCCTTTATTGTGAAGTGCTATAGCGAGATTGTGCATTGCTGCGCCACCAATAGCAATAAAATGTACGTTCATAGATTGTTATTAAACAAAAACAAATTTCACGAATCGAAACCCAAATTCCAAATTCAAAGCGACAATATTTTTTGTTTCTCTTTTTGGGCTTGTTTAAAATCAGAACGAACATCTAACGCCTTATCTATCCATTTTAAAGCTTCTGGTTTATTCTTTCTGTTCTTCTGAATTTGAGCCAATCTGTAATAAGCCCATTCTATAGGCACACCATCTTTTGCAGAATGATTATCAAGATACTTTTTAAGACACTGTTCTCCTTTTTCTAGTTCAATATTATAATCAGCACACACCTTACCTATTTGATAGTTCAAATGGTTTTTGTTGTGCTTTTCATAAGCTTCCTCAATATTAGCTATGGCCTTTTGAGGCTTCTTTTCAGTTTCATATAAATTAGTGAGTTTATCATAACAATTTAAAGATCCTCCCAATTTTACTGCCTTTTTGTAATAAGATTCAGCCAACTCTGGTTCATTATCATATTCATAAATATAACCTTTTGCCAAGTAACCATCTACTTTTGAGAGTTGCTCCAACTCATTAGCATATTTGAGCGACTTCTTTTTACTTCCTCCAATAATTCCTGGTAATTGCATGTATAACTCTACCAAAGCCCAACGTGTATCAATATGTTGAACATCTAATTCTGCAGCTTTTAAAAATGCTTCTTTAACATCGCCAATAATACCTAATGCTTTAAACTTATTAACCTCCAGAGCCTTCATACCTAAAGCGCCACCATACTTGTAGTGATAATTTGCGTTATTTTCTTTGACCTTTACAAGTTTTTTGTACTGTTCAATTGCATAATCCCACTTTCTTTGGTGACCATAGGCATCACCCAACAGTTCAATAGCTTTTAAATCCTTTGGATTTTTAGCAATAAAGTTGCTTGCTAATTGTTCGGCCTTAATAAATTGTTTTTGCTGGAATAACTGGTCAACTTCATTCACAATAGATTGTGAAAAACTAAACATTGGAAATAATAATAAAAACAAAATCTTTTTCATGTTTTAATCAGTCGGAATTGCAAATTTAAACTTTCCTATTAACTTTTAAAATAGGTAACTTTACTCACTCAACGAATGTATTCACTCATTTCGTGTTTTTTGGAACACATTTTGAACGTATTATCGTGAAAAATTAGTAAACATGAACAAAGCATTAACCTTAATAATGATTCTGCTATTCGCAAACCTTAGTCATTCTCAAAATAATTATAGCAACCTATGGAAATCGGTTGAAAAGTTTGAAACTGAAGGTTTACCAAAATCTGCTCTTGAAGTAGTCGAAGAAATCAATTTAAAAGCTCACGCAGACAATAATAATACACAACGTATAAAAATACTTATGTTTAAAAGCAAATTTGCATTGCTTTTGGAAGAAGATGCGCAATTAACCATTATTAATAGCTTTAAAAACGAAATTGCAACTAGTGAATTTCCTACTAAAAATATCTTAGAAAATGTATTAGCAAATTTATATTGGCAATACTTTCAGCAAAACAGATATAAGTTTTACAACCGAACTAAAACCTCAGAAAAAGTAGACCCTTCGACAAGCTCAGGACAAGCCGAAGATTTTAGGACTTGGGATTTACAAACACTATTTGATGAAATTAGTTTACACTATCAAAATTCGCTACAGCAACAATTACTACTTCAACTTGAGGATTTAAGTACATATAACGAATTACTAATTCTTCAAAAGGATTCTAAAATTTTCAGACCTACACTCTTTGATTTTTTAGCACATAATGCTTTAGAATTTTATAAAACTGACGAAAATAGTATTACAAAACCAGCGTATAAATTTGAACTTGATAATGAACAATTTTTAAGTGATGCTAAAAGTTTTTCAAATTTAGAAATTAGTTCAAAGGATAGTACATCATTACAACTACGAGCTCTAAAACTATATCAAGCGTTAATAAAGTTTCATTTAAAGGATGAATCTCCTCATGCTCTTGCAGACGTTGATATTAAGCGTTTGTTGTATGTAAAACAATATGCAACTTTTAATAAAAAAGATGATGCTTTATTAAATACTTTGAGTATTCAAAGTAAACTACAAAGTACTCATGAAGTATCTGGTTTATATGATTATGAAATTGCAACTATTTACTTGCAGCAAGGTAACACGTATAGTGCAATTACCAATGAAATACCTCGTTGGAAACTCAAAAAAGCATATGAATTATGTAATGTTGTAATTAATAAGTTTCCAAAAAGTAAAAGCGCAGAAAAATGCCAAATATTAAAACAGCAAATACTTCAAAAATCAATACAGATAACTACTGAAAGCCATTTACCAATTAATACAAAGTCTAGACTATTAATTCGATATAAGAATTTTGATAACCTCAATTTTAAGGTATTTCATTTAAGTAGAAATCAATATGAGAAACTTAACAAAACCCATAGAAAAGAAGAGCAATTAACATTTATTAAAAAACTAAAAATTGCTAAACAATGGCAAAGTAAGTTACGTAATGAAAATGATTATCAATCACATACAACTGAAGTCTTATTACCAGCTTTAAACAATGGTTATTATGTAGTATTTGCATCACCAGAAACTACCAACGAGGAAACGTTTGCCTATACCACTGTGCAAGTTACAAATATTGCAATTGTAGATAAAAGCGATACAAAACATCATATCTATCAAGTTATTGATAGGAATAACGGTAAGCCATCATCCAATGCAAAAATGGTGTTGAATTACAAATCAATAAATAATAAAGAACGTACTGAATATAAAGCTTCTAATACTTTAGGTGAACTAAAAATAGCTAAAACAGACAATCGTTTGCAACTTGATATTGAAGTTGGAAACAAAGATGACAAAGCCTATTTTGATGACTACTATTTATATAAATATTACAATAACAATGATGAGGTTAAAATAACGTATCGCTCCTTTTTATTTACTGACAGAAGCATTTACAGACCTGGACAAACGGTTTATTTTAAGGGTATTGCCATAAAAACGGAAGATGGAAAATCTGAGGTTTTGGCTAATAAATTGTTTTATGTAGAACTCTATAACGTAAATGATGAGGAAATAAGCTCACTAGAATTAATGAGTAATGAATTCGGATCTGTTTCTGGTGAATTTATTCTCCCTAATTCTGGACTAACAGGAAATTACTATATAAATCTTTACGGAGATAAAATAGACATTGATATAGAAGAATATTTTTCAGTTGAAGAATACAAACGCCCCAAATTTGAAACCACCTTTAATCCTGTTACGGAAACCTACAAAATCAATGATTCCGTTACTGTAAAAGGAAACGCATTAGCCTATGCTGGAAGTAATATTACTGATGCCAAAGTGGTGTATCGCGTTCATAGAAAAGTACAATATCCACGATGGTATTTTTGGTATCGACCATGGTTTAACAGCGAACCTCAAGAAATTGCGCATGGTGAAAGTACAACCAATGAGAAAGGTGAATTTGAAATTACCTTTAAAGCACAACCTGATGAAAGTGTTGACAAAAGTAGTTTGCCAATTTTCAATTATGAAGTCACTGCTGATATTACTGACCTTAATGGAGAAACACGCAGTGCAACAACTACTGTAAATGTTGGCTATCATGCCTTAATAGCCAATGTATCTGTGGATGCAACGTTAGATAAAACACAAAAGGGTCATACATTAAGTATTGACACTAAAAATCTTAATGGTGAATTTACAGCTGCAAAGGGCACAATTAAAATCTATAAACTCATTGCACCTAATACTGTTTTGAGAAAACGTCCATGGCAAGCACCAGATTATCAAGAGTTTTCTAAGCAAGAATTCAGAATATTATTTCCACATGAAGCGTATGCTAACGAGCACGATAGCAATCAATGGCAAAAAGGAAAGCAAGTTTTTGAAAAGTCATTTGATACTGAAGACTCCAAAGAACTCAAACTTGGTAACCTAAAAAAATGGGGCTCTGGACAATACCTTATTGTATTAGAAACTAAAGATAAGTTTGGCCAAGAGGTTAAAGATCAAATAAAAACAACGTTATATAGTGACAAGGACAAGCAGGTTTCAGATTATCAATTATTTACTGTCACTACAAACAAATCAAATTACAAGATTGGTGATACAGCAATATTAACCTTTGCTTCAGCAGCGAATATCAAGGCAACTATTGATATTGAAAAAGATCATAAGGTTATTAAAACTGAAGTTATTCAATTAAATAACAACAAGCAAACAATCAGTATCCCTGTCAATAAAAATGATTTGGGTGGTTTTGCAGTACATTATAGTTTTGCCGCTTTTAACAGTTTTGAAAGTGGTATGATAAACATTAACGTGCCTTATCCAAAAATCGAATTAGAAATTGAAACGCTCACTTTTAGAGATAAGTTACAACCAGGAACAGACGAAACATGGAGTTTTAAAATAAAAGGGCCAAAAGGTGATAAAGTATCTGCCGAATTATTAGCAAGTATGTATGATGCCTCATTAGATCAATTTAAAGAACACCAATGGAATTTCAACCCTATTCATAATCCAATATATAGAAGTTTCTCCAATAGGAATGCCAAAGGATTTGGGAATGTGAATTTTAGAATTCAACAAAATAGAACAGCTTATTACCAGTTTAATGCACAACAATATGACCAACTGAATTGGTTTGGGTTTTATTTAGAAAGAAGAGCAACAAACGTTGTAATTCGTGGATATAGTTCTATGCCAAGTGATGATGGACAAACTTTAGAAGAAGCTGTCGTAACTGCTCAAGGTATAATGAGGGAAAAGAAAGCTTTAGGCTATGCTGTTAGCGAGGTTAATGCCGAGGAAATTGAACAACGTTCCGAAGAGGATGTTGCCAGAGCATTATCTGGAAAAGCATCAGGTGTTCAAATTACTGAAGAAACAAAAAAACAAGATTTCTCAGGCGTCACCATTCGTAAAAACCTTCAAGAAACAGCCTTTTTCTTTCCGCATTTACAAACAGATGCAGAAGGTAATATCACATTTAGTTTCACCACACCTGAAGCTTTAACGAAATGGAAGTTGCAATTAATGGCACATACCAAAACTTTAGAAAGCGCAGTCACGTCCTTAGAAACAGTGACGCAAAAAGAATTGATGGTTATTCCAAATGCACCACGTTTTTTACGTGAAGGTGACCAAATAACCATCAGCTCTAAAATTGCAAACCTTACAGATAAGCAATTATCTGGACAAGCTAAGTTAGAGTTGACAGATGCCGTTTCTGGAAAAGATATATCACAAACATTTGTCAGGTCGAGCGCAGTCGAGACCTTTTCAGTAGAAAAAGAAGGCAACACACAAGTTTCTTGGCATTTAGACATTCCAGATACTATTCAGGCTGTGCAATATAAAGTAATTGCAAAAGCAGGTGATTTTAGTGATGGTGAGCAAAATACGCTTCCTGTATTATCAAACAGAATGTTGGTGACTGAAACCTTACCAATGTGGATACGAAGTAACCAAACGAGAACATTCACTTTAGATAAATTAAAAACAAATACATCTACTAGTTTAAAACATCATAAGCTTACCTTAGAGATGACAAGCAACCCTGCATGGTATGCAGTACAAGCGTTGCCTTACTTGATGGAATATCCTTATGAGTGCAATGAGCAAACGTTCTCAAGATATTATGCCAATGCATTGGCAAGTCATATTGCGAATAGTAATCCGAGAATTCAAGAGGTATTTAATCAATGGAAAAATGCTGATGCACTTATCTCTAATCTTGAAAAAAACGAGGAACTTAAATCTATTTTGATTCAAGAAACACCTTGGTTGCGTGATGCACAAAGTGAAACCGAACAGAAAAAACGTATCGCATTGTTATTCGACATGAACAAAATGAATAATGAATTGCAATCGGCTTTACGCAAATTGCAAAACAATCAAATGAATTCTGGTGCTTGGTCATGGTTTAATGGTGGTTATGAAAACCGTTATATCACTCAGCACATCATTACTGGTTTTGGACACTTAAAACAGTTAAATGTCACGTCGAGCGCAGTCGAGACGTCTATGATTGAAAAAGCAATTAATTATTTAGACGTTGAATTTGTAAAAGAATATAAGGACATCAAAAAATATAATAAAGATGTTGATTTGAGCAAAGACCATTTAAGCTATACACAATTGCATTATTTATATATGCGAGGCTTTTTTAGCGATGTGAAAAAATCAAAAGAAGTTGAAGATATTACCAAGTATTACCTAACTCAAATTAAGAAGTATTGGCTAAATCATTCATTGTACGCAAAAGGATTAATGGCTTTGGTTGTTGATAGAATGGATGATAAAACAACATCTATCAAAATTTTAAAATCGTTAAAAGAACAAAGTATCACATCTGACGAGTTAGGTATGTATTGGAAAGAAAACACCAATTCTTGGCATTGGTATCAAGCTCCAATAGAAACGCAAGCTTTATTAATTGAAGTATTTTCAGAAGTTGGTCATGTCATTCAGAGCGAAGCGAAGAATCTAAATGACATTGACAACCTGAAGATTTGGTTACTCAAAAACAAGCAAACCAATCAATGGAAAACCACGAAAGCAACTACTGAGGCTGTATACGCTTTATTGCTTCAAGGAAGCGATTGGTTGAATGTTACAGACATGGTTGATGTGGTCATAGGAGGAAATAAAATTTTACCTAATCAATTAGAAAACGTAAAAATAGAAGCTGGAACTGGTTATTATAAAACATCTTGGAATGGCTCTGAAATACAACCAAAAATGGCAGAAGTTCAACTTACCAGAAAAGGCAATGGTATTGCTTGGGGAAGTTTATATTGGCAATATTTTGAAGATTTGGATAAAATTACTTCAGCGGAAACACCTTTGAAATTGAACAAAAAATTATTCTTAAAAACCAATACAGATAAAGGTGAGGAAATATCTGAAGTAACCTCAGACACTAAGTTACAAGTTGGCAATTTGGTAAGAGTTCGCATTGAATTACGAAGTGATAAAAACATGGAGTTTATTCACATGAAAGACATGCGAGCTTCAGGTTTAGAACCTGTAAATGTATTATCGCAATACAAATGGCAAGATGGTTTAGGTTATTATGAAAGCACTAAAGACGCTAGTACAAACTTCTTTTTTGACTATCTACCAAAAGGTGTGCATGTATTTGAATATGACTTAAGAGTAAACAATGCAGGAAATATGAATAATGGTATCACTACCATTCAAAGCATGTATGCTCCAGAGTTTAGCAGTCATAGTGAAGGTGTTAGAATTAATGTGAATTAATTTTAGTGTTCTGGGTTTATTTCCGAATCTCATTAGAACAAATGTCAGTTTCTTTCTTTGTTTTCGACAAACAACTTATAATTAACTGATTACTAACTAATACATATAGATTATGAATTCAAAAGTTTTTATGGTTGTTCGAATATTATTAGGACTGTTTGTTCTAGCATTTGGATTAAACAAATTTTTAGATTTTATGCCAATGCCAGAAATGTCTATTGATGCTGGCGCATATTTTGGAGCGTTAACAAATGCAAAAACAATGACGTTAGTAGGCATTGTTGAAGTCGTTGCTGGTTTAGCTTTAATTTTAAACAAATATGGTGCATTAATGGCACTAATATTAATGAGCGTTGCTGTTAATGCAGTATTATTTCATGCAATTCTTGATCCAGGTGGAATTGGAGGAGCAGCTGTATTATTAGTCCTTAATATAGCAGTAATAATAGGTTACAAAGACAAATACAAAGATTTACTTGCTGGATAATACACAATAAAGAGGCTGTCTGAAAAGTAAAATATGTGTCATGAGCCTGTCGAAATATTTTAACTCTTTGATAATCAATATCAGTTTCGACAAGCTCAACCTGACAAAGTAAATTACAATGACTTTTCAGACAGCCTCTTTATTTTGGTAAACGTTTAGTTATCAAAGCTAATTGTCCCATATGATTTGCTTGATGTTCCATTACATGAAACCAAGCCCAATGATTACTCATACTTCTTACCTTTTTAGAAAACCATTTATCGTCTTTAGTCTTTAGAAGTTCTTTCGTTTTCTTTCTAACTTCGTTATAAATTTCTAAATAATAACTTATAGGTTTTCCTTTCAACTCACTTCGCGCTTTAGCTCCCAAGTTTAATGCCACATCCCACTTTTCTCTTTCCTCCTTATTAAATCCCCTTTTCTCAAACGTATAGGCCTGATAATAAGCTTCAGTAGCTGCCAAATGATAGATGATTGCTCCAATTCTATTAGCATCTTTATCTAATAAAAAATCCGTTTGTTCTTGGCTTAACCCAGCCACTATACGTTCAACTCGTAGTTTTAAGTTGTCGAGCATTGAAATCATATTACCAATGTCATTTGAATAGCCTTCTGGAGCTTCAATAACACTTTGTTGACTTTGAACAGAGATAGAAAAAATTACAAATAATAGTAGTGTGGAAATTGTTTTCATTGTATTGATTAGTTTTAATTATCTTCAAATAAAAGCAATACAACCTCTACAAAAAACGAATTAACAGATACTTAACTTCCAAAAAAAGTTAATTCTTTTCAGGAGGAAACCCTAATAAAACTTTAGTAACAATTTTAATTAAACGCAGTTCACGTTTTTCAGGAGATGCATTTGGATTAAAACCAGATTCACTAACAGCCTGCCAAAATAAGCCAATACCATTTTCATCAATAAATTCAAACACTATTTCTCTATTCATTTTTGGTTGACCAATTGGCAATCCTATTGAGATACCTCCTCCAACATTACGTCCTCCTCCTCCAACTCCAACGCCTACAGCATTTCTATTAGCTGCTTCATATTGACTACTTACAATATTCACGTAAAAATCTGGGGTTTCAGAAAGAGAAAACCCTTTGGTTTGCATTTGTTCATCAAATACATTCAATAAGCGTTTAGTGTCTAATTCACTTAAACCAGTTTCTAAATCTGAATAGTAATTATAGGTTTTGTATTTATTGAAATCTGCACCTCGTTCGTAATCGTAGTTAACATAAATTGGTGCACATGAAGAAATGGTAACTATTAAAAACAGCACTAATATCTTTTTCATCATTTTAATTTTTAATAAAACTAATCAAAAATTATTCCAACTAATTTAAAACAAAATACTTGTTTTTATTAAACTATGATTAAACAATATAAAGATTTCATCAGCATTTGGAATCACAATGTACATATAATTCATAAATCAAATAATTCTTATTCAGCTTTCTATGGAAAAACCCATCAAGAATTATTTGATTTCTGTATTAAAGATTATTTGACTAAATACAACGATATAGGTTTTAAAAAAATAATTCTTTTTTTAGACAATAATAAAATTCATTTAGATGAAATTATCGATAAAGATAAATTCATTGAGAATTTATATTTCAGATATCATATTAACACTTTTGGGAATAAATCAAAAAATAAAACTTTTATTTATGAAGGAGAAGATAAAAATAATTATGATGTTATAATTGAAAGAAAAATAGTTGTCTCTAATAACAAAATAACTCCAAAAAAAGTATATCAAAAAGACATCGATTATAATATTATGAAGCTCTATTTTTCATTAGATCATAATAATTTCATGTACAATTCATACAATAATCCATATGAATTTATTTTCTATCAAATTTCACTATATAAGAATAGTATTATAAGAATTAAAAAGTGGTTTGATTTATCAAAAAAGAATGGCAGTTTGGTTAAGGATATCAAAAAATTAAAATTCTTATCAAAATTATATTTTTTTTTCAAAGAGTATAATAAGCTTGACTCCCTGTATGAAAGATTGACCTTTTGGCATAAAAATATAAAGCAAGACTCCAATTTCATTTTTTTTCAAAATGTTATAGAAAAAAATGATGTTAAAAAATATGGAGAACAGTTAATTAAATTATTCAAGGAAGATTATTTAAATTTATTAATTTCAAATTTTGAGTCCAATAAATCCAAATCTATAAATGAAGTTAATTTTATTAAAAACCAAATTAAAGATTTCAAATTAAAATTAAATCAAAAACCCGAATATTCATTCGAGTCCTATCAGATAGATCATAGTGCTATTTATAAAGACTTAGTTAATGGAAAAAGAGGGGATTATTATTATGATGTATCAGCTTCAGAAGAAGCAGGTAAAACAGAAGCAATTCAATATTTCATTACTTACTTGGAAAACTTAACTATAGGCAATAAAAAAAGCGAGGTAAAATTAAAGCCTAATACATTTAATAATGTTGATCTTTTACCAATAGAAATTTTTGAAAATACTAGAGGATACTTGAATAAAAATGCAGTACAAATAAATATTTGCTATAAATATAAAGCATATGATGCTTGCTTTATTTTATTGAGAAAGGTTTCCGAGATTTTAATAATTGAGCTATATGAGAAAAACAAATTGGAAGAAAAAATTCAAGATTCAGATGGGAACTATTTTATGTTAAAAAGATTAATCACATCTTTTCAAAACGAAAAAGTCTTAAAAAAAGTTATGTCAAGAAATATTAATGAATATTTACCTAAAATAAAAGCAAGTGGAGATTTAAGTGCTCACAATAGAAAATTCAATGCACGAAAACCTGATATTGATTTATTACGAACTGAGTTTAGAGTTGTATTTGAAGAATTGGTTAATAGTATATATTAATCATTCAACATCTGCCACAATTTATCTTTAAGTTGAGTGATACCTTGGTGAGCTACTGATGAAATAAAAACATACTCTATAGGAAGCTCGTTATCTAACTCAACTTTTAATTCAGCCTTAAGCTCATCGTCTAACATATCACATTTTGTTATAGCTATCAATCGACTTTTATCCAACATTTCTGGGTTATAACGTCTTAACTCATCCAACAAAATATCATATTGTTTTTTTATATCTTCTGCATCAACAGGAATTAAAAATAGTAAGCTTGAATTTCGCTCAATATGTCTTAAAAAGTAATGCCCTAACCCTTTTCCTTCGGCAGCCCCTTCAATAATACCAGGAATATCTGCCATCACAAACGTTTGAAAATCACGATATTCAACAATTCCTAAATTGGGTTTTAATGTTGTAAATTCATAATCTGCAATTTTTGGTTTTGCCGAAGTAATAACTGATAACAACGTAGATTTTCCTGCATTTGGAAAGCCCACAAGACCAACATCTGCCAATATTTTAAGCTCCAGAGTAACTCGCTTTTCTTCTAACGGCATTCCAGGCTGTGCGTAACGAGGTGTTTGGTTTACAGAGTTTTTGAAGTGCCAATTACCACGTCCTCCCATTCCGCCTTCACATAATATTTTCTCTTCACCATGGTCAGTTATTTCAAAAAGAATTTCGTCGCTTTCAGTATCTCTTACAACTGTTCCGAGTGGTACATCAACATAAACATCTTCACCATCAGCTCCAGTACTTCTACTTTTACTGCCATGTCCTCCATGTCCTGCTTTAAAATGTTTCTTGAATTTTAAATGATAGAGTGTCCAAAGGTTCTCATTCCCTTTTAAAATGATATGACCTCCACGTCCTCCATCACCTCCATCTGGACCACCTTTTGTAATGAATTTTTCTCTATGCAAGTGTACGGAGCCTTTTCCTCCATTTCCAGAAGTAGCATATACCTTTACATAATCAACAAAGTTCCCTTCAGTCATGTCTTTATATTAAGATTCCTGCGTTTGCAGGAATCAAATTAATTAATTTTTTATTAAAACAGAAGATACACTTCTATAATGCGTCAATAACTTTATTTAAACGAACTGTAATTTCTTCAATACTACCAACACCATCAACTCCAAAATATTTGTTTTGTTCAGCATAGTAGTCTTTCAAAATAGCTGTTTTATTGTAATACTCTGTAATACGATTTCTTATTATAGATTCATCAGCATCATCAGTTCTACCACTTGTTTTACCACGCTCTAAAAGACGTTGCACCAAGACTTCATCAGCAACTTCAAGAGCAATCATTGCATTGATTTTTGAGTCTTTGTTATCCATGAGAATATCTAAAGATTCAGCTTGTGCTCTTGTACGAGGAAATCCATCAAATATAAAACCTTTGGCATCTGAATTCTTATCCACTTCAGCACTTAACATATTTATAGTTACTTCATCAGGCACCAACTCACCATTATCCATATAAGATTTGGCCAAAATACCAAGTGCAGTTTCGTTTTTTATATTGTATCTAAACACATCACCTGTTGAAATATGCACTAAATCATATTGGTCTCTTAAAAAATTGGCTTGTGTGCCTTTTCCTGCTCCTGGAGGTCCAAATAGGACAATATTTATCATGTGTTCCGTAGTTTTTATTTGATAAATTTCAGGCAAGTCTCTTCCCAAACCATCATAATCAAGTCCAAATCCTACAATAAATTTATCAGGAATATCAATACCAATATAGTGGATTTTAAAATCCTCTTTATAAGCTTGTGGTTTATAAAAAAGCGTCGCAATAATTAATTGCTTAACGTTCTCATTTTTGAAAATTCTATGAACCTCAAACATTGTTTTTCCAGAATCGATAATATCTTCTAGAATTACAACTGTTCTTCCAGTTAAATCTTGTGTAAGCCCTATAAGCCTTTGAATATCCTCAGTAGATTTCAATCCTTCATAGGAAGCAAGCTTAATAAACGTTACTTCACAAGGTTTTGGGTATTTTTTTACAAAATCGCTTACAAACATAAACGACCCATTCAAAATCCCAACAAACACAGGAATTTCATCGCCTAAATCATCAGAAATCTGCTGAACCATTTTTGATATCGTATCATCAATTTCCTGTGAAGAAATAAAAGGCTTGAAGTATTTGTCGTGAAGCTTTATCAACTTATTGAAATTTAAAGGTGCAAAGATAATCAATTGATTACATTTTAACGATTTTTTGATTTGTGATTTTATCCCTGAATACATATTTAAGTGTATTTTTGCAGTATAAATCATTTCATGTGAATCAATCGGTTAAAAAAAATTACTTTTCTTCGTTATTCAAATTAGGGATTCTTGGTGGCGGACAATTAGGTAAAATGCTACTTAATGAAACTAGAAAATTTGATATTTATACATGTGTTCTAGACCCAAGTAAAGAAGCTCCTTGTAAAATAGCCTGCAATGAGTTTTACCAAGGAGATTTAATGGATTATGACACAGTTTACAACTTTGGTAACAAAGTAGATGTATTAACTATTGAAATTGAAAACGTAAATATTGATGCGCTTGAGGAGTTAGAAAAAGAAGGCACTAAAGTATTTCCATCAGCAAAAACTCTAAGAACCATACAAAATAAAGCAAAGCAGAAGCTATTTTATATAGATCATAATTTACCGACTGCTCCTTTTTCAAGATATGCATATAAAGATGAAATTATCACTGCTATTGAGCACGAAACTTTAGATTTTCCCTTTGTTTGGAAAAGCGCACAATTTGGTTACGATGGTAACGGAGTAAAAATAATCAAAACACATTCAGATTTAGATGATTTACCAAATGTTGAATGTATTACAGAAAAGTTGATTCCATTTAAAAATGAACTCTCTGTTATCGTTACCAGAAATATAGAAGGAAACGTAAAAGTATATCCTGTGGTCGAAATGGAATTTCATCCAGAAGCCAATCAAGTAGAATACGTAATTTGTCCAGCAAGAATTTCAAAAAAGGTTGCTTTAAAAGCAGAATTAGTAGCTTTAAAAACTTCTGCTGCGTTTGAACATGTTGGATTATTAGCTGTAGAAATGTTTCAAACCGAAAACGACGAAATTTTAATAAACGAAGTAGCTCCAAGACCACACAATTCTGGACATCATACTATTGAAGCAAGTTATACATCTCAATTTGAACAACACATAAGAGCAATACTAGGCTTGCCTCTTGGGAAAACTGATAGCAAAGTTGGTGGCATCATGGTGAATTTAGTTGGTGATGAGGATTATTCAGGAGATGTTGTTTATAAAAATATCGAATCTATTATGGAAATGGAAGGTGTAACACCTCACATTTATGGTAAAAAACAAACACGTCCATTTCGAAAAATGGGTCACGTTACAATTGTACATGAAGATATAAATGAAGCTAGAAAAATAGCAGAAAAAGTAAAGAACACTATTAAAGTAATAAGCGAATAATATGGCACAAGTAGGAATTATTATGGGAAGCGATAGCGACCTTCCAATTATGCAAGAAGCTATTGATATTTTAAAAGGATTTGATATTGAAGTTGAAGTTGATATTGTTTCTGCACATAGAACACCTGATAAACTTTTTGATTACGGAAAGAACGCTCACAAAAGAGGGTTAAAAGTCATTATTGCAGGAGCTGGAGGCGCAGCACATTTACCAGGAATGATCGCCTCATTGTCACCATTACCTGTAATTGGAGTTCCTGTAAAGTCAAGAAACTCAATTGATGGTTGGGATTCTGTGTTATCTATTTTACAAATGCCTGGAGGAGTTCCAGTTGCAACCGTTGCCTTAGATGGAGCTAAAAATGCAGGAATCTTAGCAGCTCAAATAATTGGAACTTCAGATTCTTGTGTTTTAGACAAAATTGAGGCTTACAAAGAAGGATTGAAAATTAAAGTGATTAATGCAGCAAAGAATATAAAACAATAAAACCTCGACCGAAGCCGAGGTTTTAAAATTGCTATTAATCAACCATTTTTTAAGAGTAAAACTCTCTGTAAAAAATTCTGAAGCGAAAGTAGAAAAATATTAAGTATTAACTGTGAATTGTTAATTACTATTCATAAAATCAATGAGTTAGAAAGAAAAAACTTACATAAAACATTTTTTTGTAATCTAATTTCTAATAATTATTTATTAAAACAATTTTCAACGTAAAAATGTCTATCCTAAATCAACAATTTTCGACACCATTTAATACAGCTCCATTTTCTCAAATAAAGAATGAAGATTTTCTTTCCGCTTTTAATACTGCGATTGAAAAGGCTAAACAAGAAATAGATGCTATTGTTTTAAATTCAGAAACACCAACTTTTGAAAATACTATTGAAGCCTTAGAATTTTCAGGTCAGGAATTAGACAGGCTATCTAGTATTTTCTTCAACTTAAATTCTGCCGAAACCAATGATGAGATTCAAAAAATAGCGCAAGAAGTGTCTCCTTTACTATCAGAGTTTGGAAACGATATTACTTTAAATGAAGACTTGTTTAAACGTGTAAAATCGGTTTACGATTCAAAACCAAAAAAGTTAACCGAAGAGCAAAAAACCTTATTGGATAAACGTTATAAAAGTTTTTCAAGAAATGGTGCTAACCTTCCTGATAACAAAAAAGAGAAACTTAGAGCTATCGACAAAGAGTTAAGCCAATTAAAACTAAAATTTGGTGAAAATGTTTTAGCAGAAACCAACAAATTTGAAATGCACATTACAGATGAAAACTATTTGTCTGGCTTACCTGAAGGCGCTAAAGAAGCTGCAAAACAAATAGCAAAAAGCAAAGACAAAGAAGGCTGGATGATAACACTTGATTATCCAAGTTATATACCTTTTATGACGTATGCAGATAATCGTCAATTGCGTAAAAAATTATCATTGGCTTTTGGCAGTAAATCTTTTAAAAATGACAAACTTGACAGTCAAGATATCGTAATAAAAATTGCAAATCTTAGGTTTCAACGAGCACAATTATTGGGTTATAAAACCCATGCGGATTTTGTATTGGAAGAACGAATGGCAAAAACACCAAAAAAAGTTCAAAGCTTCCTAAACGAATTACTAGAAAAAGCTAAACCAGCAGCTGAAAGAGAATTTGAAAATCTTGAAAATTTTGCAAAAGAATTAGATCAAATAGATAGACTTGAAAAATGGGATTCTGGTTATTATTCTGAAAAATTAAGGCAAAAACTATTTAGCATAGATGACGAACAACTGAAACCATATTTCAAATTAGAGAATGTAATTGAAGGTGCATTTATAGTTGCAAATAAACTCTTCGATTTAAACTTTGAAGAAATTAAAACCATTGATAAATACCATGAAGATGTGTTGACTTATAAAGTCACTGATAGTAATGATGATTTAGTTTCCATTTTTTATGCAGACTTTTTCCCAAGGCCTGGCAAACGAAATGGTGCATGGATGACTTCCTACAAGCCACAATATGTTCAAAACGGCAAAGAAGAACGACCACATGTATCAATTGTTTGCAATTTTACTAAACCAACAAAAAGTAAACCATCGCTCCTAACCTTTAATGAAGTCACTACCTTATTCCATGAATTTGGTCATGCACTTCATGGTATGCTTGCCAAAACAACCTATCCTAGTTTATCTGGAACTTCTGTGTATTGGGATTTTGTGGAATTACCAAGTCAAGTACTAGAAAATTGGTGCTATGAAAAAGAAGCGTTAGAATTATTTGCAAGGCATTATGAAACTAATGAGGTGATTCCGATGGATTTAGTAACTAAAATTAAAGAATCTGCAACCTTTCATGAAGGCATGCAAACACTTCGTCAGATAAGTTTTGGCTTATTGGATATGAGTTGGCATGGTCAAGACTCAACTACCATTACTAATGTAAAAGCACAAGAAACAAAAGCATTTGGTGACACACAATTATTTCCAGATGTGCCTGAAAATTGTATGAGTACGGCCTTTGCCCATATTTTTCAAGGTGGTTATGCTTCAGGATATTACAGTTATAAATGGGCTGAAGTGTTAGACGCAGATACGTTTGAATATTTTAAAGAAGAAGGTGTTTTTAATAAAACAGTAGCTACTAAATTTAAAGAATATATTTTATCGCGAGGTGGCACTGAAGACCCAATGTTACTTTACAAACGTTTTAGAGGTCAAGAACCAAAACCAGAAGCGTTGTTGAGGCGTGCTGGGTTGATTTAAGTAAATTATAAATTCAATCTATGCTTGATAACTTTAAACTTATCATAAAAACAGTGCAAGTCCCTTTTTTATCATATTTTTGAATGAGCAAAAAAATTAGCAACCATCAATGTCAGGTCATAAAATTAATCCCAATAAGTGGATAGATTTATATTCAGATTATCTTTTTAATTACACCATTACACGTGTAAAGGATAGAGAGACTGCTCAAGATTTAGTGCAAGAAACTTTTTTTGCTGGACTAAAATCCATGAAGAATTTTAAAGGTGAGGCAAGTGAACGCACCTGGTTAATTTCAATTTTAAAACGAAAAATAATTGACCACTATAGAAAAATAAATTCTAAAAAAGGTAAGGCTGAAGTGCGAATGAATCTGAACTTTGAAGGTGAAAATGAAGGTGATTGGATAGAACAGCGTGTAGCAGATCCTTTTGACAAGACGGCTGAAAACAACTTGGAAAACACAGAACTTGGTTTGGCAATTCACAATTGCATTAGTAAATTGCCAGCAAAACAAGCTGAAGTTTTTAAAATGAAAACATTATTGGGTTACGACACTGAAACAATTTGTAATGAATTGGACATCACTGCGTCTAACCTTTGGGTAATAATACATAGAGCCAGAACATCTTTGGCTGCATGTATGGAAAAAAATTGGTTCTAATTAAGGAATAATGAGTAACGATTTTAAATTATTTGTTTCATGTGATAAAGCAGCTCATACTTGTGACAAAACACAGTATAATGATGCTTTTTTATGGGAAAAAATAAAGCTTAATATTCATCTTCTATATTGCAAAGCTTGCAGAAAATATTCCTCAAATAATGGGAAGCTTACAAAACTTATGCACAAGCCTGAAGTTGACTGTCTTAAAAAAGGAGAAAAAAAACAACTACAAACTGCCTTACAGAAAGAGTTGGAAAAGCATCAATAATTAGCAGTTGTCAATACTGCCCAAAGTATTGGAATGCCTTCTACCCAAAACCCACTATAATAATCCCTTTGTTTTACACTACTAAAGATTAAAAATAAGAACAATAGTAAACAGATAATTCCTAAAATAATTGTTTTGTTTAGCCAAAGTTCATCTTTAAAAAATTCTAGAAAAAACAGTGACACAATAAGTAAAACTCCGATTACTTTAGTTTTAGTAATACCAATACGTTGTGGAATTGTTGATAGTTTTATACTATCATATTTCATGTCTCGAATTTCAAAAGGCAAAATAGCAACGATGACATATAAATAGCGCTGAATAGATTCAATCAAAACATCATTATCTAAACTATAATTTTCGTTTAATAATGGGATAACAACAGTCACGCAAGTCCAAACAAAAGCTATGACATAAATTTTTAAACCACTAATTTCCCTCAAGTTACCACCTTTAATAAATATTTTATTTGGAAGAAATGGAATGGCATACAAAAACGTAATAACACCCAATGCTCCAAAATATAAAAGTGTTTCCGTTTTTAACTTTAAAGTAAAATAGCATAAACCAACAAAACACATTAAAGAAAATATTTGGATATACTTGAGCCAACTTGCCAAACTGCGATGATGAAATTTTGCCAATCCAAAATACTTCACAAAATTATAACCAGTAACAGTTGCAAAAAAAATGAAATAAATAAAATCTAAATCAACTCCAACATTGAAATTTAATAAGGTAATCCAAACCAATCCACATACAGCAAGAGCCACATGAATGCTGCTATTTATATAAAAATCGAAAAGACGTTTTAGTACTTGCATATTACAAATTTAATGAAACTGTTAATAATGCCTTAAATTGGTTAAAAACTTTCATTATTGGCACATTAAAACCACATTTATTTCCTTAATTTTGCTCTTCAAAACTCAACCTTTACAGTATGAATACAGATTCGTTTGCACTTCGCCACATTGGACCAAGAGCTACTGACCATGCAGCTATGCTAAATACCATAGGAGTATCTTCTTTAGACCAACTCATTTCAGAAACCGTTCCGGATAATATTCGCTTACATAATCCATTAAATTTGGATGCTGCTATGAGTGAACAAGACTATTTAGAACACATCCATAATTTAGCTTCTAAAAATAAAGTTTACAAATCTTATATTGGATTGGGTTATCATCCTTCTAATTTACCAGCTGTGATTCAACGTAATATTCTTGAAAATCCAGGTTGGTATACAGCTTATACACCTTATCAAGCAGAAATTGCACAAGGTCGCTTAGAAGCACTTTTGAATTTCCAAACCATGATTACAGACCTTACTGGAATGGAAATTGCCAACGCTTCTTTGCTGGATGAAAGTACTGCAGCAGCTGAGGCTATGGCCTTATTATTTGCTGTTAGAGAACGTCAACAAAAGAAAGACAATATTGTAAAGTTATTTGTAGATGAACAAATATTACCACAGACGTTATCGCTTTTACAAACACGATCTAACCCTTTAGGAATTGAATTAGTTGTTGGAAATTCAAATGATTTTGATTTTTCTTCAGATTATTTTGCAGCCATCATTCAATATCCAGGAAAAGATGGGCAAATTAATGATATTGACTCTTTCATTTCAAAAGCCAACGCATCAGATATAAAAGTAGCAGTTGCTGCAGATATTTTAAGTTTAGTAAAACTAGAAGCTCCTGGGAAATTTGGAGCTGATGTTGTAGTTGGAACAACTCAACGCTTTGGAATCCCAATGGGTTATGGTGGTCCTCATGCAGCTTATTTTGCTACTAAAGAAGATTACAAACGAAGTATTCCTGGACGTATTATTGGTGTGACTAAAGACACTAATGGGAATCGTGCTTTAAGAATGGCTCTTCAAACAAGAGAACAACATATCAAACGAGATAGAGCAACATCTAATATTTGCACAGCTCAAGTTTTATTAGCTGTGATGGCTGGAATGTATGCAGTTTATCATGGCCCAAAAGGGTTACAATACATTGCAGATAAGGTTCATAATAGAACAAGTAATTTAGATAATGCTTTACAAAATTTAGGTTTTATTCAAGAAAACTCTGCCTATTTTGATACTTTAAAAGTGAAAGCTAATACTGATAAAGTAAAAACAATTGCAGAAGCTAAAGGTGTTAATTTTTATTATCCTGATGCCGATACAATAACTATCTCATTGAATGAAACAACTACTATTTCAGATGTGAATGCCATCATTTCAATTTTTGCGGAAGTGGCTGGTAAATCTGGGATTGAATTGACTTCAATTACAAAAGAAAATAACATTTTAGATTCAGTAAAAAGAACAACTGAGTTTTTAGATAACGTTGTATTCAATAGCTATCATTCTGAAACTGATTTAATGCGTTATATTAAATCATTGGAACGTAAAGATTTATCATTAAATCACTCAATGATTTCTTTAGGTTCATGTACAATGAAATTAAACGCAGCAGCTGAAATGTTGCCTTTAAGTTGGTCTAATTGGGGAAACATTCATCCTTTTGCACCTTTAAATCAAGTTGAAGGTTATCTAACTGTACTTAAAAAATTAGAAAACCAACTAACAGAAATTACTGGTTTTTCTGCAACATCGTTACAACCAAACTCTGGTGCTCAAGGTGAATATGCAGGTTTAATGGTGATAAAAGCGTATCATGAATCAAGAGGTGATCATCATAGAAATATTTGTTTAATTCCATCATCAGCTCATGGCACAAATCCTGCAAGTGCTGTAATGGCTGGAATGAAAGTGGTAGTCACTAAATCAACTGAAGAAGGTAATATTGATGTTGATGATTTAAGAGAAAAAGCCGAGTTACACAAAGAAAATTTATCTGCATTAATGGTAACCTATCCATCAACACATGGAGTTTATGAATCTGCTATTAAGGAAATCACTCAAATAATACATGATAATGGTGGACAAGTGTATATGGATGGAGCAAATATGAATGCACAAGTAGGACTAACCAATCCAGGAAATATTGGTGCTGATGTTTGTCATTTAAACTTACATAAAACATTTGCTATTCCTCATGGTGGTGGTGGCCCAGGAGTTGGCCCAATTTGTGTTGCTAAACAATTAGTGCCTTTTCTTCCTGGAAACCCAATAATTAATGTTGGCGGGGAAAAAGGCATTACAGCCATTTCTGCGGCACCTTATGGCTCTGCTTTGGCTTGCTTAATTTCCTATGGTTATATCTGTATGTTAGGTGCTAAAGGACTCACAGAATCTACTAAAATTGCCATTTTAAATGCCAATTATTTAAAAGTACGACTACAAGGTCATTTTGATACGCTTTATTCAGGCGAAAGAGGACGTGCTGCTCATGAAATGATTGTTGATTGCAGGGCTTTTAAAGCGCATGGCATTGAAGTTAGTGATATTGCCAAACGCTTAATGGATTATGGTTTCCATGCACCAACGGTGTCGTTCCCTGTTGCTGGAACATTGATGATTGAACCTACCGAAAGTGAAAACAAACAAGAAGTAGATCGTTTTTGTGATGCCATGATTTCAATTAGAAAAGAAATTGAAATAACAGATAAGGACAACCCAAATAATGTACTTAAAAATGCACCACACACAATGGCAATGTTAACTGCTGACAATTGGGATTTTCCTTATACCAGAGAAACAGCAGCATATCCACTAGATTACATTCAAGACAATAAATTCTGGCCAAGTGTTAGACGAGTTGATGACGCTTATGGAGACAGAAATTTAATCTGTACTTGTGCTCCAATTGAAGACTTTATGGAAGTATAAGGAGTACTGAACATCGTAAAATAAATTAAAACCTTTTTTGCCTTTAATATTTTGCTGTTATATTCGTTACTTTAGCAATATTAAAGGCAACTTTTTATTTATGAATATCAAGATTACAGGTACAGGAAGCTATATTCCAAGCCAAATTGAAACAAACGAAAATTTTTATCAACATGATTTTTTAAATGCTGATGGTTCTCCAATAAATAACACAAATAAAGTTATTGTTGAAAAGTTTAAAGCCATTACTGGAATTGGTGAAAGGCGTTATATTAAAGATCAATTAAACAATTCTGATATTGCAACTTATGCAGCAGAAAAAGCAATAGCAGATGCTCAAATTAATCCTGAAGAACTAAACTATATTATTGTTGCTCATAATTATGGAGATATAAAACATAATACTGATCAAAGTGACACAGTTCCAAGCATTGCCTCTCGTGTAAAGCATCTTCTTGGAATTAAAAACCCAAAATGTGTTGGTTATGACATTCTTTTCGGATGCCCAGGTTGGATTGAAGGTGTTATTCAAGCTAATGCTTTTATTAAATCTGGAATTGCAAATAAATGCTTAGTTATTGGCTCTGAAACCTTATCCAGGGTTATAGATAAACACGATAGGGATTCTATGATTTATTCTGATGGAGCAGGAGCAGTTGTTATAGAATCTTCAAAAGATGAAGGTGGAGTTCTTGCTCACGACACTGCCACTTTTGCATATGATGAAGCTCATTTTATTTATTTTGGAGAAACCAATAATCAAGAGATTACAGACAAACGTCGATATATCAAAATGTATGGTAGAAAAATTTATGAATTTGCTTTGACTAATGTACCAATTGCAATGAAATCTTGTCTTGAACAAACTGGAATTCCTGTTAGTGATGTTAAAAAAATATTGATTCACCAAGCCAATGAAAAAATGGATGAGGCAATTGTAAAACGTTTTTATAAGTTGTATGATATGGATATACCTGAAGGAATTATGCCAATGACCATTGATAAGCTTGGAAATTCTAGTGTTGCTACTGTTCCTACGCTTTATGATATGATTTTAAAAAACAAACTAGAAGGTCAACAAATAAATAAAGGTGATGTTATTATATTTGCTAGTGTTGGTGCTGGCATGAATATTAATGCTATTGTGTATCAATATTAATAAAAAGGTTCCCAATGTCTCGGGAAATAAATATGTACGAAAAGACTTTTCCTAACAAACGTTTTAAGCATACAGCTGAATTTCTAACCAAACATATTACATTTGATTCTAAAATTTTGGATTTAGGAGTAGAAAATCCTTTTACTAACATTATGAAACAGCAGGGTTTTGATGTTGAAAACACTCGAGGTGAAGACTTAGACCTTGATACTTCAACATTAGAAAATTCAAATACAAATGTGGTTACGGCATTTGAAATTTTTGAGCATCTTCTCTCTCCTTTTACTGTTCTAAAAAGTATCAAAGCAGATAAATTAGTTGCAAGCGTTCCTCTTAAACTCTGGTTTTCTTCTGCTTATAGAAGTAAAACCGATAAATGGGACAGGCATTATCATGAATTTGAAGATTGGCAATTTGATTGGCTTTTAGAAAAAGCTGGCTGGAAAATTATTGATAGACAAAAATGGGCAAATCCTACAAAAAAGATTGGCATTAGACCAATATTAAGATGGTTTACACCTCGCTACTATATAGTCTACGCAGAAAGAATTAAATAGTGAACTTTTACATCATCATACCAGCTCATAATGAACAAGATACTATCGGTATAACTTTAGAATCTCTTGTAAATCAAACTTTACAACCTAAAAGGGTTGTGGTTGTCAATGATAATTCTACTGATGATACTTCTTCAATTATTTCTGAGTTTGCCAATAAATATGAATGGATTTACTTAGTTGAAAATAGGTCCTCTGATGCGCATTTACCTGGAAGTAAAATAATCAATGCCTTTTATAAAGGTTATGAAACCTTAGATGACAATTATGATGTGATTTGCAAGTATGATGCGGATTTGATATTTCCAATTAATTACTTAGAAACTTTAGCATCACATTATACTTCTGATGAACGTTTAGGCATGATTGCTGGACACTGTTATATAAAAAAAGATGGCAACTGGAAATTGGAAAGTCTAACAGGAAAAGACCATATTCGTGGAGCACTTAAAGCCTATAGAAAAGAATGTTTTTTAGAAATTGGAAAACTAAAGCCAGCAATGGGCTGGGATACCATTGATGAGCTATTAGCATTATTTTACAATTGGACTTTCAGAACTGACGAAACATTAAAAGTTAAACACCTTAAACCTACTGGAGTTACTTATAATAAAGCTTCTAAATATTTACAAGGAGAAGCTTGGTATAAGCTTCGTTTTGGATTTATATTGACTTTTTTAGCATCAGCAAAATTGGCTTATAGAAAAAGAAGCTTTACATATTTCAGAAATTATATTAGCGGTTTTATGAAAGCAAAAAACAACAAAGTAGATTACTTAATAACGAATGAACAAGGTAAGTTCATTCGTAGTTTCCGATGGAAACAAATGCTCAAAAAGTTATTTTAAAATAATACAATCAGGACAATCTATTTCTGTTGCAATAATTTCTGGATTAAAAACTTCATTCCCTTTGATGACAAAGTTAATATCACGTGTGTTTTTAATATTTTCTAATGGATTACTATTAAGCATTATCAAATCAGAAATTTTATCAACTTCAATAGTACCATAATCAGATTCTTTTTTTAGAAAATGAGCTCCATGATAAGCTGAATTTTGTAATGCTTTTAAATTTGAAATCCCAATTGCAACCATTGCCTGAAGCTCTTTATGCAAAGATATTCCAGGATATGTATAAGAATTATATGCTCCACTATCAGAACCAGCTAGTAATTTTACATCAGCATCACTAAGTGATTTTGCTATCGTTACAAAAAATGAATTCAGCTCTTTCCTATTTTGTCTAGCTTCTTCAGATGAATTTATAGAACTATTAATTCTTCCTTCATAAGTTTTCACAATCTCATTTGGCATAATTTTTAAATAAGTATCATTTTTATGATTTATCTCATCTAAATAACTCAATACATTACCAATATGCAAAGTAGGAACCACATACGTATTGTGCTGCCTTAGGGATTCAAATGTTTTTTGAGCCGTTACATCGTCATAAGATGCAATTAGTTTTTCCATAGAAGCCCAAAAACCATAATCTCCATTTTTAATGGCCTCGGTTATTGTTTTTTCATCCGAAGAGCAACCCTTTAATATATAATATAAATGCTCAATCGCTCCTATTCCAGCATCCAAAGTTTCTTCTAATTCAACCGTAAAAGGCATGTGACCTGAAGTTAACAACCCTCTTTTAGTAGCTTCTTGAATCGTTTTTAAATACAACTCACCTGAAATTCTACTATCATAAAGTTTTACAAAATCAACATTTAATTGCTCCAAAGAATCTAAAGCAATTACAATATCGTCTTCGTTTTCAACTACTAACGATCCTGCCCAAGTTGCATTTTTTCCATCAATCTTTGGTCCTGCTGTAAAGATTGTTGGACCAACCAATTCTTTATTTTCAATTTGTCGTTTCCACTCCATAACAGAAGACGTCAAATCACCTCCAGCATCTCTCACAGTTGTGATGCCATTCATTATGAATAATTTCAAGAAATCTTTATTAGCTTGAATTAAACTATCTCCTCCTCTAAAATGCACATGATTATCCCAAAATCCTGGTAGAATATATTTATCCGTTCCATCTAATATTAATTCAGATGTATATGATCCAATGTCATTAGCATTTGCAAGTTTTACAATTCTACCTTGATTAATAAAAATTGTTTGCTTGTCAATGTTTCCTGTAACAATGTCAATGACGTTGCCATTTTCAATTATTAAATCGTAAGAAACAGCCTCTTCTTTACAATTAAAAAAAACGAACAAGACTAATAATAAAACAATACGGTTTTTCATTTTTAAATATATTAAAACGAGTTGATAACCAAAACGCCTTTAGTTTGGAATGTATTCATTTTTGGTAGAGCAATGGTTGCTTCTTCCAAAGTTATTGTTCTTTCAATGAGTTTTTCAGGATGCAATTTTCCTTCAATAATCATTTTTAACATTTCTGGATATTTATGTGCTTGCATACCATGGCTTCCTAAAATTTCTAATTCATCAGCAAGTACTCTATCCATAGGAATAAAAGGATGCTTATGATCTTCAGTCATTAAACCAACTTGAATATGTTTGCCTCGTTTTCGTAGCCCTGAAATAGAATTAAAACAGGTTTCCTGACTTCCTAAAGCATCCATAGACACATGAGCTCCTCCTTTTGTTATGTCTTTAATAGTTTCAATCAAATGAGCATTTTGTGAAGCATTGATAATTGATGTTGCACCAAGCTGTTTTGCTAATTCTAAGGTGTCATTATTAATATCAATTGCTGTGACTTGCGCTCCTAAAGCATTCGCAATCATAATTGCAGATAAACCCACACCTCCACATCCATGAATGGTTACATGCTGTCCTTCCATTACTTTACCTTGAGCTACAATTGCTCTAAAGGCTGTAATAAATCGGCATCCCAACGTTGCGGCAGTAACATCATTTATTTCGTCTGGAAGCTTTACTAAATTTGTATCTGCATAATCTAAGGCCACATATTCTGCAAAGGAGCCATGGTGAGTAAAACCTGGTTGTGATTGGTGATCACAAACTTGTTGATTCCCTGATTGACATTCACCACAAGTTCCGCAGCCACTAACAAAAGGAACAGTCACGCGATCTCCAATTTTAAAGTTTTTTATATGCTTCCCAACTGCTTCAATGGTTCCTACCAGTTCATGACCAGGAACATGAGGGAATACGATATCTGGATCATGTCCCATCCAACCATGCCAATCGCTTCTACATAATCCAGTTGCATTTACTTTCACCACCACACCATCATTTTTTGGCGTTGGATCAGGAATATTTTGAATGTTTATTGGTCCTTTAAAGGTTTCGTAAACTGCCGCTTTCATTCTATCATAATAATTTACATTTGAACATCCATATTCACAGGATATTGCTTTGGAATTTCGTCATCTGTTTCATCTAACATCTGACGTAAATCAATTTCAATCCCTCTAGAAATAGTTGAAATTGGCACATCATTAGCAGTTCCTTCAAACGGATTCTCTCCAGCTCTACCAATACGCTCCATCGTGTGGAAAATCCAAGATACAATCACCGAAAATGGAATTGCTGCCCAAATAAAATATTGACTAATAAGTGGAAAATCACCCATAAGTTTATCTCCAATTTTATCAAATTCTGGTATAACGCCAAAAGGTAAAAGCAGAATGAAAATCCAAACAAAATAGTGTCCAATGGTGGCATATTGCCTAGGATAAGGGAAATTCTTGATGCGTTCGGATTTGCCTTGAAGTGTAAATAATTCTTCCAATACGTTTTCAAGCTCTAAAAAGGAAAATTCCCAAACCAATCCTTTTTCTTTCAACGCTTTCAAATGATTGGATTGCAAATTCAAAATCGCTGTTTGCTTGTTTCCTTTTGTTAGTACATATGCTTTTTCTTCATCATTTAAGTAGGGTTGCACTTCCTCGTCCAAGGTATTTATTCTTTCTGGAATATGAATTTCGTGTTCCCATGCTCTATTAGACTTATGATCCATAAACACTTCCCAAGGTTTTCGCTGACGCATAGCGTGCCTTAAAGCCGTCATCCAAGCAATATGTCTATAAGTGAGGGTTTTTATTTCTTTTTTTAATATGTCTTCTGAAACTGGGTTGTCATTATACTCATTGGTCACCATCGCTTTCACCTTCATTCCCCAAGTTCTAGATGTATTTACAATGCCTCCCCAAATTTTTCTAGCTTCCCAAATTCGACCATAAGCTGCATTGTTTTGAAAACCAATAACAAATGCCAATGCAGTACCAACCAAAGCTATTGGTGTCCATGGTATTTGCAACCATGTGAGCCCAAATACTTCAAATAAAATTGTTGGAATTAAAGCAATAACGAAAAAAAACATGGTTTCCCAGCGTGTCCATTTGACCATGGCTCTTACCGAGAAAATTCGTTTAGTATACATACACTAGATTTTTATGCATGTAAAATACGAAAACTTAATAATTTAAAATTTCTAAAATCTTGTTTTTTACTTTTTCGATAGAAGGAATCATTGTTTCTTCTAAAATAGAATTTAAAGGGATTGCTGGCATGTTTTCGCTACCAATGGTCATAACTGGAGCATCCAAATATTGAAAACATTGTTCTTGAATTTTTCCAGACAATGCTAAGGCAAAACTATTGTTACTTGGTTCTTCAGTTACTACTAAGCACTTTCCTGTTTTCTTTACAGACCTCATAATCGCATCTTCATCTAACGGAAAAAGCGTTCGTAAATCAATTATTTCTGCTTGATCTCTCATGTCCTTCGTTGCATTATAAGCCCAATGCACTCCCATTCCATAGGTAACAATGGTTAGTGTTTCAACATCTTCTTGTTTCCAAATTTCTTGCAACACCCAAGCTTTTCCAAAAGGCAATACATAATCTTCTGACGGCTCAATGGACGTTGCTCCATGTGTTCCAGGAACCTTACTCCAATACAACCCTTTATGCTCTAAGATGACCACAGGATTAGGATCGTAATATGCAGCTTTCATCAAGCCTTTTAAATCGGCTCCATTACTTGGATAGGCGATTTTTATACCTCGAATATTGGTGAGTACACTTTCTACTGACGATGAATGATAAGGACCTCCACTTCCATAAGCACCAATTGGTACGCGTAAAATCATACTCACTGGCCATTTTCCATTGGACAAATAGCAACTTCTACTAACTTCAGTAAATAATTGATTCAATCCAGGCCAAATATAATCTGCAAACTGCACCTCAACAATTGGTTTTAAACCAACTGCACTCATCCCAACTGTTGACCCAACAATGAATGCTTCTTGGATTGGTGTATTAAACACTCTATCGTCACCAAATTTTTGAGCTAAAGTTGCAGCTTCTCTAAACACGCCTCCAAGTCGTCCACCAACATCTTGTCCATACAGCAAACATTCTTTGTGCTTTTTCATAAGTTCTTCAACAGCAAATAATGCACAATCTACCATGACCACTTTATCATTCCCTTCAGGTGAGCGCTCACCAACTTCCTCGGTAATTGGTGTTGGCACAAAATCGTTAGTAAATAAGTCTTCAGGTTTTGGGTCTTCTGCTTGAATTGCTTTTCTAAAATCGGATTGTACTTTCGCTTTCGCGGAATTTTCAATTTGCGCTATCTCATCTAAACTAAAACCATTATCCAATAATTGCTGCTTTAAAACAGGATATGGGTCGCGAGATTTAGCTTCTTCCAAATCATCACGATACCACTCCATACGAACTCCAGACGTATGGTGATTTAACAGAGGTACTTTAGCATGAACCAAAAACGGTCGACGTTCTGCGCGAATCGATTCAATTACTTTTTCAATAGCTTCATAGCTCTCAATAAAATTTGCACCATCAATAAAAATAGCCTCCAATCCATTAAAGCCTTGTGCATATTCAAAAGCATTTTGAGCTCTAGTTTCTTCAGCATTTGCTGAAATGTCCCAACCATTGTCTTGAACTAAGTACAAAATTGGCATTTGCTTTAATGCTGCCATCTGGAAGGCTTCGGCAATCTCACCTTCGGTTACTGAGGCGTCTCCTAAACTACAAACAGTTATTGGTTTTAGAGAGTTCTCGACTGCGCTCGAACGTACGCCCTTTGTCTCCTCGAGCACAGTCGAAAAGTTATCTAATCCTTGTAATTCTTTATACTGCATCCCCATAGCAACGCCTGTAGCAGGAATGGCTTGCATACCTGTTGCAGAAGATTGATGTGGAATTTTAGGTTTATCATCATCTTTTAAACTTGGATGACAATAATAAGTGCGACCTCCCGAAAATGGGTCATCACGCTTGGCCATAAGTTGTAGCATCAAATCATAAGGTTCTAAACCAAACGATAATAACATGGCATCATCTCGATAATAAGGAAACGCATAATCCTGCGGTAATAATTGCAATCCTAAGGCTATTTGAATAGCTTCATGACCTCTCGAAGTTGCATGTACATATTTTGAAACCTGCTTAAAATTGGCTTCATAAATTTCTGTCATTGCCTTCGCTGTACACAATTTTGAAAATGCTTTTTTTAGTATGTCTTTGTTCATATTTATATGGGTTTGTCATTGCGAGGAATGAAATGACGTGGCAATCTCTTCAAAAGGCTCCTTCACTTCGTTCGGAATGACAAAAAATTATACCAGCTCTTTTTCAATTTTTACCATCCAATTAAAAGTGTCTTCAATTTTTCCGGTTTTTATTCCATTTAATGTGTTATTCACATCTAACCCAACAGGGCTTTCATTAGACACATGAATGGTCTTATCATTTAATCCTATTTCTTGAATATATGCAATACCAACTGCGGTTCCTGTTCCAAAAGCTTCTTCTAATGTTCCATTTTTTGATGCCTCTTTAATTTCATCTATAGTGATTGGTCTCTCGGTTACTTCAAATCCTTTATGTCTTAAAATATCTATGACACTCATTCTAGTAATTCCGTCTAAGATTGCTCCATCACGTTTTGGCGTGATAAACTTTCCGTCGACTTTAAAGAAAATATTCATGGTTCCAACCTCTTGAATATATTTATGCTCTAATGCATCAAGCCATAATACTTGATCGTATCCCTTTGCCTTGGCCAATTCTGTAGGGCGAATAGCTGCTGCATAATTTCCAGCTGCTTTTGCTTCTCCTGTTCCACCTTCTACTGCTCGAATGTATTTTGTTTCGGCATAAAGCTTAATTCTTTTTTTGAAAAATGGTCCAGAAGGTGATGCAATGATTATAAATTTAAAACTTGTCGCTGCACGCATCCCAATAAAAGGCTCATCTGCATACATAAAAGGTCGTAAATAAAGTGCACTTCCTTCTTGTGGTGGAATCCAAGATTGCTCTAAAGCAACTAATTGCTTTAAACCTTCTACAAATAAATCTTCAGAAAAATTTGGCATTCCCATTCTATTTGCGCTAAAATTTAACCGCTTTGCATTTTTACTAGGCCTAAACAACATTGGAGTTCCTTCAGCATCAACCGTTGCTTTCATGCCTTCAAAAATCGCTTGACCATAATGCAACGCCATAGCTGCAGGATGTGTTGGAATTAATTGTATTGGCTCCACTCTTGGGTTATTCCATTGTCCATTTTCATAATCACAAATGAACATATGATCTGTAAAAGTTCTTCCCAATGGAATGTTGCTAAAATCTAAATCAGAGACTTTTGAATGTTCTACTTTAGTGATTGAAATGTTATGTTTCATAATATTTATTCTTCTATTGTGGATTCCGCATCAAGTGTGGAATTACAACTTCTATTTATATTTTTCTTTCTATATCAAATTGCTCTAAATAATCTGCAATTCGTCTAAGGAAGCTTCCTCCTAAATAACCATCAACAACACGATGATCAAACGATAATGACAAATACATCATGCTTCTAATAGCTATTTCGTCACCTTTTTCAGTTTCCATAACCTCAGCTCGTTTTTTAATGATTCCTAATGCTAATATGGCGACTTCTGGTTGATTAATTATTGGTGTTCCCATTACACTTCCAAAAGTTCCAACATTAGAAATGGTAAACGTGCTCCCTTTAATATCTTCGGGTTTTAATTTATTATCTCTTGCTTTAGTCGATAAATTATTGACAGCTGCTGCTAGCTCTTTTAAATTCTTTTTATCTGCATCTTTAACAACTGGAACAATAAGATTTCCATTTGGTAATGCTGTTGCCATCCCAATATTTATATGCGTTTTTACAATGATGTTTTCTCCATCTACAGACACATTAATCATTGGAAAGTCTTTCACCGCTTTGGCAACTGCTTCTACAAATAAGGGCGTAAATGTCAGTTTACAATTATGTTTTTCTTGAAATGGAATTTTGTTTGCGTTTCTCCAGCTAACCAAATCTGTTAAATCAGCTTCAACATAAGCAGTCACATGAGGAGATGTATGTTTTGAATACACCATGCGATCTGCAATCATTTGACGCATTCTGTCCATCTTCACAATTTTTCCTTTTCCCTTGTCTAAATTTAATTGTGGAATACGGTATGCTGTCGGATCTTGAGTAATACTTGGCTGTACAAATTTATTTGGACGACCTTCTTTTATATATTGAAATACATCACTTTTTCGAAGTCTTCCATCATTCCCAGTTACAGGAATACGAGCTAATTCTTCAAAACTAATATGCTGTTCTTTAGCAATAGCGATAATAAGTGGCGAAAAGAATAAAGTCCCTCCTGACCTCCCCAAAGGGTAGGAGTCACTCTGAACTGAATACTGTTGTGGTTGACGAACAGGTTTTAATTTTTTCGTTACAGATTTATTCTCGCCTTCGACCGAAGTGACTTTCTTAATTGGTTTTGATTGAGCAGCTTTTCCATCTGTTTTGATTATGGCAATGGTATCACCAATTTTTATAACCTCATTTGCTTTGAATAAAATTTCCTCAATAATACCAGACACAGTTGAAGGCACTTCAGAATCTACTTTATCTGTCGCAACTTCTAGCAGCATTTCATCTACTTCAACGGTATCACCAACATTTTTGAACCAAGTAATTATGGCTGCGTCAGTAATACTCTCTCCCAACTTGGGCATTTTAAATTCGTAACTCGACATAATCTTATTTCTTCTTATAGTGGATTCCGCATCAAGTGCGGAATGACAACAAATATTAACTAATGTTTGTTAGTTTTTAAAAATTCTATTTTTTCATGAAATCTCGAAGCGTATTATACATACCTTCTTGAATTTTCATATTATCAGGAACTTCTCTTAACGGTTCCACTTCTTTCAAACTCTCATAGCAATCTTTTGGCAGCTGTTGATACAATCTGGTTCCTTTTGTTTTCCAATCAATCATTTCATCTGTAACTTCCTTAATTACTTTTGCTGGATTACCAACTACTAAACTTCGTTCAGGAATTACTGTTTCAGCCTTTACAAATGCCATTGCTCCAACAATACTTTCATCTCCTATCTTGGCATCATCCATAATAACCGTGTTCATTCCCACCAAGACGTTTCTACCAATATTTGCCCCATGAATTATGGCTCCATGCCCAATATGAGCACTTTCTTTGAGCGTAATAGATTTTCCAGGAAACATGTGTACAGTACAGTTTTCTTGTACATTAACCCCATCTTCTAAAATAATTTGACCCCAATCACCACGAATGGCAGCTCCAGGCCCAATATAACAGTCTTTACCAATGATGACATTGCCAGTAACTGCAGCTAAAGGGTGCACAAAACTACTTTTGTGAACTACTGGTATATATCCTTTAAAACTGTAAATCATTTATATTGTCTTAATGTATCTTTTGTAAAATTACTCAACACTAATCTTCCACTAATTTTTGCACGTTGAATTAGTAATTGATCCCAATCCTCAGTTCCTCTCCAAAACATTGTTTTCATTTCACTCATAGCCTTAGGATTATATGAACATAAATTTTCTACAAAAGCAGTTACTTCTTCATCTAATTCCTCAACACTATCATATACCTGTGTGAACAAGCCTTTTTGTTGAGCCCATTCAGCAGAATAAAAAGTATTAGCATCAATGGCTATTTGAGACATTGCGCTTAAACCAAGTTTTCTTTGTACTGCTGGTCCAACTACAAAAGGTCCAATTCCAACATTTAATTCGCTCAATTTTATTGAAGCAAATTTAGTTGCCATACAATAATCGGTTGCTGATGCTAGTCCTACACCTCCTCCAACTGTTTTTCCTTGAATACGTCCAATGATAAATTTTGGACATTTACGCATGGCATTAATAACATTTGCAAAGCCAGAGAAAAATATTCTTCCCGTCTCTTCATCATTGATATCAACAAGTTCTTCAAAGCTAGCTCCAGCACAAAACGTCCTATCGCCTCCACTTCTTAAAACAATAACTTTAATACTATCATCCTCTCCTGCATTTGTAATGGTTCTTGCTAATTCAGAAAGCAAATTTGAGGGTAATGAATTGTGTGAAGGATGGAAAAATTCAATGCATCCTACTTCGTTTTTTATATTAATTTTTACGTATGGTTCCGTCATCGCTTTAGCGTGTTCCCACGAAAGTGGGAAACTTTTTATTGTTTATAAATTATCATAAAAATCCCTCCAATCAGGATTTACTTTTTCTATTAATTCTATTTTCCAATCTCTATTCCATTTCTTCATCTGCCTTTCTTTTTTCTTTGCTTGCTCTTCAATTTTGAATTCTTTAAAGTAAACAAGTTTATTTAAATTGTATCTTGATGAAAATGTGTTTGGATGTACTTTTCTTTTATGCTGATATATTCTTCTTTTTAAATTTTTTGTTAATCCTATGTATAAAACGCCATCTCTTTTATTTGTAATTATGTAGACATAATGTTTCAAGTTATAAATTTCCTTTTTATGAGACTTCCGATTTCTCGGAAGCTTCGAACAATTTGGACTTACAAAAGTCCAAATTGTTCGAAGTGATGATTTAAGTGTTTTCTTTCTAATAGATACCATTCATATCTATTCATTTCACCAAAGACTGCATTTTTAATTATAGCATCTGGATTTTCTTTGAAAAATTCTAAGTACGCATTGCGCGTTTCTACAAACCTCAACTTTGCTTCTTCTAAGCTACCAAGTTTTAACTCGTTAATCATAGATTCTTCTGCCAATGGAAACATATGTTCTTTTGGCATTTTGTTATAATTATAAAGTGTATTATGTACTTTCTCAAGAATTTTTTCAGGTGTCTTTATTTCAAAATTCTGCAATTCTCCTGATGCAATTCTATAGGTAAAATCTAAATGCTCAAGCATGTGCTGTGGAGTCATAGTTCCCCATTTTGGTTTTGCATCTACATTAAGCCTATTCAAACATTCTTGAATTTTCTCATTTGTCATCTCAACAAATGTCTCTTGCTTTTTTTGAACCATTGTCAACACAGTTGCCAAAGCAACCAGCTCATCATCAGCATCAAAAATTTCAGCAAACCACTTAACTATTCCACTTGGATGCTCAGCACTGACAACATCTCTATCAACTTTTTGCTTACATGTTAACCGTACATAAATGGTATCGTTATGATATAATGGGCGAAGGAATCTGCATTCTTCTAATCCATAATTTGCCGATACCGGACCTTTGTTTGGATACACAAATAATCCTGCTGCGGCTGCAATTATAAAATAGCCATGAGCTGTTCTTTTTTCAAAAATACTTCCATCCAAGGATGTGATATCCGTATGTGCATAGAAATGATCCCAAGTAATGTTAGCAAAATTGATAATATCAGAATCAGTAATTGTACGCTTATGAGTTTTCATAGACATTCCTGGCTGAATGTCTTCCCAATGATATTTAAATGGATGCTGCTCTGCTTCTTTATACTTAGCATTTGGTTGATAAATACCTGTAATTTCAGTCAGTGTCGTTGGTGAACCCTGAATTGCTGTACGTTGCAAATAATGTTTTATACCACGCATTCCTCCCATTTCTTCACCTCCACCTGCACGTCCAGGACCTCCATGTACTAATGCTGGTAATGGAGAACCATGACCTGTACTTTCTTTTGCGCTTTCTCTATTTAATACCAAAATTCGTCCATGATGACTGGCAGCATTCACCACATAATCTTTAGCGATTTCATCATCATTTGTTACAATTGAAGACACTAAAGAGCCTTTACCCATTTGTGCCAATGTAATTGCTTCTTCTAAATTTTTATAAGGCATAATGGTACTCACTGGACCAAAAGCTTCACGTTCGTGAATAGCTTTATTTTGAAAAGGATGATCTGCTCTTAATAGAATTGGGCTAATAAAAGCACCTTTTTTTGCATCTGCACCAATGGTTTCAACTGTGTCCAAATTACCATATACAATTTGAGCTTCTTTTGCTAAATCATTAACAGAATCTCTTACTGCTT
>Ga0316205_10000656_pt1 | contig 57641 bp, 60 predicted proteins | sample 3monthpyrite_MG_FD_204941 | JGI IMG/M metagenome (GOLD analysis project Ga0316205, IMG submission 204941) | Microbial mat bacterial communities from mineral coupon in-situ incubated in ocean water Damariscotta River, Maine, United States -... | ecosystem: Environmental > Aquatic > Marine >...
GGATTTGCAGAACCCGGTGAAGAAAGTCTTGAAACTAAATTATTCAGTGAACAAGAAATAGACTTTAACACTCTGGCATTTCCAGTCATTAAAGAAAGTCTGAAACTTTATTTTACAGATAAAAAAAATGGCCAGTTTAAAGTTTATAACGGCGAAATGCGTCGTGATGAACAGCAGATAACCACTACAACATTTTATTAATTTTTAAACCATTATTTATTCGACCAGGATATTCCCATGAAAGAAGTAGAAGTTGCCATTATTGGTGCAGGTAGTGCCGGCCTGTACTGCATGAGCCAGGTGAAACGCTTTACAGATGATTTCGTTTTAATTGACGGCGGAGAGTTGGGTACAACCTGTGCGCGTGTCGGCTGCATGCCATCAAAGGTGATGATTCAGGTGGCAGAAGATTTTCACCGGCGCACAATTTTTGATCGCGAAGGCATAGAAGGCGAAGCCCATTTAAGCATTAATCAGCACAATGCAATGGAACACGTGCAAGATTTGCGTGACACCTTTGTTGACCAGACACTTTCGCATTCTATTGACATGCTACCCGAAGATAAACTCATTGAATCGAATGTGCGTTTTATAGATGCCAACACACTGGAAACCTCCGATGGCGAAACAGTAACAGCCAGACGTATTATTATCGCCACCGGTTCACGTCCTGTTATCCCCCAGGCCTGGAATGCCTTCGCTGATAAAATTTTAACTACTGATGATATTTTTGAACTTGAATCACTACCCGAATCGATTGCCGTTATCGGCTTAGGTGTCATTGGTCTTGAAATTGGCCAGTCACTCAGCCGCTTAGGGATAAATGTTACCGGTATTGATCAGCAAAATATTATTAGCGGACTCGATGATGCGCAAGTTAATAAAGCGGCTATAGACACTATCGGTAGAGAGTTCCCATTATGGCTGGGTGAAGCGGCTGAAATTACGCCACTGGAGAACGGCAAGTTAAAGGTGAGTGCCGGTGATAAATCAGTGGACGTTGACAAAATATTTGCCAGCATGGGCCGCCGACCCAATATTGATAAACTCAATCTTGAATCAACGGGTCTGCAAATTTCAGATAATGGTGTGCCGGTTTATAATCCGAACACGATGCAATTAGGTGACAGCTCAATTTATATTGCCGGCGATTGTAATGCGGAAAAACCCATTTTACATGAAGCTGGTTTTGAAGGGCGGGTTGCGGGTTACAATATCATGCAGGACGAGCCTACTGCTTTTAAAATTAAAACACCCCTGGCAATTTCTTTTTGCGAACCTAACATTGTTACCGTGGGTGCAAAATTATCTGAACTTAACGAGGAAACTACCGCCATTGGTGAAGTTAAAATGGCACCGGTTGGTCGCGCTTTAATTATGGGTAAAAATCGCGGACTCATTCGCGTTTACGCGGATATCAACACGGGCAAAATGCTCGGTGCTTCTATGGCCTGCGTCAAAGGTGAAAACCTGGGGCATCTGCTTTGCTGGTGCATCGAAATGCAAATGACGGTGCACGATGTACTGCGCATGCCTTTTTATCACCCCGTAATTGAAGAAGCATTACAGGCGGCTTTATATAATTTAAAATCTAAACTTAAGGTTGAAAATAGCCACTGGCCTGTTGAAATACAGCCATTGGATTAAAAACTATTACCATGAACGAATTCTTAATGCGCTCATGGTAATTTGCAATAACCTTCACTTCAACAAATTATTATTTAATCAAATTTATGCACAAAACCGACAATATTTTTATTTCTAATCTCGATGATTTTCAAACACTGGTTATTGAAGCGTCCCACAACAAACCCATTCTGGTCGATTTGTGGGCCGAGTGGTGCTCACCCTGCCGGGTAATTGCACCATTGCTGGAAAAATTAGCCGCTGAATTTCACGACTCACTGGGCATTGCCAAAGTGGAAGTGGATGAAGAGGAAAACATGAAGATCGCCGGGCATTATCAGGTGAGGGGCTTTCCAACTCTTATTTTATTTGTTAACGGTGAAGAAACCGGCAGATTCAGCGGTGCAAAACCACTGAGTTTTATGCGCGACTTTATTGAACAGCACAGTAATATTTAATTCATCGGCTGCAATTCAGCCGGTTCTTTTCTATACTCTGGAGTTAACTAAACTTATAAAATTACCAGGCCATGACTTCAGCTCTTTTTCGATACTTTTGTTTTCTAATCATCATTAGCTTCACCTCTGTTTCAATCGCGGCGAATAAAACCAAGAAATCTAAGCCCCCAACCAATTTAGAAAAAGGTGCCAGCGCTTACCAAAAAAATGATTTTGCCACCGCACTCATGCTGTGGCTTCCTCTGGCGGAAAAAGGCAATGCCCAGGCCCAATACAATATTGGTAGAATGTACCTCGACCAGAAAGGTCAGCGCAAAGACCCCAGCGGAGCCGCGGAGTGGATTCTTAAAGCTGCTAAACAAAATCACATAGATGCCCAGACACTCATCGGACAAATGTACCTCAAAGGTGTTGGCGTCAAACGTAATTTTAAGACAGCCGCTAACTGGTTTTTAAAAGCCGCCCGCCAGAAAGATAAAGAGTCGCAATATATTTTAGGCAAACTTTATTTCCATGGTGACGGCGTGCCAAAATCAGCAGGTAAAGCCGCTTACTGGTATAAAAAAGCCGCAAAACAGGATCATACTGAGGCACAGAATAAATTAGCCCAGATGTATTTAACCGGCGATGGCATAAAGAAAAAGCCCAAACAGGGTAAAAAATGGCTTGAAAAAGCCGCACTGGGGGGGAATGCACATGCACAAATCAATCTGGCGAAGCTTTATCTAAACAGTGACTTAGTCAAAAAAGATAAAAGTAAAACGTTAAAATGGTACACAAAAGCAGCTGAACAAGGCAATGCAGAAGCCCAGAACGAACTGGGGGAAATGTACGAAAACGCTATCGGCACTAAAAAAGACATTATAAAGGCCGTAAGCTGGTACCAGAAAGCGGCTAAACAGGATTATATTCCTGCCCATTACAATATGGGTAGAGCTTATGTACAGGGTTATAGTGTGCCTCAGGATTTTAAAAAAGGTGTTGCGCATTTTCACAAGGCCGCCGAAAAAGGCTATGGAAAAGCTCAGATGGATTTAGGTGTGGCCTATTACACCGGCAGAGGTGTTCCACCTAATTCGGCCGTTGCCTATGCCTGGTTTTATGTCGCTGCCGCCGGTAATGTAAACGATGCGCGTAAAACCAAAAACGGCCTGTATAAAAAACTCACCCAGGAGGATAAAAAAACAGGTATTAGTTTAGCGACTGAATATAAACGCAAATATTTTGTTCGTTCTAAGCGCTAGCCAGACATGAAGTAACAATGCCTAAAAACTTAGACGCCTTACACAAAGCTACCCAGATCCCGATAGCGACTATTCATCGCTTAAAAGTCATTTTGTGAGCACATTCACACTTATTTTAATTAGAACAACTAAACTGTTGATAACATTTAATTTTTTAAATTTTAATGAAACCTGTTTAATGCAAAAACAACGACATCAAGCGTCTGCTTTACTGTCAGTTCTTCGTTATAGTCTGTGGCTAGCCATTGTGATGCTACCGGGCCTGCTTTCTACAAGCCATGCAGCGTCAAACTTTGATTTACTCAATTTATCAACCAGCCAGACCGCCCACAAAAATCTTAAATTAGCCAGCCAACGCCAGCTCTATCAACAGGCGCAACAGGCCTACAAAAAACGCCAGTATTATAAATTTCGCCAGCTTTCCGCTAAACTAAGCGACTACCCGCTACAGCCCTATCTTCAATACAGGGCTTTAATGTATAAACCCTCCGCATTAACCAGCACTCAGATTCATCATTTTTTACAGGCCAATGACGACACGGTTATTGGCAATCGCTTTCGTGGCAAACTCATTACCCATGCGGCCCGTTCAAAAAACTGGCAACGCCTGATTGATATTTATCAGCCAGGCTATGGGGTGGCCGCTGAATGTCATTACTTAAATGCACTACTGCAAACTCATCAGCAATCTATTGCCTACCCGAAAATCGAAAACCTCTGGTTATCCGCCAGCTCATTACCTAAAACCTGTGACCCGGTTTTTAAGCAATGGCAGGCGGCAGGTAAAAAAACTCCGCAAATAATCTGGCAACGCTTTACCCTGACCATGTCGGTCAATAATATTCGCCTGGCTCGCTATCTGATTAAATCGATGCCGGTGCAGGATGCGACAATTGCACGTAAATGGGTAAAAATTCATAAACAGCCCCAATTGGTTAACGCCCCTGAAATGCTCAATATTCAACACCCAGATCAGATGGCTATTTTGCAACACGGCCTGATGCGTCTCAGCTATAAAGATATTACCCTCTCCATTGAAGCCTACTTCCAGCTCAGCCAACCACCGTTTTCAATACACTTTAGCGAGCAGCAAAAAGCTGAGCTAATTCGCCACTTCGCCCTGCGCCTCGCCCGGGAGCACATGCCCGATGCAGGATTATGGCTGGCCAGGGTACCCGCTGACTATGCAGACAAACCGGTAAAAGAATGGCGAATACGCACGGCGATTCGACAGGGTGACTGGAGCCAGGTCATACACAGCATTACCGATCTTAAAATTACTAAACAATCCGATTATCGCTGGCAGTACTGGTGGGCGTATGCAAATGAGCAAATAGGTAATACGGATGATGCCCTGGGCATTTACCAGTATCTGGCCCAAAAACGCAGCTACTACGGATTTCTGTCCGCCGACCGGCTGAACCAGCCCTATGACTTTGAAGACAAACCGGTTGAACCTACAAACGAAGTGATGAATAGCGTATTCCAACAGCCGGAAGCCCAACGTGCCCGTGAGTTTTACTTTATGGGGGAGCTGCTCTCCGCCAGGCGCGAATGGCACAAGCTGATACAACACACCAATAACGAGCAGCGATTAGCCGCATCAAAAATAGCTCAGGCCTGGAACTGGCACGATCGTGCGATTATAACCATGGGTAGAACCCGCTACCGTGATGATATCGAATTACGTTTTCCCATGCACCTGGATAATAAAGTGTTCGCCTGGTCGAATCAGCGCAATATAGATCCTGCCTGGACCTATGCCATTATTCGCCGGGAAAGCGCATTTATGCTGGATGCCCGTTCCCCGGTAGGGGCCATGGGCTTAATGCAACTAATGCCCAATACCGCACGTCAGGTTGCCCGCCAGTTAAAAATTCGCTATCGGGGGCGTAATAGTCTGCTCACCAGCAACACCAATATCAGCCTTGGCACGGGCTACCTGGAGCGCATGCTTAACAAGCTGAACAGTCAGCAGGTACTGGCAACAGCCGCCTATAACGCTGGCCCCCACCGGGTTGAAAAATGGCTTCCCTCACTACACAATATGGATGCTATTCGCTGGATAGAAACCATCCCCTATACCGAAACCCGCGAATACGTTAGCAACGTTCTGGCCTACATGGCGATCTATGAGCACCGTATGAATAAGCAAATCACCCGCCTGCGCCATCGTATGCCGCCGGTTCTGGCTAAAAATCCTCTGTCACCCGCATCGAATATCAGCATCACTAATATCAACACCCCGCCCGCAAAAACATTACAAGCGCCTAAAATTACCATCAAAGCCTTAAATGACCCGACCTGATAATAGTTTTTCTATAAAAAACATGTAGATACTTGCATTACTTAAGAAATTGATCTAACTTCTATACATAAGATACTTTAGTTAGTAGATGATTCATCTTAAAAATTTCTACCTTAGGTCGTAAATAAACTTATTTTTTCATAAATTACATGAAGTTACTTGCATTACTTAATAAATTAGTCTAACTTTAGACTGTAAGCTATTAAAACAAAACTTAATTGGTGATTTTGGAGATATAAAAATGAATAACGAAAACACACTAAACATTGGCGATAGAGTCCGCATTAAAAGCACAGGCCAGGAAGTGACCGTTGACCAGGTGAGCGCATACGGATTTAGCGTTATTAAATTTAATTCCGGCGGCACATACCGATTTTTAAACCATAAGCTTGAGAAACACGCACCAAAGCACATGACATACAACGCTTAATTTAAGCTGGTGACGATATCTATCCGGTGAGGGCCAGCTAAACATTTCCCTCACTGGATGACTGCCCCTTCAAGAACTGTGAGAATTTGTCGATAAATAGAACAGGGAGAATATTATCCTTTACTATTATGCCGAATATTCCATTTATACAACATAATCGAAGTGACGGTTTAGTGCATCGCAGGCGCACGAACAGAACCTTTGAGAGCGAAGATGCAACTGCCCACAAGCAGGAGGTCAAGCGCCGCCGTGATCGCCGAAAAAACAAAGATCGCCGCCACAAACAAATAAAAGTACTTTTAAATCGCCGCCAACGGGGCATACATCGCAGAAAAAATGCTTTGGCCACCAGTGATGCCGCTAGCGACACTGCTAATTTAAATGCTACTATAGGTAAACACGTCAACACAACCGCTTAACAGGTTAGCAACATATTATGAAAAATTCGGTTTCCATACTTTTAAAAGTTATCATCTTTGGTGTCATTACCGGCATTGGTATTATTTATGTGGTTAACCGTTCACCCGTGGAAAGCATGGGCACCTATGAAAAACAGGAAATGGTGAAGCCGAATAAAAGCCGCTCAATTGTTGATCAGTTTTTTTCAAACGATTCTGAGAACAAACGTGATCAATCAGAAAATGATGATATTTCACTTACCGGCAGTAGCGGCCGTTATGATGAGGTTCGCATTGGAAAAGACAGCCAATAAAAAACAGGCTTTCTTCTAAAAGTGACTTACAAGCGCTTAACATTTATCTATTAATAATTCTATCGCGAACGTTAATCTGCAGCCTCAGCCTCTAAAACTTATTCCAGCACTGAGCATAAATCCCGCGAGAACTATTACTTTAACTCGCATCGATTCCCAGGTTTAATTTATTACCCCGCTTAAGGGCACCTCTAAAAATAGATTGTGACCTCTGGCTTTGCTCCCTGCCCAGGATCAAGGCATGTTTTTGAAAGCATGCTTACCTGCCTGGGCAAGGAGCAAAGCCCCGTAGGGCGAGCCCTGAAGTTAAAAAATTATTCAGTCGTTATTTAATCCCGATCAGCGCTTCAATCATTGGTGCACAGATCACATCCAGTGCGTGACTCATTTGTCCGCCAGGAATCACCAGATTTCTTCTGGTGGAAAAAAAAGACCCTTCAATTCTTTCCTTATACCTTTGCAGGTCATGCTTGTGCGGTTCTTTAAAACTAATGACCACAATACTTTCTTTTTCAGTTGGCACGGGCTGATGCTCAAACGGGTTTGATGTATCTACCACCGGCATACGCTGAAAATTAATATCAGTTATGGAAAACTGCGGCACGATAAAATAAATATAATCCTGAAGTTGTTCAATAATATTGACGGTTACCTGCTCGGGGGAATGTTTGCGATTTAACTGATCATGCTGAATGCGCTGAATCCATTCGAGATTAATGGCAGGTACAACACCAATTAATAAATCAACATACTGAGCAACGTTAATGCCGTTTGCATTTGAACTACGCCGGTCTTTTAGAACCGCATCGGTATTTTCAGATTTACGTCGTGTCCAGGTTTGTGCAACGACACCGCCGTGCATGCCTTCATAAAATAAACAATCGGTTTTCTTCGAGCTTTGTTGCCACTCAGTAAACTCGCCCACTGCGGTATCGTACAGGTGCTGGTTTTCTTCGGTGATTTTATAGCGCAAACCACAGCAACCGGTTTTAGAATAGCGACTAAAGCACTCCTGAAGTTTCATGAAATCATTTAAATCAGGGCCATAACTACTAATATGTTGGCCATTGGCCATATGTTGTGAAATATGCTTTTCGCATTCTGATTCACTGAAACGCAAAAAACCATCACCCTGCATAAATGCAGCATTGATCTTCTGGCGGAAAAAAATTTCTTTGAAGGCCTGCTGAACAACAGTAGTACCTGCACCACTGGCACCGGTAACAGCAATAATCGGATGCTGCTTTGACATATTCATGTCCCCCCTTTACCGGACTTTTTTCATTTTACAGGCTGCATATTCGAGCTAACTTTTCCCGGATACGCAACACCCGCCCTGTAAATACATTACGCTAATTTACCCGATAATAAAATAAATAATAAACAAAGCCAGCGCAACGATCAAAAACTCGGGGCTTGAAATAGTTTTGCATAATCGACAACCACTGGAGCCGCTTGCCATTACTTATCTTTGAATGTTAATTGCCAGCTATCCAGGTCGGTTACCGTGTCTGAGCGCTCACGCAGCACAACACCTATTTGAAAAAAATCTCCCCTGGCCAGCTTTTGGCACCAGCGTACATTGCCCGTGAGAAAATATTTTTTCTGACTATCCTTCAAGGTGACCCACACATCCAGAACGCTATCAATTTTAATTTGTTGATTCAGTTCTATACGCAGACCCGATGCGGAAACATCGATCGTTGAGCCACATAAAGTTTTACCCAGTAAATTGGGGTTTTCTGATGAGAAGACAATCTTCAGATTGAGTGCTTCTTTTAAACTAATCCGCTGAGATCCACGGCGGTTTTCCACTTGTTTTTCCATACTACTTATACCCTTAAAATTGCACCCCGTAGCGCCTCCTGGAGAATTTTGCTGCCGGCCATACAAATGAGAATGCTGAGTGATTAAAGTTTTTTTGATCCATATTCGCCTGTTTTTACAGGCTTCGATCTATGAGTATAGAACCTGAAAAAACACTTTGCCGAAGAATCTAAACTAAGCTGACCTGAAACCGAAATGGCGTTTCAGATCTTCCAGCACGTAGTAGCTGGCGGGTACCAGCAATAAACTCACAATAGTGGCAAACATCACTCCGAAAGCCAGTGATACCGCCATCGGAATTAAAAACTGCGCCTGCACACTGCGCTCCAGCATTAGCGGCGTAAGGCCGGCAAAGGTGGTAAGGGAGGTTAAAACAATAGGGCGGAAGCGCGCGGCGCCTGCCTCGCGAATGGCCAGGCTAAGCTCAACCCCTTCATCACGCTTGCGATTAATATAATCGACCAGCACCAGATTATCATTCACCACTACCCCGGCCACCGCAATCATGCCACTCAGGGATAACAGACTGATATCCAGCCCCAGTAGCATATGCCCCAGTAATGCACCGATCAGGCCGAAGGGAATGGCGCTCATCACCATCAACGGCTGGGTATAAGACTTAAACGGAATCGCCATCAAGGCATAAATGCCGATCAATGCCAGAATAAAACCGCGAATCATAGAACTAATCATTTCATCCTGATCTTTCTGGCTTCCAGAGCGGCTGCTCTTTACACCGTTAAACTGCCTGCTGATATTATCAAGAAAATCCGTTTTTAAACTCTGATTAATTTGTGCAGGCACACCACGGCTTTCATCCACCCGCGCGCTCACCGTGATTACTCGCTTGCGATCAATGCGTAAAATTTCAGACGGGCTAGTGCTATATTCAATATTCGCCACTTCGCTTAATGGTACATCCACGCCATTATCTAGATGAATAAACATGCTTTCCAGAAAATAAACCGACTGACGCTGACCTTTGGGATAGCGCACAAACACCCGTACATCATCGCGACCCCTTTGTATGCGCTGCACCTCCTCCCCATAAAAAGCCTGTCGCACCTGGCGAGCTAATAACTTCGCATTAATTCCCAAATGTTCCGCGTTGGGCTTCAGGTGCAGACGAATTTCTTTTTTGCCCACATCAAAACTATCCTGGATATCATAAACACCGTTATATTGTTGTAACTGTTTTTTCAGAGCAGCCGCGGCGACAGATAACTCCTGCGTATTCCTACCGGTTAAATCTATACTAATGTCTGGCCCCGAATCCCGCAAACTTGACTGAAAAGTCAGCTGCGTCGCCGCGGGGATTTTGCCCACGGCTTCACGCCATAATTTTAATATTTCAGCACTGTCTATTTCACGATCTTCTGAGGCACGTAGTGACACGGAAACTTCGCCTACATGATCGCCTCTTTTACCACTTCGATTCATTGCCTGCACACCCACTGTCGAAATAATATTTTCGATCTGATCTTCACCGGTGCGCAGTTTTAACTGTTGTTTTAACTGCTGTGCTGCCGTTTTAATTCTGTCCACCGCCCACTCGGTTTTTTCCACCGATGTGCCCTGGGAAAAACTAATGCTGGCGATGGCGATGTCACCTTCTACTTTTGGAAAAAATAATAGATGAATCCAGCCCGCAGATAATACCGTTACAAAAATAATAAATGCGCCGACAAAAGCCGATATTGTAATGTAACGCAGATTAAGTACTTTTAATAACAGCGGTCGATAAACTGACTCAATGAAATTATCCAGCCAGTCTGAAAAACGGGTTTGAAAGCGGGTAAAGCGATTATCTTTTTGCTGATGATTTTTTATCATAGATAAGTGCGCAGGCAACACAAACAAACATTCCGCCAGTGAAAATAACAGGGTTAAAATTACTACCTGTGGAATCACCATCCACAAACGCCCTTCGGCCCCAGGCAAAAATAATATCGGCATAAAGGCAACCACACTGGTAAGCACTGCAAATATCACTGGCTTGGACACTTCCTGCACCCCTTCAATTGCACCCTTTAAACCCAAATTACCTCGCAGGTGATGCTTGTGAATATTCTCCCCCACCACAATGGCGTCATCCACCACGATGCCAAGTACCAGTATAAAACCGAACATGGAAATCATATTAATCGAGCCGTCTACATGAGGCAGCAACCAGAAGGCACCCATAAATGAAATGGGAATTCCCAGACTTACCCAGAAAGCCAGACGCAAACGTAAAAACAAAACCAGAATTAAAAACACCAGCAACAACCCGGTCATGGCATTTCTAATTAATAAAGACATACGGCTTTTAAAATAACTGGACTTGTCCTGCCAGACATTTAACTCAATTCCGTTCGGTAGTTGGGGTGATTTTTCTTTTACATAACGCTTAATACTTTCTGCAATATCTAAAATATTTTGTTCACCAACCCGGTACACCGTAATTAATAAACCGGGCTTGCCGTTAAATTCACCGTTAAACTCTACATCTTCAAAACCGTCAACAATGTTTGCCACATCCGCCAGTTTTACCGAACTACCGTCGGCATTTGCCCGTAAAGTCAGCTCCTCGTATTCTGCCCCTGTGTATGCCTGCGCCTGAGTCCGCAGCAGCACATCACCGCTGCGGGTTTTTAAATGCCCAGCAGGTAAATCTAATGATGCAGCACGCACCGCATTAGTCACTTCATCAAAATTTAAATCGTATTCATGCAAACTATTTTCAGACAATTCAATTGAGAGCTCATAATTTCTTGCATTCACCAGTTCAACCTGCGTAATGGACTTTATTTCTGTAAGCTCATCGCGCACGTTTTCCGCAATATTTTTTAAAGTTCGCTCATCAACATCACCACTCACCACAACACTGGCAACGCTACTTTTAATACTGATTTCACGAATTAGTGCACGCTCGGCCTGCTCGGGAAAAGTTGAAATAGTATCGATGCGCGATTTAATTTCATCCATAATCTCCCGCGCATCATAATTTGATTCAATATCGGCGATAACATTGCAAACCCCCTGTGAGGCCCGGCTGGTTAATTTTCGAATACCTTCAATATCAAACAGACTTTCTTCAATGCGAATGCAAATGGTTTTTTCAACTTCTTTTGGAGACGCGCCGGGAAAAGCCACACTAATGCTCACTTTATCCAGTGAAATATTCGGGATCAGTTCTTTACGGGTAGACTGCAATGAAAACAAACCCGCCACTACAATTAATAGCATTAGCAAATTTGCGGCCACATGATTTTCAGCAAACCAGGCAATTAACTTATTCATTTTCGGATTTTATTTTTGCTGAGGCCAGTTGCATTCCATTTAGTGGAAAATCAATAGCGTTAACAACAATCCTGTCGCCTTGCTGCAAACCTGTTTCTAAGTAAATAAACTCACGATCTTTGGTTAGCACCTCAACCGGTTTTATATGTAATTTATTATCCGCATCAAGCAACCAGACCGTGCTGTTGTAGCGCAAAACAGCACGGGGTAATTTAAACAGTTTTTTTTCTACACCTGATAACTGCGCTTTTACAAACATACCGGGAGTTAAGGGTGGCCGGTCGGCAAACTGCGGCTGCTTTACATAAGGATCTTCTACCTGTGCCACCAGATACACTAATCGGTTACGCACATCTATCTCACCTTCGGTGTGACTAAACTGTGCATCCCACTCATATTTTTTTGATGCGTACTCCGCAAACAGTTTTATTTTTAACCTGTCGAGCAACTCCTGATTATCACGCAACTTAACCCCTAACAATTCAGTTTGCTGCAAACTTAAAGGCAGTCGCACGCTAACTGTTTGCGTTGAATAAATATCCGCCAGCAAAGTACCCGCCGTAACATACTGGCCAATATCAACCTGCTTGCTCACCACCCTGCCATTAAATGGAGCAATTACCTGCGTGCGCTGCATTTGTAAACTCGCAATTTGAACGTCTGCCTGCGCCGCTTTCAAACTTGCCTGTGCTTCAGCCAGCTGCGGTTTACGCAAAGCATAAGCGCTGGATTTAGAGGGATCTCGACCGATTTGCTGCAAATCATATTTTGCCTGCCCGGCTTCAATTTCAACTTTAATCAACTGCTGCTTTGCCGCCGCCAGCTGTGCCTGCGCCCGGCTCATTGCGAGTCGGTAATCCGTATCATCAATACTAAGCAGTAAGTCACCTTTGTTAAAAAAACCACCATCGAATTTTAATTGAGCCATATGAATAATACGGCCGCTGACCTCGGCAATCAGTTTAATTTCAGTCTTCGCTTTAACACTGCCCTGAGAAATAATTGGCACCGCTGTTGATTTTAGTGTTGCTATAATATATTCAGCCAGCGGCGGCTCACTTTGAACAGTTTTCTTTTCGGCTTCAGGTTTAAAAACATTTAATAAAAAAGCAACAAAAAAGGCGAATACAAGAATGGCGGCAACAATAGGCCATTGTTTTTTTGATGCTGCATTAACCGAACCATCCATTGTCTCTGCCTGCTCCTGCAAGTTATTATCGGGTGTTAACCTGTTGTTATTTTGCATAAATTATTTTATCTATTAACTATTATTTTTTGTGCTACTTTCTGGACCTTCTAAATCTTCGACAATAGAAGCTTCAGATACCTCATCAAGTAACTCAACCTTTTCTATTTTCTCAAATCGTGAGCTGATTTTTTTTGCTGATGTATTCACATCGTTCACATCTTTGCTAGCCTGATTTATATGTTTGGACAAATTATCCATACGGGTTTGAAACCGTGAAAAATCTTTTGCCAGGGTAACCAGATGCTCCTGTATTAAATGCACCTGCTTACGGGTATCGCTATCTTTTAACACCGCACGTGCAGTGGTTAATACCGCCATTAATGTAGTCGGTGACACCAGCCATACTCTAGCACGCTGCGCATCTTCAACCAGATCATAATGATGCGCATGAATTTCTGCAAACACGGCTTCAGCAGGAATAAACATCACCGCACCATCAGAGGTTTCGCCGCTAATTATATATTTCCCGGCAATATCATTAATATGTTTTTTAATATCTTTCTTAAACTGTTTTTCCGCATTTTGCCGGTCTACATTGCCACATTCCAGATCCGTCATTTTTCGAAATGATTCCAGTGGAAACTTGGAGTCTATACCAATACTGCCACTGGGTTCGGGCAAAAACAACATGCAATCTACACGGGTGTTATTGCTTAATGTGTGCTGAAATGAAAAACTGTTTTCCGGCATGACATTACGCACCAGTGAATTTAACTGCACCTCTCCAAATGCCCCGCGCGATCTTTTATCCGCTAAAACCTCCTGTAGACTGACCACACTGCCAGATAGTTCCGTGATCTTTTTCTGCGCTTCATCAATCATCGCAAGTCGTTTCACTACATCGGCAAAGGTCGCAGTGGTTTTTTCAAACCCTTCATTCAGACGTTTATCCACCTGACCAGAAATTTCTTTTAATCGTTCATCGGTGGATCGAGTTAACGCATCCACTTTTTTTCCAAGGTCATTACCGTTTTGCACCAGCGCTTCAGTCACCTGTTTACGCACTTCACCCATGCCCTGGGTTAAATTGTCCTGCTGTATTTTTAGCGACTCTAACTGACGCGCGTCGAATGATTCGCGGTGTTTATTTAAATTTTGCTGGAGCACATCATTACTGTTATTTAATTTTTCAGTCAACAGATTACTGAGCTCTCCAATACGCCTTTCCTGAGCACTTTTTAATTCGATGACGCGTTCAACCATCGCATTCTGCATATCTGACATTTGCTGCAACTGCTGTTGACGACTTTCAGATATTTGTTCGTGCTGGCTTTGCTGCAGATTATTTTTAAACTGATTAAACTGGTGACTTAACCACCATAAGTTCAGCACCAGACTCACCAGCAATATCAAACCAATTAAAATTAAATTATTATCCATAGTTACTCATTTGGGCTTCTCATTTAGCCAATTACGCTAACACAACATGATTTTCAGGGCAGAACCACGTAACATAACATAATGCCCGATATTCTTCTCACCGGTGTAGCGACACTGGATATTATAAATCATCTACCCGACTACCCCGCTGAGGATAGCGAGGTTCGCGCAACCGCACAGCATATTCAAACTGGCGGCAATGCCAGCAACAGTGCAATTGTAATGCAGCAACTGGGTTTAAACACGCACTTATTAGCCAGCCGTGCTGATGACTACAATGCACAGCAGTTATTTACTGCACTGAATGCCCGTCACATTGACACATCGCTTTGCCCGCTACAAAAACACAGCACCACCCCCACATCTTACATCACCCTTAATAGCACCAATGGTTCGCGCAGCATAGTGCATTATCGGAACTTAAGGGAATTACAGGCCGATGATTTCACTGTCCTCGAGCTAAACCACATTGACTGGTTTCATTTTGAAGCCCGCGCCTGTGATCAGTTACGGGATATGCTTAAGCACGCCACAAGTTTTGCTAAACCCATTTCAATAGAACTGGAAAAACCCAGGGAAGGCGTTGATGACATAATGCAGTATGCGGATCTACTGTTAATATCCAGACCCTTTGCATTATCCCGGGGGTTTAACAATGCCAGTCAGTGCCTGCAATTTTTTGCCGAAAAATATCCTGATACAATGATTAGCTGCACCTGGGGTGAACAGGGTGCCTGGCTGGCTCACCAGTCACAAATCATTCATCAGCCGGCCTTTAATGTTAAACAGGTAATTGAAACTCTGGGGGCCGGGGATACATTTAATGCTGGGCTTATTTCAGCTTTAGTCAAAAACAACAAGCCTGCACAGGCCTTAGCATTTGCCTGTGAACTTGCGGCTAACAAGTGCCAACAATTCGGCCTTGATAATTTAACAGTTACTGATGAGTAGCTAAAAAACTTTAACCTTAATCGTAACATCGCCTATAATTCACTTTTTTAAAACACAATCTGGAACACACCATGTCAGATCCCCTATGCCACATTGACGATATAGCTGACCCGGGCGCCAAAGGCTTCACCCTCAAACAGGGTCGCAAAGAACGCCTGTTATTTCTGATAAAAAAAGACGCCCAGGTTTACGCTTATGAAAACCACTGCCCGCACGCGGGTATCAACCTCGAATGGCAGGAAGATGATTTTCTCGATATGGAGAAAAACTTTATTCAATGCTCGGTGCACGGCGCACTTTTTACCATTGAAAATGGAGAGTGTGCCGGTGGGCCCTGCAATGGTGAAGGTTTAACGCCGGTAAATATAGAAAAGGATGATCAGGGTAATATTTTATTAGCGCCTTAAGATTTCAGTAGAATTCGTTTCTAAATTAACATAACGAAAACAATACAGAATCATGGATAGTATTACCTATTTAACGTTACTTGTTTATGTGTATTTTGAATAAACCCGAATTGTGCATATACCTTCAAGTAGTCGCAACCGTCATAGATAAAACCCTTTAACTACTTCTATATCAGCAAGCGGTGTAAATACACTAAATATTTTTAAGCTAATGGGAGTTCATCCTTAAATACGAACATTTTTGAATCTAAAGAGTAAAATCATAATCACTTCAAGTAAGTTATAAGACGATATCGATCTTAATTGACCACTTTCAAAAATTGACGTTTAGTTTTTACACAATCTTCAGGAAAACATACAGTTTAAACTTCAACTATGGCTCCCGGTTACAATTAATTAAAGCGGCCTTTTTACCTTATGGTACAAACAGGTTTTTTCTTCCAAAAAGCACAATAATCACTAAATTAATAATACATACTCTTTAAGCATCTGAGACATTTTTTTCGATATGTCTTTTAGTTGCTAAGTTATAAATTGTCAGCAGATCGTTTTCATCTATATCCACACATGTATCAATATGACTTAATGCATAAACAAAGTCTTCATGACGAATTGACTCATAAGCATTATCTTTTTCTTCTATGATTAAAACATCACTAGCTTGATTATTAGATAACAGGTGAGCAGGGAATCGTCGCCATTTAAAAAAACTATTAAAGACAATTGCCGCCAGCAAAATAGTCACAGTATTAAGCAATATAGGTTGAAACTCATAGCTATAACCCAGGTTATGTGATTTCTCTGAGCCAATGACAGCCGCCAATGCGGTTGCACCACCCGGTGGATGAATGCATCGCATCAGATACATTATACCAATCGCCAGACCGACGCTGGCAGATGCAGCCATTATATAATCCGGAATTAATTGCCAGCATGCGACACCGACAATTGCAGAAAAAGCATGTCCCGCAAGCACATTCCAGGGTTGAGAAAATGGTGCATGGGGTGCTGCAAAAAGCAGAACCGCACTGGCCCCCATAGACGGCACAATCAACACCGCTACCGCTGGATCTAACAGCCAGGAACTGGTCATAAATATTGTGAATATTCCCACAAAACCACCGACCATTGAAATGATCTTTTCTCGATAGTTAATTTTATGTTGGCTATAACCCATCAGGTCGAGAAAGGTTGAAAAACTCACTAACTAATGCTCGCCTTTGGTGCGCAACAATCCAGCCAGCCTGTTGCCCTGTTTCTGTGGACCACCCCGTGGAAATAATCGGTGCAGGTAAAGATTACAGCCTTTGTCACAACCCCACAGATGCCGGAAATGTTTAATCATGTCGCGCACCGAAGCCTGCTGGTCGTGTTTCGCATAACTGTCACGCAGGTAACGTATGACTTCCCATTTTTCCGAATCTAGTTGCAGGCCTTCGTATTCCGCTAACTGACGAGCGAACGCTTCACTCCAGTCAGCCGGGTTGACCAGATAACCTTCACTATCCATTAATATTTCATGGCCATTAACGAGGATATGACGCGTCATCATATTTGGGTAGGCATTCGTGCCAGAGGTGGTATCTGAGGCGGCCCCTTCTGAATCGCTACCCGTTTCAGTGAGACTCCACAGTTCGATAATAATCTCATCATTGAGGCGACCCTGATAACGTTCGACGCCATCAACCATCACTTTGCCACTGCTGGTGGGTATATCAAAGCAAACTTTACCCGAACGATCTGTGGGTGCCGGGCCAAAACAGGCATCGCTTCCATCAAGTATCAATTGAACGGGCGTGCGTTTTAGTGGTTGATTGCCAAATTTCATTTTTACGTTAATGCACACCATCTTGCTCAAAACCTATATTTGCCTTCTATGCCGCATACTATAGGAATACTTTTACATAAGACAAACGATTTATACTGGACTTTAATATCGAAATATTCGATATTAAACACATGGATATCAATCAGATTAAAACCTTTCTCGCGGTAGCCGCTAATGGCAGCTTCTATGAAGCTGCCACTCGACTGCATGTAACACAGTCCACAGTGAGCAACCGCATTCAGGGGCTTGAGGCATTTCTGGGCGCGACACTTTTCGTACGTAACCGTTCCGGGGCGGCACTCACGCCGGCGGGAAAAAGGTTTATGCATCACGCCAAATCCGTTGTTTTAACGTTGGACCAGGCGCGCCATGACGTTGGTCTACCAAGTCGCTATCGCGCCAGTATCACCATTGGTGCACGCATCGCATTGTGGGAAGTCCTACTTCCACGTTGGGTTGGCGAAATGCGCCGAGCTGCGCCTGATATTTCTATACGAAGTGAGATCGGTTTTGAGGAGGACCTAATGCGCCGTGTCATCGAAGGCACCATGGATGTGGCACTGATGTACACGCCTCAGCACAGCCCGGGCATTCACGTACAGCATCTTTTTGATGAAAAACTTGTACTACTGACGACTGATCCGGAAAAGCCCTGGCCGGATGAAAATTATATTTACGTGGACTGGGGTCCGACGTTTTATGCTCAACACAGCAGCAGTTATCCTGACCTGGAACGCCCTGCGCAAGTAGTCAATATCGGCTGGCTCGGTGTACAGATCATTATCAGTAATGGCGGCTCCTGTTTTGTTCCAGTGCGTATGGCAGAACCGCTTATACGGTCAGGTCAATTATTCCACATGCCAGACAGCCCGGAGTTTAAACTACCCACTTATATGGTGTATTCACTTAACAGTGATTCAATCGTACTGGAGCAGGTGCTCGATAGCCTGCGTGCACAAGCTATCATTGAGCAAGAAAAATATCAGAAGCCCATGCAATGATTATCGGAGACAGTATTTCTAATTAACCATCCCAGCAGATCCAATATAGGCAAGTGTTTTATGACGACCTTGTGGTCAGGCGGTGTGAAAGTTAAAAGTCATGTTTGAAAGTGGTAAATAGAAATTATTATTGCCCAATAACTTATTTAAAGTGGGTTTTGTTTTAACTTTTTTGATACAAGGCATGGCTATTTAGGGATGGACTCCCACTGACTTAAAATATTTTGAGTTTTCACATACTCTGTGGCGTAAACAGACACCTTTCCAGATTTTAATTCCAGGTCGGTGCTTCGCTTTAATGTTACTTAAAGAAATGTTAAAGATTGTTAAGCTTGAGATTTGCCTATCGCAGTTTGCTATTTGATTATATAACATACGCCCTACAACTTATTACCCAGGAGTAATGAACAATGAACCCATATTCTAAAACTAGCATTATTAGATCAGCACCTGTCTGGAAACACTCTGTGAACTTTGTACTGATGCTGGCGGTGATGATACTGATCATGAAGCCTGTTATGGCTGATACGGTTAATATTAATAAGGCAAATATTGAAGCCCTGCAACAAAATATTCAAGGGGTAGGCCCGGTTAAAGCACAGGCTATCGTTGACTATCGCAAAAAAAATGGCCCATTCAAATCGGTTAATGATCTTAAGAATGTACCAGGCTTCGGTGATGAGATTATAAGCAAAAATAGAAAAAACATGTCTACCTCTCGTGGTTTAACAAGAGCAGAGGAAAATAAAGAGCGCAAGAACATAAAGAAGGATGGAAAATCCAGGTCCTCAGATCGTGATGACGACGACGATAAAAAAGACAAGAAAGATAAGAAAGATAAAAAGTCTAAGAAAGACAAAAAGTCCAAGAAGGACAAAAAGTCTAAAAAAGACAAAAAGTCCAAGTAGTCATGTAGGCGCAAGAATATATAGTTAAGTTATAGTTATATATGGTCAAATGCTCCCTGATAATTATTTTTTCAGGGAGTTTTTTTAATGAGTGAAGTAGGCGAACAAAACACAAAGTGTCTAAAGTTTCAATTCAGATACGATTAATCAGTATGTAATACCATAGGCAATCAATTTCACCCTTTCCACAAATGCCAGTTACTTTTAGCGCATTGTTTTAATTCAATATAGTCGCACCATCGAGTTCAGACGCTGCCATCAATTTTTCTTTATTTAATTACTGGAATGAAGGCCAATATTCGGCAATCTAAAAACCGACATTATCGACCTGGCTGGTGAAATGTTAAGCTTTGTTAAATGCCTGATTCGACTATTGTTTCCAGCGTTTTACACGTTTAGTATCTAGCTATAACTCTGGTGGTTATAAAGGATACTAAAATGAAAATACAACATATCTTTCTCGATGCAGTGGTTAATGGTGAACTGGGTTCATTCGATGACCGTGGTGCAATTGTTACCTTAAAAGAATTTGAACAGGCATTTCCAGATATAAAGCCCCAGCTAATCAATGAGTACTTACCATCGGTTACTATGGCATCAGGACAGAAAACTCAATTAGATAATAAATTTCTGTCATGTATTTGCAAAGATGTATATCGAGTTGGCACCGATGTAATTGAAGCCTATTGCGCTAATTAAATTATATAGACGCTGGTGCTGATGCGAAAAAACCGCTAAAAGCACGCCCCTTTTAATAGAATTTTACCGATTAGATGGAAATATGAAATCACTCAAAATTATCTCCGTTACATTGGTTCTCACATTAATAACGATGCAAGGAATTGCAGATGAATATGTGGTTAGGTCAGGAGACTCTGTCAGAAAAATTTCAATCAAACAGGGCTTTAAAGGTGATGACCAGGCGATTTATGCTGAGGTCTCAAGGTCATAAACTTAAATGCATCAGTATTTAAAGACGGCAACCCAGATAGAATATTCCCTGGCAACAAACTGATACTACCGAGCTATAAGGTGGAAACGGTGATAGTGCCAAAACCAGAACCAGAAGTTGTACCGCCTCCAAATATAGGCCAAATGGAAGTCGAAAAAGGATCTGCTAGTATTGTCAGAAATGAAGAGCCACATGTAGTTAATACTTATAGTGAACTTTATTCTGGTGATAAAATTGTAACCGCTGCCAACAGTCAGACGCGTCTTGAAATGAAAGACGGAGCGTTATTTGAATTAGGGCCTAATACTGAATTCTTAATAGATGAGTATGAATGGCCAGCTGAAAAAAATGGCTTGATAGATAGAGCAGGTATTGCCATCATTACATTATTCAAGGGTGTAGTTAGAGCGGTGACAGGTAAAATAGGGCAATTTGATAAAAATAGTTTCAGATTAAAAACCAGTGCAGCGAGCATCGGCATTAGAGGCACGGACTACACTATCCGATATTGCGCGGGTGATAATTGTGGTGACCTGGCAGGCGCATCTGTAGCGGTTGTTGATGGTGGAGTTAGCATTAATAACGAGGGCGGTAAAGTCGATCTGAATAAAGGTGAGTTTGCCAGGGCAGAAAGCGCTAACAGTGTGCCATTTACTGCACCTATGCCAGAAGGTTTTCTCGATTTAGCACTTGATGCGTCAGAAGTCGCGGTGACTGAATCTTCCTGGTGGGAGGAATTACTGGAAGTCTTTAATTAACGGCCTATTGGCCACGTCATATAAATGTATGTTGCTCCCTCCATCTACAGGTATAGAGGGAATAATTGGGGGCAGCGTAAAAACCACTTTACCGACTGCGCGGTATTCACCGTACATGCTATTAACATTATATAAATTATCGCTTTAGAATATGTCAACTGATGGCTATTTTAGAGACAGCTAAATCAATTTATTAGATGTACCCGTTACACTGTTGCTTGAGACTCTCATTTAATGATAGACAGCTACACTGATTTATTTACAGCCTCGCGCTTTTTGCCGTCTGAATGTATTTACTTTATCAGGTTTTATTTCTGATTTGCGCGAATTCATATTCTTTTGTTTCTGTTTCTCGCTATAACCCCCCATTTAGAACCTAAGTTAAAAGTAGACGTTAAGCCACTTTCAGTAATTGCCTCGGTGATATCCCGCCAATCGCTGAGTGTGGTCTTTCATTATTGTGAGCCCAAAACCATAAGGCTTTCGACGATAGCTGTTCAAAACATTAACGGCCCCCGGTTAAATTTCCAAAATTTTTATCTGCTATTTTTACCACAACACTTTTTAAATTTTTTACCACTTGCGCAGTAACACGGATCGTTTCGCCCGGGCAGGCTGAAGTTATATTGTGTTGCGGATTCTATCTGCTCACCGTCCACATAAAACCAGCGGTCCTCTTCAAATAAAAACCGACTGCGCTCATGCATCTGGCCCGCCTGGCTTGCGCTACCCCCTGAACTGACACCGGCATTGGTATCAATAAAGGCGGCAACGAACTCAACATAGGCAGTGTTATTTGCCGAGGCAGTGTCATTTTCAGGTGAAACGTTTAATACTTTTAGTCCGCACCATTGCAGCGTATTTTCTAAATTTAAAGATTGCGGGCGAGTACTCACATGCCAGCTCTGTAGCAGATATTCATCATTGCCGAGCACATAGGCGGTGTAGCGGGAGCGCATCAGTTGCTCTGCACTGATGGCCAAATCACCCCCCTCTAACAGCGCCAGACAGCACTTTGTCGTATTTTTGCCACTACCGCAAACACAGGTATGACCCCTGTTTTTTAATGATTCATTCATAAGCTATTGATTTTAAATTCTTTAAACATTTTGTCCAGAGATTGCGTCAAATCAATCTTTTTCAGCCCGTAACAGTTGACAATCAGCGTCTCAATCCGTATTGTAAGTGAACGATCACTAACTTGATCGAAACATTAATATAAACACAATTTATTAAGGAGAAACCCTATGAGTTTCGACGCTGAACTAGACGCTAAAGGCCTAAACTGCCCACTTCCTATCCTACGTGCAAAGAAAGCAATTTCTGCATTATCTTCAGGCCAGGTACTAAAAATTGTTGCTACTGACCCAGGCTCAGTAAAAGACTTCGAAGCATTCTGCAACCAAACTGGTAACGAGCTACTTTCAAGTGCCGAAGCTGGTGGTGCTTTTGAATTCATGATTAAAAAGTCTTAATTGACGATTTGATTTAAAAAGGCACGGTCGTGTTAATTAACATAGCCGCTGTCTTTTTTATTTCCCTCAAGCGCTAACCGACACCGAACTTGACTAAACGACTTTCCGCCGAAGAGCGTCGTGCCTCTATTATCAAGGTAGCCAAACGCCTGTTTGCGCAAAATGGTTTTCACGGTGTATCTATCGACGAAATTGTAAAAGAAGTGGGTGTAAGCCCGGCCATTCTTTATCGACATTTCGAATCCAAAGACGAACTCTACGAAGCGGTGCTACAGGAATTTTCCGCCACCCGCGAATCCTATGTTGAAGCCGTTGTTGCGGACGATAATGGCTTTGAACAGGTACTGCGTAGCATGACCACCGTATTTGTTTCCAGCATCATGAACCACCCTGATATGCTGAAAATGGAAATGCACTCGCAACTCGAAGGTTCAGAAGCTAGCCAGGAATTTTTTCTAAATCGCTGGAAAAGCTTCACCGACTATATCGAATTTAATCTCAACGAGTTACAATCGCAAAAAAAAATAGAACCCATTAATGCCAAAGCTGCAGCGCTCATTTACCAGGGCATTATTCGCGAAATTTTATTACAGAAATGCATGCAATCAACCGACCGCTTTCAGGGCACCCCAGTTTCTGTACTGGTTGATGAAGTTATAAACCTGTTTATGAAAATAATTGAAGTTAAATAAAAATCTAAAACTCAAGGAGTCTAAAAATGCTAACTAAATCTCTCATTGCCTTTTCATTATTGTTTCTTTCTTTAGGTACTTATGCCGGGTCAGGCCCAGTGGTTAAAATTTCCACCAGTAAAGGCGACATTGAAATAGAACTCAATGCAAAAAAAGCACCGAAAACCGTAAAGAATTTTCTAAGGTATGTCGAAAAAGGTCAGTATAATGGCACGGTTTTTCACCGCGTTATAAAAGGCTTTATGATACAGGGCGGTGGTTACGATACACGATTCCAGAAAAAACACACCGAACAGGCCATTGTTAACGAAGCGGATAACGGCCTGAAAAATGATCGTGGCACCATAGCCATGGCACGCACCAATGTTCCACATTCAGCAACTGCACAATTTTTTATTAATACGGCAAACAATGATGCTTTAAATCATACCGGCAAAACAATGAGTGGCTGGGGTTATGCGGTTTTTGGAAAAGTGACCAAAGGCATGCAGATTGTTGACACTATTGAAAATAGTAAAACCGCTGCAAAGGCACCCTTTACCCGTGATGCACCGGTACAGGATATTGTAATTCAGAAAATGGAAATTATTTCTGAGTGATTTTTGCGCTATACATTATGTGGCCAAAAAACATGCAGGCGTTAAATTCCTAACTAACCCTTGCATGTTTTCTAGCCACTTAACCCATACACTTAACCTATCTCTATCTCGCAACAATTATACCAGGCCATTACCCAACGCATGCCGAGGCACGGACACATAGTTGCCTTGCACATGATCTATTCCGCAAATTTTTAACAACCGTAAAATCTCCGGGCTTTCCACATATTCAGCTACCGTATACCGACCTAATGAATGCGCCACATCATTCATCGCCGTAACTATCGCCCTGTCAATTGAACCTCTAGCCATATCCTGTACAAACTGTCCGTCAATTTTCACAAAATCGGCGGGTAAACATTTTAATTGCGAAAACGAACAAAATCCTGAACCAAAATCATCCAGCGAAAATCGACAACCCAGCCATTTCATCTCATCAATAAAGTGACTCGCGGATTCAAAATTAGCGATTGCACAGGTTTCGGTCACTTCAAATATTAATGACTGCGGGTCAACATCATACTGTTTTAGTAGGCTTTTTATTTTATGTAAGCTATCTTCAGCATTTAAGGTATGGCCGGATAAATTAATTGAAAACGAAACATTGCTTCTTTCTTTCTGCAGTTCCTGCAATGTTTCAAGAGCTTTATTCATTACCCACATATCCACTTCACACATTAGATTAAATCGTTCGGCGGTGGGAATAAATGCATCGGGATAATATAAGTTTCCAGAGTCATCATGCATTCGCAGTAGTAATTCATAATGTAAATGATTTTTCGGATCACTGGCATACTGATCCCAGATGGCGCCATCTTCCGCGGGCAGACGATTTAAATTCACTAAACTTAAATCCAGTATCGGCTGAAAGTGTAAAATAAATTTATTTTTTTCCATGGCATCGCGCAAGCGTTGTGACCAGCCTAACTCACTGCCCATGACATTTTTTTCATCGTTCGATTGCTCATACAAATGCGACTGATTTCTGCCGCTGCGTTTGGCAATATGACAGGCAATATCCGCATTCGCCAGCACATCGCCGGAGGTCATATTCGGGTTATCCATCAATGCCACACCAAAGCTGCCGTTAACATTGTACGACTCACCTGCATAAGCAAAATTACATTTTTCCAGCACTTTACGAAATGTTTCAGTGACGACAATCGCGGAATCTTCATCGACATCTTTAAGAATGATGGCAAACTCATCTCCACCCAGACGAGCGAGAATATCTTTCGGGCGCAATTTTGCCGAAAGTAACTTGGCAATTTCTACCAGTAATTTATCCCCCGCATCATGACCCGCCGTATCATTAATATATTTAAATCGATCCAGATCGAGATAAACCAGCGCACTCATTTCCCCACCCACTCTTAAGCGGCTTACTTCAGAATCAAGCTGGTCTTCAAAATAGCGCCGGTTGCACAAACGGGTTAAGTGATCGTGGGTGGCCTGCCAGTGTAATTTTTCTTCGAGCATTTTACGTTGTGAAATATCCCTGAAAGCAATGACCGAACCTTCCTGCCGGTCTTGAATATTTAATGGGTATACGGTGCACTCAACCGGAATTGGTTTTCCCGATTCATGTTTAAAAATAGTTTCCCAGCAACGTAATTCAACACTGTTACCATAGGCCCGATACAGTCTGTCATTACTTAAAATATTTTCATTCACATGGTAATGAAAAGCATCTTTGGCTTTTTTACCAATCACCGAAGAGGCTTCAAATTTGCCAATAATATTTAATGCGGCGGGGTTAACAAACGTAACACTGCCTTCATTGTCCACTCCGTATACACCTTCACCCACGGATTCCAGAATACTTGCCAGTCGTTCGCGTTCCGCTTCAATATGATTCTGCACTTCGATAAATCGGCTCATGGATGAGATACGTGAAAGAAATAATTCTTCCGCCTCATTTTTAAACATACATTCCACCGCACCAGATTGCAGGCAATCTTTTATGACTTCATCAAGGTAGGTGCCGGTAATAACCGCAGTGCGAATTTTTGAAGTGCGCTCATCATCACGTAGTTTCTGACAAAGCACATAACCGTTTTGATCCGGCATAAAGTAATCAACAATTGCCAGATCAAATGTTTGATTCAGCGCCATCTCAAACGCTTCATCAACGGAATTGGCGGTTTCAGTGATGTATCCATTACGGTTTAATAAGCGCTGATAGTAGTGGCGAATACTCACCGAGTCATCGACAAATAAAATCCGAATTGGATTTTCCAGCGAACTCACCGGATGGTGATGTTCCTGCACCATTTCCGGGCCGATTAACTTTTGCAGGGTAGCAACGGATTCCTGATAATTTTCCCAGGGAATGAGCGCAGTGAAACGCCGGCGACTCATCCAGTTAAGCACATCGATTTGTGCATCGTGGGATAGCACCAGCACCGGCAATTCAGAATATTTTTCCTTTTCCGCCAACTTGACCAAACGATCAACATCCTTATGCCGATCGTAATTGGGCCAACCAATAATTAATGCCTGAAAACTACTGTCCGCTTGTTCCAGTGTTTCATAGGCAGCATCAAAACTATCCAGCACCTGTATTTCAAAGCCCTGTTTCTGTAAAATTTTTACGAGTATGTATCTTAACGTTGCCGACTCTTCAACCAGAAGAATTGACTGAGTTTCACTCTCAACTGCCATTATTTGAGTAACCTTTAAAAACCACTCATTCGGGTGATGAGCTTAGGAGTATCCCTGTTATTTCATGATTGCGATTTTTTAAACTAACATAAAAAGCATACTTGTTTAAATTTGTGTTTACTAGAGGATAGTATTAGTTAAACCTTATCACCAGCCAATTGTTATATTTGTGCCTTTTTTATGCTCTGAATATTGCCTTCCAGGTGGCGGCGTAACCAGCTACTGGCAACCGCCGCGGTTAAAATACACCATACCGCAAACAACGCACCGGGCAGAGCCGACTCCGCCGGAAAATGTTTAAGTGCCAGTGCCACACCCATACCGGCGTTTTGCATACCCAGTTCAATCATTAGCGTTATTCTATATAGGTGACTAAAGCCATATAATTTCGCCAGCCACCAGCCAATGATATAACCCAGTAAATTAACCAGCACAACACCCGCTATAACCGGCACCGCCATTTGTGCAATGCGTTCATAATTAGCCGCTACCGCATAACTGCAAATAATGATTATTGCCAGCGCCGCCACCCCCGGGGCAATATCGCGGGCGGTTTGTAAATAACGGCCCAGGCGTTTTTGAATGAGCAAACCGAGCAACAGGGGCAATAAAACGATTTTTACGATGGTCAAGGTTAAGGGCCAGAACTCAACGGGCATAATCGCTCCGCCCAGATACTTTACCAGTAACGGCGTTAGCAGTGGTGACATTAAAGTAGCCACGGTAGTGAGCGTCACCGAAAAGGCCACCGCCCCACCCGCCAGATAAACAATCACATTGCTCGCCATGGCCCCGGGAGCACAGCCGACAATAATAAAACCTATGGCAATTGCCGGACTAAACCCGGGATACTGCGCAACTATCCACACCAGTAATGGCATAACGCTGAACTGGCTCAGCACCCCCAGAGCCACCCTTTTGGGCTGGACAATTTCAGCTTTTAAATCTGCAACCTCCAGCACCAGCCCCAGAGAAAACATGGTGGCTGCAAAAAACCACAGAAAGTAATCCTTAAAAATAAGAAAAAATGGCGGATAAATATAAGCCAGTATTGCACCTGAAAATGTAAGCAGGGCAAGCTGATTGGCAATAAAACTGAAGACTTTTTTCATCGGCGCCTTTTCTAATAATGTGGGTTGAGCTTATCCCAATGAAATGTTTGAAGATATATTTAAAGCGAATTTAAGCTGAACAATTTATGTCTGAGTCCAAAATAGTAAAAGATTAAAACCGGCATAAAAAAACCGGCATACAAGCCGGTTTTTTTATATTAAGCAATAGTGTGCTTAGCTACCGCCGCACTTACCACCACCGCACTTGCCTTCTTTCTTCTTATCGCCACCGCACTTGCCATCTTTTTTACCGTCTCCACATTTACCTTCGGGCGTAGAAGACATGGCCGTCTTTGTGCTGGTGTCTAAATCAGACATACCAAACGGGTTTTCAGCCGCCTGTAATGAGAAGGATAAAGAAGCAGCAAATAATGCAGCCAATGACATTGTGATTATTTTTTTCATGTTAAAACTCCTAAGAGGGTTTGAATTTTAGCCTTAATTCCAGGCTGGTTTTATCGTTCAACCAGTCAGTTTGACCAGCAACACAATTGCGTAGTGCTGGAAAATTAGAGCAAGCAAAACTCAACCGGTTCAGTAATAGTTATCACAAATTCATCACATTATTCATTTACCAGGATTTATGCAGCATTTTGCACTGACTCTACTGACATTTACTGGAGGCTTTGAACGCCCGTTTTAATCGCGCCGGTTACCGCATCTTCAATTTCCTGCAAGACTGACTTTGCCTTACTCTGACCGCCAAAAACCGTAGGTCGCGCAAAAACTATCGTTGTTTTATCAGATTTTTCATACAGGCTCAAACTCAGGGGGCATAAAGCCAGCATATCTGGGTCCACATTACTCACTTTATTCGCATACCAGCCGTTACAGAAAACCATACTGCGAATGCCGTCGAGCTTGTTCTGATTATAATCATCACCCCATTTTTCTGCAAAACGCGATATATTTTTAGAAATAAACGGTTCAAACACCACGTAAAAACGTGCATCTTCAAGGGCTTTATAAATGGCTGGATAGACTTTTTCCATGGGCTGGTTGACAGTTTGCTTATATACACCCGACTCAGCAACAGCCACATTCAGCGACACAAACATCATCGCGAAAATAATTAAGCCTGTTTTGATTCTTTTAATCATGTGATTTCTCCCGGTTAGATGGGTAGAATACACTAAAAATAATTAACAGGAATACACCGTGAGCAATACGAGCAATTTCCCCTGGCTGCGCATGCGCCGCATGCGCCGTGATGATTTCAGCCGCCGCCTGATGCGCGAACACCAGTTAAGCGCCAATGATTTTATTTATCCTTTATTTGTACTCGAGGGCGAAAATCAACGCGAAGCGGTGCCTTCGATGCCCGGCGTGGAACGCCTGAGTATTGACCTGATTCTGGAAGAAGCAAAACAATGCGTTGCGCTAGGCATTCCGGTCATTGCCCTGTTTCCGGTGGTAGGTACGGAAAAAAAATCTGAAGATGCAGTGGAAGCCTTTAATCCTGAGGGATTGGCTCAACGTGCGGTGCGCGCATTAAAAGCCGCCTATCCAGAACTAGGCATAATGACCGACGTGGCGCTCGACCCTTTCACCACCCACGGTCAGGATGGCTTAATTGACGAAACCGGTTACGTGCTAAACGATGAAACAACGGAAGTGCTCTGCAAGCAGGCAATATCCCACGCACAGGCCGGTGCCGATATTGTTGGCCCGTCGGATATGATGGATGGGCGCATTGGTCAAATCCGCGAAGCACTGGAATCCAGCGGGCACATTTACACCCGCATACTCGCTTACTCCGCAAAATACGCCTCCAGCTTTTACGGACCGTTTAGAGATGCGGTTGGCTCCGCCGGAAATTTAAAAGGCGGAAATAAATACACCTATCAAATGGATCCGGCCAATTCCGACGAAGCCATTCGCGAAGTTGCACTGGACTTACAGGAAGGTGCGGACATGGTGATGGTAAAACCCGGCATGCCCTATCTGGATATTGTGCGTCGCGTTAAAACAGAATTAGCTGTGCCCACTTACGCTTACCAGGTCAGCGGCGAATACGCCATGTTAAAAGCTGCCGCCCAAAAAGGCTGGCTCGACGAAAAAGCCTGCGTACTGGAAGCACTCATGTGTTTTAAACGCGCGGGGGCAGACGGGATACTCACCTACTTTGCAAAAGATGCGGCGCGCTGGTTGCAAGAATAATCAGCCAAATAACGAATTTTAAAAATTAAGAAAGACACTATGACAGATCACTATGCCGTAATCGGCAACCCCATTGCACACAGCAAATCTCCGATCATTCACAGCGAATTTTCACGCCAGACTCAGCAACCATTAGTTTACACTGCCGAGCTGGTAGAAATAGGTCAGGTAGAAAATTTTGTAAAAACATTTTCCAGAAATAACGGCAAAGGTTTAAACGTGACCGTCCCGTTTAAACGCGATGCCTTTAAACTGGCAACCCAATTATCGGATCGCGCACAACGTGCCGGCGCGGTCAATACATTAACCCTTAAAAACGATGAAATTTTCGGTGACACCACCGATGGCGTTGGCCTGTTAAATGATTTAACAAAAAATCATCAGCAAATCATAAAGAACAAAAACATATTAGTAGTGGGCGCCGGTGGTGCAGTGCGGGGAATTTTGGAACCACTCTTATTAGAATCACCTGCAAAGCTGACAGTTGTAAACCGCACCGTTGCAAAAGCCCAGCAACTCGCAGAAGACTTTTCAGATTTCGGCAACCTGTCCGCATGCAATTTTAATGACTTAAACCACCAAAAATTCGACATTATTATCAATGGAACCTCCGCCAGTTTAAGCGGCGACCTGCCGCCGTTACCTGATAGTTTATTTACAAAAAATGCCTGTGCCTATGACATGATGTACGCAAACCAACCGACCGTATTTATGCAATGGGCAAAACAACAGGGTGCTGAACTTATTTTAGATGGTTTGGGTATGCTGGTTGAACAGGCGGCAGAATCATTTTTTATCTGGCGTGGGCAGCGCCCGGAAACGCAGGGGGTTATTGAACTTTTGCGAGGAATGGCTTAGTTTTTTTGGTGTTTTTTTTCGCAAGACAGTTGCCGTGGCATTTTCACATTAATTTTTTACTTCATTATGTTTGATAAAGTGACTGGATTCCAGCACATGCATGCTGGAATGACGAAAGCTTGGGCTTTAAATTATAATTAAAACTCAAATCTTATTATTTTCTTTTACAATCACAGCTCGTATCGGTTTTGATTTTCTCCCCCTCTAGAGCTTGCCGAAAATTGTATTCATATAGGGACAAAGTTACAGGGATGTAACTTTGAGTCACGATAAGCCTGGACGGCTTACCGGGACGACCCGGAAAAAGAGCAAATAACTAACAGGTTAAAAAATTACTGGAAGTCTTCAGTACAATTTTCGGGAATTCTCATTTTTGCTTTTTAAAATGAGAACAAGTGAATGAAGGGCGGCGTTTCTTTGCCTACTTTCTTTTCGCTGTTGACTAAAAATGCGGGGAGCATTTTTGAACATGCTCTGCATGGCCCGAAGGGTGAAAGCCAAGGATGGCTTTCATATAAGAAAGTAGGTCGCTAAGCAAGCGAAACCACAGAATTCATGTTGCCATGAAGCAATAGGCTTGCTAAAAAATTTCATTATCAACCGGGGCAATGGGAATAAAATCAAAAACGTAGAAGCAGGCCTGTTTTACTGTTAATTTCCCGAGTTAACTTTTGCTTCATTATGTTTGATAAAGTCGCAGGATTCCAGCCATAAGCATGCTGGAATGACGAAAGCTTGAGGCTTTAAATTATAATTAAAAATTCAAATTCCCATGAAGCAATTAGCTTGCGAAAAAAACTCAAAAACGCTAAGGCAACACAACCTGCATCTCCGCAGATTTCCACGCAGCAACCCCACCATTAATATTCTTAACATTTTTAAAGCCCATTTGCTGCATCACCAGTACCGCCATTGCCGAGCGCCCGGAGGTTGCACATAACACCAGCCATTTTTTATCCCGATCCTGCATTTTTGCATTTTTACCCGGGTACTGGTGGTCACTCGCTGCCTCCAACACACCCCGGGGTAAATTCATTGCACCGTCAATGGTGCCGGATGCAAACTCTGCGGGTTCGCGTACGTCCAGCACCTGGTAACCATCGTCTAATAATGCAACAACTTCTGATACTTCAACTTCTGTAATTTGTGATTTTGCACTTGATACAAAATCCATCAGGGTTTTTACTTCACTCATTAAGCTATCTCTTTTAAATTGTATTGCGCTGTGACTGGCGCGGTTTGTCCCGCTGTTTATTCGGGAGCCACTGATTCAGTAGCAGTTTCTGCACTGGTTTGAAGTGTGGTACTTTCTTTTGAAACGGCTTCAGCTGATTTTTCCTCTGCCGCAGGTTGTAGTTCATCTTTTGCAACTACATATTCAAATTCACTTTGGTCAATAACATTTCCGCCTTCGTCCAGAACAGATACCTGCCACTTTCCGACCCAGCTGGATAATAAATTCTTACTCGACCAGGTGCGCCAGCGATTTGCATTCACCTGAAAACTCACCTCCGCCATTACCTGACCATTATACTCCCAGCGATGGGTAATTGTATGCCCATTTAAGCCCGTTATTTCTGTGAAAAAATAAGCCCGGGTAACATCAACCGAAATTTGTTTTAGCTCGGTGAGCGGCTCTTTATCTACAATTTCGGTGGTGAATGCGCTTCGGGATATTCCTGCTGAGTGCGCCGCTAAAGATATCAATAAAAAACAACTCGCTAAAAAAACATTAATAAAATTTTTCATACGGTACCTTTTATATATTTATGTTATAGATTTTGATTTAACTTTTTATCCTACGAATAACTCAATGGGGTACGCTTTACTTTGTAGGAATTGACTTTTATAAATACTCATCTTTTAATTTCACATAATGCTGTGCTGAGTAAACTAAAAAATCTTTTTCTTGCTGCTTTAATTCCCGTGCCTGTCTGGCCGGTGTGCCCACATATAAATAACCACCCTGCAATTCTTTACCCGGCGATACCACACTGCCCGCGCCAATCATCGCACCTTTTCTTATAATGGCACCATCGAGAACCACTGACCCCATACCGATTAGACATTCATCTTCAATGGTGCAGGCATGTAATACCACATTATGCCCCACGGTTACATCGTTACCTACAAGCAGTGCGCTGCCCTCGGGACTTAACGGGCCTTTGTGGGTAACGTGCAAGACACTGCCATCCTGAATATTGGTGCGATCACCAATGCGAATGTAATTAACATCGCCGCGAATGGCGACCATCGGCCACACGGAACAATCCTCACCCATAACTACATCGCCGATAATACAGGCCGCGGGATCGATATAGGTTTTTTGTCCGATAGTTGGCGTAATACGTTTGAAGGGTCTAATGTTATTCATTTTTATTTTGTATGCGAAACATCCAAGTCAATTGTAGTGGGCAATTCACAAATTATAAGCCGATAGACTTTTATTTTAAAGCGTTAACAGACGGGCCATTAGAATCCCTTAAAATTTAAGGTGAAGATTTAAGCTGAAAATTAAACCTGAAAACTATACCTGAAATTAAGCCCGTAAGCTTAAACCGGCAAACTCAAAAACTCATCTGCAATATCTTCACCGGATTGCTTGCGTAATAATGCGGCCCGTATCATTTCCATTAAGTCATCGGTTGACGTCAATTTATTAATGACTTCCTTGTCAATCCAGAGTTTTAACTCACTCTGATCTTTTACAAAAATGGCTGGATAATCCACGTTCTCTACATTAGTACCTTGTTGCTTCACAAATTCATCCCGGTGTAAAAATTCTATATCCGCATCGAGATCATTCAGAAAAGTGGTCCACTCTTCGCGCGCCTGAAAATAGCCGTGGGTGAGATTACATAAATTGCACTGGTAGGTGTCCGGCGATAATAATTTATGGGCAATATCCGAAAGCGTATTAAATACGCCGCTATCCGCGTTATAAACAAAAATCAGATTCATGCTCTTCTCCGTCAATTGCAATTAAAAGGGTAATTCCATTGCGTACAATTATAGACATTATTTAGATATTTACAGTGATTTCGAACCCGTTTTATGCAGATTGTTCAACCGGATAACCCGCGCTTTTCCACTCGGGAAAGCCTTCTTCCAGGCGGCTAGCCTTAACCCCTTTCTCACGTAATTTTTCCACCGCATCAAATGACAGGATACAATGGGCTCCGCGGCAATAGGCCACTACTTCCTGGTTTGAATCTATCGCCTGCAGGTGTTTTTCCAAATCCGCCGGGGGAATATTGATGGCACCGGGCACGTGCCCCGCGGCATACTCTTGCGGGGGGCGTACATCAATCACCGTTACCAGGCCTTGCTTCACCCGCTGCATTAACTCGTCCCGGGGAACTGGCTCCAGCTCATCTTTTACCGTCAAATAGGTATCCACCAGACGGTTAACATCCGCCAGATGCCGTTCGCTAACCTGCTGCAGTAAATTCAACAGGTCCACCACATCATCACCACTAATCTTATAAAACACCTTCAGCCCCTGTTTGGTGCTGGTCACCAGCCCCACCTGTCGCAGTTGCTGCAAATGCTGGGACGTATTGGCCACACTCAGGCCGGAGACTTTTGCCAGCTCATCCACACTGCGCTCAGCCTGTGCCAAGTACTCCAGCAACTCCAGCCGGTTTCCATTGCTCAATGCCTTACCCACCCGGGCAAACTGGGTAAACAGGTCTTGTTTGAACATCACATTCTCCTAAAATTTTAACAAGTAAACGCCGGTAAAACCGCGTTATTCCATCAATATATTGAATCACAGCTAATGTCCCTCTGGCTATTATTCAAATCTAAATTGTCATCCATTTATCAACCAATTTAAAAAGCCACTTGACTCATTAAACATTTCAGACAATACTTATATTCAAGCAATCAATTGAATAGTAGGTTGATTTAGAAATTATAGACTAGAATTCCAGTAACAGGCAAGCCATAAAAACTTAAGAGCCCAATACTATGCCAGACACTAGCTACCCTTTATTAGACTTTATCTCACAAAACGAAACTGCCCTCCGCCTGAGCTTTTTCATTGGCATGTTGCTGCTGATTGGCCTGTGGGAAGTTTTAGCCCCGCGGCGCGCACTTAAAGTCTCAAAACTGCTGCGCTGGAGCAATAACCTGGCGCTGGTGTTTTTCAACAGCTTTTTACTACGCCTGATTTTCCCCGCTGCAGCGGTCGGCATGGCCGCATTTGCCCAGCAGCACGGCTGGGGTATCTTTAACTACTATTCGGTCCACCCCTTGCTAGCCATCGCTATTTCAATTATCGCCATGGATTTTATTATTTATTTACAGCACGTTCTGGTACATGCGGTGCCTATTTTATGGCGCTTGCATCGGGTACACCACGCGGACCTGGATTACGATGTCACCACCGGCGCACGCTTTCACCCGATTGAAATCATTCTGTCCATGCTTATCAAACTCGCCACTATTGTTGTGCTTGGCCCACCGGTGGTCGCGATCATTATTTTTGAAGTCACCCTCAATGCCATGGCCATGTTTAATCACGGCAATATCGGTCTGCCCCTGGGGCTGGATAAACTACTACGCTTTTTCGTCGTCACACCGGACATGCACCGCGTACACCACTCGGTGGAAGACGATGAAACCAACAGCAACTTCGGTTTTAACCTGAGCTGGTGGGATCGCCTGTTCGGTACCTATCGAGAAGCCCCCCGCGGTGGGCAGCTGGACATGCACATTGGCATACACAAATTTAACGACGTAAAACAGACCAACTGGATAACTGGTATGCTGATGATGCCGTTTAAAGGTAAGATCAGTGGCTATGTAATTAACCGTCGCGAATGGGATGCGTCGGATAAATCATGAATGTTTTTAAATTTTTTTACCGCACATTAGGCTTTGCTGAGTGTGATGCTATTGCATGAATATTAACCTGAAGATTAGGTGTGTTGTGGGTGGCGCAATAAAAGCTAAATCTCCCCTGCCAGTCCGCCCACCACTATAACCTGACAGTTACTGAATTTAAATAAGTTCCCTCTTTTGCTAAGAGGGGAGCCATACTTCTGAAAAAGTAGAGCAACACAAGCCTCCCCCTTAGAAAAACGGGAGTACAAATATTGTGTGAAAGTTCAAGACCACTATATTAGATAATCATGCTACCGAGGGGTATTTGCCCCATAATTTTAAATAGCTTATTTTAATTTGTAACCGTTATTTTCTAAGCAGGAACCACCATGAATGCAAAATTAATACGCCTGAGTCTGTTTGCCATTATCGTCGTCGGCATCGCACTGGGTTTTATTTACCGCGAACAACTCGACCCGACAATGCTACAAAACTGGATTGAAAATGCCGGACCGGCAGCCCCCTACTTTTTTATGCTGCTCTATATTATCGGCACCATCTTTTTCCTCCCGGGTTCCCTGCTCACCCTGCTTGGTGGCGCTTTATTCGGGCCGGTAATCGGCACCCTCATCAACCTCACCGCCGCCACGATTGGCGCAATGATCTCGTTTTTAATCTCACGTTTTCTGGGTGCAAACTGGGTGGCAAAAAAAATGGCCGCCGGTGATGACGGGCGTTTAAAACAAATAATGAACGGCGTAGAAAATGAAGGCTGGCGTTTTGTTGCCTTTACCCGCCTGGTGCCCCTGTTTCCCTTTAACCTTTTAAACTACGCACTGGGCCTCACCAAAATCAGCTTTAGCCAATACAGCATTGCGTCCTTTGTTTGCATGTTCCCCGGCGCACTGGCCTATACCTATTTGGGCTACATCGGCAAAGAAGCTGCCACCGGTGGTGAAAGTTTAATACAAAAAATAATGCTGGCACTGGCATTGTTCGCCGTCGTCGCCTTTATTCCCCGCTTAATTAACAAATATCGCAAAGTAAACATGCTGAGCGCTGCTGAACTTAAAAGCCAAATTGATGACAAACAAGATATACTCTTACTTGATGTCAGACAGCCGGCAGATTTTCATGGCGAGCAGGGGCACATAAAACAGGCCAGACTTTTACCCCTGGAAGAATTAAAACAACGCGCCGATGAATTAAGCACGTTTAAAAACAAACCGGTGATTACCATTTGTCGCACAGATAAGCGCTCCAGTCAGGCGGCAAAAATGTTAACCGACCTGGGTTTTGAAAATGTAAAAGTAGCCCGCATGGGAATGACCGACTGGAATAAAAATCAGTATCCGCTAGAAGATGGGTGATGAATGATTAGTGATGAGTGAATGATTTAAATTGTTCCGTCATATCGGCAAGACAGTTAAAATATTTAAAAAATTTCGTCATACCTGCGAAGGCTGGAATGACAGACATAAAAACCAGGCAAAAGAAAACATGCACGACACAAAACCCCGTTTACTCGACACAGATTTCCCCCCATTACAGCGCAGCCAGCTCGACACGCTGCAGGTTAACTTAGGTTACATCTGCAACCAGAGTTGTAACCATTGCCATGTTAATGCGGGACCCAAGCGCACCGAAACCATGTCGCTTGAAAACATTAATGCCATTTTAAAATTCATAAAAAATAACGCCATTCAAAAGCTCGACCTCACCGGCGGTGCACCGGAACTCAACCAGCACTTTCGTTATTTGGTGAGCGAAGCCCGTGCATTAAATGTAGATATCATCGACCGCTGTAATTTAACCGTATTAAGCGAACCGGGACAGCAGGAACTGGCGGAATTTTTAGCCGGGAATAAAGTAGAAGTTGTAGCGTCACTGCCCTGCTACACTAAAGACAATGTCGACCAGCAACGGGGCAAAGGCGTGTTTGATGAAAGCATTCAGGGCCTGCTAAAACTCAATGCCCTCGGTTACGCAAAGAAAGACAGTGGACTCATTTTAAATTTAATGTACAACCCCATGGGCGCATTTTTACCCCCCTCGCAGGAATCACTCGAACAGGATTACCGGCAAAAACTGCGCAATGATTTTAATATCGAATTCAGTCATTTATACACCCTCACCAATATGCCAATTATGCGTTTTGGCAGCACGCTGGTGAGTAAGGGCGAATTTAATCAGTACATGGATTTATTAAAAGCCTCCCACAGTGACGACAATTTACAAACCGTCATGTGTAAAAATTTAATCAGTATCGACTGGCAGGGATATATTTACGACTGCGATTTTAACCAGATGCTCGATATGCCCAGCAGCATTTCAGCAAAACACAAAACCCATATTTCAGAACTCGGCTTAAATAACTTTCAGCAGATCCCCATTCAAATTGGTGATCATTGTTATGGCTGCACCGCCGGCAGCGGCTCGAGTTGTGGCGGCGCACTGAGTTAAATAAAACACAAATGCAATCGTTTAAGCTATCCATAATTATTCCCTGCCTTAACGAAGCAGACAATATTATTGCAAGCCTGAATCCGTTACAAAGTATGCGTCAACGGGGCCACGAAATTATTTTGTGCGATGCGGACAGTAGCGATAACACCATTGAGCTTGCACAACCCTGGGTTGATCATTGTATACAAACAGCCCATGGCCGAGCACTACAAATGAATGCAGGTGCAAACCTGGCCAGCGGAAATGTTTTATGTTTTTTACATGCGGACACACTGGCCCCACAAGAGGTTGACGCAATTATACTCGATGCAATAAACCTTCAAAATCGCAAAGAGAATTCATGGGGTTTTTTCAGCGTAAAACTCAGTAGCCCACGCTGGCAATTTCGAATTATTGAATGGCTTATGAATACCCGCGCCTGCTTAAGCCGGGTGGCCACCGGTGACCAGGGAATATTTATTCAACAAAAACTGTTTAATGAAATTCACGGCTTTGCTGAAATCCCTTTAATGGAAGACATTGAGCTCAGCAAGCGCCTGAAAAAAATATCTCAACCGCTGTGTATAAAAAAACATAAACTCATCACCTCAAGTCGGCGCTGGGAAAAGCACGGTATTATTCGCACCGTATTATTAATGTGGAAATTGCGTTTCGCCTATTTTTTAGGCGCCCCAGAAAGCACCCTCGCTAAAGCGTACAAAACCCATGCACAAAGCAAATAAACAACTCATTGTATTTATCAAATCCCCCGAACCGGGAAAATGCAAAACACGCCTCATGCCATTTTTAACAGCACAGCAGGCCTGTGAGTTTTATAAATCACTGGTGACCAAATGCTTTAAAACCATAGGTGCTTTAAACGACATTGATATTGCGCTTTATATTTATCCTGACACGCAACATCCGTTTATTAAAACGCTACAACTTAACCCTCAACCAACATTACACAAGCAGCAGGGAAATAATTTAGGCGAGCGCATGCACCATGCAATACAAAGCACATTAAAAACCTACAAACAGTGCGTATTAATTGGCACCGACTGTCCGGTAATGGACGCAGCCTATATTAATAAAGCATTTAAAGCACTGCATCAACATGATATGGTATTAGGCCCGGCAAAAGATGGCGGTTATGTTTTAATTGGTGCGAACAAAATTAATGCGCAATTATTTGCTAATATAAACTGGGGAAATGATACGGTTTTACAGCAAAGCCTGAAAAATACTATTGCCGCCGGATATAACACACATTTATTAAACACCCTTTGGGATATAGATACCGCCGAAGATTATTTACATTATCAGTCAACCATAAATACGCAACAGTCAACTCAGGAATCACAATGGATAACACACAAGCCGATGACGTTAGAAACAAAGTAAGAGACGCTTACAGTGAAGTCGCTGAAGCGAATAACGGCGGAGATGGTTGCGGCGTTGCGACAAGCTGTTGCGGTGTGTCCGACGATGAAAAAATAAACCAGTTAATTTCAACCCGCCTGGGCTACAGCGAAGCCGATTTAATTAACGTACCGGAAGGCGCTGACATGGGTCTGGGCTGTGGCAACCCGAACGCACTCGCCGCATTACAGGCGGGTGAAGTGGTAGTCGACCTGGGCAGCGGCGGTGGCTTTGATGCATTTCTAGCCGCCAATGAAGTCGGCAAAACCGGCAAAGTGATTGGTGTGGACATGACTCCGGAAATGATTTCCAAAGCCAGAAGCAACGCGGCAAAAGCCAGCTACACCAATGTGGAATTTCGCCTCGGTGAAATAGAGCACCTGCCCGTCGCGGATAATTCTGTCGACACCATTATGTCAAACTGCGTAATCAATTTATCACCCAATAAACAACAGGTATTTAATGATGCCTATCGCATTTTAAAAACCGGTGGCCGCCTGGCCATTTCAGATGTTGTGAGCAGCACCGAACTACCTGACGAAATTATAAACGACACACATCTTTATTCCGCCTGCGTCAGCGGCGCATCCAGCATCGAAGATTTATCTGCCATGATGCAGCAAGCCGGTTTTAAAAACATCAAAATTGAACCCAAAGATGAAAGTCGCGAGTTCATAAAAGACTGGGCACCGGGCAGCAATATTGAAGACTATGTAGTATCTGCTAACATTCAGGCGACAAAATAATTTAAAACTTAAGACCTTAGTTAATAAGCACATCCGACCTGAACTTTTTTTCAGAAACGTTCAGCAACTCCGGATGAACCAGATACACCCTTTGCGCACCCGAAACAAAAACTTTGTACGGGTCATCGTTTCCCGCCCCGGCTCAATAGTGGCAGAGGGTAAAGAAGATTTTATATAGTCGGTTTAATATCTGTAAAAACCGAGCTTATTTCGTAAGTTGATTTTCGATCAATTTTTTGGCTGGAGGTTTTTCTACAGCCTCGGTAGGCCATCAAAAACACAATAGAGAAGAATATGGAAATAGATACTCATTGGCATATAGTTAAAAAGCTATTCAAAAAAGCATTTTCTTCCTCTTTTCACTATTCCATAGCTTCGATTGATACAAATGGGAAACCTCATGTTACACCAATAGGTTCATTAATATTGGGTGAACCAGGTCATGCTATTTACTTTGAAGAATTCACAAGTAAATTACCAAGTAATATTAAATCCAGTAAATTCATAAGCGTCTTAGCTGTTAATAGTAACAAATGGTTTTGGCTTAAATCACTACTAAAGGGTAAGTTTACAGAACCACCTGCACTCCGTCTAAACGGTGAAGCGGGCATTTTAAGAGAAGCAACACAAATTGAAGTAAACCTTTGGCACAAGAGAGTTAAATCTGTTAGCTTTACAAAAGGTCACAAAATAATGTGGCAACGAATGGGAAAAGTTAGAGAAATTGAGTTTACTTCAATTGAACCAGTTCATATCGGCTTAATGACTATAAATAGTGACTCAAAGAGAACCCCCTAAGAAAGTACTGAAGTCGTGCGCAAAAAGCTGCGCACACTTGGGGCAAGTTATAAAAATATTCGTACAGAAATTTACTAGATGATTTGGAAATTAAATGTCAGGAAGCACTAGTCAATACATAGAATACGTATTGGAGTTATTGGAACCAATAAATGCTATTTCATCTGGTAATTTTTTTGGTGGGCAAAGAGTATCTTGCGACTCCGTTCAATTTGGGATGATTATGGGGGATTCATTATTTTTCGTGGTTGATAATAGTAGTAGAGATAAATATATAAAGATGGGTACCGAGTGCTTCTGGTACACCAAAAAAACTGGGAAAGTTCATGTTAGAAAATATCACGAAGTTCCTGGGGAGTTGCTAGACGATCCCAATAAGTTGTTGGCTTGGGCTGAAGAGTCGATTAAGATTGCGAAGAAATTGAATAAAAAAAGTAAATAATGCTTCAGGTAAATACATATCAGTTATTGCCTAAATATCAGCTATAACCACTTATTATTGTAATTCTGTAGTAGATATTGACCAAAAAAAGATTGAGGTCAGCCATCAGGTTCTAGACAAGAAATTAAAGGGGTCAAATTCGACGATATACACCCCACCCATTATCAAGCTCGTCCACATCCTTCGACACTAGCGAGCACCAATAAACTTCTCTAATTGTCACTATGGACATGCCTGCTTTCTTTTATCGCTGGTATTACCGCTCCTCAGGAGGGCGTTGATTAGTTTATTGAGTACTGGCATGAAAATAATGAACACCCAACGTAAGGGACTATTAAAAACAAAGACTTAGTTAATTCTGTTTTGTTTGTTATTCATAGGAGTCCTGTTTAATATCACTTTATTAGCAAATATTTAGTGGGTGCCTTGATTTAATAATTTTTTAATAATTTGCTCATTAAGTCGTTAGCAATGTCTGATAGATCTAAACTTTTACAACTTAATCTAGTTTTAGCTATTTCTTATACAGTTTCTCTATAGCAAACTATATAACTTTTAATGTAACTGTTAATAAGCTTATATTAATACAGCTTAATATCTCACTATTGAGAATACCCCAGTAGTCCGGTAGTATTCATAATAAGAACCTGGATAAAAAATAAGAAATTAAGCTGATAATATTAATGGGAACAAGCTATGTCAGAAACAGGGCAAGACATTAAAAAAAGCATTAAGTATTTGAGTGACAGAAAACAGCGAGAAAAACAGCGTATTTTTAATAATCTTTTCGATATCAATAAAAAACAACACCAATTAAAAAACGACCCACACCGTAAACGCCAGGTTTGGAAACCAGATGAACATGATGCGCAACATTTTGTAATTACAGGCAACGGATATTGTGCTATGTCTGGTAAAAATACAACCCTGTTTGAATATATTAAAACGGCTAAATTTAAATCCAATAATAAAAAAGCAAAAGAATATATATGTACATTTGAAAAATTCTTACGCTTAAAAACCGGATACAGTACAGATACTGGTATAGATAATGAACGAAACTATTCGACCTGCGCTGAACCAATGGCAATTGTTCGTGCATTGAAAAATGGTGTTGAACCACAAGATATTGAATTTAAGTCAATTGTAAAGTTAAGCAAGTTATCAGAAGGACAAAAAACACCTTGCGTTGATTATTGTTCAGAATATATATTAATAGGTCAAGACAAAAAGTATCACCTCGATTGGGACGTGGTAACAGATTTTGTAGCATCTGTTGCTAAAACTGAAGAAAAGAAAGAAGTCATTAAGAAGAAAGCGAAAAACACAATAAAAAAACCAAACCCAAAACAAAGTCAGAATAAAAATCCTTTTGCAGGTTTACTAGACTTAGAGGATTCTGTTGACTCTGATGATTCTTCTAGCGATGAAAATAAAGAATAAATAAAAGAGAATGGGACCAGGCTGAACAATTGTTTCTAATATAATAGTATTTGGTGCTCACCACATTATTTTGGGCCAAAATGGGGTTCGTTTCTGGCCGAATACAGTCATTTATCATCACACACTAAATGTATGCAGCATACTGTTCAGTTTTCGTTAAATTATACAGGATATTTTCACTCTCTTAAAAAGTAGAGAAGATTACAGGGAAAAATAATAATGAAGAAAATATTAATCATCCAGGCTTTGCTAACGTTTTGTCTGTCAGCGAGTTTTGCAGCAAACAGTGATAATAAATTCACCGATGCGGAACTACAGGATGCTCTCACAGTTGATACTAAGAAAATTCAAGCACAATTTGGGAAATCAAGAAAAAGTGACTTAATAGGTGTATGGGTAAGGGGCAATGAGTTTATTGAGTTTACGAAGGATAATAAATTTATTTATATTGGCGCTGATAGAGATAGGAAGTATGTTCTTGACTATGAAGCGACAAAAGAAAATGAATTCCTTTTAACGGGACTGCTGATAACCAGCCGAAGCAGGGGAAGCATCATTCAGACTCAGTCAACATACAATAAAAGCAAGGTAGTATATTTTGTAAAAAACAATAATCTTAGTTATTTCAGCACCCCTAGCGCGTTAATAGTTGCTAGTTATTCAAGAGCTGACCCAAAAAAAACGAAAGTCTGGAAAAAGGCGAAAGCGCATGTTGAAAAGCTTCAATATGAATATGAGAACAGAGCGTTATTAACTTCGAAGGAAGCTGCGACGAGGTGGGGCTGTAAATTAAGTAATGAAGCACCACTTGTTTTATATGTGCGAGTTGGTAAGCGGCACATTTACAAATGTGGAAAATCAGAAGTCGTCATTGAGTGTCGAAGTGTTAGTAGTAAGTGTATCGATGTGACACCTGAGCCTGGTGCTTTCCGTGCTACAGGCGAACGCCAACTGATGATAGCAGAATCCAAAAAAATTGAAGCGAAAATTAAGCAGCAAAAAGATGAAAGAATACGACAGACCACTTTAGCTGTATTCACAGGCACTTTTAACGTCGAAGGGGAGAGTCCGCAGGGAGATAAATACACTGGAGAAGCAACAATTAAAAAAATATCGAATAGCGCATATGAAATCGATTATAAGCTAAGTACTGCATTTACTGCTAAGGCGACACTGTATAGTAACCATTCTCTAATTATAAGATCACCTGGGGAGCCTCTTTTTACGTTGAAGCATATAAAGGACGGGGTTTTGCATGGCACGTACAAAAATAGCAAAGGGTGGGAGAAATTTCAGTTAAGACCGTAGATGATAGTGACAAAAAATGGAGTCAGAGTGGACTTCCCTTAACGTCACGGACACCATAATTAAACGACAGCGCTCATTGTATCGTATACAAAAGGTACTTTGTTACTAATGTATGTATGTTGTTGTTTTCTGTTATAACCAAATAACAGGGTCAGCCATTAGAATGAGGCCAGGTTTTTCCATGCCACATTCATTTTATTTAAACGTTATGCCTGTTAAAAAAAACTTCATGATAACAAACCTGTAGCTCACAATTGTCTTTGCTATAAAATATTTCAATCAAATAAAAATAAAGGATATTATATGAATAATAAATATATTGGAATCGTACTTATTATAGCTGGTGTTGCACTTGCATTATGGGGTTATAACATTTATGACTCAGCAGGCTCACAAGTTAGCAGAGCATTGAGTGGTGACACCCCTATTGAGGCATGGGCCGGGATGATTGGTGGCGCTATATCTGTCGCAATTGGAATTTTCAAGGTAACGTAAAAAACATACCGAAACGTTCAAACACATAAAACTGGCATCCAACATAAGAGACCATTAAAAAAAAAGACTTTAGATAAATTCTTTTTTGTTGGTTATTCTGGGTATCCGGTTTACTTTACTGGGTGTCCGGTTTATGCGCGGTAGAAAACCTCTGGTGTAAAACCATTAACAAAAAAGCCTATCTAAGAGACGCATAAAACATTTTTACAACACGAAACATAGACAGAATTTAAAAACGAGTCTATTTCGCAGGCTAATTTTTAATAAAACTTTAGGCTGGAAGCTTTTCTACAGTCTCATCAGACAAATATAAACTTAGGAAGTAAAATTAATGTTTAGAATTATTAGTGCAATTGTATATATTTTATATTCTTCAGCATCAATTGCAGATGATTCATTTTATGTATCTGGAAAAATCGAAAAAGCTGTTACCAACACATATTTTTGAATACTTAATAATTGATGATATAAATTTGCTAGCTTCTGATGGCAGTTCTGGAAAAATGGATAATCAAGATATACAAAAAATAAATATTGGAATTAAATATAAATCTTAATGGCTAGCTGTAGTTGCAAGCTAAGTTTTTCCACCGAATTAAAGGTAGGCACATGACAATCATTTAAAACCTCAATTTAGACAAGATATCCGAAAAACTGAGTTAACATCAGAGTAAAACTATCTCAATCACTAATCGTAATATTCAATAGTTTTACTCTGATAAAACCCCAGGTATTTACTGACAAATCCTGTTTATTTGTGAACCCATTTTGTGGGGGCGAGTGATTTAGCGGCTAATGCCACAACAACGGCTAACATTGCAAGTTTAAACACAATGATAGATGCTGTTGCACCGAGTATTGCTATGGTTGATATTGTCATTACTAATACCTCCTGATTAAGGATTATTAAGTCGTTATCTTTAATTTACTTCGTTAATAGTCTCCTGTACTTGCCATAGAATTTGCTGTTTAAGTTTTTCTGGTAATGCTAAGGCATCTGCCATCTGATCAAGGCAAACCTTAACTGAGGGTAATTGAGGATCAGAAACCAGACATGCCGCTAAAAAAAGCTCAGACTTTTGTCCGGTATCGTGCACGCCAAGCACAATCTCATCTATTGAAATAGGATGATTTAACAGGTCAAATACCGTGGTTTTCATTTCGTTAGATATATTCATTTGCGCCACGGCCTGAAAAATATTTTGCTGCTCTTCCGCATCAATATGCCCATCAGCTTTTGAGGCAGCAATCATGGCTTTGATTAATTTCAATTCGAAATCAGGTGCGACCTCATGACGACCATAAAGAATGTCTTTATCGCCGTGACCGGTCGCGGCTGATTGCTGACCTTTGAGATTAAGTTGCCAGGTTTTGAATGCTTTAAAGGCTAAGCCGCCTAACACCGCAGCACCACCATAACTGACTGCTGTGCCGGCAAACTTTCTTGCTGGTTTATTGTTTATGAGTAAAGCGATAATGCTGCCAGCAGCGGCGCCCCCTACTAGACCACCAGTAAGGTTGTTTCTTATCTTTCCCAGAAAATTGCTGATTCCTGTCAGGTTTTTATCAGCATTTTGTTTTTTTTCATTACCCATAAACTCGTTAAACAAGTTGTTGGTGTTCATAATGAATACTCCCGCGTTATAATGAAAGGGTATTAATTAAACTTTACAATATTTTTCTACTACTATTTTTCCCTACTACTATTTTCTCATGACTTCCTTGCATGGTTATTTGTCATGTTGACTGTTCACCGTTCATAAATCCAAGTAGGTGCAATAGGCTGGTAAACAGGTTGAAGATGGAAACATAAAGGGTGACCGTCGCCATAATGTAATTGGTTTCGCCACCGTGAATGATATTGCTGGTTTCATACAGAATAAGTCCTGCCATTAGCAGCACAAACACGGCTGAAACTGTGAGCGATAAGGCCGGCATTTCAAAAAAGATTGCGCCAAGTCCAGCAAGGAAACCCAGGATGATGCCCACCATGAGAAAGCTTCCCATAAAACTGAAATCTTTCTGCGTTGTGAGGGCGTAAGCGGACAGACCCAAAAAAATAATGCCGGTGCCCGCCATGGCTGTCGTCACAATTTCACCACCATTGCTAAGACTCAGGTAACTGTTAAGAATGGGCCCCAGGGTGTATCCCATGAAACCGGTCAAAGCAAAGACAAAGGCCAGCCCCAGAGGACTGTTGCGAAATTTTGCTGTGGCAAACAATAACCCAAAGTAACCAGCAAGCGTAAGTAATATGCCAGGATGTGGCAGATTAAGTGTCATTGACACACTCGCAGTGAGTGCACTAAATAGCAAGGTCATAGACAACAGACTGTAAGTGTTACGTAATACTCGGTTGGTATCGAGTACGCTGTTTTCTCTGTTAGTTGTTGTGCTAATAATGGGTGAGTTCATTTTTCTATTCCTATCCAAAGTGTCGTCATAGTCGTCATTTTTAAGAAGAAATTTCACATGCCTGCGTATTATCTTCGGTCTGTAGTTCGGGGCGGAAATAACGGTTACGCTTTCTGTCCCGTTTTCGAGTTAATCGACGTGCAAGTGTGCGACTTGCCCTGCTGGCGGCACGACTAATAGCGACATACATATCAGTTTCAGTATCTTCAATTACCACATCTGGCTGTTGTGGAGTCACAATTTGTATATGGCAACATTTGTCACGGCCACCGCGTGGGCCGTTAATGTCTGATAGTCTCACCAGAATGTTTTGAATATACTGGTCGCGTGAGCTCAGGGCGTAGTCGAGGCGACGTTGTATATGATTTCGAAGTGAATGCGTCAGAACAAAGTCACGCGCCTGTATTTCAATTTGCATATGCTTCTCCGGTTCTGTTTTTTATCGACGGTTACAGCTTAATGATCTTTTATTGTTAGGAAAAGTCGAATGTTTTGTGGTTATTGTTCGCATTATTCGAATTAAATAAGATATGATTAACTACAAATATTTACGTTATTTCTGGAAAATGGGCAGATATGCCAGTATCACCTGTCTCAGTATCACCTGTCTCAGTATCACCGTTTCAGTGAAAGCCTGCACCTCACACGCAAGCCATCTGCGCAAAGAACAGGCTCAGGTCTTTCCATGCCGCATTCATCAAACATTCGGGATCAGAGCCAATGCCAGTAGATTAAGCGCTTAGATATTGAAAGCAGAATGACTGTCATTATGTTAGCCCCCTCTTTGGAAAAGAGGGGGGGATTTGAAATCATTCAAGTTGGCATGCTGCATTTATATTAAAGCCAATAAAACTGAAGCCTTTTAAATTCCCCTCAGTAGCATGATTTATTAATAGAGTGATCTTGAACTTTCACTACAATATTTGTACTCGCGCTTTTCAAAGGGGGAGGATCACGTATTGCAATTGAAAATATTGGTCATATAGAATAAATAAGGCACCCTACATCGGGCACAAACTTAGTTATCAATTTCAACGGTACCACATGCAATAGGTAAGCTTGGTATATAAGTCCCGTTTACTGTCATGCCATGTAAAACAAGGGTGCGTTTCGCGATTGGCTGAACGGAAGCCGGATTGATACTAAACTTTGCTTCATAACGCAGTTCGCCATTTGCACTGACAAGATCAAACGGTGTTAAGGGCAAAACGATCGGTCCGTAAAACGGCAGACCTTCACCGACTGAAATGAGCCCATCTGCATTTACATCTGCACTAATATCCGGACAGGTTGCTACCTGCACAGGGTTCGATAATCCATGAATATGTTGAGGATGTGGCTTATCAATTTCAAGGCCTTCTGCTTCCAGACTGATTTTTATGGTATTGCCTCTTCCTATTTCAATCTCAGCTTCGCCGTGTACCCCTGAACCATTTAACGGATATAGATGAACCTGGTATTCTAGTGAATCCTTTTCTCCTGCCTGTAACGTTGTCGACAAACATCCAAACAATAACGGAATAGTAAAATATACTGTTGCGATTTTCATGATTTGTTTCCTCTCCATAGTGAGATTTTATTTAGTGATTTAAGCCTTATGAGTGATTAAATCCGAAATAATTATAAATCGACCGGTTATTGAATTCCTCACGTAAAGATAAAGTTTTCATCACAATAAAAATCAACAATATAATGACCAAAACGATAAAATCGATAATATGGACATCCACCGTAATCAATTATTAAAAACAGACCCATTGAATTCCAACCTCACTTAACCACCATAAGTTAAATTTATGTATTTGTAACTTCTCTAAATAATATTTATTAAATATTTGATTATACTTACTAAATTTTATAACCTTGTATAGTTAATGGCATATTTTATGTTAACCTTATGCGCCACTAGTCGGTTTTGCCAAACACATTCGGCGACTGGAGATAATAAATAATAGATCACGGAGAACGATAAAATGAAAACTAAATTTAAAACATACTTGTTGCTTAACACATTCATCGTAACTGCATTTTCATCATTGCTGCTGTGGAGCGGCATAACTTCCGCTGCTGTCATCCAGATCGATGCATCGAGCAGTAGCATTCACAGAACCGGGGGCATCGCGGGGGTAAATGATATCATGTTAGTTTCGGGTTCATTCAACCTCACTCAAGTACCTTTTAGCCTGGATGGCTGGGATCAACTCATTTTCGAAGACATAAATATCGTGGTGGCTGGCCCGGGAATTTCCCCATTAACCACCCCGCTTCCCGCGGACGCTTTATATAATGGCAGTATCTTTGAAAATAGCCTTGTCTGTATAGGTGTTATTTGCCCCACTGACAATGTTAGGGGGACCTATGATGGCACAAATTTTTCTATGAATCGATTCTATAGCGATAGTTTTATTGATGGTTTTAATTATGAAATTACTATCAATGGAAGCGTTTCAGCCGTACCGGTTCCCGCCGCTGTCTGGTTATTTGGATCAGGCCTTATTGGTTTATTTGGTATAAGCAGACGAAAACAAATGACTCAGGATTAAGCCCCCTGAATTAAGCAATGATATCAGGGCCGTATGAGAACCTTAAACCGGAACCTGCCTTGCAGGCATATCAAATCTCAACACGGCCCCTGATAACAAAACGCCCCTGCTTACATTTTCAGCTATAATGAACAAATGTTTTTAGGAACAATAAATATGTCACCCAGTCTAAAAACTATATTAATTCAAAAAATAATATTCTTTATTTAACTATTTTCACACTTACGCACAATAAAATTGACACTCAACGTAAGGGACTATTAAAAACAAAGATTTAGATCATTTCTGTTTTTTTGTTATTCTTGGTGTCCGGTTTATTTAAATAGTTTAAAAATAGTATGCCTGTGCTGACGTTATATATAATAGTTATGCTTCACAAGACCAAATTAATACGGAGACTCATGTCTAAATTTTTACAACAGCTAATAATAATTGTTTTTACGCTAAGCATTGTTGGATGTAGTACACAAAAGCTGTTTAATATCGCAATTGATTTAGAAAGAAGTCGTGCCGATTTAGAGGCAAAATCAATAGAGCTGGAGTTTGGTAAGATAGCTTATCTTGACAACAATATTGAAAGCGACACAACAATTGTCTTATTACATGGGTTCGGTGGAGATAAAGATAATTGGAATAAATTTAGTACTGAGTTAAATGATACATATCGCATCATTATACCGGATTTACCTGGACACGGTGAAAGCGTTTCAAATATTAATTTAGATTACTCCACTACTCATCAATCAAAAATGTTATCTACATTTTTAGATGCTTTAAATGTTAAAAAGATACATATTGCAGGTAACTCTATGGGTGGAGCAATTGCAATTCGTTATAGTATTGAAAATGTAGAAAAAGTGAATTCATTAACACTCATTGACTCATTGGGAATGAAAAAGACAAAAAGTGAATTTGATCTGATATTAGAAAAATCAGGATTAAATCCAATGATTAATGTATGTACAGAGGAGGCATTTAATAAACTTTTGTATTTAGGTATGAATGAGCCGCCTTATATACCTGGAATATTTATGGATATGTTGGTTTCAAGAAAATGCGCAAGGGCAGGTATTGAAAGAATAATATATGGGGAAATGATTAAAGATTCTAATCTAGACCACATTGTTATAAATATCACTGTACCAACAATAATCATTTGGGGTAAAAAAGATAGAGTACTACACGTGGATAATGCAGGATTATTTCATGATGCTATAAATGGTAGCAAACTAGTATTATTTGAAAAGTTAGGGCATGTCTCAATATTGGAAGATCCAGAGAAATCAGCCCAAATAATAGAAAAGTTTATTAAAGAAAACAATTAGGATTTAATATAAACAGTGCTGCATCTATTTGGCACCGTAAACATAACCAATCGTTCAAGTTGACACCTTATCTTATTTGTTTCCCCACATAAATGGCATTATACTGCGGTCACTCAATAAAAAGGATATTTCTATGCCATTATTAAAAACTAGTCATATTTTATTTTTGCAATTGCAGCACTATTAATTATTTCGTGTGATTCTGATGATGCAGCAGACAACTCTGTATTCCCAGATCCTAATGTGTATTACAAATTACAAACGCTGCAATTAGAATCCAATAATAAATGCCTTGAAGGAAATAGATTTGATCCCGATAGCACGCTTGCCGGTGCTGCTTTTATGGATGATTGCGCAGATGTAACAGGTCAAAACTGGAAGTTTGTAGAGGAAGATAAGGCAAATAGCCCAGGTTATTACAAACTGCAAACACAGTTTTTAGAATTTCAAAACAAATGTCTTGAAGGGAATGTACTTGCCCCCAACAATACACTTGCAGGCGCAGCTTTTATGGATGACTGTGCCAATGTTACAGGTCAATATTGGAAACTGATTGAATTCGATTCTGAAACCATTACTGGATATTTTCAGTTAGTAACCCTACTTTCAGAATCAAGAAGTGAATGTCTAGAAGGTAACTCGCTTGGTGAGACATCAACTTTGGATGGCGCTTCATTTATGGCGGATTGTACAAACTTCACTGGCCAGATCTGGAAAGTGATTGCCCAACCTTAGTCTTTGATATTATCAACATTAAACAGGGTGAGTGCCGCTCACCCTGTCTAACTAACGTCTGAATGGTTCACACCTTCCGAACCTATCATTTATTTACTCAAGCCTTTCATTGCTCATTCACCTATACAGCCTCACAAAATAAAATGGGCAGGCCCAAAATGGATAAGCCCAAACCTATCCTTAACGCATGTAAATCACTAGATATGCGACATGAAATACCTGACCCTACTCATGTTGCCACATAAGCCATAAACTGCTACGTTAAGCTAAATTTTTCTTTAGAGCTATAATAAAAATGGAAATAATAATTATATTTGAATTTCCAGGCTTACTAATTTACCTATGGATGAACTTAATCTCTTCTATAGCAATTAAACATGACGATACACTGAATTCATTTCAGAAAAAAACACAAACAATACTAATATGGTTAGTCCCTTACTTAGGCTCTAGCATAGTACTACACATGGTATTCGACCACTCGCCTGAAGCTATACCTCAAAAATTAATACCATGGCCATTTAAGAAATTAATTTACGGTAAAAATATAAAAGAAAACAAACATAGGCATGATGCAGGCTCATCAAGTATATCATCTGGGCATGGAGGGCATGGTTCTGTTGGCGACGCTGGAGGGGTTGGAGAGTAATTAATTTAGAGCGCTAACTAAACCATAAAAATCTTGTGTATCAGGTCTTTACATAACACATAAAAGCCATTCGATATATGACATGGAAATACCTGACCCTATTCATGCACTTTAAGGGAAAATCATTATGTCTAAGTACAATTGAGCGAACGGACAAAAACTTAATTATGAATGATCTGAAAAGCATAGGATATAGCGACTGGTTTAAGAGCCGAGCGGATGATGAAAAAATTTCTGCGCATGGTATTGCTCGGATAGTTTCTGTACATAAAGATAGCTACACTGTCTCAAAAGGAGGCGAGGAGATATTTGCTGAGTTGTCAGGAAACCTTCTTTACACTACTGAGTCTGCTAGTGATCTTCCTACTACTGGTGACTGGGTATATGCCGATTTTTACGATGATGATACCCATGCAGTTATATATGGCGTCTTCCCAAGAAAGTCACTTCTGAAGCGAAAGACCGTCGGAAAATTAGTGGATTTCCAGTTGATCGCTGCCAATATTGACGTTGCTTTTATTATTCAATCGTTAAATGATAATTTTAATCTGCGAAGGCTGGAGCGCTATTTAGTTATGGTTAATGAAAGCGGAATTGAACCGGTTATTCTGCTGAGCAAATGCGATCTTTTACCCAAAGATGAGGTTAGCGAAATTAAGAAAAAAGTTTTGAGTGTTGCTCCTCAAACCACCGTAATGGCGTTTAGCAATTTAAATCGAGAGAATATTGATTCAATTATTAGCTTATTAAAAAACGAATCTACCTATTGCCTGTTGGGTTCTTCTGGCGTTGGTAAAACGACCCTACTTAACAGCATCGCAGGTAATGATACATTTGAAACCAGGCCAGTAAGTAAAATACAAAGCAAGGGCCGACATACTACAACAAGCCGTCAATTAGTTCGCCTGGGAAGCGGGGCAATGATAATAGATACTCCGGGAATGAGAGAGCTTGGTAGCCTGTCTGTAGATGATGGCCTGGATGAGACTTTCTCAGAAATATTGGCGCTTTCTCAAATATGCAAATTTGCTAACTGCTCCCATACCAATGAAAAAGGTTGCGCGATTTTGGCTGCAATAAAGGCCGGTAATCTGTCTGAACAACGTTATCAAAACTATTTGAAAATAAAAAAAGAATCTGAATTTAATCAAATGTCCTATTCAGAAAAAAGAAAGAAGGATAAGAATTTTGGCAAGCTTATTAAATCAACTATGAAGAATAAACAGAGGTAATGTACTTAACAAAAGCATTTGACAGGAACAAACCTCCGCGGTACTTAAACTGCGCTGAAATCTACGCTAGCACAGTTCAATTCCCGCTACAGCTAGCAACCTGGGGTCACACAAGGATATCCTCAACAACTAGATATTCTTCATCACCTAAATTCAGAAAATAATCTGGTTACTCCTGCTTAGGTTGTCGTTTTTGATGAAGAAACTCCTATGGAATATTAAGTCCTGAGGAAGACTGTGCTACAGCATTTGTTATATATGGAATTATAAGTGACTCCGTATCTTCGCTTGGAAATATTTCTGCTACCCAAGGGCCAGAGATTAGCAATGTCGGTAAAGGTATAGCGCAATGGGCTTCTAATTCTATGGAGCGAAACAAACCTAAACCTTCTTTAGCTCCATATCTAAAAACTGTATGGATTGAGTGGTTCTCCCAGGCATTTAAAGATTTTTAAAGAAGTAATATTTCAGTAAAAACTTTATATACAAACCACTAAATGCATCTAATATAGCCTCTATTAATCAAGTAGAAAGTTTGGCATATCTATCCGTCAATTACTAATGAAAAGTACGACGTTATTAAATTATTTTTTGTTATAAGAGACCTCCTTGAAACGAAAGCAGGAAACTGCATATTAATACGAGGATAAAACGAGGACACCCAACTAAATAATACTGATCGCTATAAAGATTCAGATTTGTGTGAAAGACATACTTCAGGGCGCGGTAAAAGAATTAAAAATATTTACTAAAATCGGTGAAAAGATTACTTCCGCTTTATCAACAAACAATATAAAAAAACATAGATTAATGATAATAAGATGCAGCTATCACTCACTTGAGTTAGTTTATTACCATGATTGAAATATAAAATGCAATGAACTTTCATATTGAGGTTGTAAACCTCTCCTTTCATATTAAATTTTATATTTTAGAGAGGTACTAATATCCATTTTCTGCCAATAACAATTTCAGTTTTAAAACCCTTCCTTATCAATTAATATGATGAGCTATTCCTTCATATTAGGCCTATAGTGGTCTTCTAACCTTCGCCACATTCTATGCCTCTAACTGGCTAGCTAATAAAGAATGAAGCTTCCGCAGGGAGTTATGCATAATGCATAATCTTATAAGCGGCTGGTGATGCGTCATAGGAGATCACTATGTATACCCCCCTCAAAACACCTACTTTCTCTGACTTACAGCATTTCGACTGGCAACCAACCGAAGCCCTGCAACGTGATCAGGAACAGAGCCATCTTTTACATGAGCCCAAATTTCGCATCATGACCACTGACCCTATGACAGGAAATTATGTCAAAAATCATATGGATCATTGCTCTTTGCTGGATGGAAATCTGAGCATTTATTTCGAGACAGAAGAAAGTTGTAAAGAGTACCAGAATATGGAGTTTAATCATCCAAACCTGCACCTGCCTTTCCCCGCGACTAATGATGATGATCGTGGTGGCTGATAACTTCATTTTGTAACTTTTACATACATGAATAAGATCAGCTCTTTGCATCCCACATTCACGATTCATGGTTTTAACTGTTCGGCTTATTAATACAAGGGTGCCCTAATAATATAAGGGCACCCAACGTAAGGCTCAACAAAAAAAATTTAATAGAATCGTGTTTTTTATTATTATGCGGGTCCAGTTTTTTGTTAGAACAAAGACCAGCTTGGCGTATTGTGACGCCGAATTCCTGGGAGCGTTCATCTCATCACCCATGCTAAGAAAAACCTAACACATCAAAAGTTATAATTTTATCGAACTGAGATCCAACCCGTCAGAGGAGCCAGGATCAAGAGGGCAGACTCGTTAAAGCCTTGTTTTGCCTCTTTCAAGCATTGATAATCATGGTGTCTGATCCCTTGATTGCATTATTCAGCACGCAATGCATCCACTGGATTCATCCGCGCAGCCCGCCGGGCGGGTGCGACACCTGCCAATAATCCCACCATCATGGCCAGCAGCACCGCCAGCAGTGCAAACTGCCAGGGGGTATGCACCGGGATTGCCGGTACTAAAAAATGAATCAGTTCGGCTATCGACCAACCCAGCAAAAGACCGAGCACACCGCCCAGGGTTGAAAGCAACATGGCTTCAGCCAGAAACAGAATCAATACCTGACGCCGCTCAGCACCGAGTGCAGTGAGCAGGCCAATTTCAGTGGTGCGTTCTTTTACTGCAATGGTCATAATGGTGAGAATGCCTACAGCTCCTACCACCAGTGAAATGCCACCCAGGGCACCGACTGCAAAGGTGAGAATATCCAGCACCGAACTTAACACTTCGAGCATTTGCTCCTGGGTGGTGATGGTGAAATCCTCATCCCCATGGCGGGCGATGAGAACCTGTTTGAGTTGTTCGCTCACCATGTCTGCTGCAAGGTCATTCTGATATAACACATCAATTTCCATCAGGCTTTCCCGATTAAACAGTTCCATGGATTTGGCCGCCGGAATATACACCGCATCATCCAGATCAAAACCGAGCATTTGCCCCTTTGACTCCATTACACCAATCACCCGAAATCGTGACCCACCGACCCGTACAAATTTACCCAGGGGAATAGCGTGGCCAAAAAGCTCCTCCTTCACTCGACTGCCCAGGACAATAAAAGCGCGTGCGGTGCGTGGATCATCATCGGGTAAAAACTGCCCGGCGGAAACCTTGAACTGCCATACCTGAGGCATTTCATGACCCACCCCAAAAACCGTCGTGCGTCTTTGCAGTGACCCGGCTTCAACCGCCGCATTGCCCTGGATAAGTGGCACGGCGGCAACCACCTGGGGCAATCGACGCACCGCCATGACATCAGCCAGTGCCAGTGGCCGCACATTACTCATGACCGCGCCAGACATGCCGTGGGTGGTCGCCTTACCTGGCGTTATGCCAATAAGATTGGTACCAAACTGACTGAACTCGCCTAGCACAAAACGATGCAGGCCTTCGCCCATTGACGTCAGCAACACCACTGCGGCTATACCCACAGCAATGCCCAGGGCGGTGAGGCCACTGCGTTGTCGACGGGCTCGCACGGCACTGAAAGAAAGATTGATCGTGTCGGCTAATTTCATCATCACGAGTGTCCAGACAGGGCCTGAACCGCATCGAGATCGGCGGCATGGCGTGCCGGTAACAGACCAAATAACAAGCCGGTGCCCACTGCCACGGCTACCGCTGTCCACAGGGCCCAGTTAGGTGCCACAAACGGAAAGTCGGGGAAATATTGTTGCAGCACCCAATTGCCGGAAAAACCGATAATCAGCCCTAACAGCGCACCCATTATCGACAGGAAAGCTGACTCGGTTAAAAACAGCAGAATAATTAGTTTACGGGGCGTACCCAGCGCCTTGAGTAAACCAATTTCGGCGGTGCGTTGTGCCACCGCCACCAACATCACATTCATAATCATAATGCCCGCCACCAGCAAACTGATCGCCGCTATACCGCCGAGTGAATAGGTGAGTGCGGATAGAATGCGGTCAAAGGTGCTTAGCAGGGCATCCTGGGAGAGCACCGTAATATCATCTTCGCCATCGTGGCGGGTGCGAATAATGTTGATAACATCCTGCTGGGCACGCGCCAGCACTTCAGCACTACGCGCCTCAACCAGCACACGAAACACCGAATTTACATTAAATAATGACTGCGCGGAGGCCACCGGCATAATCAGCACATCCCCCATATCCATCCCCAGGGACATACCTTCTTCTTCAAGCACCCCAATAACCCGGCAGCGATAATCACTCACCCGCACCCATTCACCCAATGATGCCTGGTTACCAAACAACTCCCGATACAGGGTAAAACCCAGCACGCAGACTGAAGCAGAACGGGTGATTTCCAGCTCCGGCAAAAACTGCCCACGAGACAGAGTTAACTGGCGCACCTCATAAAGACTCGCCGTCGAGCCAACGA
>Ga0316205_10000658_pt1 | contig 57552 bp, 66 predicted proteins | sample 3monthpyrite_MG_FD_204941 | JGI IMG/M metagenome (GOLD analysis project Ga0316205, IMG submission 204941) | Microbial mat bacterial communities from mineral coupon in-situ incubated in ocean water Damariscotta River, Maine, United States -... | ecosystem: Environmental > Aquatic > Marine >...
CCTGTCGCGAGATGCTCCGCATACCGGCTTGGACCCGCGTTGTAGGCGGCGAGAAAGCCCGGCGCGCCGAAGATATCGTACATCTCGCGCAGATAGGCCGTGCCGCCCAGAATGTTGTCCCGCGGCTCGAACGGGTCGTTGCCGAGACGGTGGCGGAGGCGCAGTTCCGTCCAGGTGCTGGGCATGATCTGCATCAGACCCATGGCACCGGCGGTTGAGACGGCACTCGCACGGCCCGCACTTTCAACCTGCATCACGGCGCTGATCCAGTGTTCCGGAATGCCGAACCTCTGCGACGCTTCTGCGATTTGGTCGGCATACGGATGCATGGATGCGCGCTCTATGGCGACACTCTGGGCATGCGTCGGTATCGGCATGGCGGCGTTCACAAGCAGTCCGGAAAATAAGAAAAGGGACACAATTCGGGTGGGTGATTGCCACCTGCTGGTTCGGTTGTGGTGCGCGTTGTCCATCGGATCAGGACCGCTCACGGCGTTTCGGGGGCCGGTTCCAGGTGAGGAGATAGAGCTCATTGTCCTGCACCGAGTGGAACAGATTTGCGTTGATTGGATGCGGCAAGGCCGGATCATCGATAAGCACCGAGACATAGGCCCCGGCCTTCTCGCCTGTGCGTTTCCAGCCCGCACCGACTTCCAGGCTCTGATCGTCTGTGCCGATATGCACGCGGTAATCAGGCGCATTCTCGGCGTCGTTGTGCTCGGCGGGAACGAGCGTCAGTTCGACCTCAAGGGTGAGGGTCTTGAGCCGACCGTGATAGCCGTCTTTGGTGCGCGTGAATTGTCCGATATGTGCCATAGGGTTTCCTTTCAGGGGGTGCTGGTGGTTGTTGCAAGGGCGTTGCCGATCACATCGAACGACGATGATTGGTGCGCGGCCTGGTTTTCGGTGATCCAAATCGGGGTTGCTCGGCCGAGGACGGCACTGCGGGGGATCGGTCCGAAATAACGGCCGTCGAGGCTGGTCTCGACATCGGGGTTCATAAGGAAAACTTGGTCGGAAGTGATGCGGCGGCAGCCCTGCCACACGGGCATCGTGCGACCACGACTGTCGGTATGCTGCGCTTCTCCCACAGCAACCCTGTCGACGGTGATGCTGCCGCCGATCCGGCAGACGACCTGTCCCGGCAGTCCGGCCACATGTTTGAGAAGTGGGATATCTGGTGGCAGATAGCCCCGTTCGGCGATGAACGCGGCGATCGAGTCGGGCGCAGCAACGGCAACGAGATCGCGCGGGCCAAGATGGTCGATAGACTGCAAGCGATAGAGGCCAATGGGGGCTGACGGGCTGGCATTCCAGAGGAACACTGTTGGCATGTCGATAGCAGTCGAAAGGGCAATCGCACCGACTGTGATGAATGCGACACTGGTCCGGATGCGGCGCGTCATTGACCCGCCCTCCGACGTTTGATCCAGGCAGCGTGGCGTTCAATTGTGTAGACGCGCGGCGTTTGATCCGCAGCGATCTGGTTGTGGACATGTCGCCAATAATCCTGCGCGACGTCTGCGGGATCGATGCCGAGCGCGTCGATGTCGTCGGTCGCTTGCAGCACCTGCTGAACCTTTGGCCAGCCCGTCAGGCGCAGGAGACTTTCACCGCCTGGGCGCACGCAGGGTAAGGTTTGATGCGGTTCGCCGGGATCGACGGCGCGCAGGATGTCGATGCGCGAAAAGATCGTCCCGTAGTCGTTCGACCGCCAACGGACTAAGGCAAAGATACCGTCTGGTGCAAAGCTGATGACGCGTCGATGGCGATCCAAGATCTGTTCCTGCTCAGCGCGACCGAAACGGATCCAGTATTCGATCTTGCCTTCGACCCAGATCAACTCGACATGCGTTAGCGCGCGGGTGCTCAGATCATTGCGCGTACCGGTGACGGGTCGGGTGTGATGGTGTTCACTGGTCATCGCGGGTCTCCGCGATGCTGGCTTCGCTCGTCTTGGCGTCGTTTTCCCCGACGCGGCGGTCCCTACTACCAAAGTTAGAATCTGTGTTAGATTCTAAGTTAAGGGCCGAATTTTCGACTTGTTTACATTCGGTTGGAGTGGTTTTCGGTTCACGATAGCACGAGCCACCGGTTCCTGATGGCACGATAGGGCCGGTTCCCGATAGCACGAGGCCGTCCACAGGTTGTCCACAGGCGACCGGCGCGAAGCCAAGAAGCGTCTGTCCACGGCGGCCGATCTCGATCCACAAACGGTATCCGGGCAGGGGCTGGCGGTGAACAATGCCGCGCAACTCGAAGGCAAAGCGCTTGAATGGCGAGAGGCTGCCGGACTTCAGATAGAGGTGGCGGAATTCGAACCGCCAGCCGTTTCGTTGGCGACCGCCGTGCTTGCGTACGATGCGGTAGAGCCATCGGTCATATCCGCCGGTGAGAGAAAAATAGTCAGGGTCGATGGTCAGGATCAGGGCGTCGTCAAGGACGGCGCTGTAGAACCAGTCCGGCAAGATCAATTCGATGCCTGCAGGTCGGCCCTGCGGATCGACCCTCTCGACCCATTCGTTGATCCAGGAAAAGCGATGCCGCCGACCTTTGCTCGGTTGGCGGATCGTTGTTGCAACAGTTGTGGATTGCAGCCGGTCCAGCGCGGCCTTCAGACGCTGATAGTCCCGCGCACCCACACCGCGTCCGATGAAGGTGAGCATTTCGTATGGGGTCGCGGCCATCAGGCGTGAGGTGCGCAAGCCCGCGTCGCGCGCTTCGACCAGTTGGCTGGCGGCCCAGATCAGGATATCGGCGTCCCAGATGGTCGCCATACCGTGCTCGGCGACAGCCTCGACGCGGATGACGACCCCTGACACTGCGTAGTCGATGGGTTGGGTGCGCCGCGATTTGGAGAGACTGAAGAACGGATAGGCCATCAAATCCTGCGCATCGCGCGGGGCAAGAGCGGTGCAGTGCGCACGAAACAGCTCTAACTGACCGCGTTCAGATGGGATGGGCGCGCGTTTGATCATGACACGAAGTCCTCAGACGGATCAGCGCGACCGGCCGCCGGAGCGGGTCAGCGCAACAGGGTCATGATGCTTGGCCGGGAGAACTGATCCGCGCGGGTCGGATGTCGACGTGACGGCACCACGATTGGCCCAGGCTTGCAGGTCCTCGATGGAATAGACGACCCGACCACCCAGCTTGTGGTAGGCGGGACCCGTGCCATAAGTACGGTGTTTTTCCAGCGTGCGGCCGGACAGGCTCAGAAAACGCGCTGCTTCTGGCGTGCGCAGGTAGCGTGGCGGCAAGTCGGTTGTATTTGCGGGCATGATCGGGCCTCCGTGGGTTCAAGTGCAGCCACCTGAGAGGGGCGGCGGATTGCGGCCACGTTGGCGAAGAAGAACCGGGAAGGGGGATGGGGAAGTAACGGATGCCAAAATCGCACCTCTTTGACCCAGTCGCAGCTCCAGCCGTGAACACCACTTGGATGCATGCGCAATTTGAATGGTCGCGTGTTACTTCCGGCGGCGCTGACGCAAAAGGCTGCGATATCCGCCATCAATCAAGGCCCGACCGTCCCGGACGAGGCTGATCGTGCTGTCCCGCAGCGCCGAGGTCTTCCAGGCTTCGCTGGCAATGCGGGATTTTCCGTAGAGGACTTTGCCAATGTCGCGGTAGCTCGCGCCGTCGATGTGCCCGTCTATTGCTTGCAGCATCCGGCGTAACCGTTGACGACGTTGTGCGGTCAATCTGCCTTTCGGTTCTGATGGACGACCCTGCAGCATGCGCCAGAGGCGGAGAGCCGCCTCGATGCGATCCAGACCGGCATCATCGAGCGGTATGACCGCCACGAGGGGCGTGTCGGGCCCTGCGTCATCAATGAACAAAATGCGAAGGGCCCCAAGGTCATCGGACACCGTCAAACTGGTTCCAACCGGGTCATGCACGGTGGAGTCCGGTTCGACCGATGGGAAATCGACAGGTTGAAGACCTGCGATTGGCGATCTGGTTGAAAGTATGACCGTGCCCGGATCTATCTCAGGCTGCCAATAGACAACCGCCTGCAGCGCAGTCCGCTGGGGATCGATCGGGAAATCGTAACCCCCACGACCGACGCATCATGTGCATCAGATCACGGGGGTCCTCTTTCCTCTCAACGGCGCGGGCATAGTCTTGTTGATAGTCGATGTTGCGACGCAACCATTCCCAAGCGAGGTCAGGTGCCGTCAGGGATTCGACATAGTCGTACTCTGATGCCGAGCGCCAACGCGATGGGTCTGGGGGCATTTCAATCCTCCGGACGTGAACATTGGGTTAATCGGACGAGTTTCAATCAGAAGGTGAGTCGAGGCAAGCTGAGAGGGCGCGTAAAAATAAGGCAATGGCAGTATCCTGCCGGGGTCAGGGCGTGTTGCCGCCCAAAAGCTGCCGATACCCATGCTCGGTCATCCATTGCGCGCGGGCTAGATGGCTGTCGTGAATGTGACGCGCACGTTCCGGATCTGTGGCCGGATCAAGCGAAAACAGGACGGACACGACTTCACGCCAATCCGCACTGTCGGCATAGGCGTCCAAAAGGCGCATGTAGAGTGCGACATGCGTCCGGTCGTAGTCGGTCAGGACCGCACTTTCGGGCGGTGCGTCAAGAAAGTCCGTGTTCGTCAAGGTACCCCCATGTTCGGCACGTTACTGCCGATTGAAGCGTCTGTTAACATTTCCATCCTTCGCACGCCGAAAACCCCAGTCCCATGCAATGACGCAGACAATTGGTTGAGCAATCTGCTCTAACGGGTTCCTTTGCCAACCTCATCGGACTCGTTAATCAACACACCTTCGCCCTGAGCGGTCGTCAGAAATACGATGCCGACGGCTTCAAGCGCCCGGCGCACCTGATCATCGGTCGACTCGAAGACCCGCTTGCCGTGGGGCGACTCGAGGCGTTTCAACGCGGTCAATGAGACCAGGGCCCGTTCAGCGAGCGTTTCCTGAGTCCAACCAAGCAACGCGCGCGCGGCCCGTGTTTGTCGGGCGGTGATCATGCATGATCACCTCCACGGACACATCTGCGCACGCCAGAACTACGACTATATTAGTCGTTCTTGGCGTTGATGGCGAGCGATTATCTGTTTTTGGGCAGGTGTTTGGCGGAAATCGCGCAATCCGATTCGGTCGGGTCTGGGTGCGCGTGTGCCCGCCCGGTGCGTCCGGGCGGGGTTGTGCTGCGGTGGCTCAGTCGCCGTTGCGGCGGGCGGGGCGGGACCAGATCAGGCTGTAGGCGTCGCCGTCTTCCTCGTCGAAGAGATTGGCGTAGATCGGAGCGGTGAAGCTCGGATCGTCCAGCTTGAGGCCAAGATAAGCGCGGCCCTCGTTGGAGGTCTTCGACCAGGCGGCTCCGATTTCGGCGCGGCCGACCAAGACGCGGTGGCTCGGGGCGTTCTCGCTGGTCTGGCTGGTTTCGGGAACGATGCGGACGTTCTTGGCCTGAACGTTGAGGGTGACGATTTCGCCGGTGTATTCGGTGCCGGACTTCTTGAAGGTGCCGATGGTTGCCATTGTGGTTCTCCTTGATCAGATGTTTTCGAGCCCGCACCATTGCGGCCTCGATGGAGATCGACAGGCCGGAGGCGACCGACGGCTCACCCATAGGGCTGGAACTTAAGTGGAGGACGGGGACGGGAGGCTTTCTTGTCGCGCGAGGAATGGCGGCGCAGCCGACAGGGGACGAAAGTTGAGGGGCACCGTTGAGCCCTAGGCGGTCGAGGCGCAGCCGTCCTTCGGCCAGATCAGTCCATTGACGAGGCCATATGGAGCGGTCGATCCAGACAGAGATGATTGGTGGAGACCTTGGCACTCTTAGGCCACCCACGGGGTCCGGCAACACCGAATTTCCGAAAATCATTACGCGTTTCAGACCAAATGCCTGGCAACTTCATTGTTCCAAACAGCCTTTGCGAGACCGCTGCCGTCGCAGATTGTGACGTGCCCCGTTGACCGGAACTGCCTTGAAGACAATCGAGGTGGCCCCGCTAAGTCGTAGCTCAAGCTGCCCATCCCAGCAGTCTCCGCTCGGTCACTCATCGAAAACGCCGAGGGTCAAGCGACAGCCCTGATCCTCTTTCCGGCCAAACCCACGTGACTAAGCTTCGCTGGCCATTTCCGTGCGTGGATCGGGTGGGGTTACACCCGCCATCCGAAACAATGCGGTGATGCCGACTGCCAAGGCACCGATAATGGCGACCGCCATCTGCCACGTCTCGGAGGGGATCGCGAGTCTGGCGATGCCAAGGGTGGCGGCATACCCGGCAACGGCAGCGGGACCGGCAAACAAACCTGCAACGATGACCCGGACCCAGAGCGGACGCGCAAAGGCGAACAGAAGCTGGCCGACAATCGCCACGGAAACAGCTGCGGCTGCGCCTACAAGAAAACCTCCGACGGGCCCTATTCCTGTCTCATAGGCCCACAGTCCGACCTTCACGCCCGCGATAAGCGGCAACGCGTAGACTGCGAGGGTGAAGACGAGCCAACAGAGAAATCCGATGGTGACGAGCAAAAGGACGATATTGAGGACAAGCATGGTGAATGCCTCCGTGCAAACGAGATGAACGGTCGCGCCTACCACCACCACCTTGGCGCAGATCGATTATAGGTCAGAAGGCGGGTTCTAGGTAGTTTCGTGCGCTTCGACCCAAAGTGATCGGCGAGAATTTGCAGGCCAGTGCCAGCGGCATTCTGCAGTTTGATCGGGGTTGGCGCAACGCAAGCGTACATAGCTGACTTTGATCCGCTCTGCAGCTAAGGTGCCAGATGAGCCCGACCCGGCCATTTTGTTTTTATGCTGCGTGCGCTCGCAGCGGGAGAAATGCGGCATGAGCGAAAATCTTCATGCTGTCGCGCAGCAGAACAACCGGCCATTCGTGCAGGTGGCAGCATGGATCAAGCGGCGAACTTACAGGTCGCGGACAATGTTACCTTTCGTTGCGGTTGCACCAACGGCTGGTTTAGAAGTCAGTCGTTGACTTTATAAGTCATGGATCATAAGTGGCGTTTATGTCAGAGCATTCCGCCCCAAAAGAGACGATTATTGAAATTCTGCACGTGGCCAATTGGCTTCAGGGCAGGATTGCGGAAATTCTTGCGCCTCATAACGTGAGTTTGCAGCAGGTCAAAGTCTTGGCGATTATCGCTAACCAGAAAGATCAGTTCGCTACCGTGGGCACAATCCGCGAGCAAATGCAGGACCCGATGTCCAACGTGTCACGCTTGCTGAACAAGTTGGTTGAAAAAGGCCTGGTCAGCAAAGAACACGGCACCGACGATCAACGTATTGTCCGTATTCATCTGTTATCCGCCGGTGTCGACGTGATGACAAAGAGTCGTCAAGCAATTGACGATGGCCTTGATGCACTCTGCCACCTTAGCTCCGATGAGCTAGGGTCACTCTCAGCGCTGCTATCCAAAGTCAAAAAATAACGGCGTTCATTTATCTATATATAATCCATGGCACATAAATCCATGACACTTAAAGGAAACCTAATGACACGAAACACATCAACGATAAAGACAGCAGCCTTAACAGCCTCGTACTCAGGACTGGGCTTTGAACTTTCACGCCTGCTTCTTGCGGATGACTATCGACTTATCTGCATTGATAGGGACACAGACAAAAGCGCCAAAGCCCGGCAGATTTTATCGTCAGAGTTTCCAAGCGCGGAGATCGTATCTGTGACGGCGGACATGGCGTCTTCCGTCTCGATCATGCGGGCGGCACAAAGCATTTTGGAACAGGTGGACCACATTGATGTGTTGTTTCATGTGGCCGGAGCTGCCACTGCAAAAACCGAATTTTCCTCAGCAGGCAATGAGATGCACTTTCAGGTGAATACTCTGGGGCCTATCGCATTGACCCATGCGTTGCGTCCTGCCCTCTCTATTGGGGATAGCAACGCTGTGGTTGTTCTCGTTGGCTCTAGCGCCATGAAAATGGCGAAGACCCTGAACGTCGAGACATTGATCAATCCGCCGTCCTTTAAAAAGATGAGTGGTCCCTATGCGCAGTCCAAGCTCGCCATCACAACGGCTTTTGCCGCAATGAGCGAAGATTACAAGGAGAAGGGCATTTTGCTTCGCGTGGTTGATCCCGGTCCCAGCCGCACAGCCATGTCAGAAAGTGACGCCATGCCATGGATTGTTCGTCGCATTCGACGTTGGTTCCCACTGCCGATTGTTGGTGCCCGCAAGATATTTTCAGCGGGTGTTTCGGAGAAATTTGGCTCGGAAACAGGCATCTATATAGAACGTGATAAAATCGTTAAGCTGCCTGCCCCAGCTACCAATCAGACGACTCAGGAAATATTGATGAGGTTAGTTGCGGAGTGCGAACAATCCAGCGCTCAAAAAGCGCCATGAAAGTAGTCATTCTGGGTGCAGGTGTTGCTGGTTTGTGTAGTGGGATTGCTCTTATTCAACGTGGATTCAATGTGGAAATCTTTGAGCGCACGGCTTCACCGGTAACAATCGGTGCAGGCGTTGTTCTGTGGCCAAACGCAACGCTTGTTTTGGAACAATTAGGGCTATTGCCAAGGATCAAGAAACTGTCTGGCGCACCAAACCAAATGCGAAGAGTCTCTTCGTCTGGGCAAGGGCTCGGAAACCTCGACATCGAATTGATCAACGAACAAATCGGGGGCGGCAGTTTGTCCATATCACGCAGCGCCCTGATTGACGTCATGTATCATGCCTTCCTTGAGGTCGGTGGCCGCGTTCATTTCAGCCAGGAAGTTGCTGAATTGACCTCTAAGAGCGGTGAGACGAAGGCGAGTATCCGGTTTCGGTCAGGGCTTGTCCTCACACCTGATATCATCATTGGGGCTGAGGGGCGAATGAACTCTCCGTCTCGGCAATATGTTCTGGGGCACAATATCCCCGTTTTTCAAAAGTTCATAAACTGGGTTGGCATAATTGAGACTGAGCAAAGTGACATAGACAACAAGGTCATTTTCGATTTTTGGGGAGTAGGCGCACGGTTTGGGATTGTTCCCTTGTCGCCCCAGAGCGCCTATTGGGCTGCTGGCGTTACTGCCAGTAAGATAGGAGCAAATGAGCCAGAACACTATAAGGACGAGATGTTAGCCGTGTTCAACGCTTGGCCAGCTCAGGTCTCAGATCTGATATGGGACACGCCGACACATAAGATCAACAAGATCTATGTTCATGATCACGACCCAGTCGAAACTTGGCACCGAAATAACCTGATACTCATTGGTGATGCGGCGCATGCTCCGCTTCCGACCTCCGGACAGGGGGCATGCCAAGCCATCGAAGACGCTTGGCACATTGCGCGAACGCTGGAGCAGAGCGGGAGAGACACACTGGAAGCGTTTCAAAATTTCACGGGCGCTCGACGTGCAAGAACCACAGGGATCACAATGGCAGGCCGTCAATTTGCACAGACTGTATTTAATGACGATCCTGAGTTTTGCCGTGCGCGTGATGAAGCAAGCAAGTCTGCTGACTTTGGCATTCTTGCCAAAGCGATGGCAGGCGGGTGGGCAAACCCGTTCGGAAATCTACTGGCGATGGAGGCTTAAACTTTACATCGGTAGCAGACATTCGTGGGTCGCGCAGCATCGGTCAGATTTGGGCTCGGTGCGGACGAATGCACTGGCAGAGAAACAGGGTTCCAACAACTTCGGATAACGGCCATTCAGCTGGATGCTATGCTCTCTTTGTCAGCGCGGTGCTGATGTCTGGGTTTGGAGGGAGGATTGGAGGGCATATTATGCCAAGAGTCCAACTTCCCGCAGTTACCCCAAAACACAGAGCCTGGAACAAGGGCCGGATCATCGGCCAAAAACGTCCCCTTCTTCCTAAACAAGTGTGGGCCATCCGGGCGCGGCTTGAACTTTCGGGTTATCTTCGTGACCTTGCGCTGTTTAACGTTGCGATTGATAGCAAACTGCGCGGCTGTGATCTGGTCAAACTCGCCGTGGCCGATTTGGTCAAAGATGACCGCGTTCGCGAACGCGTTTCAATAGTCCAGAGTAAAACCAAGAAACCCGTTCAGTTCGAACTCACTGAAAACACAAGAGATACCGTCATTGCGTGGGTGCGATCTCCTGAGATGATCGGGTGCCGGTTCATGTTTCCGAGCCGTTTCCACGACCGCCCGCATATCTCAACACGTCAATATGGTCGACTTGTTCGTGACTGGGTTACAGCGATTGGCCTGGAACCCAGCGGATACGGAACACACTCGATGCGCCGAACCAAAGCTGCGGAGATTTACCGCAAGACGGGGAACCTCCGCGCCGTGCAACTTTTGTTAGGCCATACGAAGGTCGATAGCACAGTGCGTTATCTGGGCGTTGAGCTGGAAGATGCGCTAAGCATTGCTGAACGGATCGACATCTGAACGAAGTTGGCGTGCGGCTATTGCCGTTCGCCAATCAAGACCAGGCCTTCATGGTTCCCGCAGCGGTCGGCAGGACTGAGCCCATTGTACCGAATGCCGCGCAATGCGCGAATGGCAACCTCGTTAATCCGGTACGGCGGCGAAGGGTGGAACGACCCCTCGTTTCCATATCATCACGATGATCGCCGTGACCGTGATCTGGACCGCTGCGAACACCACCATCGCCGACAGAAGGCCAAGCATATCGGCCAGTGCGCCACTGGCGATCACGGGAAGCGAGAACCCGAAATACGCATAGACGAACAGACCCGCGGTCGCCCGTGCTCGGTCGTCCGGCGCACGCAATGAAACTTCCGCCAATGAAGCGAGATAGGTGAAGCCGTAGCTGGCCGTACTGGTGATGCAGGTGCCGACGAGAACGAATGCCAGAACCTTCAACCACACACCGGCCAGAAGGACGAGAAAGCCGAGCGGGATCAAAACGAACCCGAGGGCGAGCGCGCGGTCGTTGGTCATGCGCCGGGCAATCGGTTGGCAGAGAAATCCTACGAAGATCGCCAGGAAGATGACAAGGCCCGTCCACCCACCGAGATCGTTCGCGGCAAGCTCCAGCGGAATGACCGCGATGGTCATGCCGGTCGTGGACCAGGCAAGCGCCATTGCGGCCCCGAACATCCATGTGCCGGAAGGGAAGACCGGCAGGCGCAGAAGGGACACGGGGCGAGGCTTGTCCATTCGGGGCAGTCCGAGGGCAATCACGGCGAGGACCGGAGCCGCCACGAACAGGGCGATGTAGCTGGCGGGCAAAAGCGTCGGACCCTGCACCCCGAGACTGATACCGGTCGCCAGAGCGCCGCCGCCAAAGCCGAGCGACGTAGCAGAGGTCACGATCAGGGCGGCGTTCTTAGCGCGGTCCGAGCCGAGAATTTCCGTCATGTAGGCCGTCCCGGCGGTTGTCGCCAGACCGGTTCCGATTCCGAGCAAGAAGCGCGCGACGACAAGACTTGTCCAGCTTGGCACCTGCACGAGAAGCGCCGTCGCCACTGCGCCTAGGATCAACGCCAGCGCAATCGGAACCCGTCGTCCAATCCGATCCGACAGCCCACCGAGCAGCAAGAGCGTCGGCATGAGACCCCCGACATAGGCCGCGAACGCAACCGTCACCGCCGTCGCCCCGACATCACTTTCCGCTGCATAGGCATCATAGAGCGGAGCCTGAAGGTTCACGGCGAACGTCACCGTGAAAAGGCCAAGAGCGAGCAGCGAAACGGGGATCAGTTTGGACATGGGGCGCGGACCTCGAAGATTGACTTGAGATCGGAATGCCATGAGATAACAAGTATGACAATTTTTTGATTGTACTAGATACAGTGAGAATATGAGGAAAGCCCGTTACATACGCCTCGCCGACATGATCTCGACCGCGATTCAAGAGGGCAAGCTGGCTCCGGGCACGAAGTTGCCCACCCATCGCGCGTTTGCGGAACAGTTCAATGTGGCCCTTGCCACTGCGACTCGTGCCTACGGGGAGCTGAAGCGCAGGGGTTTGATCGTCGGCGAAGCTGGTCGCGGCACCTTCGTGCGCGATCTCGGACTACCTCCTACGCTGGGGGTCCGACAGACCGCCAGCGATGGCCTCATTGACCTGGTTTTCAACATGCCGGGGGACGCGACCGATGCGGATATGTTACGGGCGGGCCTGCGGCGACTTGTGGCGGCGGGCGACCTTGAGGCGATGCTGCGCTACCAGCCTCACGGCGGGCGGACGCACGAACGCCGGATTATTGCCGAAAGCCTTGCCGCGCCCCTTGGTTCTATCGACCCCGAATGCCTTCTGGTTACATCCGGCGGCCAGCATGGGCTGGCAACCATCGCCCTTGGGCTTTTGGGACGCGGCGACAGGATCGCAACCGACACCCTGACCTACCCGGGCTTCAAATCCATTGCGGCGTTGCGGGGCCTTGATCTTGTTCCCGTCGAGGGACGGCGCGGCGTGATGGACCCGGACGATCTGGAACGAAAGTGTCGCGCGCGCAAGCTGCGGGCGGTTTATCTGATGCCGACGGTTCACAACCCCTTGGGTGCGGTTATGGATGAGGCAACACGCCTGCGTCTGGTCGAGATCGCGCGCGCGCATGACCTATTGCTCATAGAAGACGCGGCCTACGCTTTTTTGGAGCCGGACCCACCGCCAAGTCTCATCGCTCTCGCGCCGGAACGAACGGTCCATGTAGGGGGCTTCTCTAAAAGCCTCGCGACAGGGTTGCGTCTGGGCTACTTAATCGCTCCTATGACCCACACAGACAGGTTGCTTGAAGCGATTAGGGCGACGACCTGGAACGCCCCGGCGCTGATTTCCGGTCTGGTCTCGGGCTGGGTGGAGGACGGCACTCTTGCCAAATCCGAAGAGACCCGGCGACGGGACGGCGCGGAGCGTCAGCAGCTATGCCAGACCGTTTTTGATGGACGATCCATTCTTTCACATCGCAACGCAGGCTTTGCCTGGTTGCCGCTCGAAAAGGGTGTTCGGGCAGAACCCATCGTCACACGTTTGAAAGAGCACGGTATTTCCGCATCTGGTGCAGTACCTTTCGCAACGACGGTTGCAGTACCCCAGGCGCTTAGGCTTGCTTTTGGCGGTGTGCCGAAAGATGAACTGGAGGAGGTCTTTCAGATAGTTCGCAAAGCTGTCGATGGGGCTTCCATGTCGTGAGAAAATTCCGAGAGCTGACATTCGTGCAGCCGCAGCGAAATGGTGCTTCGTACCGCATTCTGCAAGTTGATTCGGTGCGCAGCGAAGGGACGGAATCGTCGCGATTTATTAAGTCTAGTTGGGCAAATAAAACTCAGCAATGCCACGTCGTCCGGCTGTCCGCCCTAGTTGAACGATGACGTCGATCGACTTCTGAATGTACTGCCGCACCTCAGCGAAGGTCAGTGGCGTGCCCGCTTGCAAGACCATTATGGCTAAACGATCGATTGCCAGTTCAGCTGTTTCCGCATGAATGGTGGAGACTGACCCACCATGTCCGGTGTTGATCGCTTCAAGATAAGTCAAGGCTTCGTCCCCGCGCAGTTCTCCAACGATGATCCGGTCAGGGCGCATCCGCAAAGACGCTTGCAGAAGCGCATTCGCACTCCTTTGTGATCCTGTACCACGGCTTGCCAGCAGGGCTACCGTATTGGGTTGGCTAGGGAACAGTTCAAACGCATCTTCAATCGTGATCAGCCGTTCGCCATCATCGACATGAGTTAGAAGATGTCGGGCAAAGGTGGTCTTGCCTGTCGACGTGCCACCACTGATCAATATATTGAGCCTTTGATGTACCAAGGCCTGCAATGCGGCGTCGAGGTTTTCTTCAGCTTGGCTGGCAATGTCTTTCATCTTTTCAGCCCGCAGTTGGTCGAGCGAGACAGCTTTGCCAAAAAGATATGATGGTTTGTACCCCTTTACGCCCGCCGTGGCGAACAGACGGATCGTAATCGAAGCACCCTGTTCAATGGCAGGTGGAACCGCGACCTGAACTCTCAGAGGTCGGCCTGCATATTCAACTTTGCCAGACACCAGCGGGTTTTTCTCTGACACGCGGGCATTGGCATCACCGACGATTGTCTGTGCCATATTGAATGCCGTGGCGCGGTCAACGGTTTGACCTTCGTGCCGCATCGTCGCGTCACCCGCGGCTTCGATCCAAACTTTGCCATCAGGATTGATTGCAATTTCAACGACGTCGTCGCGCAGTAGCAAATCGCGAAACGGCTCAAGATATCGCTCCAAGTATGACGCAGGTTTTGGGTGCTGGCTCAATAGATCACTACATCACGGTCGACGAGAACCGTCACGGATGCACCCTGATCGATATAAATAGTGGGTGAGATCGAGACTTGCTCAGCGATCACAGATCCCACAGCGCCTTCTAGATCTCCGGAAACCCCTTCCAGCACTTCGCTGGCTGTTTCATTGTCAGTACTATTCGCGGCGACAGCAGGTGCTGCGCCTATGAGTGAGATCAGCGCCGCGCCGCCAAAGCGTTCAGCGAACTTTGTGTCGACGACCCCAGTCAGCCCAGAGCGCCCGAGTTGGCCACCACCAACGGACGCGATTTCAATCGACGTCCCATCTGGGGTCAGAACGCGTGTCCAGAGGATCAAGATGCGTTTTTGGTTCAGTTCAATCCCAGAACGATATTGGCCAAAAAGGCGGGAGCCACGCGGGATCAGGACCTGATCGCCAGAAAACGCCGGCACCGGTTCGGACACAACAGCTATAACAGAGCCCGGCAGGTCGCTGTTGATCGCTGTTTGCAAGGCGGCTTGGATGACCGAGCCTTGTGAAAGTGTTCGCTCCGGGAAGGCCATTTGGGATGCTTCTTGAACGTCTAACGGCCGTGCGCCTTGGCGTAGATACTGTTCGTTTTCAGATAGGGTGGGCCCATCTGTTCCTGGCACCGCAGCATTTGGACTTGTTCCGCCAGCGGATGTGGCCCTCGGTCCATCTGCATAAACAACGGAAGGAGAAACGATCTGCGCTGTCAGCAATTCTTGTGCGGCCTGCTCTGCTTCACGCTGACGCTGTTCCTCTTCCTGTCGTTGGCGCTCTTCGAGCAACCGCTGATCTGCAATCAAACCGTCGCGGGCCATTTCTGCCTCAAGACCTTCGCGCTGCGCACGTTCAGCGTCCAGCATGGCCTGTAAGCCAGCCAGACGCGCCTCGTTCTGTCGCTGCGCGTTTGCTATCTCGGTGTCTTTGGCGGCAATCGAGGCTTCAAGCGCATCGGTCTGAACTTGGAAGGCCGCTCGTAGATCTGAGACAGCTTCTTGGATTTCTGCGTTGCGGGCGGACTGGCTCGCAGCAAGCGCTTCCCTCAGCTTTGCTATTTCTTCAAGCACCGCGGCACTGGGTTCTGCAGCTGGGGCAGGGGACGGAACATCGAGTGCTTCCTCAACAGCGATCAGTGCATCGTTGACCCGCTGTTCCGCTTCATCCGGCGGGAATTCTAACCTGCCACCATTTCCGGTGCGTTGATCCTGAAAGGTTTCAACATCAGACGTTTCTAAGCCTTCTGTTCCTTCTTGCAGATTTGTTGCCAAGAAATAAGCCGCGCCACCACCGCCAAGCGCTAAGGCGATGGCCAAGGCCCCGACACCGATGTTGCCGCCGCGCCGTTTGGTTTTGTTCTTTTGGCTGAACGTGCTGAGTCGGTTCTGTAAGTCGGGTGTGTTCTCGTCTGCCATGTTCAGTTGCTCACATAAATTGCGCTGTCATCGCGCAAGGCGCAGATGGCTTCTTCGCCAATGCGAAGTGTCCAGAATTCATTCACCCCGAGCACCCGTACAGTGTTGCCTTGCTGGGTCCAGTTTACAGTGCGCTCGCGGCCTTGATCGTCGGCCTTGAACACGGCGGGTTGGCGTCCGTTTTCAGAGAAGGTGAAGTATGTGTACCGCCCGTCATCGTAGATATGAGTTGGACGGAAATCCCCTTCGCCCGCGACGCGGTAGCTGTAGTTGCGCGGGGCTTCAATGCCCTTAGGCTGAGTGTTGGCCGCTGCTGCACGACGTTCGTCTTCTGGATAGCGAAACCGTACTTCGAAAAACATGCCAGAGCGCCCCGGAATGGCCCCTTCGCGGAGATGGAAGGAATAGGTCCTGCGGTTGGTGATCACCGTCATGTTGGTTGAGGCACTTTGCACGTGCGGTTTGATTGTCAGGACATTGCCAAGTTCTGGTATAGGATCGACTTGGAAACTCTCGGTGTCGCCAACTATGACGGCGTCAAACCGTTCTCCCTGTCCAAAGTGAATGGTCGTTGAATGGCGCAGGTCAGTCTCAATCACGAAGACTTGGTTCTCAACGTAAGTTGCGGTGCGCACACGATTGTCGAGCGGCCCGCTTCGTGGCACGGCTTCGGACAGGGCGGGGGTGGCCGATAGCAGAGCGGTAACGCAGATCAGATGGGCAGCGGTGTTCAAGGGATCAGTTCTCCAAAGTCTCGGCATCGACGCGGTAAGAGGTGACCACGAAGCCCAAAGGGTTGGCCCAGACATCTTGCAGGCGTTGGCGGGTTTCAGGTTCAAAGGCGTAACCAACAGTGGCCACGTAGCTGCGGGTTACCGAGCGTGTGTCGCGCGCACGGCGCAGGGTGCGTGTAAATCGCACTTGCGCGACCCCAGGTTCGATCTGGTTCACAGATTTGATCACGACTTCGATAACGGCATCGCGCCCGTAAACGGCAATCGGGTAGTCTTCGTTGGACGAGGTCCAAAGATCGCGCAAGGTGCGTGCAGCATCGCCGTCAGAGCGTTCAAGAACGGAATTGATCCGCTGCTCGCCGTCGGTCAGGTCGTAGGTCTCTCGATCATCCACATAGGCGACAAGATTCGCTTGAATAATGGCGTCACTCTCGGACAAGGACAGCGCCTGGACAGCAGCGACGCGGTCCATTTGGCCGGTTTCTTTGTCGACAACGACTACGAATGTTTCGATCGATTTGAGCGGGAACAAGCTTGCACCAGCGACCATTCCTGCCAGCCCGACCAGAACGCCAGCCGCCGCGACAAAATAGGCAAAGCGTTCGCGCCTGCGCGGGCCATAGATGAAATCTACCGCAAAGGCGTCGCTTTGGTCTTGGCTTGTTTGGCTTTTCATTTTCGGTGTTGGTCTTTCATCAAGAGGCGCGGAAGGATTTGACGGTGTTGAGCGCTGTTGCCGGTGTTCTACGGATCGCTTCGCCGGTTTTGACAACGCCGCTGTTCACCGCTTGCTGGAGCTCCTGTGGTGATTTGCCCGTTGCAAGGCGCGTAGCACTGCCCGTGCCATAATCGCTTGTGTTGACGATGCCGCGGCGTGCCAGCCCCGTCAGGCCGACAGCGTTGGACGCAATGCCCATCACGCCGGTTAGGTTGGAAGCGATGTAAGGGACGGATGCCATAATCCCGGCGCTGAGCAGCAGAATGACCAAGAATGGCAAGATGAGGCTGACGGTTTCGACATCGACAGGATCGGCGGAGGCATCGCCAATGGCCTCAGCGATGGCAACGATGATGCCAGCAGCCCCAGCAGCGGCAACGGGCATCAAAGCATAGCCAATGGTTGCACGGCTCCAGGCCTCAAAGAGGGATTGGGTAGGCTTGAACAGGGATGTGATGATCATGAAGGGAGCAATTACGATCATCAGTGCAAAGACGATTTTGGCGAATGCGATGATCCCTGCGGTAACCGCTGCGAAAAGTGCGGAGAGCACGAAGAAGATCGCGCCCAGCACGGCGCCGAAAACCCAGCCTGCTTGATCGCCAATCGTGTCGCCGTAGGCGGTAATGCGGGCAACCATGTTATCGAGGCTTTCATAGACGCCAGCTTCATCGCCGGATCCCGTAAGGGCGAGAATAGATGCGCCGACAGAATCTGGAACTTGTGTCGCGATACCGTAGATGACGCTGAAATTGTCCCAACTCTGTGCGAAGATGGCGACCAGCGAAATCTTGACCCCAAACGCAAACGCGCTGCCAAAGGTCATTGGCCTGAGCTGCATCACGACATTGATGCCCAGCAAGATTAGAAGCAGGACTGCGCCTGCCGTGATGACATTGCCAACGGCGGATGCAGACGAGATGAACCCATCTTGCGCCACGCTGTCGACGGCTGCATCGACTTGGTCGAGGATATCGCGAATAATACCCATCTATTCTGAACAACCCTCGGCGTGCTCAGCCTCAAGCCCATCGGCTATGGCATAGAGGTCGAGGACCTTGAACGGCAGGCGGGGGTTATCTGACGTCTGAAAGCGCGGTAGTTCTGCGAGTGCCATGTCCCATGTGAACTCGCCCAGAAGACAGTCACAGGTTTCGGCCTCCAGCTGCCGTTCGGCAACGAGAATACGCAATATCGCGCGATAGCCATTACGCAGATACGCTGTCTCCGCGAGATCAGCAGGCGGACGTGGCACGTGGCAGGATTCCTCGGCATCTGTAGCGACGGCCATTGAACTGAAGGGCTTTGGTCCGCCGGATGTGGCGTCAGGTGTTTCAGCAAAAGCGGAGATTGGCAGCGCGACAAGCAGTGCAGCAACAGATGCGCGAAACGAAGGCGAAGGGCGCGTCATCATGGATCTACCGCCATTGATCTGAACCGTCGCTCGTCAGCCAGTGTAGCCGCATCAACAACACCAAGCTGTCCAGCGCTGACACCTTGCGCCGCTTCCAAGCGCCAGATTTGCGTCAGGATGATACCGAGCTCCGCCGTGACCCGTGTGTTAAGATCAACAGCCGCTTTCAAGCCGTCTTGATCGTCAATCAAGCCAACCATTGTCTCAAGCCGTTCCAGGCTTTGACCTGCTTCGGCGTGGCTTTCTTGGGCAGCCACCGACAACATGGCGCTGGCGCCTGCGGACGTCGCGATGCGGTTGTCGGCAGGCTCAGGTGAAGAGGAGAGGGTGCTTAATATCTCTGATGTGAACCCGCTGCCGGACAATACCCTTTCAACCGAGGCTTCCAGTTCAGCGCCGGGATTGAAACCGCTGAGGAAATCGCCATCAGCCAAAGCTCGAGCGGTGTTCAAAGGAGCGACCAGCTTGCCCCGCAAGGCTCGGAATTCTTCAACCGATGCGAAGAGACCGCTCAAACCGCTGCCTTCGATCAGCGATGTAAGTTGGGCCTCCAAGTTCAGCAGTTGAGACAGTTGCGTCTCCAGCTCCAGCCGCATGGTCGCGAGCTGTTGCAGTTGCACGTTTAGGTCTTCGGCCATGTGTTCAAGTTGTGCGACCAACTGGCCAAGCTGCGATCCATCAAATGTCGGAACACCTTGTGCCTGTGCGGGTGACGATAGGCTGAGCGCCGTTACGGCGGCGACAGAAAGAAGAAGCTGTTTCAATTTGGCACTCCCATTTGCATGAATTCACGCTCTGATAGGCGGTCGGCAACCAGATGCTGCGCATGGGCCGCTTCACGCTGTTGATTGGCAGCCATCAGCCTGACGCGTAGATTTAGGATGCGGGCGATCTCAGCCTTAGCGTAGGTGTTGAGTTCCCACGCGGCCTTTGCATTGGGCTGGGCATCGATCTGCAGAATGATCGTACGCAGGCGGTTGATGACCTGCATCGTCGTGGCATGGCTGCTTGCCGCGTAGTAGACGCCTGCATCCGAGATGTTGGCATATTCAGCGAGGGCGAAATCTGAGGAGGACAATGTGCCGAGCGCGTCTGCACCACCGACAACGGCAAGGTATTCGTTGTAGAACTTTGAGATATTGCGCACGTAGCCTTGGGTCTCGGTAAAAGGCGGCACGCCGCCATACTCGATCACGCGTCCGGGGCCTGCATTATAGGCGGCGAGCGCATGCGGGATGTTCCCAAAGCGGTTCAGCTGGGTCGTGATGTAGCGCGCACCGCCGCGCAGATTGTCCATCGGATCATAAGGATTTACCCCCATGTCTGACGCCGTTCCGGGCATCAGTTGTGTCAGACCGTAAGCACCAACATGGCTTTCTGCAGTGATGTTGAAGCGGCTTTCCTGTTTGATCAGTGCTTGAAACAGGCAGCGCCATTGCGTGGCAGAAAGACCAGCCCGCGCAACGCCCGGCGCACCGGCGTATTCGCCTGCCACCCGTACGATCATCATCTCGACTGTTTCGCGCCCCTCGCCAAAGAGGCGGCTGTTCATCGGGCTTGTATCGGAGTTGGGATAGACCGAGGCGACACCAAAATCAGCGTTACCTTCAAGGGCGCTGATGTCAAAACCCGGACCGGTCATGGCGGCAGAAATAGCTTCAAGCGTGCGTAGCTGGTCTGCTTGCACATCGGCGATGGAAGAACGCTTGGCCTCTTTTTCACCTTGGGTGCCCAAGTCCTGAACCAATGCGGTCACGCGTGCGATGGTTTGCCCGATTGCGGCATTGTCTTGCGTCGGCACACCTTGGGCGAAGCTCGTGGTCGCATGCAGGCAGAGGTAAAACCCCGCAGATATGATGACCGGGCGGGTCATTCTGGGCGCGGCAGGGCTTCGAACGTACAGTCTTTGCCGCTCTGGTCTGAGACTGGTGCTGTCGCCGCGAAGGATAGCGTTGCGCGTGTCACCATGGGCTCACCATTCCTCCCAAAGCAGGGCGACGTTTTCTCGGTGTATTGCTCGCATGCCGATAGCAGCGGCACCGCCGATACCATGAGGAGGGCTGTGAAAAATCTCATTGAGGTCTCCAAAAATCTGGGTTTGAGCGCCAGTCGGCTTGCACGCGGGCCTCACCCGTGGCACCGCCGCCAAGAATTGGCAGCAAGTCGCCAAGGGCAGAAAGATCAGCATCGACAAAGATGCTGTCGCCTGCGGAGCGCACCAGTGCGATGCGTTGGCCAATGGTGGGTTGGACGAGCAACGCTGCTTCTTTGGCGTTCACACGCAGGAAATCGTAGTCGGCCACTGTGGCACGGTCGTTGGGGAACAGGATCTGTGTGGGGACGGTTTCGACAATGGTCTTGCCAACGCGGCTGTCGCGCAACTGGCTGGGATACTGCGTCATCATGATCACGACGCAGTTCATTTTGCGTAGGGTCACGAGCCAGTTTTCCAAACGTGCGCCGAAATACGGATCATCAAGCAGCTTCCATGCCTCGTCTAAGACGATGATCGTGGGGCGACGATCCTCAACCACGCGCTCGATTTGGCGGAATATGTAGGAAAGAACTGCCATGCGCTCGGTTGTCATGTCGAGTATCTCAGTCATATCAAACCCGACGATGTCGCCAGAGAGATCGAGGCTTTGCCCTTGGTCAGGTTCATCGAAGACCCAGCCAAACCGGCCGCCGGGGGCCCATTCTGCGACGCGGGACTGCAGCTCGCCATCATCATCCAAAGACTGGAACAAAGTCTCAAAGCTGGCAAAGCGCTGGAGGGCGGCACCAGCATCTGCATTCTGTGTCACCGCACCCTGGATATGGCGCGATTGTTCTCCGGATAATGCACCACTGCGCGTTAGCAAGGTCGCCAACCAATCAGACAACCAAGCGCGGCCACGTTCATCGGTTTCAGAGGCGAGCGGGTTAAGGCCTGTGGGCACGCCTGCGCGGATTTCATTGTAACGGCCACCCAAAGCTCGGACTGCCATTTCCAAGCCGCGATCTTTGTCAAAGAAGAACAGACGGGCACCGACACGTTGCGCTTGGGCGGTGAGAAAGGCTGTGGTCAGTGTTTTGCCTGTCCCTGTCCGGCCTAGAACAAGCGTGTGGCCGACGGTGGGTTCTTTGCCTGCGGCACCTGCCTCGTGGAAGTTGAAGCGATAGCCTGATGTACCAACCGTTGGCAGAACGGCAATGTTCTGGCCCCATGGGCTTTCGTCGTTGCTGCGCCCTTCAACGCTGCCATGGAGAGCTGCGAAGTCGGCAAAGTTGGTTGAGGAGATTGGCGTCTTGCGGGCGCGGTAACCAAAGTTACCCGGGCTCTGTGCAAAATAGGTGGCTTTGAGGGCCATATTCTCGCGCACGATCACCGCCATGATTTCTTGTCCAACACGTTTGATTTGCGCAGCCGCGCGTTCCAGCGTGTCGCGATCTGCTGCATAGACGGCGATGGACAGATGATGGTCGCCAAAAGCGATGCGTCCGGCTTCTTGATCGTCTGCCGCCAAGGCCAGCTGATCGCGCAGAGATACGGCCGCATCATCTGATGCATGCATCTGTCTGATGATGCGCTGGATGCGCTCGGCCATGATGTTGTTGGGGATCGGGCTGAAGGAGTTGGTCAGCACGATATCGAGAGGCAGGTCCAACGCATCGAGCAAGGTCACGTCGGTCAGCGCGGGATAGGTCTTTATGCTGAAAAGTGCGCCATATTTGACGGCACCCGTTGTGGCGCAAGTAATTGTCACGACATCGCCATCAAACGTCGCGCGGCAATCACTGATAGTATGGGAAAGGGGCAGGGGGCTTTGACCAAATGCGATAGGTGAAAAGCTTCCCGCGTTCAGGGTGTTCAGATAGCCCAACCATTCACCACCCGTGTTTGTTAAACGGACAGGGTTTGCCGAAGACAGGGCTACCGCAAAGAAACCCATGACTTCATTGAGTTCTTGGACGCGCGCTGTTCGGTCTTTGATCCACGCTTTGCGGGCGAGTGCGCGCAAAAACGGGATGCGAGCCGCGAGATTGGGGCGACGAATGACGCTGAGATACATCTGCCGCTTGGAAGGTCGTAAGCCTTTGATGTGAGCGGCCCATCGGGTATCGACTTGGGACGCGAAGGTATCACCCTCAACCGGCTTAAGGTCCAAGTCTTGTGGAACAGAGACGCGGTGGATGTAGAAGCCGAATGCGTTACCGGTTTGGGCTACGATTGCTGCAACTGCGCGCTTGAGCGCATCAAGGCGATCATCCTCGGTGGTCATTGGATTGAGGCCATCAAGGCGAAGGGTTGCGAGGAGATCGCCTTCGCGCAGAACCATCACATCGTCCGTGGCCAGCGCGAAATAGGGCAGGTGCTCTGCAAGGTAGCTTTCACGGGTGAAGCCTGTTCCGCCCGCTTCATGCACCGCAGGTCCATTTCTGCCCAGAGTTCCACCATCAAGCGCCAAAACTGTCACCCCCATGATGTGCGCGGTTTTTGGTCGGACGCACGGTGCCGAAGGAGATGCGCAGCACTTCGAAGAAGTGAGGCTCTTTGTCGGCGACGAACCAAAGGACCGGATAGGCAATGATCCCGATCAGGAAAAAGATCAGAGATTTCGTCCAGATAAACGGCAGAACGACCCCCATAGCCAAGACCACCAGATATCCGACAGGGAGACCCAGATATTTGGGTGGCCGCGCGAGGCCGAGGAAAAGTGGGGAACGTTCTGCCATCGGTTCAGGTGAACCCATCAACGATGGTACCTGCCGAGAAGATTAGCACAATCCCTATGATTACGGATGCAAACCATCCCCAGTTCAGCCGCCCCATCATGCACATGAAGCCCGTGCCAATGACTGCCAGTGTGGCCACGGCAATGCCAATTGGTCCCGTGAGTGCGGCTTCGACCGTTTCCAGCATTGTTTGAATAGGCGACAAGTCCTGCGCGAAGGCAGGGGAGGCAACGAGCGCTAAGGTTGCGGCCATGAGTGGCAAGTATCGTGAGTGGTGGCTTGGCATGAAAATGTCCTTGATCAGTTCAGGTCGATAATGACGGGTGCGCGTGTGGGTGCCCTATCGGCGACGCGGAGTGGCGCTGGCTGCGAAGTTCCACCCGACAGCCGTTCACGAATGTCGTGGATGCGTGCGATGTAAGTACGTGTTTCTGAAAACGGCGGCACGCCCGCGTATTGCACAACGCGATGTGGGCCGGCGTTATAGGCGGCCAAGGCGAGATCAACGCTGCGAAATTCAGCGAGTTGCGCGAGCAGATACCGTGCCGCCCCGTCGAGATTTTGAGAGATGTCGCGGGGGTCCACACCAAGCTCATGTGCAGTGGCTGGCATCAATTGGCCCAAACCATAAGCGCCTTTTGGGCTGATAGCGGTTGGATTGTAGCTGCTCTCCGCTTCAATCATCGCCTGAAACAGAACGTGCCAATCACGTGTAGAGAGACCTGCTTGCGCGATGGCCCTGTTGTTTTGGTGGCGGCTGGCCGTTTGACGAATGAGTGAGAGAACTTGGTTTGAGGCTCCGGTGGCGAGCGCAGCGCGGGTCACTTCGACAGTTGGCACCTCGATAGTATCATCGGCGCTGGCCCAGTTTGGCCGTGTCCCGTGAAACGTCCACCCAGACGTTGTAGCCGATCCGTCCGCGCGAAACGCTAGAACGTCAGCCGTTGCCTTCGAGGGTAATGCTGTAGTCAGCACCAAAGCGCAGATCGCGCCCGTCGCCAAATTCAAGATGGTGTTTGAAGAGCCCCGGCCAGATGTTGAAGTACCGCGCTTCCGGGCCGAGCGGTGTGATCCGTGTGGACACAAGAATGGCTTCGGGTTCGCCCTCACGCAGATAGATGCACTGGTATCGCGGCTTGCCATCGTCCGTGAACCCCACGAGTTCATACCGGCAGCGGAACGCAACTTCCCTCTTTTGAAGGTCTTTGACCCCATCGAGTGTGATCAAGATTTGATTGCGCGCTATCGGCATTTGGACTCTCCCCCTGAGAGCCCTTCTAGTCCGACCCAGTACAAGCGGAAAGACACATTGAGTCAATATGATATATTGCAGAATATAACAAAATGCTAAACCATAGGATGAAACCTAGCAAAGGAGTCTCCGATGAAACGGCTTATTTTGTCAGCAATTTTTGGTGTTTTGACGACATTTGGCACACCTCAAAAAGCGCAGGCCTACGACATTGATTGTGCGATTATGCTCTGTATGGCGGGTGGATTTCCTCCGAGCGCGGTCTGCGCGCGGGCCTATCGCACAATGATCCGCCGCATCACGCCGTGGCCGAGTAGGCCTCCGTTCGGGATTTGCACCTTCGCCGCAGTACCGATTGAATTGGGTGGCCCCGGCGGTGAGGGCGAGGTTGATACGGACCTTCCAGAATACGAATGGCTCAACCGCACACATGTGATCTGGTTCACAGGCCGCTCTTACACGCCGCGTGACGATCCAAGGCAGTGGGACTGGAGTATTCGGTCTTGTGACCGTGAAAACCGAACCTGCCGATATATCGCACGTGTCTACGGCTCGCACACGCGTTGGCCGAGCTCATTTGTCTCCGAAAGCGGGCAAACTATTTTGTTGCCCGTTGGGCGTGGTTTTGGAAACTTCTACTCGCGCGATATCATGGTCGAATATGGCGACTACGGAGGCAATATGGGTCATTCAGACTGGTTTTCCTACTGAGCAGGTATCTGCCTTTGTCAAAGCAGTATGCAAGGTTTCACGGCAATGGCCGATTGTTTGACCTTCTTAGGATCGACGAGCCAGCGGCGAACGGTTGATCCATCATTCCAGCGATAGTCGATCAATACGAGGGTAAGATCGCCTTGCCGATTCTCAAATCCCTCTTGAAACGGCACAGCAAGCAGCTGTGAGCCTCCAGACACCTTTTGATCATCTGAGGTTTCATGATCGGCGGTTCCTGACTTTTTACCGCGGGTTATCAGAACTGGCTCGATTAACTCGATGGGGTCAACTTCGAGAGCAAAAGCAAGCTTTTGCACGGTCGCCATTGAGGTATAATATTGTGAACGTTCCAGTCGGCCAACATAGCCTCGTTCAAGTCCTGCCTTAAGTGACAGGGCTTCTTGGCTAAGGGATTGAAGCCGCCTTAGTTTTCTTAAATTTGCACCAACGCGATCTCGTAAATCCATGCGAGATCAATGGCTTGATTTTGGCTGATAGCGCGACGGAGTATACTACAGATTCTGTTGTTTTGACGTTTGGTGCGGCGCATCATGAGAAACCGGCACACACCCTAGTGAGCAACTTGCTTGCAATATATGCAAGCATGCCTATATTGACCCATGAATAGCAAACACCGCAAGACTCTGGCCGTTGTCTTTGCCGACCCAGTGTCGGGAACAGTCGAATGGTCCGCTGTTGAGAGATTACTTGTCGCAGCTGGTGCGCAGGTCATCGAAGGACACGGTTCACGAGTGCGGTTTGAAAAGGACGGCGAGGTCGAGACGTTTCATCGTCCACACCCTGCCAAGGAAGCCAAACGCTATCAGGTGCGCGCCGCCCGCGCATTCTTGGAACGGATCGGAGTAACGCCATGACCAATATCATGACCTACAAAGGCTACTCAGCCCGCATCGAGTATGATGATGAAGATGGCATTTTCATTGGCCGCCTAGCCGGTATCAGCGACGGAGTCGGCTTTCATGCGGACACAGTTGAGGCGTTGCGGGATGCATTTCATGAGGCAGTCGAAGACTACGTTGAGACCTGCGCAAAGGTCGGTAAGGAGCCGCAAAAAGCATTTTCTGGTCAAGTGATGTTCCGCGTCGATCCCGAAGTGCACCGCAAGGCAGCACTCGCGGCAGAGCTGTCTGGCAAAAGCCTGAACCAATGGGCCGAAGAAGTTCTAGGTCGCGCGGCGGAGTAGGCAGGTGACAAGCGCACCTTGCTGCTTTTTATCATTATAGGGGGGCTTTTGCGTACCCCTGCGAAAGTGTCGGGCGTCGCGATGCGGTTTCACCGGGCTAACCATAAGCGATAGGCTATCCCGTACCCGATTTAAAAGACCACTTGGAGCGCGTAAAATTGGATAATGGAAACCAGAAAAGGCCTCCGCTATCAGCGCGGGCGGCAAGCGCGACCGGTCGTTCGGCGCTGTTTTTGGCTAAGGTCGCTGGGAAAGCTGGTTGGGCAATTGCCAAGCCTGTCGGGCGGCAGACAGGCAAACTCGCCGCAAAAGGGGGTAAAGCGGTCAAAGATCACGCGGCTGTTAAGTTCGCGGAATTTGAACTGAGGCATACCAAATATACGCCGGAGAACTTCTTTGAAAAAGGAGCGATCTCTTTGGAAGACCTCGTCGATGCGCTATTAATTGAGAAGCGCGGCACGTCGGCAAGGATCGTTACAGCACTTTCTGGGAAGTTGGCTGCGGCAGGTACGACAGCAAGTCTATTTTCCATCGCATCCATTCTTGGCACGGCCAGTACGGGAACGGCCATATCTTCACTTTCAGGCGCGGCTTTCAACAGTGCCGCGTTGGCGTGGATTGGTGGAAGCGTTGTAACTGGCGGGTGGATTGTCTTGGGCGTAGCGGCCGCTGGAGGGGCGGCCGCATATTTCGGGTCTCGCAAGCTTGTCGGGAAATGGACCGGTGTAAGACGCAAGAAAAAGTCCTTGGATGAACAAGAAATGCGCTTTGTCGAAACGTGTTTGATGTTGGCAACGGCTTTTCGTGAACGGGCCAATCAAAATGCCGTTTTGGACCCTCTCACTGCTGAAACCTTGCAGCAGAACTTAAAACATGACCTCCTCGAACAGTTGGATGTCTGCATCGCCAAAGTCAGCGACTGGCCGGATCTTCCGTTGATGCGGCTTGAAGATCGTAAAGTAGATCTGGTCGAGTTACTCGATGCCTTACCAATGGCTCACGTTCAAAACCCGTCGATCAGAAGAAAATCCACAGCCGCTGCCCCTGTTGTTACAGGTGTCGTATCCGCCACGATATTGAAATTGATGTCTGACACCTCGCCTTCGTTTACGGAAGATGAGGAGTTGGTCCTTCAAGCGCTACGTCGATCGAATAACAGTCTTGCTGATGCCAGTGAACTTGAGCTGTCTGAATACGTGCAATCTCTATCCGTTGAGCAAATTTCCGGGCTCAAAAACAACGTAAAGGGAATCTACCACGAACTCGCGTTTCAGCGGCAAGAGAACCTGGATGGCGACGAGTACATCGTCGAGCTTTTCGGCGACACGAACCATGCCGGCGCAGATGTCCGGATTATTAATGTCGAGACCGGCGACGTTTCCGAGGTTCAACTCAAGGCGACGAATTACGCGTCTTATGTACGTGAACACAACGAAAAATACGAAAACATCGACGTGCTTGTGACCAGTGAGGTAGCTGGATCGTCGCCAGATTGGTCTTCGTCTGAATTCAACAATGCTGACCTTACAGCTGATACGTCCTCGGCGTTACAGAAGCTCGGGCACGAGGCAGACGTGGACATTGTTCACAGTATGGGCGTCGCTGCGATGGTGGCACTTGCGACCAATGCTAAGTCCATGTTGAAGGGTGACGCTCTTTCAACAGAAGCGAAACAAAAAATCATTCGGGACGGAGTGGTCGCTGCAAGCGTTGCTGGAATGGTGCAGCTTATTATTTAGCAGAAAAAATGCTCTACTGTATTTAGGATGCAATTGGAGCTTTCCGCCCTCGCTGCTGATCGGTGATGCAACGATGCCCAGCTCGCGGCCAGTGGGGCAGCCGCAGCAAAATGGCGCCATGTCTGCTTAGATTTAAATGTCCAGCGTAAGTCTCACAGTTTCGCCCTCAATCACGGGGAAGGAAACTTTGGTGAAACCGCAGTCTGTCAGAAAAGACACGATTCCCGTCACGGTCTTGAACTCACGAATGGAAATTTCACCTGCCATCCTGGAGCGCGCCGTGACCAACATTTGCGTAGTCCCATCGGAATGTTCTGCGTGCATCGTCCAAACTCCAAACCATGATGATGCTTTGCGCGTTGGCGATACGTTGCATGTAATGATGAGTTTCGAACCCGTCTCAAGGCGCTGTTTCAATGCGACCTCTGTTAATACATTGGGTGTTTCTGGCGGGTTCAACGGCAAGATTCAATCCACTCTCAATCGGTCAATAATGCTTTATTGTACCAACACCGATCCCTAAGACAAGCTACGAAGGGGGCTATCGGCCCCCGCGCCAGTGGCGCTCCCCCGAGGATTATTTCGGGGAAGATAAAGGTAGGTGTCCTATCCTTCTGCGTCGTCCGAAGTAAATTCGATTTCGATGGTGCTGAACGGCTCTATACGGGTCAGACCATCGTTTCCGATTGACGCTTGGATAATATCAAGGGCTTTGCTTGCTTCGGTGTGAAAGTCTCTGCCATCACCCGATTGGGAAAGAACGTCGCGTAGATCAAGCGTGATGGTGAACACCATTTCGCCCATGTCGATCACAACAACTTCGTGATCCATGCTGCGTATCGACGGTTCCGACTTGGCGAGTATCGAGCATAGTTCAACCATAGCTTCGGGGTGCAACGTCAAGCCGGTCTGTTTTTGGGTTTCAAAAAACAGGGCTGCGATAAAGTTGTGAGAAACAAAGCGAGTGTCTTTCACGTCCCAATCGTTCATAAAATCGGCTGTGTAGCCCTCGTCAGCACCGACCAATGCCGCATATCGGTCGCGGCACGCTTCACGCATAGCGCCTTTGGTTGGGTAGGATGTTGCGAGGGCCGCAAAAAGTGTCTCCGCTAATGTATGCGGATCAACGGTGTCATCGTCATGGCCGGACGCAAAACCGACGGGGATTTTGGCCTTGTTTGGTCCTTCGATGTATGGGGCACCTTCGCCAAATGAATCGCAATATCGTAGTGGTTCACCAGCGAAACGTTCTACAAGTTCCGAACCTCGACCAGCGCGAACAGCTCTGATCCAAATATGGCGTGTAACTTTGGACACTGACTTTGTTCGGAATCCAATCAAATAGTAGTTTTCGTCTGGGTCAAAATCCACTTGCCAAAGGTTACCTTCAACAGCTTTTGCAAGTTCATTCGCGAACAATGCTTCGTCCCGGATGGTGAAAAATTCTGTTGGCTTCTTTACTGGCTCAAGGCCCCAATACTCATACCAATGATAGTCGGGGTCATGATGCTCTGGCAACGTATCCGCGCCGTAGACGTGGATGGAAGCAAGACGACCGATAATTGCACCAATGACGTGATCTTGCCAACCAAGGGAGGGCGGCAAGCCTTGCTCGGCAAGGCCTTCAACTGTGAAGGTGCGCAGGTAGATTTCGTCGATCCCCTCGTCTTCATCTTCCGCTTGGCGCTCGTCGCAAAACTCGACAACCATATCATTCGTGAACCGTATATGATCATACAGTTCCTCCAAAACCGGACCCGGCACTAGCAGTTTATCGCTGTCCCATTTCTTGATCGTATCGAGCCGAGTGGAAAAAATGTTGGATGCGTCTTTTTGGGAAAACCCAAGGTATTTGCGCATGTAAGCGAACCGATTATCCATAGCGATAATCCTCCATTTGTTGTTGAAACTGGACTTGAGACCAAAAGCCAGTGGACCAATCCTCCGGCTGTTTTGAAGCGTAGTTGTCTTCTGTGGACGGAGCAAGTGGTTCAAGGGCCATCTGCATTTGGTCTATAGGGCAAAGAGGCTAGCCTAGCCTGGCGGGGTGGTCGGCAAGGGCGTGATTAACTCACCCAGAACTGAAGACCGGACCTTCAACCAAATCGCGGCGAATGGCGGTAGAGAGATGGGATGGTTGCCGCCCTCCCCAGACGGCATCGCGATGTGCCAAAGATGTGGTCGTACACGGCCACTATTGAGAGAGGACGGCAATATGATGGATACAATGATCGGTGTGGACTTGGCAAAGAATGTCTTTCAGCTGCATGGGGCTTCGCTGACAGGGGAGGTCAAATTTCGAAAGAAGCTTTCCCGGCTTCAGTTTCGGAAGTTCATGGAAGACCAACCCGCAAGCATCGTGGTTTTTGAAGCTTGTGGCGGCGCTCATTTCTGGACGCGAGAGATGCAGCAACTTGGACATCAGGCAAAGCTGATCGCTCCACAATATGTGAAGCCGTTCGTCAAACGGCAGAAGAATGACGTGGCTGATGCTGAGGCGATTGTCATTGCGGCACAGCGCCCGGAGATGAGGTTCGTCGAACCCAAAAGCAACGCGCAAATCGCGCGAGGTGTTGTGTTCCGTTCACGCGACCGCCTGGTGCGCCAGCGCACGGAACAGATCAATGCGCTGCGGTCAATTCTCTATGAGCAGGGCCAGGTATTCCCAACCGGCGTCCGTCAGATGAAGAAGATCGCGGAGTTCCTGGAACGGGCCGACAACGGCTTGATTGCTTTGGTTCTGGAGGAGTGCGAGGAATTGCTCGCTTCCATTTCCGATCTCACAACCCGGATTGACGCGAAGACGTTAAAGCTCAGAAAGCTGTCGCAGCAGTCTGAGATGTCCCGAAGGCTCCAAACGATACCCGGTGTTGGCCCACTCACCGCCATGGCAATTGAAGCCTTCGCGCCGCCAATGGATATCTTTCGATGCGGACGAGACTTTGCCGCTTGGATTGGCCTTGTGCCAAAGCAGCACTCATCAGGAGGCAAGGCGCGGCTGGGTAAGATCTCCAAGGAAGGCCAAGTCGACATTCGCCGCCTGCTTATCATTGGCGCAATGACACGCATTGCATGGGTCGGGCGAAAACCTATCCAGGCTGGTTCTTGGCTGGACCGCATGTTGAAACGCAAACCTAAGATGCTTGTCGCAATCGCGCTGGCCAACAAAATGGCCCGCATCATTTGGGCCGTGCTGACGAAGCAAGAAGACTATCGAGATCCGGTGAAGACTGCGGCTGCCTAAGACGTAACAGGCGACCTAATCTGAAATCGGAAACTGGGGGTAAGAAGACGATGACCTGAATGGGCAAAATGATCGAATAGATCTGGATTGGGAAAACCAGTTTTGGGCTCCGAGCCACGAGCTCGCCTGAGAGATTTGGACCCAACCCGCTGATCACCATACCGGCCCGCGGCTTCTGAAAATGCCGCACAATGAGGCCTGACAGAAGACCGCACTCGATCACCCTCCCAGACAGCCAGAAACTTCTTGCATCACGGGCGGCAACCACAGAAGCCCAAAGCGCCTGATGCTGCAAACTACACAGATGACTGCTTCGGGCTGAACCGCGCAAACCCAGCAGCATTCGTTTGTCCGGAAGCAGCCAAAAGTAGTGCAGCAGGTTTCGGCGATCGCAGCACTGGGTTGGGAAAGCCCCGTCGCCTTTGAGCGAAAGGTGGCTTAAACGAGCACTTGGAGCGGCACTAAAGCGTAACAGGTCCAAACGTGTATCCGTTCTGATAACAATGTTCCGCTCGCCAGAGTGTTTAACTTGAGCTGTTTCTTTCGCTTTTGAGCGACCTTAAAATATCAGAATGCTGTCCTATGCTTGCGCCAAAGGAGTTGTAGAGTTCGAAATACATTTGGTAGTTCTGCGCGTATGATTGAACAAATTTTGGGTCAGGGCTGAACGAGTCAAACTTGCCACAAAATGCATCTTGCGCCTCTTCGATTGACGCGAACGCGCCTGCGCAAACTGCCGAAAAAATCCCTGGACCCAGTCCGGTGGTTACGTTCTCAGGCACCAAGATTTCGGTGTTCAAAACATCAGCGTAGATTTGGTTCAGCAAACGGTTTTTCGCTGGAATTCCGCCACCGTTAATGATGCGTTTGAAACCACCAAGTCCTTGGCCGATATGATCAAGAATAAGTTTGGTTTGAAAGGCCGTACCTTCGATAGCCGCCTGTAGTTCATCCTCCGCGGTGTGCTCTAGATCCAGCCCAAGTAGTATCCCACCTACAGTTGCATCAACGAGTATTGTGCGGTCACCGTTATCCCACGGCACTCTCAATAGTCCGGTCATCCGACGCGGAGCATCCAATAGTGACTGGGACATTTCAGCCAAAGACCTATTCGACCTGCGGGCAATTGATGCGAAAATATCGCCGACTGCGGATAGTCCAGCTTCTACCCCAACTTGATTGGGAAGAACGCTTCCAGGTACAATTCCGCAAATTCCCACAACGGGCTTGGGCTCTGTATCCAGAACGCCAATCATACACGTGGACGTGCCAATGATATTGACCATATCGCCTGCCACCGCACCCGCCCCAACTGCGTCCCAATGAGCGTCAAACGCCCCAACTGCGATTGGAATTCCAGTTCGAAGCCCCAGTTTTTCCGCCCAGGTAGGGCAAAGACGTCCCGCAACTTCGCCTTGGCTCTTGACCGTCCCGCGCGTGAACATGGACGCATTGCCCAATAGAGGATCGACCGTGCCAAGGAACGCATCGCTCGGATAGCCGCCCCACTTTTCATTCCACATCCATTTGTGCCCCATGGCACAAACGCTACGAACCAGCGCATTTGGATCCGTGATCCCACACAGGACGGCGGTGACCATATCGCAGTTTTCGACCGCCAACGTCGCAATTTTTCGCATGTCGCCGTTATTGCGCAGAAAGTGCAAAACTTTGGCATAGCCCCACTCATGTGAATAGGTATTTCCACACCATTTTATTGCCTCAAGATCAACGGCACGTGCCCTAGATGTGATTTCTTCTGCCTCGCGATGGGCACGGTGATCACACCACAAATAGTAGTCGGAAACTGGTTCTAGGTTCTCATCGGTAAAAATGACGCTTGAGCCCGTGGTCGCGCAGCTAAGACTCTCGATCTCCGTTCCTTGAACGCCCATTTTTTCGAGAACTCTCGACAAGGCGATCTGCAGTGACGACATTTGTTCGGAATATGATTGCGTCGCTATCAAGGGGTTTGCACCACTTCGATGCACCATATAATCTTGGGCCTCATTCCCCAGAACTTCACCCGACTTGGTGTCCAAAAGGGTTGCGCGTACGCTTTGAGTCCCAAAATCGACACCAGCAACAATCATGTCGTGCTAACCTTTTGAGCTGTCTGACCGTAGGTCGCGTTTGACCCATGTTTGCGATAGTAATGCCGATCTAGCAATTCTTGTGAAATGGCTGGCGCCTCAGGTGATACTGCCTGCACATGCCAAGCCAAACGAGCTGCCTCTTCTAGCATAACAGCATTCACAACCGCCTCGGCTGGGGTTTTCCCCCAAACAAAAGGGCCGTGCCCTGCAACCAATACCGCGGGCACTTCCTCGGGCGACAGGTTTGTAAATCGCTCAACTATGACAAGCCCAGTAGCACGTACATAATCCCCGCCAATTTCAGCAAGCGTCAGGTCGCGTGTGACCGGAATCGAACCGTGAAAATAGTCAGCATGTGTCGTTCCAAATGGTCTAATCTCCATCTTAAGCTGGGCAAAAATGGTCGCAAATGGAGAGTGCGTGTGGACCACAGCCCCGATGTCCTTGAACGCATGATAAAGTTCGACATGAGTGAGCAAGTCCGAGGACGGATTAAGCACACCATCATTCAAGCGTGACGGAACACCGTGGACATCTGAGATGACCATATTCTCAGCTCTCATATCATCATATTCAACGCCGCTTGGCTTGATCGCGATCACGTTCTCTACGCGATTTATGCCACTGACATTGCCGAAAGTGGATTTAACCAGCCCGTGCTCTCTTGTGGCCAAGTTCGCATTTAGGACGGCAGTTCTCAGAACGTCGAGGCTCATAGCGAATGTTACCTGTTCAAAAAAAATTAGAGGCTGCGCAACGGGAGTGTATTGCGCAGCCAATTGTTGGATCGGGCCTAGCGTTCAGCCGTCCAACCGAGATAGGAGTCCAGGTTGTCAGCCGTGATCAATTCTGGATCCAACAAAATCGTATCAACCTCAGGCGTTTCGCCCTTGAACACATCGTAAGCCATATTAAAGGCCATGCCGGCCATCACATATGGATCTTGCGAAGACGACGCTTGGATCAATGATGTACCAGAAGCGAGAGCGTCCTCTACAATCGGTGCCCCATCCACGGCAGTGATGATGATATTCGTGCGGTTGAATTGCTTGGCAGCCAATTCAGCGCCCAAACCAGTTGGATCATTAATCGCAAAGACAGCATCAATGTCGTCAAAACGTGTCAGTAGACCCTGCATAACTTCCAAACCACCTTCGCGAGAGGCTTGGCCATTTTGGTCGTCGGACAGGACATTAATGCCTGCGTTTGCTTCAAACACGCTGGCACATCCGTCCACGCGATCGATGATTGATGAAGAGGGCGGACCGTTGATGATGATAACGTTACCTTCGCCTTGCAGCTCATCGACGATATATTGGCAGGCTTTGGCGCCAGCAGCGACGTTGTCTGTCATCACCGTGACATCAGCGCCCGGGGCACTCACGTCAAATGCAGCAACGACGATGCCTGCGGCTTGTGCCTTGGCCACCGCAGGCGCGATCGCTTGCGCATCCACAGCATTCAACATGATGATGTCCACACCAGCGGCGATAAAGTTGTCCATCTGGGATACTTGCTTGTTCAGGTCATAATCTGAAGAAACCGTGATCACTTCGACATCTGGGTTCACTTCACGTGCCCGGTCTTCGATCCCACTGATCGTCGCGACAAAGAACGGATTCCCCAAAAGACCGACTGAGATCGCGATGCTGTCAAGTTCCTGAGCTACCGCGGTTGTTGATGTCATCCCAACAGCTAATGCGGCAACCGCTCCACCAAATTTATTGTTCATACGCATGTCTATTCCTCCATATTGCGTTTGATTACGAGCTAGATTTAACCCGCGGATTGAAGCCGAAGTCGATCGAGTGCGACCGCTCCGACGATGACTAAACCTTTGATAATATACTGCCAAATATCGGACACGCCGCTCAGGATCAGCCCATTGGAAAGAACCGCGATGATCAGAGCTCCGACCAGAGTTCCCCAAATTGACCCAACTCCTCCGACAAAGCTGGTGCCACCCAAAATGACCGCTGCAATGGCATCAAGTTCATTTGCCTGACCCAGTTGGGTGCCGTTGGCTGCATACAGACGTGCCGCAGACATCGCGCCAGCCAGCCCAGCGAGCAAACCTGAAATCGCGTAAACCGTGAGCAGCACAAGCGACACTTTGACCCCGGCAAGACGTGCTGCGCTTTCATTGCCGCCGACTGCGTAAATCCAGGTTCCAAGTGTGGTCAAACGAAGGATGACCCATCCAACGAGAACCACCAACAGAGCAATAATCGCAAGGTAGGAGATCCCGAAGAGATCGCCATTTCCGATCCACGCAAATTGCAGGTTTGGATTGAAAACTGTGGTGTCGTCTCCGATTAAGCGAGCTGCACCGCGTACTGCAGTCAGGGTGCCAAGCGTGACAATGAATGGCGGAAGCTTGAGAAAGGCGATCAAAGCACCATTGGCAAGCCCAAACATAAGCCCAATAGCCATTGCTGCGGGCACTGCCATACCGCTGAACTCAGGCAATAACGACGTAACCATCGCGATCATTGCCGAGGCAGCCAGAATTGCGCCAACAGACAGATCGATGCCCCCTGTCAGGATCACAAAAGTCATCCCAGCGGCCAACACGATGTTAATCGAGGCTTGTTGCATCACGATCGATAGATTGCCAACTGACATGAACTTACCGCTGATCAGCTCAAAACCGATGCCAACCACAATCAGGACCGGCAGCATTCCCAGCGCCGAAATCACCTTCTTCCAGTCGATCCGTTTGACGTGAGGGGTTGCAGTATCGTTCATACTAGTGCTCGCTTTCTTGTGTCTCGGAGTCAGCACCTAGGCGCGCTCCGGTCGAAAGATTCATTATCTTGTGGGAATGGATGACGCCTTCGCTATCAGGCCTGACTTCTCCGGCAATCTGACCGTCGCGCATGACCAAAACACGATCACAAATCCCTACGATCTCGGGCAGATCGCTAGAAATGACGATGGTCGCCGTGCCTTGCTGCGCGAGCTTATCAATGATCGCGTAGATTTCCGACTTTGAGCCGATATCGACGCCTCGGGTCGGCTCATCCAAAATGAGTACTTTAGGTTTGGTCTCCAGCATTCGCGCCAGAAGCGCTTTTTGCTGGTTGCCACCAGACAGCGTACTGATTTTTGCAGCACTACTATCTGTTCGGATTGAAAACCCATCAATTGCGCTATTTGCTCGGCTCGTTGCTTTGCCAAAGTCCAGCAAGCCACAAACCTTGGAGTCTTGCTGGAGAACCGAAATATTGATGTTGTTAGAAACACTCATGTCGCCAAACAACCCAAGCTCTTTTCGATCCTCGGTGAGGTAGTTCAGCCCAAGTGCAAGAGCTTCAGATGGGCATTTGGGAGCAATTTTGCGCCCGTCGAGTGAGACCTGACCCGCATCATGCGGATCCGCGCCAAACAAGGCTCTTGCCATCTCGGTGCGTCCCGATCCTACTAGCCCAGAAATCCCTAAAACTTCGCCAGAATGGCAGCTAAAGGAACATCCAAGCACCCTTGGCTTGGCGACAAAGTCAGTGACCTGAAAAATGGGATCTACATCTGTTCGCACATGAGTTTCGTTCGCGCGATAGAAGCCGCCGAGATCTCGGCCAACCATCATTTTGACTAGGGTTTTCTCGGACAGCTCGGTACGGGACAATGTCCCGATAGATTCACCGTCGCGAAGGACCGTGCAGCGATCAGACAAAGCATAGATTTCCTCCATGCGATGGCTGATATAGATTATGGCAATGCCGCTTTCCCGCAGGTCTTTTATCACGGAAAACAAGCGGCCAGTTTCGCGTTTCGTCAAAGACGTTGTCGGTTCGTCCATCACCACAAGTCTGGCATTTTGTGCCAGCGCACGCGCAATCTCGACTTCCTGGCGCTGTCCAAGTGACAGCTCGCCAACCCGCGTGTCCGGCGTGAATGCGACACCAAGTTGCTCAAGAATAGGTTTGCTTCTTTCGCGCATCGCCGCCCTGTTCAAAATACCAAAGGTCGAAGGTTCACATCCCAAAAAGATGTTTTCGGCGACGGTCAAGTTGGGCGCCTGAGAAAGCTCTTGGTAGATCACTGAGATACCGATTTGGCGTGACAGCGTCGGTGACATCTTTGAAAAAGGTTGACCGGCAAACAGGATTTCACTGCCTGAATCAGGAACATATGCACCCGTCAAGATCTTCATCAAGGTTGATTTACCAGCACCGTTTTCGCCCATCAGTGAATGCACTTCACCGGCGTTCACGTCCAAACTCACTCCCGAGAGTGCTTTGACCGGGCCAAAGGTTTTGGACACGTTCTGCATCGACAAAAGCGGGGCATCGGCTTTGGTGATTGATTTGACCATGTTCATGAGGCCACTCTTGCAATTCTGTAATCAACACCTGAATCATCTAACATTTTAGCGGCGATATCGCTGAGATTACTGTCGGTAACTACGGTGGCGATCTTATTAAATGGTAAGGTCAGGGTGGGTGGGCGCGTCTCAAATTTGCGGCTGTCGACCAGAACGACAACATCGTTAGCATGCTGAGCCATGTCCCCAACAGCTTTGACCAAAAGCGGGTTGGTTTCGTAAATGCCACCTGGGCCAACGCCCATCGCTCCGACGAAAAACTGCGACGCGAACATGTTTTCCGGCATACCGGCAGCGTCGAAGTAAATTCCTGGCTCGCGGTGCAAATCGCCGCCACCAACCGTCAGCTGGCACGTACCATGCTCACCAATGTATGACCCCAGTGGATTTGAGTTGGTGATAACCCGAATGTTGCGCGTGGCGATCTGGCACCCAAATTGAAAACAGGTTGAACCTGCGTGAACCATGATAATGCTGCCATCACGCACCATCTGCGAGGCAGTATCCGCGATTGCGAGCTTCTCATCCACCGCAATATCGCGGTTCTCAACAAACGGCAGGCTTCGCGTCTTTTGTTCGCGCAGTAACGTGTCGCTAACGGCGATCCCCCCATGGACTTTGCGTGCTATACCGCTTGACGCGAGCTTATCGATATCTCGACGAATAGTGGCGGACGAAACCCCCAGAATGCTCTGAAGTTCAGAAATGGACAGAAATGGCTTAATCGCGAGTTCTGAAAGAACGGCTTCATGGCGATCGTTTTCCAAGCTTTATCCTCCTATTTTGCTCGAATTCTGTCATCTGGCGATATCTTTCGATCACCACGGGACAGATAGTGCAATTATTATTTCATATTTGACGAAAACTTGCCACGTCGATCATCACTGATCGCGAGATGAGCGAAAGCACTCATCAATTTGCTCATTTGCCGCCGAATCCGCTTGATTGTGATGTGCCTCCGGATGAATTTGCCCGAATCAGATCACCCTGAGTTAACCAAATAAATGCCGCTGTCGCTCTCGCCTGGATCGGCCAAGTTGCTTCAACGTGCGGTGAAGCAGTTGCTTGGGTCATACTCGATTTCTCGGTGTTGGATGAGCACAAACTCAGCCTAGTTTCGTGTTGGGCATTCTTCAAAAAGTACCTAGTTGTCATGATATTGTGATCAGCGAAGACATGACGATTGAAGCACAGAACCGCTTCGGAAATGACCTCTTCGATGATTTAAGCTGCGCGGTCGAGAAGTACTCGCTGCGCATGCAAAGCAATGCTGCGTCAGCGAAGGTGGAAGTTCGAATGGCCGCTGAGTCTGCGCATCGCAGACATTGCTCAAGCTCGGTGCGAAGGTCCGAATTTATTGCCATCCAGATGTATATTTTGCCAGTAAATGCAGCGCTTACGCGCTGCACACCTTACGGAAATCAAAGGCCTTGATGCCGAGCTTGCGGGCCTTGTCTGCGAAGTTGTCCTGGATGCCTGTGCCGGGGAAGATGATGACGCCGATGGGCACGACGTCGAGGATCTGATCGTTGCGCTTGAAGGGGGCGGCTTTGGCGTGGCGTGTCCAGTCGGGTTTGAAGGCGACTTGCACGACCTTGCGGGTCTCGGCCCATTTGGCGGCGATCAGTTCTGCACCGCGTGGCGATCCGCCGTGGAGCAGCACCATGTCGGCGTGCTTGGCGTGGACTTTGTCGAGAGCGTCCCAGATCAGCCTATGATCGTTGAATTCCATCCCGCCGGTGAAGGCGATCTTGGTTCCCGCTGGCAGATAGACCTCGGTATCGGCGCGGGTCTTCGCTGCGAGGAAGTCCCGGCTGTCGATCATTGCTGCGGTGAGATTGCGGTGATTGACCCGTGACCCGGAGCGTGTCGACCAAGGGGAGCCCGTCAGGCGCAGATAATGCTCGGCGGCGTGGTCGCGGAAGAGCTCCATGCAATCGCGGCGGTCGAGCAGTGACTGGCCGTTTGCGATCAGATGTTCGAGCTGGACGGATTTGACTTCGGAGCCGTCCTGTTCGCGCTGGCGGCGTTTTTGGGCCTGTTCGTTGTCATCGAGTTTGCGTTCGATCCGATCGGTCGCGCGGTGGAACATGTTGACCGTCGACCAGAGCATCTCGTCGAGATCGGCATCGAGGCTTGTGTCGGCCATGGTGGCGACGAGGGCGTCGAAGATGTCGCTGACGGCAACTGCGATTGTGCGATCTTCGGGCACGTCCCGGGGGTCGGGGTCGTTTTCGGAATGGCGGTAGCCGTAGAGTTCCAGATCGCTGCAGATGGCGTGGGTTGCGGATGCGTCGTGATGTGGCTCGGCATCGCTGTTGTGGGGATCGGCAAACATGGTGTGCTCCTTCGTCGGTTTGACCGCGACCGCCGCGGCCTTCATGGCGCCGAAAGAGGGCAGACGGGACGGACCTGCACCCAGAAGGGCCGCAGCGCAGCGGAGGAGGGCGGAGGCCGGTTCTTTTGTCTCGCGATGCAAAGCGCCCGTTGGGGCGCGGTGGAAAAGAACCGGGCGCAGGCCTTGCGGGGCTGTCCCGTTTGCCGTCCGGTCGCCCTCCCAAGAAGGCCGGGGTTGCGCGTCTCTCCGAGCCGGGGGCACATCCCTTGCCGGTCACAGGCAGGGTGCACTAGCCGGGCGCGGTCTCATGCGCGGTCAAAGCTGCAGCATTCATGAAACGGGCGACGTCTTCCGGCGCGATTTGGACCCGGAGCGCGTCCCGAAATGCACCAACGCCAAGCAGACGGAGATCATCGTTGAAATCACCCAAGTGCGGCGACAAGGTGATCGCCTCGATGCCCGCATCCTCAGCGCGTTTGGTCAGACGGGCCGATGCACCATCACCGGCTGGATCGTTGTCACGGACGATATAGAGGCGTCTGAGGGACGGCGGGAACCGGATCGCAGCAAGATGGGCGGCGGATAGCGCCACGACCATCGGCAAATCGGGCAGAGCCATCTTCAGCGACAGTATGGTCTCGATGCCTTCACCTGCCGCCATGACATCGCGTGCGGTGCCAAAACGGACAGCGTGACCAAGCAAATTGCCCATCGCACGGCGGGGCGTGTCGATCGGGGCTTTGCCGAGATTTGCGTCGGAGAAACCTTTCGGATCAAGCCACGTGCGATGCGCGCCCGTGATTGCGCCATCAAGATCGGTCACCGATGCAATGAGTGCGGGCCAAGTTTCGGTCTCGGAATGCCGATCTGGTCGGTAGTAGCAGCGCGGATGAAATCGCAGGCTCGCTGTTTTGGACAACGCCGTCAGTCCACGGTTGCGCAGGTATCCTGCGGCCAGCGTCCCCGCAATCGGCCGCGACATGGCAAAAAGCCGCTTTGCTGCTTTCGGGGATCCCGTCGGTGCAGGCGAAGATTGGGCCGTTGGGTCGCCTGAGCGTTCTGGACGTGGCAAGCTGAGAAACTGCCGGGCTTCTAGTGCAACGTCCGCAAAATCGACCAACCCGCAACTTTCCCGAATGATATCGAGAAGATCGCCATGCTCGCCTGTGGCGGCATCGGTCCACTTCCCGATTGCACCTTTGCCCGAAATTGGCCCTTTCAAGCGCACGAAAAGGGACCGCCCGGGCGTGTTCCGCACATCGCCGACCATCCAGTAATGGCCTTCGAGGTTCCCGTTTGACAGATATTGTCGGCAAACGGCTTCGGCGTTGCGGGCGAGCGCTTCGGTCAACGCGGCAATGGATTGGGACATGACGCTACCTCCAGTGAAAAAGGGGCCCACCTCGCGGCGGACCCAGTGGGGAGTACGTTGTCATTCCGTGGCGGTGCACAGCTTGTCCTGCCTCGTGTCGTCAGGATCGACGAAACCATTGTCCCGGTCGATAGCCCAATTGCCGTCATTTCGGCGCTCCGCTACGATTGGGGCCATTTTTGGTGTTTCAATTGTGCGGCGTTTAGCTACCCAACCGATGAAGTCCAAGGTCGGGCCGGGTGTGGTGTTTGGTTCGGTCATCGGATTGCTCTTTTTATGAGAGAGGAAGGACCCGGCGCGAGGGCCGGGTCCTTGTTTGGGTCGAGGGAGATTGAGCTACTCGGCTGCGACCGGTTCAACCTCAGGCGTATCGTCTGCACCTAGCATATCCGCTGCGTTGATGGGACTGTCGGCGCTGGTCTCTGCTGCCGCTGGCTCATCTGCTTCAGATGCCGTGGCATCGTCGCCCGGTGTGCGCAGTGGTTCGGGCAACCAGCCGGAGCCCTCGAGCAATTCTTCGGCAGCCGTGACCATTTCGGGCTTTTTCAGCCCAGCGATCCGGTCCGCGGCATCGTCACATTTGGCCTCCCGCACCGCTTCGAGAATCTGCGCCTTGGTCACGCGCGACAGGTAGGCCTCCGCCGTCGGTGTCCAACCGACTGCCGCCATGTCGAGATTCAAAGCGGTGGCCAGAATGTTCGCATGTGCCAAAGCCCCAGGGCGGCGATTGTTGGCCTCATGCACCGCGTTGAGCGTCAACGACACGCAATGGGCGAAGAGGGCCTGACGGCTGTCGCTGTCGAAGTCGATCAGCACGTCCCACAGGTCTTCGGGTGCCTTGGGCAGATGTTTCGCCCATTTCTCGCTCCGCGCCTCGATGGCTTGGGCCGAGGCCGTATCGGCAAGACCGGGGGCTTGTGCCGAGAAGGCGGCGCTGCGGGGATCGATCTCGATACAGCTGTTCAGCCCATAGCGGTAGAAGAGTTTGAGCGTCAGAACATTCAAGGCTGCGACAAAGGCAATATGCGGATCGCCCGCAAGCGCATCGCGAAGAGCTAGCGTCCGATGTGCGGTCAGTTCCGTGACGAGGCGGTCAGACAGCGGTTTGATGCCGTCGTCTTTGTCCTCCTCGTCATGTGGTGCTTCCGTTTCAGGATCAATGTCGGTGTTATCAACATCCGCATCGGCTGTATCCGCGCCAGGTTGATCATCCGAGGGAAGGGCCGGCTCGTCTTCCGGACGCACATAGCCGCGTTCGACGCGCAGCCGCCCCGAACTGTCGATGCTGACGAAGGCCCCGGCGATTGCCAATTCGTCCTCCTCGAAGCGGACCGGACGATCCTGCAACGTCTCCATCGCCGTCTCGATCTCGCCCAACCGCGCATCGACCTCGTCTGGCAATTCGTCGGCATCGGCATGATCTGCCTCAAGTTTCTCGAACTCCGTCTTGAACGCATCGTAGGTCGCCGCTTCCTCGTCGGTCATCGGTTCGGCCTCGCCCGCCATGCGTCGCATCCCGTAGGTGTGGCCATAGGGAAAGTCGGTTTCCACGTCGACCCAGTGCCAGCCTTCGGCCTGAATGGTGTCGGCGTCTTCACGCAGCTTTTCGGTCACCATCAGGTCGAGCAGACCGGCATCCTGCAGCCAACCGCCATCATCGGTCTGAAACAGATCACGCAGGATCGCGCCACCTGCGTCCACATAGGCGTCCAGCCCGACATATTGCGCACGACGATCCGAGGCGCGGACCGCGCCCTCCGTTAACATGCGGCGGATTTCATAGGGCTGTTTGGAATAATGCCGCTGCAATGCTTCCCAGACCTGCTCCTGCCGCTCATGATCGGGATTGACCGTGAACGCCATCAACTGGTCGAGGGTCATTTCCTCTTCCGCATAGGCATCGAGCAGGGACGGAGCGACGGCGGCGAGCTTGAGCCGCTGTTTGACGATGCTGGCGGAGACGAAGAAGGCCGCCGCGATCTCTTCCTCGCTCTTGCCCTTTTCGCGCATCGCTTGGAAGGCGCGGAACTGATCCAGCGGATGCAGCGGTGCGCGCTGGATGTTTTCCGCCAAGCTGTCTTCTTCGGCGAGGCCATCCGTGCGGATAATGCAGGGCACGGGGGCTGTGCGATTGAGGCGCTTTTGTTTGACGAGTAGTTCCAGCGCCCGGTAGCGGCGCCCGCCTGCGGGGATTTCGAACATGCCGGTCTCAGCACCGTTTTCGTCCAACACGGGCCGGACCGTCAGGCTCGCCAGAAGGGTACGCCGGGCGATGTCCTCCGCCAGCTCCTCGATTGAAACGCCAGCCTTGATGTGCCGGACGTTGGACTGGCTGAGCAGGAGTTTGTTGAAGGGGATGTCGCGCGAGGCGCTGAGGGTGATTTTCTGTTGCTTGGTCATCGGGGTTCTCCGCGACGGGCCGGCCGGGAACCTCTCTCGACCTTTAAACCCGTCACGAAAAACCCGGCCCACCTTTTCCTCCGGGGAGGGGGCGGACCGGGGCGATTTGGGTGCGACAGGTTTAGGCGGCGCTTTCCAGAAGTGTCTTGGCGCGGGTTTCCATCTCCAGCCGCGCGTCCTGCTGGGGCTTGTTGCGCGCGACCGCTGTGATACCCTGTACGAAATCAAAGACGCTTTCGGGCGGACGGCTTTCTTCGGTCAGGACGGTGTCGATGATCGTAGATGCCGCTGCTTTCGAGAACCCGCGCTTGCGCAGAAAGTCTGACCGGTCCTCGTCTGTTCGCGCGACGATCTTCTCCCGCGCCGCGCGGATGCCGTTGATGAAAGGCGCGGGCGAGGACTCGGCAAAGCGGCTCAGAGCCGGGGCGGCCTCGTGGGCGAAGCGGGAGGCGGCGTATTTGGAGTGACGGATTTTGATTTCCTGAAAATCCTCGACGCCCCAGAGGTTGCGGTTCTGGCAAACGGCACGGAGGTAGAAGCTGGCGATGCCCAGCGTTTTGGCGCCGACCTCCGAATTCCAGCAATAGAAGCCGCGGAAATAGAGGTCTGGCAAACCATCGGGCAGGATCCCCGCCTCGATCGGGTTCAGGTCATCGACGAGGAACAGAAACACATCACGATCCGAGGCATAGAGCGTTGTTGTTTCCTTGGTCATGTCCACACGCGGATTGTAGATGCCGGTCGACCAATCCAGGACGCCTGGCACCTTCCAGCGGGTGTCGCCCGTGCCATTGCCCGCGATGTGCTGAACGGCGGAGACCAGTTCGTGGTCGTAGATGCGCCCATAGTCGGGGCCGGTGACGGCACGCAGTTCCGTGCGCCCGTCGCCAGTTTCCAGCGTCTTGATCTGTTCTGCCCGGTGGTTGGTCAGCCCATATTGCAGGTTGATGCCTGCAAGCGGTGCGGGCAGCTGGCGCAGATAGGCGGCTGGCGCGCCGACAATGCTCGACAATTGTCCAAAGCTCCAATGGGTTGGAGCGATGGGCTCGTCGGCCCCGGGTAGGACCAACCCCAGTTTTTCGGGGTCATCGCGATGCGCCTCGACCCGGATCGCGGCACTCTCCACGGTGCGCGTCCGGCTCTGCTCAGCGCGCGCCTTCACCGAGGCGAAGAGGTCGTCGAGTGACAGGTATCGCTCATCATCGGGGCGCGAGAACCACTCCGATGACACGCGATCCACGTTTTCACCGCGTGACACATCAACCTTGTAACCGCCACTGGCGTTACGCCCGGCATCGATAATCTGGGTATTCATTGGGTATCTCCCGCGACGGGCGGTCGGGAGCCTCTCTCTCGACCTCCAAACCCGTCACGGGAACACCCTCCACTCTCTCACTCCGATGGTTTTCCAGATCAAACGCTTCTTATTGGGGCTCTGTTACTTGGGGCGTTCGTCCGATGCTTGTATACATATTTCGGACAAGTCACTTCCATCATGTCCGAAATCATGCTACAGATTTCGGACATGAACCATGCATCAACAGATCTAAAGAGCGATATCCTGAGACGGATTGCGAATGGCACGCCGCGAGGCGTATGGACGCCGAGGGATTTTCTGGATCTCGGCGAACGTGATGCCGTGGACAAAGTACTGCAGCGACTGACGCGGGCAGGGGGGCTGCGCCGCATAGATCGCGGTCTCTACGATCAACCGTCCACCAATCGCCTGACCCAGAAAGACAGCCCGGCAGATCCGCGTGAAGTCATCGATGCCATCGCACGCCGGGATCAAATACGTGTCCTCGTCGATGGGATGACGGCCGCCAACGATCTCGGTCTCACTAATGCTGTTCCGGCCAAGATCCTGGTGCATACTGACGCCCGGTTGAAATCGATTTCGCTCGGCCAACTCGACATCGTGTTCAAACCGACAGCTGCCAGCAAGCTTTATTGGGCCGGGCGGCCGGCCATGCGAATTGTGCAGGCCCTGCATTGGCTACGGGATACAATGGGGCAGGTTGACGAGGATCAGGTGCTGATCCGCCGCCTGACGGCGCTTCTCAATGACCCAACGAACGGCAAGCGCCTTCGTGACGATCTCGAGGACGGACTGATGAAATTGCCGAGTTGGATGCAGAGCCTACTACGTCCGATTTTAGCAGAGCAGGCGGGTGCTGCGTGAATCCCGCGTTCGACCGTATCATTTCTGCGGATGGAGAGACGCGCCTTGGCCTCTTCACGACGACAGCACAGCGCTTGGGCACCACACCGCAGAATGTCGAAAAGGACTTTTGGGTCTGCTGGACCCTCGACGCGCTGTTCAATGGAATGTCGGACGGGCCAAGGCTTCTGTTCAAGGGCGGCACATCCTTGTCAAAGGGCTTTGGACTAATTCGCCGGTTTTCGGAGGATATCGACGTCACAGTGTTCCGGGACGATCTGGGAGAAGCCGCAACCATAGAAGAGCTTGAGGCTTTAAGTGGCAAGAAACGCGGCAAGGCGCTGGATGCGATCAAGGCGGCGTGCGAAACTTATATTCAGGGCCAGTTCTTTGGCGGGTTGAATGAGATTGTTTCGGTTGTTGCCGGACGAAACAGCCTAGATGTGGCTCGGTTCTTTATTGAGCCCGATCCTGAAGACAGCCAGGCGATGTACCTGCGCTATCCAACCGCGACACCTGATGATGCCTACATCGCCAAGGCAGTAAAAATCGAGTCGGGTGCAAAATCAGCGCTTGATCCCAATTCGGTGCGCAGCATTACTCCCTATTTGGAGGAAGACGTTCCGGATATCGATCTGACTGTCGGTAATGTCACTATCGTAGATGCCGAGCGAACATTTTGGGACAAGATTGTCATCCTGCACGGCCTGCGACGTTGGTTCGACATCCGCGGAGAACTGAAAGGTAGCGGACAACGCGTGTCGCGGCACTACTACGACACCTATCAACTTCTCGAATCGGACCTGGGCGAACGGGCACTGGCGGATCGCGCGCTTGGTGCCGATTGCGTCGCCCACGCGCGCATGTTTTTCAACCGGCCGGCCTTTGATCTCGCAACGGCAGTTGCGCCGTCATTTTCGATCAGCCCCATTGGAAAAATGCTCGATGACCTGCGCCGCGACTACCGCGCCATGTCGGGCATGATCTTCGGACAAGCGCCGCCATTCGATGCCGTGATAGAGCGGGTTGCTGATTTGGAGAGAAGTCTCAACACAACGCCGACGGAGTCGAAGGGCGCTTTGGACGGAAATTTATGATATTTGCACCAATCGGAATTGACCATAAGAATAAGGTTTATTGACTGGTGCATAAATCAGGTGCGCAATACGTCTATATGGTCTAAGGGTATTCTTATGCTTATCGGTTACGCCAGAGTGTCCAGCCAAGGACAGTCCCTTGATCGCCAGATCGGCGCCCTAAACACCGCCAAAGCGGACAAGATCTTTCGTGAAATTGCATCGGGCCGAACTGTCAAAGGCCGACCTCAGTTGGAACGTGCTATTGATGCTTTGGGGGCAGGGGACGTCCTCGTCATCGCTGAATGGGATAGGGCGACCAGATCAATGATGGATGGGATCAATATCATCCAACGCGTCGCAGACCGATCAGCGACCGTCAAAGTCTTGGACAAACCCTGGCTCGACCTAACTACTCCAATGGGGAAGGGCATTCTGGCCTTTCTTTCAGCTTTGGCGGAGGACGAGCGAGAACGTATCACCCGACGTGCCAATGAAGGCCGCCAGATCGCTATCGCAAACGGAACCAAGTTTGGACGTAAGCCAAAGCTCACAGAGCATCAGCGTCAACTTGCTCGTGAGCGCATGGGGAATGGAGAGACTTGTCGTGCGATCGCATTGGATTTGGGGGTGGCTCATACAACCATTTCAAGATTGAGATGATGGAAACTGGCGTCTAGTGATCGATACCAAGGGCGAAACTTAGACCTTCGCGGCAAATGCGAACGCGTTGGTCCTGAGCCGAGCATCTAGGCTGCGATCCATCGCGCCCTTGATCCAGAAGTGCTCCATAACATCGACACCCGCATCAACGCCTTTAGGTTCGGAAAACTGACTCGTGACGTGTACAATGCCCAAAAGCATGACCTAGATGACGTGCTCTTCATAGCCAAAGATGAAATAGGTAAGGTTTGACTGAAATCGGCTCTATTTTTTAGATATCGGGTGACTTTCCCTGTTATCGGTCTATAAATCTTCGGTATTGAAGTCGAGAAAAGTGAAGTTTGATGGCGAGAAGTGACCTGATAATCGATTTGGTAAAAGCTGGTATATCTGGTGATCAGGGATCGGTCCGTGTGACTGCTGAGGCAATCGCAGCTGATGAACGGCAAAAGAAACACACAGGCGTCGCCGATAGAATAGCAAAGGCCCTTGTTTTTAAGCCAAAGCCCGGAGCTAACGGAAAATCTACACAACCAGCAATGCGTTTGAAGGACGGTTCGGGAGGCATTCAGCGGAAAGAACCAGATCGATCAATCGACAGCCTATTCCTTGAGAGACAAACCCGCATCGCCTGTGACGAGCTTGTCGAAGAACAACAGCGGGCCGATGTCTTGCGCGCTCATGGCCTCGAACCACGCCACCGTCTAATGCTGATCGGACCTCCTGGAAATGGAAAAACGTCTCTCGCTGAGAGCCTCGCTTATGAGCTGGCCCTTCCCCTTTTTGTGGTCCGTTACGACGCCATTATCACAAGCTATCTCGGTGATACGGCCACGCGTCTTCGCAGGCTGTTCGACTTTGTAAAGACAGAGCCTTGTGTGCTTTTCTTCGACGAGTTCGATGCCATCGGGAAAGAACGCGGAGATGTTCATGAGACTGGTGAGATCAAGCGGGTTGTTACAACGTTGCTATTGCAGTTAGACGACTTGCCTTCATACTGTGTTCTAGTGGGCGCAACTAACCATCCGGAGTTGCTCGACAGAGCAACTTGGCGGCGGTTTGAGATCAGGCTTGAATTGGGCAAGCCAAGCGATGATCAAATGACTGATTTCTTTGCACAAAAAATGAAAGAATTTGATGGGAATTTTGGGTTTACGGCAAAGCGATTAAGAGCAGCTATTGCCCCAAAGAACTTTTCTGAGGCGGAAGACTTTTTTATGGATATTCATCGCAGGCGCGCGTTAGCGCAAGGCACAATAACCTTCCGTACATTGGTCAAAGATCGCGTGAGCGCTTGGGCTTCGCAGCATGGAAGAATAACAATAGATGACAGATCGACCGATCCTTCGGCTGCTTGATCCGACAGCAACAGTACGCCTCAAAGCAAAACCAGATAAACGTCGCCGACCAAAAGGTATTGGGCGTCAAGGTCAAGGCGCGCGGATAGGTGACAAGTTTCGCCGGCTGGATGAGGCCTTTCGCGGAGAGAACGCTGATATCTTGCTGAGGCAGGACCCTGGCGGAATTGCGCCAGAACGCGCGCTGGTTTTTGAAACCATTCTCCCTATCCAAAATTTTCAGAAAGCGGCAGCAAAAATTGGTTTTGAGCTTCTCATCGAAGATCGACTGGACGACGACTATGATATTCCAGAGGCGCTGGTCGACGAGAATGTCGGAAACGCCTCCCCGACTCTATATGCAACCATGCCGACGACCGAGGACCTACGTCGCTTGCTTCAGCTATGGAATGCTTATCAAAATGGCGAAACCGCTCCGCGTGGTCTCGCACCGTGGTGGAATCTATTCGGAATGCTATCGAACCTTCGCTTGTGGGGACCTCAAGACAGGCTAACGCCGGAGGCAAAGGCTGAATTTCTTCATAGATTGTCCTACGATGATGATGAGTTCATCCGTCTTGAGCTCGAAATTTGGCCAACCGCAAACGCGGCAACACGCGCAAGATGGCAGGTAGACACACGAGCGAGGGTTGAAGCACTCGGCGGGCGGCTGATATCGCGAAGTTCAATCGATCAAGACGGCTTCATCTATGAAGCGGTTCTCGTTGAAATGTCATGTGGGTCTGTCCGCACGATGTTGGCCAATCCCTTTGCTCCAAACGGGCTTGCGACAATTGAAGGCCTCCAGTTTGTTTTGCCTCATACAATCGGGCAGTCGCTTCCGGATTTGACCGACAACGATCCAGCGGCGGAAAATGCTGGGCAATTTGAACCGTTCGACACTGCTGCGCCAATAAGAGCTGTGCTTTTGGACGGAACACCGATTGCCGCCCATCCAGCACTCGATGGCGGCGTCGTCATAGAAGATGTTCATGACCTTGTACGGCTCTCCCAAGTGCAACATCGCCGACATGCAACATCGATGGCATCTCTCATTCTACGCGGCGATTTAGGTGTAGATCGTGCCCCAATAAAGGATGCCCGCCTTCTTTCTATCCCTGTTCTTGTTGACAGCGAACATGGTGCCACATCGCCAAACGACCGGCTATTTGTCGATCTTATACATATCGCGTTGGTGCGCGCGTTTCTTGGTGACAACCCGTTGGCCCCAGATGCGTTTGTCGTGAACTTCTCGATTGGCGTCAAAGGCGGTCAGTTTGCTGGACGGATTAGCTCTCTTGCGCGGCTGCTCGATTGGTGGGCAGACCAACAAGGCATCCTGTTCATGGTTTCTGCTGGAAACGTTCCTGACGATCTTGTTATCCCAAACATTACCGCGACGGCGTTCGAAGACGGTTCCGAAATTGAGCGCCAAACGCTCGCAAGTGCAGCCAATCGAAATGCGCGTCATTCACGCACCTTAATGGCACCTGCTGAAGCTATGAATGCTCTGACAGTAGGTGCGATGTCGCGCGATCTCGCGGCACCAGCTGGACCACAACCGGCTGGGTATGTGAGTTTGGGAGACGACGAAACATTTCCAGCACTTTCATCCGCCATTGGTTTGGGTGCCTTCAAATCGATCAAGCCCGATTTCATCAATACCGCGGGTGAGCACGAGATCAGAATGCTCCCGTCTGGGTTCGATCTTCGATTAAAGGTCGTTGATCGTACCCAACGCACAGGCTTGGTAACGGCGACTGTTCAAAGAGGCGTCCCCTCCATGTACCGAACACGGGGCACAAGTTGCGCCAATGCGTTGTCGACGCGTGCGCAGCTTTTAGCTGCAGCGGCACTGACTGAAGAAGAAGGGCCATATGACGGCCAGGAATTAAATAGGCGTGATTTAGCCTTAATGACAAAGGCACTAAGCGTAAATGCTTCGCGTTGGCCCGAAAGCGCGCACCGTTTCTACGAGTCAGAAAAGGCGCGACTTCATGGAAACTACAGCCAGGCTAAAGAGGAAGTCTGCCGGTACTACGGTCACGGTGCTTTAAACGAGCAACTCATGAGTGAGGCACCAGACCTTGGTGCTACATTGATCGGCGCGGCGACCATTCGAAAAGACAAAGCGGCGATATTCAATGTCCCGCTGCCTATGTCCCTCTCGGGTGAGCGTATTGGCCGCTCCATGCGGGTAACTGTCGCGTGGTTTTCGCCCGTCATGGCGACACGTGCGCGTTACCGTCTGGCGTTGATTGAAGCTGTTCCCCATAGTCACGACTTACTTGGCGATTTGATAGTTGATGACGGATGGTGCTTGGATATGACTTCGCATCAACTCGATGCAAATGTTATTAAGAGAGGCACCGTATGGTCTAGGCGGTTGATCCACAGTGGTGCTGTCGTACCGCAATACGGTGATGGGAAAGTTTTACCAATCCGGGTTCAGTGTCGAGATGGGTCAGGGGGTGGTTTAAGCCCTGATGAGGACATACGTTTTGCCGTTGCCGTATCGCTCGAATTAGAGGCAGAGACACTGTTTAATATTCACCAAGAGATTCAGGATCAACTTCGTCTTAGATCTCTAGCTGGGCTATAACGATTGGCGGCTGCGAAACACCAGATTGTATTCGATGCTTCCCAAGCAATATCAAATGGCTGTACTAGATGGGCAACGGTGGGGTACTAGCTCGCAGAGCTGCACTGCAGCATTGCTAGGTGATGGTAAAAAGCAGCTTTGGGCCGATCCATGCGGGCAGCGCGATTTGCCGGGTGCATATGCTGCGAGCCTTAGGGATAGGTACGAAGGTCGGCCGTCACAACGGCAAAAACGGTGCTTGCCGAATTGCCGCTTCTTTGAGCACTTAGAATGCTGCGACCAATATGAATTGCTGTTCTTATATGGCAGCGGTGCCGCGGCTGACGCCGTCCGCTAGAGCGGAACATCTTGTCGCGGCATTGTTTCGATGCGCATACTGCCATTTGCCCATATGTCTCCCTTTGCAGCGGCGGTAGCAATTGCCGATGGTCCTGACAAAACCCATGACTTCACCTTTGGTTGCCCATGTAGCGTTGCATATTTCTGGTCACAAATTTTTAAAAACCACTCTAGTCTTTGCATTATATCATCAGCCATCTGGGGCTGCACATCTGTGTGGTACCGAATTTTCGGCGCATATCGCAAACTTGCCGGAAGTTCTTTGGAGAGTGGCCACATGATCAAAGGAGCTGGCGCAGCCGGAAACCGTGATGAGACCGGTAAGAATGATGGTCCAAGATCCACGGTATGGCCATCGATTTCACACCAATAATGCCCAAACTCACCATCGCCATCGTTGTAGCCTTGATACGTCGCGTTGCTGTTATCACGGGCCACGGTTAAAGCCGCAAATCCACCGGCTACAATAATGGAATCGTGTTTCTGCTGTTTTGCTAAGATGTGCATGCCAAAGGCAGCGTACATACACCGCTTATCGAAGTCTTCAGGGAAACATTTCTTAAGCGATTTCTCTACAACGAAGGCTATTCGAGAAATGGACTTATCTAACCGCATATTTCTCACCCAACATATGACTACTGCGAACTCTGAGGCGTTCTTGACCAAATTTTGGTACCCTAATTGGTGACGATTGCCTCTTCAGGCTATTTCCAATTTGGATGCAGCAAACGAAGCTTGTGATCCTATTCGTCTTGAAGATTACCTCAATAGTAAGGTATTCAAAAATGGAGGTAGCTGGCAAGTGCTTGTTGACGACAGCTATAGGATGATGCCTTGATTTACTACGATGATTTCCAGACCTGGGAAACTTCCTTTAACGATATAGTAGAGCCTTTGATTGGCCTGAAAAACTTGACTAATTTGATCACTTCTGAGTTCGAATTTATTGAGGATGCCGGAAGCTTTGTATCGAATTTGACTGGCATCGAGCTAATTTCGTCAGGAATTCTTAGTTGGCTAACAAAAAATGAATTTTGTGTTTTCCATGGAACTAGACTGCTGCCCAAGGAGGTAGCATCCATAAGGGAATTGGGTCTACAACCTTTGACAGCCCTCAGTCGACAAGAGCGCCTGACTGAAGTTTTTGGAAGTCACGACGATTGGGAGGTCGTGAAGGAAAACCTCACTGAAGTCTTGGACGACGTTGGGCCGAAGGAGAAGCAAGGAAGAAGAGAAGGTCAAGTTCATTTTAGCCTCTCCAGATCGGGTCTTGTGAACGAGTTCGATCATTATCTGACCCATGGTTCCGAGTTTGATCAACACGTGGCTTCAAGGCTATTCCCCGATAATTCCGGCTTGCGGCTTCTGCAATCCAAGACTGTGCCCTATCTTGTTCATGTGAAAATGAGTGGCGAAGACCTCGTTAAAGGTGCTCATCCACACTTTAGCTACCAAGATGTCATTAAAATGGGAGAAGTCCCAGGATTAGGAGCGACGTTTCTAAATGCTTGGGCATTCAAGAAATCAAATCCTGACTTTGATATTTGGAAGCTGTGCTCTGATTGTTGCGTGATGCAAAAAAAATCCAACTTCGCGAGAGAAAATTATGGAAATCGAAGAGCTTAACGCACCGAATCCAATGTTATAGCTTTACTTGCCGGCAAGGACTTAGACGCAGCCAAAGTTAATGCTCAATTAGTCCGTTTGGTCGACCTTAGATCAGCTGTTTTAACCTTTCATATGGCACACAGCTGACGTCCCGAAAACAAGGGTGTAGGTCAACACTGGAGCACAAAGTTCTTTGAAATTGCTATTTCGGCTGCTTCGCGGCATCACGTACGACCTTTGCAAACCACTGGTGCAAACCGATATCCAACGCAAGTTTGTAAAACTCTTCATGTTCACCCTGCAGTCCAAATTTGCGAACGATGCCGCGCGTACCTTTAGCAATTTCGTCAATATCTCCTGATGACACCCATTGCGGATCTCCAACTGCTTCCTCAAACGCGACAATCACATTTTCTGACAGGCTTGCACCAAATAAGAAGTAACGCAGATATTTCAGGAAGTGGGGATGGATGATTATATCATCGCCTTTTGTGCCGTTTCGCTCAAAGAGCCCTTGATGCGACGTTTTCAATCGCCCGAGTTGATAATCTGGGTCAGACCAGTATCGCAGTCTTATGTCTGGTATCGCCCTGCGATCCATCAATTTTTTAGTAAGCTGCTGGACTAGAGGAGATTGTCGCCTGTACTGCTCATGGTCCATTTTCAGCGCATCCAGCTCTATTCCAGCTAGAAGGTCTACTTCGTCTTCGTCAAGTTCGATTGCATATTTCATTTTGTATCCGAATGTTCAGTATTTGTTCTGCTGTAGGGTATTGTGTAGGAACCTGCACATCAAGGATCTCGAGACAGCGATGTAAGGGATTGTGAGTAATGCGGGGACTATTTTTCAGCCATGTCTAGTGAAGAGTATAAACACAACCATTATGTACCGGAGTGGTATCAAAAGCGGTTTTTGCCTGAGGGGCAAAGCAAGCAATTCTATCTGGACCTTCGCCCAGAAACCATGAAGCAGGGCGGTCACACCTATACCCGGCGCGATCTTTTGCATTGGGGTCCAAGGCAGTGTTTTGCCCAGGATGACCTCTACACCACAAAGTGGGGTGAATCTGAAAACCGGGATATTGAAAAATTCTTCTTTGGGCGTTTTGATACGGAAGGACCTTCCGCGGTTCAATTTTGGTCAGATTTTGAGTTCAACGGCACAGCTGATGATGCCTTTAACACGCTTGTACCATATATGAGTGTGCAAAAGCTCAGGACACCGAAGAGTTTGGGTTGGCTGCACACGTTGCAGGGAGGCTCCGACAAGAATGCAACCCTGCACCGCCTCCAAAAATTGCAAAACATTTTCTGCAACATTTGGGGGGAGGCCGTTTGGCAGATTGCGGACGCAAGAAATTCTCCGACAAAGTTCATCATTTCCGATCATCCCGTTGTTGCGTATAATCGGGAATGCTTCCCAGCTTCGAAATGGTGTAGAGGGTTCAACGACCCGGACATTCGTTTCGCCGCAACCCACACCTATTTCCCGCTCTCACCTGATAAAATTTTGATCCTGACGAATTTGTCGTGGGCACGCGACCCGTTCCAGAATCCGTTGAAGCTAAGGCCAAATCCTCAGTATTTTCGGCAAGCTGCAATGTTCAGCATGTTGGACATACAACATCACCGCTACCTTACCGAAGAGGAGGTGCTGGAGATCAATTATGTCACTAAGAAGAGTGCGTTCCGCTACATCGCTGCCCCTCGAAAAGAATGGCTCTATCCTGAAAGGCACCTCCGCTCGACCCACTGGCGAAAGTTGGGCGATGGCTACTTACTGATGCCCGAGCCGCGGCACCTCTATGGCGGCGGTACTATGTATGCTGGATTCACGAGTGGCGGCAGTGAAAGCTGGAGTGAATACGGTCACAAGCCCTGGGAAGAAGGCTACAAGGACGAGGAACGTAATGATCGGGAATGGGATGCAATGGACAGGTTCAAGGCCGAATGGTCCGCAACGTATGGGCCTGAGTACCGAGGGGTTCTTATTGATCATGGGTTCCCGAAGCAAGAGATACGCTGGGGCATGGGAGATGAATATTATCAAAGTGACTGCAAACGAGATCGGGAGAACTTAAAGCGGTCGGGAGAAAAGGCTCGGCGCAGACGACTCCGACGTTAAAGGGACTGCATGGGAATTACTGTGGGTCACGCCGCTTTCGGGCATCTTCGAGGCCGACGAGAGGCATTGAACCAACAAGTTCATCAGGTAGAGCCTTGGCTCGTTCTTCAACGCCGATTGCCAAAGATACCTGTATCATTGCAGCGCGAGAAATTTTCATGACGCGCAAGGCTTTAGCTTCGAGAAAATCGCTGTCAATTGAAAAGCTAAACCCTTCACCGCTCGGGGCCTTAGACATGAACGGAAGAGCCCACCCTTCATGAACCTGGAGAAACTTATGCTCAAGCGCATTGCGGATATCGTGCAGTTCTCGGGCGTCGGGTCCTGTCGTGCGTTTTAATTGATCATCAAAAAGTTCCTTCGAGAGCCAGAAGAGTCCCCGTAATGGCCAATTCGCATAGTCATGGAAGCGATTATGGAGCCGTGACTTACCTTCGACCATCCATACGTTTCGAAAGTTAATGCGATCTGCGATTTTTCCAAGTTTCCAATAATGGTCAATCAAGAACGCGAGCTTATCTAGCAGAGAGTAGGAGATGTGGACTTGTCGCGGTTTTGTGCCGCTCCAAGTGCTCGTTTAAGCCACCTTCCGTTCGAAAGCGACCGGGCTTTTCCAGCCCAATGCTGAGTGCCGTCGACGCGGATTGTAGAAGCCGTTGATGTATTCGAAGATCGCCATCTCGGCCTGCCTTCGCGTTTCCCATGACCGTCGCCAGATCAGCTCAGCCTTGATGGTTTTGAAGAATGTCTCGACTGCCGCGTTGTCATAGCAATTGCCCTTGCCGCTCATCGATACCTTGAAGCCGTGTTGGCGTAGGATCTTCTGGTAATCGTGCGAACAATATTGCGAACCACGATCCGTGTGATGGATGCAGCCTTTGGGCGGTTGCCGGAATGCGATGGCCATATCCAACGCCCTGATCGCCAAGTCGCGTTTCATCCGGTTGCTCGCGGCCCAGCCGATCACACGCCGTGAATGCAGATCGAGGATCACGGCCAGATACAACCAACCTTCGCGGGTCCAGACATAACTGATGTCCCCCGCCCACTTCTGGTTTGGCGCATCTGCGGTGAAGTCACGATCCAACAGGTTCGGTGCGATGTTGAACTTGTGGTCACTGTCTGTCGTAACCTTGTGTTTGCGGGTTCTGACAACCGATATGCCGTTCTGGCGCATCAAACGTCCCACACGACGGTGACCAACGTTCAGACCGATCTCCTTCAGCTCTTCGGTCATCCGCGGCCTCCCGTAACTGCCCAGGCTGAGACGCGACTGCTCTTTGATATGTGCCAATGTGACCATATCAGACCGCTGTCTGCGGCTGGCGGGACGGCTACGGAATGCTCGCAGCCCCCGTGTACTGACGTCCAGGACGTGGCACAGGCGGCTGGCTGGGAAGCTGTCACTATGTTCTTCGATGAACCTAAATCTCATTGCTTTAGGCCCGCGAAGAACTGGGTGGCCTTTTTTAGGATGTCCCTCTCCTCCTTGAGAACGCGCACCTCACGTCGAAGGCGTTCGTTCTCTTGAGCGAGGCTCATATCCTCTTTCGACACCACGTCAGTATCCCTGTGCGCAGTTACCCATTTGTTCAGCGTCGACAACCCGACGCCCAAATCTGATGCCACTTCTTTACGCGTTAGCCCACTGGTCAGTGCGATCCGCACCGCATCTTGGCGGAATTCGTCCGTCCGTTTCAGTCCCATAGTCAGTCTCCTTTGTTGCAGTAAATGCCATCAAAGGAGCGGCATCAAACCGCGACAGGTCCAAT
>Ga0316205_10000660_pt1 | contig 57398 bp, 55 predicted proteins | sample 3monthpyrite_MG_FD_204941 | JGI IMG/M metagenome (GOLD analysis project Ga0316205, IMG submission 204941) | Microbial mat bacterial communities from mineral coupon in-situ incubated in ocean water Damariscotta River, Maine, United States -... | ecosystem: Environmental > Aquatic > Marine >...
ATATTATTCGTTATATAAATTTTTACAATAATGAACGTATTCACTCTGGCATTAATTATTTAACGCCAGTACTATGTGAGAAACAGGCAGCATAATATGGGTGTCAATTTATTTAGGGTATGGTCAGCTTGGACAATTACCCGCTCGCTTTGCTTGCGTGTAATTGCCATTTAACTCGGCGTTAGCCATAAAGAGGGATGATCAATGTCAGAGAATGACGACGACAGCACACTAGAGAAAGCTAAGGCATTAAACATAGGCGCTGTCGTACCTGAACTGTATAAAGATGCAGTCAGTCCCGCGGCTAAAGAAATTGGGAAAGGACTAAAAACCGTTGCACAAGCAGCGAATATTGCCTTAAGGCCCGTCGCTGGCTTGGTTTGGGGATATGAAAAAATAGAAGACTACGTTATTAGTGAGCTCCCTAAGAAACTAAGCAAACGTGGTGGCGATGAAATAATTTCACCAGAACCGCATTTGGCAGGGCCACTTTTAGAGTCACTAAAGTATACAGGATATAAAGATTCACTAAGGGAAATGTATCTAAATCTTTTAGCGACATCAATGGATAAGGACACTGCAGAAAAAGCTCATCCATCATTTGTTGAAATTATTCGCCAACTATCTTCAGATGAAGCGAAGTTACTCTCCCACTTCAAAGAATTGAGAGGATATCCGGAGATCGATAGTGAGTGGATAACATACAATTGGTGGCGTCATGAAGTATACGAAGATATTAAGCGGCGATTTAAAAACGTCTGTGAAAATGCTGAAGTTGAATTACCAGATTTATATCTAAGTTATCTAGATAATCTCACAAGACTTAAACTCATCGATTTTAAGCAAGAAGTAGGTGAAATCGAACTAAAAACTGAATTTGATGATGAGCTTAAGGTTGAACAAGAGAGTCATGAATATCTTTATGTAACCAGCTTGGGCAAGCAGTTTATTGAAGCGTGTCTAGATGATGAAGGGATGGCTAACAAGCCAATCCAGCCGACCGCTAACGCGTCGGCTGATTGAAACGTTAGCCTTTAGAAAAATGGGCGTCTAGTTTATCTAGTAGTTTTAAACCTTTTTCAATATCGCCACTTGCTGCAAGAGCACGAAATCTTACTTCACTATCAAATTCAGCTAGTGCTTGTGTTGAAAGCTCTTCAATTAATTTATTAACACTTACATGTCTATGCTGCGCTAATGCTTTTAAGCGGCCATGCTTATCATCGGGTATTCTCACTGTTAATGTTGCCATGTCATTCACCTCTTAATAATGTTTCTGGTGTTAAAATTTCCAGGCTGGGAAACTTTAATTCTGTATTTTTTAAATCTCTAATATTATTTGTAACAATATGCGTAGCATTTCCTGCAAGGGCTAGTTCAATTAAAAAATTATCACCTTCATCTGGTATGTTTGGTCGCCATAAATAATAAATGGGAACCCAACTACAAATACTATAAAAGGCATTTAATAACTCTGTAATTTCGTTGCTGTTAAGAGGGCATATAGCGCGTATTTGCTCTCTTTTGCTTACATCTTCATATTCTTGAAATAAAGCGTTGCTAATCAATGGTTTATAATCAGAAAGTAGAGCCTTTCTTAAAACTTCACGCGAAGGGCCTTTTTGCCCTATCAGGGCACTAATAATAACGCTAGTATCAATTACTAATGTTTTTGTCATATATTAAATGATAGCATATATGACATCATAAGCAATAGAGTCTAACAAGCAAATTAAGCCATTCGCTATTGCTCATTCGGACGCGCTACCGCGCGCCGCTTATTAGAACGTTAGGCAAATTAGTCGCCCTCCAGGGCAGCTCTTATACCTGGAACCGCCTCGTCGAAGATTGGATCGAACTGCTCTGCCATCGAATCTGGCTTCAGGTCGGAAGTCCAGATCATGCTGGCACCCTCACCATTTGGCACCACCTGCATGGAGGCAGAATGGAAGTCTAAATCAAGAGGTGACTTCGTTATACAATAGGATACGCGTCTCAATGTGTTATCAATGCTTATGATCTTCTCCTCTAGAATGCCGCCGTCTGCCATTTTGCAGACACGAACATCGCCGTCAAGTTGGCTTTCTGTAATAAAACCGACAAGATCGGAAATTGACCCGACATTAGCAATTTTATCCCAAACATCTTCAGCACTAGCTTTTACGTCAATCACTTTCTGAACAGTTGCCATTGTTGCACCTCATTGTTTTTAGCTTGTAAAATTGTGGACTGCGTAGTAACTTTACAACCGTCTAGTTATTAAATCAAGACATGTGTCTAGTAATATTTTCAATATGGAATGGAAGGGAGGATTGAATTGCCAAGATCAAAGAGTTATGACCGTGACGATGCAGTCATAAAAGCATGTAACGCATTTTGGCAGCATGGTTACGATGCGCTTGGAGTTCGTGCCTTAGAGGAACTAACGGGGCTAAACCGCTTTGCGATCCAGACAGAATTCGGTGGTAAGGAAGGCTTGTTTATTGAAGCATTAGATAAATATACACAAGAAACTGAGACACATCTTCTACAATCACTGCGTGAGGGTAACCTCGATCAAATTGAAAACCTGTATAAAAAACTTATCACCCTTTCGCCAGAGCCTGCCCAGGTATTTGGTTGCTTGATGGTGAATACAGTGATCGAAAATGCTGTGCTGCTACGCTCAGCAATCAAAGAACGTACTGACCAACATTTTAAACAGCTTGAAGACGCAATTCATTCGGCTCTTTCCCGCGCAAAAACCACCGGTCAAATTCCCAGTAATTTCAATATTGAAGAAGCTGTAGTCTTTCTCGTTGGTTCAACGATGGGGGTCCAGGTAATGACTCGCAGAGCAGGGAGCCTCGATGCCGCTAAGCCCTATGTCGAAATGCTGGTAAGGACTATCAAATCATGGCGCACAGGTATAATCTCATAAATATCAAAAGGACGCTCATATTAATACCTAACAAATAAATTAACGCAGACCGCTATAGATACCGTTTGTTTTCAAATAGGCCCTGCGGCGGTTGGTTATTAAAACGTTATACGTAATAAAAAAGGAGAGTATCTTGGAAGTACTTAAACAACTTGCTATAAAATTATTTGGTGGTTTTGTATTAGGTATTGGTTTTATTGCTGCTGCAGGTATTTTTGGAAGTTATGCTATAAGCCATATAGCATCAGGTGTTACCTCAGAAAAAGAAATAATTTCAAATAAATCAATTAAAAAAACTCGAAAAAAATATGAATCTTTATTTAGGAAATATGATGAAACAGCCAAGCTTTCTGTACAGGTTAAAACAGAAGAGGTTGGAAATGGTTCTTTTAAGTTATTAGGTGAACTAAAAAATAGTGGTATGCATTCTTGGAGTGGTGTCAAGTTACAAGCTGACTTATATAATAACTCTGGTCAATTTATTGAACAATGCGAAAAATACATATCTAACTCAATCGATCCAGGGAAAACAGTTAATTTCAAACTTGTATGTAGTAGCCGTAAATGTAGCAAACTAAATCTTAATGATTATAATTCATATAAGTTAAATATTTCAAATGCACGGTATGTTCGAAAAAATACAAATTAATAGAACGTATAATTTAATAAGTCATTTAAAACCGCAGGGCAAAAATCCTGTCCTGCTCGGACGCCGAAAGCGACGCCGTTTAATTCTAACGTTATGCTTAAAAAGGAGAAAGCAAAATGTATTTAGGAAGTTGTGAATGCAAATCTATAGGTTTTAAGTATAGCGGTGAACCACTAACATGTTACGCCTGCCACTGCACCGATTGCCAAACCTCTTCAGGTTCTGCTTTTGGCCTGTCTATGATTATAAATGAAAAAGACATTGATCTAACTAAAGGAAAAATAGAAACAAACACAATTGATGTTAATGGCACAAAAGTTGAAAAGCACTATTGCTCACAATGTAGCACATCTCTTTGGTTTTCAGCAAAGGAATATCCTGGCATTTTAGCTATAAAACCTGGCACATTTGAAAGCACCACATGGTTTAAACCAATAGCCCATTTATGGGTTCGCAGTAAGCAGCCATGGGTCATATTAAATGAAGATACGCCTCAATATCAAAAACAACCAGAAATGTCAGAACTAATAGACTTATGGGCAAGTAGAGAAAATGCATAACAAGTCGGTCAAGCCGTGCTTGCACAAAGTAGCAAACACCCGGACCAAGCTAAACAGCCAGCTTGGCCGCTGACCTCGGCGTTAGACAAAAAACAGAAGGTAAAGGAATATTCTAGTTAATCTCACTTTGTATTTTTTTTTACCTCTAGTAGTTGCTGCGTTAGCACATTTTTCTAATCCACGTTACAAAGAACATAAGGCTTGGGGTTATGGAAATGATATCGGTTTAGCAGTATTAATTATATTTTTATTATTTTTATACTATGGGCATGGAATAGCTCCGAGTTTTATTGAGTTTTTGGAGCATAGCTCAAGAGGTGCAAGAAGAGGTCTCTTCTTTACGTCTGTTGGCTTTATATTTGTACTTTACCCACATGTAATAAAAAATCATCTTAATAGAGGAAAAGCATTAGAAAAAAAGGAATTCAGTGAAACTAAATGGTATAAAGCCATAGGGGTTTTAATGTTAATATTTTCTGTTGTTATGGGTTTAAGTCATGAAACATAAAATGTCTAACAAGATCATCAAGTCACTTACTTTGTTCGTTGGGATTGCTCGGGCACCGAAACCGGCTCTGTTTAATTCTAACGTTATATTTAAGAGGGAAATCAATGAAACCAATTATATTTATGCTTCTAATTTTCAGTACATCTGTATTTGCTGATGCAAGAACTGATAAGATAGAAGATTTTTTTAAACAAGTAATTTCACTTAAGAAACAATATCAAAAAAAATATAGTGAAGCAGTTAATGAAAACTTCCCTAAATATCAAGAAATTACAAATATTGATTTCACAATTCAAAAGCTATACATAGAAATTCAAACCATTAAATTTAAATATTTGATTAAAAACAATCCAAATACGTTTAATTTAAGCAAAGGTTTTAATGGGTTAATGAACCATGGTTGGAATACGGGTAATGATAAATATTTACCCGCAATAAACCCTAAATACAATGACATAAAAAATGAAATAAAAAGACTACGCATTAAATCTAAAACATTTAAAGAAAAAAGAAAAGAATTAAGAGCAGAAATGAAAAACTCACCGGCTAATCAAACTTTAAAAAATATAAGAAAAAAAGCCAAAAAAGAATTTGATACTCTAAATGAAAAAATAATTAAATATAACAACTCAATAAAAAAAGACGTTTAAAAGTCGTTTTCAGAAGGTGCTTTTTTATCGTTATGAATAACGTATAAACACCTTCTCTGCAGTGAGTTAACTGATTACGACGTTATAAAATTAAAAAAAATATCATGATGAATAAAATGTTAATGCACATTTAGGTAGGTGATTTATCTTTATTGCTATATTATTAATAATAGACATAGCAATATTATAAAATCATATTACAAGGTATTTAAAAATACTTTGCAAGGCTCGGGCAGTCAAGACGGTATTGTCCAGAAATAGGAGGATATATTTAGTGAGTGAAAGCATAGAAAAAGCGGTTTCTTTAATTCGTTTAACAAAAAAATGGATGTCGTTTATTGTTCTTATTCTGATGACAATAATTGTTGCTATCGCAATAGTTGAGCTCGGTATAATTCTTTATTTAGATTTATTTGATCCGACAGATGATGTGCTTTTTCTTGAAATAGATGAAATGTTTAGAATTTTTGGTTTCTTTTTCATTATTCTCATTGGGTTCGAGCTGGTAGAGACAATAGAAATGTATTTCAAAGAAAATGTTATACATGCAGAGGTTGTTTTATTGGTAGCCGTTATAGCCGTTTCTCGGAAGGTGATATTACTCGACTTAGAAAAATATGATCCCATATCAATAATAGGTTTAGGCATTATTATTCTTGCTTTAGGGGGTTGTTATTGGTTTATTAAGATGAGCTATAGAGGAAAAAAAGTATAACAATTCAATTAAGTTCGGTAGATAAGGCGCGGGCTTGGACTTCAAAAAAACGCTCCGTTACATATTTTCAGGCATTATATTTATAACAGAGGAGATTAGATTGAAAATATCAAAAGTAATAATATTATTCATATTGTTAATAGCCCAAGGACATGTTTTTGCAGAAAATAATGCTAAGAAGGAGGCTGAAATATTACTCAATACCATGGGAATGGAAACGGCATTTGAAGAAAGTATTTCAAGAATCTTAAATATTCAGTTACAACAAAACCCTTCTTTAAAACCGTATAAACAGGTAATGCTCGATTTTTTTAGTAAGCATATGAGCTTTCAGAGCCTCAAACCAGACATGATTAATATCTATGCAGATGCATTCACTACATTAGAGCTTCGTGAAATAAATGCATTCTATAGAACACCTACAGGATCAAAAACTATAAAATTAATGCCTGAGTTAATGGCTAAAGGTAGCCAATTAGCATCTAAAAGAGTGCAGGATAATACCCAAGAGTTACAGAAAATGATAAGTGACAAGGCTGAACAGTTAAAAACTCAGTAAGATACGAAACATAACAAGCCATTCTCAAGCAGAAGGTAACCCTCCTTGACGTTATTCATGGTTAATTGTCCCTATTGTAAAGCGTTAGGAAAGTACGGAGCTTCATATGCCAGTTTTTTCTAAACAAAAGCAAATTTACGGGCTGGTGGGTTGGTTGCTGGTGAGCTTTGCTGGTTCAGCCGTCGGTGCTATCGCTTCGATACAGGCAAAATCTTTTTATAGCCTACTTATTCAGCCTGATTGGGCACCGCCGCCAGGTGTATTTGGCCCGGTATGGACGACTCTGTATACCATGATGGGTATCGCTGTTTGGTTGGTATGGCGCTCAGGAGGTTTCCGACAAAATCGATATACACTTATGTTGTTTTTTTTGCAGCTTTCATTTAATGCACTATGGAGTTGGCTTTTCTTTGCTTGGCAACTTGGGGCTTTGGCATTCGCAGAGGTAATCGTGTTATGGATACTTATACTAGCAACCCTTATCTCTTTCTGGCGTGTACGCCCGCTTGCTGGTGCGCTACTTATTCCTTATCTTTTGTGGGTTAGTTTCGCAACGGCGTTAAATTATTCTCTTTGGCAGCTTAACCCACAGATTCTTGGATAGTGATAAGGCTGTCTAACTAATGGCGCCATCCTAGGGACGCAACGAATGTACAGCTAGGCTAACTCAAAGGCTAGTTGTTATAAAACGCATACATCTTAAAAAACAGAGCCAGCGATTTTATGAAAAATATTTTACCATTATCGCAAGACAAAAAATTAACCGTAGTCGTTAGAGTGGAGCCTGGTTGCCTTGGACCGAATGGTAACATTTATGTTGAAGCATTTAGCAGTGTCGCTCAAGAAGCGTTTGAACCGATTAATTCAGATTTTATCAATTGGGAAGTATTTGCTAGGTTGGATAAAACCTTGCCGGAAATTCAATACAAAACAAACAATAAAATATTAACACAAGATCAAGCCACCAAATATCTAGCGCTTTTCAACAAAAATATAGATGAATTTGAAGAAAGATTAAATGAGAAACTCGCCATCCTAATAGACCAGTATCTGAGTCACTAAAAATTATTTATTATATAAATACGTAATACTTAACTAGGTATTATAATGTGGCTTTAAAAGTGGACTTTCGAATATTTTATATTTTGAGCTCCTAAGAGTTTTTAATGGGTATTAATTCAAACTCAAATCAAAGGTTTACATTGCTTAAAGTCATTTCAAGTTAGTTTTATTATATAAGTTGTTATTTTCGTTGTACAAATAGTATGCAGCTTGTAGCTTGATGTTATGTTCTTAAGAAAAATCATTTGAAATGGTTTATTGTAACGTTAGTATACAGATTACTATTATTAAAATTATAAAGAAAAAGGAGTTGATATGAATAATAAAACTATCGGGATCATACTTATTGTCATTGGTGTTGCACTTGCGTTTTGGGGATATAATATTTATGACTCTGCTGGCTCACAAGTTACTAGAGCATTGAGTGGTGAAACACCTATTGAAGCAATGGCCGGAATGATTGGTGGTGCTATCTGTGTCATCATTGGAATTACCAAGGTAAAGTAAAAAATTAAAAACAGGCATGCTCGTTGTAGACATGTAAATTTAATATTTTAATAATGAGGGTGACACTATGGACGTAACAGAGTTAATTATATTTTTAGCAATTGGTGCTGTCGCAGGTTGGTTGGCCGGAACGCTAATGAAAGGAGGAGGTTTTGGTCTAATCGGTAATATCGTTATTGGTGTAATTGGTGCGGTATTAGGTGGCTTTGTATTCGGTCTTCTTGGTATCTCGGCGGGTGGTTTAATCGGGGCAATCGTTACTGCTACTGTTGGTGCTGTATTATTACTTTTCGTTGTTAGGATACTTAAAAAAGCATAGATACCTACTAATATAAATTAGCTTGGTGGTATAAAGCTCTGTTTTATACTACCAGGCTTTTAAACCTTCACAGTTGTTATAAAAAATAATAATAAAAGTAATGAGTTAATATCATTAATAAAATACTATTAATAATTCTTTCGATTTTACTTGCACCACTAGCGGTTTTCTTAAAAAAAGGAGCAGGAAAAGATCTCATTATTAATATCATTCTGTGTTTTTTCTTTTATATTCCAGCTGTCATACATGCATTAATACTTGTTACAAAGTAATTAAGTTAGTTTTTCATCTAATTATTCAGGATTTCCGTCGATACGTGGCTTAGCTAAGATTGGCGTATAGATTAGTGTAAATATTAAAAAGGAAATAATCCAAAATAATTGAGATATCCCAATCCAAATAATGTAGAAAGAGGAATCAATTAAAGGTAAGAGTACCCGAACAATGGTAGCTAATACGAGCATGATAAGTGCATAGCCGATAATTTTATGCGGTGCGCCTACATCACGGCCTGTATGACCAAGTGCAATGCGAGACATCATGCCCATTGTTACGATGCCTATGCCACCAACAGCAAAAGCATGAATAGCTAAATATTTTGAAATACCGAATACATAACTAGCAGCAAATAATAAGAAGCCGATGGCGATAAACCAGCAGCCCAAATATAGGCTCCACAACATGCTTTTCTTCCAAATCCCTTTTGTATGCCAACCAACTAACCTTATCGTATTGACTAAAAATAAGCCGATAGCTAAAGACAAGGATAATGTGGGAATAGATAGAAATAATTCAGATATAAAAAAGATAAGAAATAATATAAAAGTGGCTATATCAATAATTTTTGAATTAAATAACGTTACTTGATAATCCACACCGCGTTCAATAAAGAAAGGAACAACTCGACGTGCCATGATTAAGATTAAACCAACGACTAATAAAATACCTGCATAAGTGCCTAAGTAGACACCTTGTTCAATAATGCCAAATACACCAAGGTAAAAAACGACATTAAAGATTAAAAGCAGAAGAGCTATAGACAGTATAGCCAAATGCTTCCATTGCCCTACTTTGAAAATAGGGATGGCAATAGCTATCGTTACTGAAATTAAAAAAGAAATATCAAAAAAAGCGGCGAATGACAAATATGATGAGCCGAATAAAAATAGTAATCGAGCAACCAGCCATAAACTAAAAATAATAAAAAGAGTCATACCTTGAGGAGTTTGTTGCCCTGTCCAGTTTTTTACCGCCGTAAGTAAAAAGCCAGCAATAACGGCAAGAGCATAACCATATATCATTTCATGCGCATGCCACTGGCTACTTGAAAATGTACTGAATTCTATCGTTAAAGGGTCTTGATATAGAACTGCCCACAGTGTCATGGATACGATTGAAAATATTCCAGCGGCTAAAAAGAATATCCGAAATCCTAAATTAAATATTACAAAATTTTTAAGCGGTGATGTTTGAGCAGGTTCGTTAATATGCATGGTTATCGTTTATTATTAAATAATGGGTTTGAGTGAAAGCTATATAACAAGATAGCACCAGTAATAAAAAAGTGCAGTAACTCAGCTGTGCCGAAATTAACTGGGTTAATATTTTCAGGATTTTTTCCAATATTAACGATGGGTATAAAGACGCTCATTAATAAAAATAATATATTAATTGAGCTTTCAACCAATGCAAATAGCGCGCCGACAACTATATTTTTGAAAATAAAAAAACTGGCAATAAAGCAGATTAAATAATAAAGGTAAATCCAGTAATCTTCGGCACCAGGAATAGAAATTCGTAGATTAATATCAAAATAATAATACAAGATAAAAAATATTGGTGTTGTGAAATAGTAAATTTGTAATGAGTTAAATTTCATCTGTACTACCAAAAGCCATGAGCTTTAAAAATCTCGATTATTTCAGGTAGGTAAATATAAGTAAAGACAACGCTAGAAAAGGCTAATGCAATTATTAAGGCCGTAAACCATAAAAATAGTATGATGCATATTCTTCCGGTTTTTGCCGTTTCGGGTTTTGCTAAATAGCTATTTCCCAGTATTAGTGCTGCTGGCCAAAATAAAATGCAAATAAAATAGATAGCATACTTGTTTTTTACTTCGTCAATTTCGGGGGCATCTGTTATTTTCTTGTTTATTGAAGTCATTACATATCGAACGATCATTAAATAAGCGATTATGTAAATAAGTGCGGCAATGGCTGCTGCTAAAAAGAATATGCTCGAATCAGTTTCTAATACGAGTGAGAGGAATTCTTTTATCATTTAGAACTTTTCATTAATATTAATTAAGGACTTAATATCATCCATAACATTTTTAAAAAGGATAATAGGCATGAGTATAGATGTTTTGTAAAGATAAAGACGGATGGTAAAGTGCAGACGTAAGCTAAGTTAATATTATTGTAAACTAACCACAGCGACAAATTCGTTGTGGTTAGCTTATATAATTATTTGATATGTTCAGGCTCAGGACGTGTATGACCAGCAGCCTTTAACTCGGCCAGATAATTTTTCCAGTTTTCTTCCATGTCTTTTCCTAAGTTATAGAGGGTATCCCAAGAGAAAATGCCGGTATCGTGATTGTCATCAAAAAATAACTGTATGGCATAATTGCCAACTTGTTCTATTTTTGTAACGTTTACATCTTGCTTACCAATTTGTAATGTACCTTGACCGGGACCATGGCCTTGTACTTCTGCAGATGGTGAGTTTACACGTAAGTATTCAGTTGGCATTTTAAAGCATTCGCCATCATCAAAGGCAATTTCTAAAACGTGTGAAGCCTGATGTAAATTAATTTCTGTTGGTTTAGGCATGATGGTATTCCTGTAAATAATTAATTAGTTTTAAAGTATGTAACGACTTAAGTCTTCATCTTCAGCTAAGTCTTGAATGTTTTCATTTACATAGTCGGTTGTTACTTTAACGGTTTCACCTGACCTTTCGGCTGCGGCAAAAGAAATTTCTTCGAGTAAGCGTTCTAGTATGGTATGTAAACGTCTTGCGCCAATATTTTCGGTACGTTCATTAACTTGATATGCCATTTCAGCAATACGTTTAACACCTTCTGCGGTAAAGATAAGTTGTACATCTTCTGTTTCAAGTAATGCACTGTACTGTTCTGTCAGTGACGCATTAGGTTCGGTTAGTATTTTTACAAAGTCATCAGATGTGAGCGCATCTAATTCTACTCGAATTGGAAAGCGCCCTTGTAGTTCGGGAATGAGATCCGATGGTTTCGATAAATGAAATGCACCCGATGCAATAAATAAAATATGGTCAGTTTTTATCATGCCATATTTGGTCGTTACGGTTGAGCCTTCAACGAGTGGTAGTAAATCACGTTGTACACCTTCGCGTGATACATCGGCGCCCGCTCCTTCCTGACGTTTAGCGATTTTATCCATTTCATCTAAAAAGACGATGCCGTTTTGTTCAACGGCATTAAGGGCTGCGTCTTTAATTTCGTCTTCGTTTAATAGATTTGCTGCTTCTTCATCGGTTAATGTTTTCATGGCTTGTTTAATAGACATTTTTCTTGAGCGTTTTTTTGTGTTGCCCATGTTTTGAAACATACCTTGGAGCTGGCTAGTCATTTCTTCCATACCAGGCGGCGCCATAATTTCTACACCCATTGATGGTGCATTAACCTCAACTTCTATTTGCTTATCATCCAATTCGCCTTCGCGTAATTTTTTTCGAAATTTTTGCCGTGTTGAATTGCTGGTGTCTTCTTTCGGTTCTTCGTCAGGATTGGTATTTTCTTCGGGGCCAAAATTATAAGTACGTGCGGAAGGAAGGAGGATATCGAGAACGCGCTCTTCGGCAGCATCTGCTGCACGATCTTGAACCTTTTTCATCGCTTGTTCGCGTGATTGTTTAATGGCTATTTCCATAAGGTCGCGAACAATAGATTCAACGTCACGTCCAACATAACCCACTTCGGTAAATTTTGTTGCTTCAACTTTTAAAAACGGTGCATCAGATAATTTTGCAAGGCGACGGGCAATTTCAGTTTTACCGACACCGGTTGGCCCAATCATTAAAATATTTTTTGGGGTTATTTCATTACGTAAAGTTTCATCTACGCGGCTTCGACGCCAACGATTTCTTAAGGCTATGGCAACAGCACGTTTAGCTGCTGCTTGTCCGATAATGTGTTTATCAAGTTCATTGACAATTTCTTGAGGTGTCATGTGCGACATAATAGTTCCAGGTAAAAGTATTCTTAAAACGTGAGCTAAATATCAAGCTCTTCAATTAGGATATTGTGATTAGTATAGATGCAGATATCGCCGGCAATATTCAAGGCCTTTTTCACAATTTCTTCTGCAGGTAGTTCAGTATTTTCGAGTAAGGCACGTGCTGCAGATTGAGCAAATGGCCCACCCGAACCAATGGCGATAAGACCTTCTTCAGGTTCTATAACATCGCCATTACCGCTTATAATTAGTGAGGCTTCTTCGTTTGCAACGGCGAGCAAGGCTTCTAAGCGTCGTAGAGTACGGTCGGTGCGCCAGTCTTTTGCCATCTCTACGGCTGCACGAACTAAATGGCCTGAATGTTTTTCGAGCTTGCTTTCAAAGTATTCGAATAAGGTAAAGGCATCGGCTGTGCCGCCTGCAAAACCGGCGATCACTTTATTATGATAAAGCCGACGTAATTTACGGGCATTGCCTTTCATTACGGTATTGCCCAACGTTACCTGGCCATCGGCACCGATAACGACTTTATTGCCTCGTCGTACTGATAAGACAGTTGTTCCGCGATATTGATCCACGTGTGTAAAACTCCAATATATAGCTAACGACCCTACTATTTAAGGGTGAAAAGGCCGAGTATTGTACACTAAAATGGGTAAAGATCAGAGAGATTGCTATGAGTTGAAGCGCGGGATTAAGCCAAATTACATGCTATGAGGCTTGGGTATCTTGTGATGTTTTAAGATTATAACTCGGTAAGATATTTAGTGGGTGTGATAAGTAATAGCCTTGTACATAGTCGATGCCAATATCTTTAAGAATACGCATTGTTTCGGCATCTTCCACAAATTCGGCAATGGTTTTTTTACCAAGTGAATGTGCGATATTATGAATTGAGGTGACGATTGCTCGATCCATTGGGTCGCTCATAAAATCTTTCACAAACTGGCCATCAATTTTTATAAAATCGACCGGCAAGTTTTTTAAGTGAGAGAATGAGCAATAGCCGCTACCAAAATCATCCAAAGCAAAACGACAACCAAGAGCTTGAAGTTTACTTATAACGAGCCGTGCAGATTCAATTTTATTAATTGCAACGGTTTCGGTAATTTCAAATAGAACTAATTTTGGGTCAATATTATGTAGTTTGAAGCAGTCAGTAATGGTATCAACAATTTCAGGTGAATCGAGTGTTTGCCCTGATAAATTAATGGTAAGTTGTGTTTTATAACCTTGGCTAGAATATTGATTAAGCGCATTCAAGGCACTATCGATTACCCAGGTATCAATTGGCAGCATCATATTAAATCGTTCTGCAGTGGGTAAAAATGCATAAGGCGAAATTGCACTGCCGCTATTATTTTCTAAACGCAATAAGACTTCATACATAATTCCTTCTGGATGTGTTTGGTTAACATAGCTTTGCCAAAGCTCGCCAGAAGTATCTGGAATATTTTTTGTATCGATATTATGTAAAGGAATAATAGGTTGAAAAACCAAGTTAAAGGTATTTTTTTCAAGTGCCTTAAGTAAACGATTAGACCAGCCAAGTTCTAATTCCATATTTACTTTATCATCTTGTTCTGCGGAATAAATATGAACGCAATTACGCCCTTCGCCTTTAGCAATGTGGCAGGCAATATCTGCATTGGCAAGCATCTCGCCATGAGAGGCTGCGTGTTTATCAATAATGGCAACACCAATACTGCCGTGGATAGAATATTGATTACCTTCCCAAATAAATTTGTAGTTGGACATTAGCTCGCGAAAAACCGTAACGGTATCGAAGAGAGTATCTTCCTTAATGTCATGCAATAAAATAACAAACTCATCTCCACCAAATCGGGCGAGTATGTCTGATCTTCGAATACGAGTTTGTAATTGATGACCGATCTCAATAAGGACTTGGTCACCAGCGATATGACCTAATGTATCATTTATATATTTAAAGCGGTCAAGATCAATATAGAGTAATGCGCTTTTATCGTTGCTACGTTTTAATCGTAAAACCTCTTGTTCTAAGGTATCTTCGATATATTTTCGGTTTATAAGTTTAGTGAGCGGATCATGGTTAGCTTGCCAACGCAATTCTTCCACTAATAACTTTCTTTCTGACACATCTCTAAAGGCAATAACTGCACCTTCCGGATGGTCGTCTGTATGTAAGGGAAAAATAGTTAATTCAACTTGTATGGGTGTACCGTCTTTGCGAATAAATTCGGATTCAATGCCATAGAATTCTTGGCCAACTTCAATTGCCTGGTTAACTTGCTGTAAATAGCTACGTGCTTTTTTATTGTCGAGTTGTTGTTGATGAAAAATTTCAGTAATTTCTATTCCACTTAACAGCGTATCATGGTCAAACCCCATGATGGCATTAACCGCTGGGTTGTTAAAGGTAATAAGCTTGTCTTTATTAATACCAATAACACCGTCACCAACAGACGTTAAAATACACTCCAATCGGTTTCTATCTGTATTGATACGTTTTGTTGTTAGTACTGTGCGACTCATAGCGTTAACACGAGCAACAAATAATTCATCGGCTTCATTTTTAAACATAACCTCTTCAGCACCGGCGCTGAGAGAATTAGTAATCACTTTATCTAAGTAGGTGCTCGTGAGAATGGCCATTGTAATATTAGCCGTAGATGGGTTAGAGCGTAATTTTTGACAAAGCACATCACCAGTATTGTCTGGCATAAAATAATCGATAACGGCAATATCATATTTTTGTGAGCAGGCTTTGTTAAATCCTTCACTGACACATGAAGCCGTATCGGTTTGGTAACCTTGTGCTTCAAGTAAACGACGAAACTTAACGCGTGCAGTGGGTGAATCGTCAACAAGTAATACACGAATCTGAGTATGTGGTAGCTTGATGGCTGTGTCAGTTGATTTCGTTTCTTCAAATAACACATTGAGTGATTCAACGATGTCAGTGTGATTATCCCAAAGTAAAAAAGCAGAGTGTTGGCGGCTAGCTACCCAGCTTAATTTTGCTGGGTCAGGTTCATGGGCAAGTACAATCAGTGGTAGTTCGGAAAAAGGAGAATCGGTGAGCCGCATTAAAAGCTCATCATTTTCCGTGTCGGTTTGTACGGGCCAGCTAAAAAGAACCGCATCATACTCAGTACAATTTTTAGCATTGGTTAAATGCGTCGCGGCCTCTTCAAATGAATTTATGCATAAACTTTCATAACCATTTTGCGAAAGCATAGTTTCGAGCGCATGGCGAAGTGTCGCAGACAATTCGATGATGAGAATTTTCTTCATTTAACCCTAGTGATAAATAGTTCGTTATTAAATTAACTACTATAGGGCTATCGGCCAGTAGGGCTTAAAACTTTATGATAATTAAGGAATATTAGAGCTATGTAAGTCTATAATTTACATAGTTTTATTGCGGCTTTAGACTGGTTTTTTTAAAAGCGATTTTGTTGTTTCGTTCGATAAGGCTTGCAATAAGGCTGTCTACGCCACTATTACGTAATTGGGGTTCAAAGCTACTTTTGTAAGTGCCAATCATACTAATGCCCTCAACCGAAACATCGTATATTTTCCAGCCTTTACGCGTTTTGTGCATTTGATAATTAACCGTCACTTTTTTGGTTGAGTTCGGTGGCATAACAATGGAGCGAACGGTTATATCGTTGCCCACTTCATTTTTATGCGAATTGTCGGCAAGTGGAAGAAACTTGATAACACCGTGGTCGACATCATTATTCGAGACATATTCAGTGAGCGCGACGGAATAAAAGCGAATAAGTAATTTCCTAAATTCCTTAATAAAGCTAATTTTCTGAGTACGGTCGATTTCAGACCAATGTTTACCAAGTACCCAACGAGAGGCAGCAATAAAATCCAGTTGTGGCGCAATATGGGTGGTGACCAACTCATGCACAACATTAGGGTCGAGTTTGCGAGTACTTTTAGAAACCTTAAGACCTTGAATAAGGTTGTAAGTGTTTGATTTTAATAGCGTATCGGGCTCTGTTTCGGTACTCGCTACTACGTTATTAACGAGCAGCAACAGGCTTAAACTGAGGAAGGTTAGAATGCGATTTTTTATCATAGCGTGTTATCCAGGCAATATGCTTCAAGTACTTCTTCATTTTAAGGGATAATAGTATGATAACGTAATACCAGTAAAGTTCTGCTCAGCAGTACACAAAAGTTCTCAAATTGTTATAAATTGGTACCATTTCATTGGTTTGGTAAGGAGTGCATTTTGGCCAATATTGAAAGTCACCTTGGTAAATACCCTAATGTTCGTATGCGACGCATGCGTCGTGATGATTTTTCACGTCGCTTAATGCGTGAGTCACAATTAAGTTGTGACGATCTTATTTACCCAATGTTTATTGTAGAAGGTGAAGGCCAGCGCGAAGCGGTTGCCTCAATGCCGGGTGTTGAAAGGGTCAGTATTGATGAGTTATTAAAAGAAGCCGCCGAGCTTGTTGAGCTTAGCATCCCGATGGTGGCGCTGTTTCCGGTTACGCCGGACAGCGTAAAGTCAGATGATGCGGTAGAAGCTTTTAATCCCGAAGGCCTAGCACAACGTGCAGTACGTGCTTTAAAAGAAGCTTTTCCGGATTTAGGTGTGATGACCGACGTTGCACTCGACCCGTTTACCACACATGGCCAAGACGGCTTGATTGATAACTCAGGCTACGTACTAAACGACGAAACGGTTGAGGTTTTAGTTAAACAAGCTGTCTCACATGCAGAAGCTGGTGCTGATGTGGTGGCACCATCCGATATGATGGACGGCCGTATTGGCGAAATTCGTCAGGCACTCGAAAAAGCCGGCCATATCCATACCCGCATCATGGCCTACTCGGCTAAGTATGCTTCAAGTTTTTATGGCCCGTTTCGTGATGCGGTTGGTTCAGCATCGAACTTAGCGGGTGGTAATAAATACAGTTACCAAATGGACCCAGCTAATTCTGACGAAGCCCTTTGGGAAGTCGGATTAGATTTAAACGAAGGCGCGGATATGGTCATGGTCAAACCCGGCATGCCTTACCTAGATATAGTGCATCGAGTAAAACAGCAATACGGTGCGCCCACGTTTGTTTATCAAGTGAGTGGTGAATACGCGATGATAATGGCCGCGGCACAAAATGGCTGGTTAGATGAAAAAGCGGTTGTAATGGAGTCATTACTAAGCTTTAAGCGTGCCGGTGCGGATGGTGTGTTAACTTATTTTGCAAAACAAGCGGCTACATGGTTGAGGGAATAATCACTTTTCATCTTAGTACGCTATGTTATTACTTTTGACTTGAGACCGTTATTAACGGTTTGAGGATAAAGTTTTTTGACGACAATTTTCTTAACATATCCTTTAATCATTTCAAAGGGGTATAAGCTTCAATCTATTTATTAAATCGATTGTACTTGTATTCAAAATCGTTATACTTCGCAAAAAAAAGTTTGTAATAAAAATGTAACAAATGATGCAGCTGAAGTCAGTTGCCCGATAATCATATTATCAGCTTGAGGAAATCATTTATGCCACCTATCGATATGTCTACCCTTTTCGGAAGCTCCCCTGTCTCGCCCCTCCAAGCTCATATGGCAAAAGTTCAAGCATGCATTGAAGCACTTGAGCCTTTTGTTGCTGCAGCATTAGAAGGCAAGTGGAGTAAGGCCGAAAAAGCACAAGCAAAAATTGCAAAGATTGAAAACGAAGCAGATGCTTTAAAAAAAGCCTTACGTTTAAATTTACCAACCGGTTTATTTATGCCGGTGTCACGACGTGACGTTTTAGAAGTGTTAACAATGCAGGATCGCATTGCAAATAAGAGTAAAGATATTGCGGGGTTAATGCTTGGCCGTCAAATAGAATTTCCTAGTACGATGCATAAAAGCATTATTGATTTTGTAAAACGCTGTGTTGATGCTTCGGCGCAAGCACAAATTGCAATTAATGAACTCGATGAGCTTGTTGCAACCGGCTTTAGAGGGAGTGAAATTAGACTCGTTCAGTCAATGATTAAAAAATTAAATAAAATTGAAAACGACACTGACAAAATACAAGTTAAAGTCCGCACCATGTTATTTAAACAAGAAAAAGACTTACCCCCTATCGACGTTATGTTTATGTATAAGGTTATTGATTGGATAGGTGACCTTGCAGATATTGCGCAACGCGTGGGAAGTCGATTGGAACTGATGTTAGCTAAATAGCTAAGCGTATTAATAACGAACTAGTGGGAGATTCGTTGTGGAATTTGGAACAATTTTTATAGTATTAGCCTGTGTATTTGGTTTATTTATGGCATGGGGTGTGGGTGCAAATGATGTTGCGAATGCAATGGCAACATCGGTTGGCTCTAAAGCATTAACGATAAAACAAGCGATTATCATCGCGGCTATTTTTGAATTTTTAGGTGCATACTTGGCTGGCGGCCAAGTAACCGCAACCATTCGAAAAGGTATGATGGATACCAGCTTGTTGGTGGACAGTCCTGAGTTACTTATCTACGGCATGTTAGCTTCTCTACTTGCAGCAGGTATTTGGTTGCTTGTTGCAACACGTGCAGGTTGGCCTGTTTCAACAACCCATTCTATTGTCGGTGCGATTGTTGGTTTTGCTGCAGTCGGTATTGGAATTGATGCTGTTAACTGGAGCAAAGTTGGCATGATTGCAATGAGCTGGGTTATTTCACCACTACTTGCAGGTATTGTCTCTTACGCATTATTCCGTAGTGTTCAAAAATTAATATTTGATGCTGAAAAACCATTTCAAGCCTCTAAAAAATATGTACCTTATTATATTTTCTTAGTTGGGTTTGTTATTGCACTTGTAACCTTATTTAAAGGTTTGAAACATGTTGGTTTAGAATTTACAACGGTTGAAAGCTATGTCATAGCCACTATTGTTGGCTTTATTTCAATGTTAGTCGGTAAATATTTTATTCAGAAATTAAAATTTGATGCCAGTGCAGATGAAGATTATCACTTTACCAATGTAGAAAAAGTGTTTGGTGTATTGATGATGTTTACTGCATCGGCAATGGCCTTTGCACATGGTTCTAACGATGTTGCCAATGCGGTTGGTCCGTTAGCCGCAGTCGTGAGCATTGTTGAAAGTGGTGGCCAGGTTGCACAAAAATCGCTAATGCCAGCTTGGATATTATTACTCGGTGGTCTCGGTATTGTGGCTGGACTTGTTATGTATGGTAAAAAAGTTATCGCAACAGTGGGTACTAATATTACGGAGCTTACACCTAGCCGTGGTTTTGCTGCAACGCTTGCTGCTGCAGGAACGGTTGTGATTGCATCGGGTACCGGCTTACCCATATCAACCACACATACTTTAGTGGGTGCTGTGTTAGGTGTCGGTATGGCTCGTGGTATTGCCGCATTGAATATGAATGTAGTGCGCACTATTTTTATGTCGTGGGTTATTACTTTACCTGCGGGTGCAATTTTATCTATCATGATCTTCTTTATGCTTAAGGGTATTTTTTCCTAGACGTTTGGATTGAATAAAACTCATGACAGATATTTTCGATTTTGAACCACGGGTAGATGATTATGCTGTTATGGGAAATCCCATTAAGCATAGTAAGAGTCCGCAAATACATTCGTTATTTGCGGAACAAACAAAACAAAAAATAAATTATACGGCGATACAAGTTGATACAGGTGGCTTTAAACAAGCCGTTGGCAACTTTGTGGCCAATAAAGGTAAAGGTTTAAACATAACCGTACCGTTTAAAGAAGAAGCGTGGGCGCTCGTTGAGAAACGAACTGAACGTGCTGAACGCGCCGGTGCACTCAATACTATTATAATAAAAAATGGAAAATTGTTTGGTGACAATACCGATGGTGTTGGTTTAGTTAACGATTTAAAAAACAATCATAATATTCCACTAAAAAATAAACGCATTTTATTAATGGGTGCAGGTGGCGCATCTCGTGGTGTGCTTGCACCTTTGTTAAGTGAATCACCAAAAGAAATTGTTATTGTTAACCGCACGGTTAGTAAAGCCACAATTCTCGCTGAACATTTTAACGATCTTGGGTGTGTGACGGCTTGTGGTTATGACGACTTAGCGCAAGGCATTTTGAAGGGTGAGTTATTTGATATTGTGATTAATGCAACCGCCGCAAGTTTACAAGGTGAGTTACCACCGTTACCCGATAACCTTGTTGCTGAGCAAGGCTGCTGTTATGACATGATGTATGGTTCGCAAACACCTTTTATGCAATGGGCAGCTCAACAAGGTATCAATACGATTACCGATGGTTTAGGTATGCTTGTTGAGCAGGCTTCAGAGTCTTTTTATATTTGGCGCGAAGTTCGTCCTGAAACTAAACCGGTACTTGAGCTATTACGTAAACAGCTCGCAACTTAATTTAAATCTGCAGCAAATTTTTTTAGGTCTTCAAGTGGAATAATTTCAAGCGCTTTTTTATGCGTTCCCATTAGGTGAACGCGTGGCGCCATATTGTGTTGCTTAGCCTCTAGCCAGCGCGCGGCGCATAAACACCAATGATCACCTGGCTTTAAACCTGGGAAACCATGTTCTAAAGCAGGTGTTGAGAGATCATTGCCCTTGAAGCGAGAGTATTCTAAAAATTCCTTTGATACTTCAATACACACCGTGTGTGAGCCAACATCTTCTTTATTTGTGTTGCAGGAGCCATCTCGAAAAAAACCGGTGATGGGACTGTCGCTACAGACTAGCAGCGGTTCACCGAGTACATTTATTGCGTCGTCAATCTGAGAATTCATTTTAAGGTTTAGGCCATAGATAAAAAGCCTAGTGTAGTTTTATGGTAGTACTTTGGCAATATCTTTTGCTGCAAGCCGAATCATGCGTTCAAAGGTAACGGGATCTTCATTACTCGTATCATGAGCATAAGTTAGCTCTTGCGCGGCTTCCCAGACAATAATGCCTTCATAGCTATCCCAAATTTGAATGAATAGCCGTAGCGTTGCTTTTTCAGTATCAAACATACTAAAGCCGAGTAGCCCTAAACGGCCTTGTGCTTCAGATTTAAAGTGGCTTAATTTTAGTTGGCAGAGATAACGGTTTTTTGTAATGGCTCCGACTTCTTTCAACATGTCTTTATTAAAAATTCCGATGGTTCCATAGCCAACATACATTTTGGCATAATTTTCCGTATAGCCAGATTTATTAATTGCACCTAATGCTGTCGATAAGTCAGAAACTTTTAATTCCGGTCGTAATTTTTGTAATTCATGGCTAAACGTTAACGCTAGGTATTGTTTATCTTCTTCCATGCCGGTGATGGTTGTTGGGGTAATAAAAGTTAAACCCTCATTCTTGAGTGATTGTTTTTTGAGTAAGTGAACATTATGTTCAAGGCTGGTTTGTAATTGTGTTGAACAACCCACTATCGAAAAGCTGGCAACTAATATAATAAAGAGATTTATCAAACGCATCTATTTTCCCACTTTGTGCAGCAAAAGAACTATGACTTATATTTTAATATTTACTAATGTTCTCATTACTGTATGACCCAAACTTGTAGGTTTTTATCGGCAATAATCTTATTTGGCTTTAGGATTATTATGCTTTATAGGCAAGATCGATCGATTTTGAGGGAATTATTGGCAAGAAGGTATTAAGAAAAAATATTTTGCTGGTTTATTCATCAATTAGTGTTTGAATCTTGTTTTTAATCGTAGGTGTAAACCAGTCTAGACCGCCATAAATGGCATAACGGATTTTACCTTTTTTGCCAATCAGAAAACTGGTTGGAAAGGCAAATACTTTCCATGCTTTTAAAGCTGCACCGTCACTATCTAACATAATGTCAAAATCAACAGAAACTTTTGAGCTTAAAAATTTGTTAATGGTTTTTTTATCTTCTGCCATATTAACTGCGAGTATTTTGAATGTATTTTTATTTTTTTTGTGGAAATAGTTATCTAGCTGTTGCATTGATGGCATTTCGTGTACACATGGTGGGCACCAACTTGCCCAAAAATTGACGAGCACCACTTTACCTTTTTCATTTTTTAGATCAAGAACGTTATTTTTTAACGTTAGTAATTTTAAAGCGGGTGGAATAGGTGTGCCTTTGTAAACAGATAGAGAGCGTTCTTTTTTTATCGAAGTAACGTCGGTATTTGCTTGATAGCTTGCGGCAATATTGCGTTGAATTTTAGGGTAACGATTTATTTGAGTTATGGCATTGAAGATTAGGTTTGGATATTTTTCTCTAAGACGCATTTCATATGCTGTTGCATCTTCTCTAAAGTAGAAACGATTCCGTATACCTTTTAAAGTTTGAATAAAAACATCACTTCCAGATTGTTGTAAACCTTCTAAGCTAATATCTCGATTCCACCAATAGGGTGATAGTTTCGGTTGAATTAAATAAATGAGTTGATTGGTATTTTTTACGCTAGGCATTAATTCAGCAATTGCCCCGGGTTCGGGCGTAATCTTGAAAAGATTAGGATGCATTAAAATTAGTCCAGATAAATATGAGGGTAAGATTTTATTTGGCCAGCTCGCATGTGCACGTAAAATAGGAATAGCACTACGCCCTGCTGCAAGAATGATAATATTTTTGTTTGTTCTTTTGTATATGGCTTCCAACAGAGTATAGATATCTTGCGCGGGTATTCTTTCTAGGTTGCTGGCGGTATTTTCTAAGAAATAAGATTCAAGCAAATTACTGAGCCAGACTTCGATGCCATAATCAGGCAGTATTTTTAGTAACCGAGTTTCTGCTTCTTGTAGACCATGTTCAGATGGAATGACCAGCAGTAAAGTATTCCCTTTTGCTTGATTAATATTGAATTCAGCTTCAATGCCGCTCGCAATGGTTATGGAAACCGTTTTGTTTGCAAGCACAGAGCTTGAGAAGCTAAATAATAATATTGCAAATATTAAGGTGAATTGCATCACATTATTATTGCAAAATAATAAATATTTAGCACTTTATTCGAGTGATTTATTGTGTTTTATATTTAAGGCGTTAAGTAGCCGTTCTGATGCAATGACGACCATCATTTTTTGCAACATAAAGCGCTTTGTCAGCAGCATCAATAATTTCATTTGCTGTACTTGATGTTGAGTAGTCTGCAATACCGCAGCTAAAGGTTACATTGAACTTATGATTAAAATGGACAAAATCGACGTTTGAAAACCCATCGAGAATTTTTTGCATAACCTTGGTTGCCATTGCCATATCTATACCGGGTAAAATAGCAACAAATTCTTCACCACCGTAGCGTCCGACACTATCAGTTACTCGTAGGTTTTGTTTTATGTAACGAGAAATACTTTTAATCACCATATCACCCATATAGTGGCCATAAGTGTCGTTTATGTTTTTAAAGAAATCGATATCTATCATGGCGTAACTAAAATTAGCATTTTCTCGTTTTGCACGCGCTATCTCGGTATCCAGAGTGGATAAAATACTGGTGTGATTGAGTAAACCTGTGAGGCTGTCATTGTGCATGAACGTACTAAGTTGGCGATAACGAATTATTTTATTTTTAACGACAGCAATTAAATGATCGACATTAACAGGTTTGTTTAAAAATTCATCAGCTCCAATTTCAAGAGCAGATAATTGTTTTTGTGTATCAGTTTCACTCGATAAAAAGATAATTGGGGTACTAAGATAATTTCCCTGTTGCCTTATAACGCTAGCGAGTTCGAGCCCACTGCACTTGGGCATATGTAGATCAAGTAAAATCAATTCAGGTTTAAAATCAATTATTTCATCCATGACTTTAAAGGGATCGGTTACAACTTTTGTTTCAATGCCTTCCGCTTTAAGTGACAAAGAATAAAACTGCGAGGTTGAAATTGAGTCATCAACAATCAGAACTTTTGTAGAAATAGGCGTATCTTTTTCTGCAAGAATATCTAAAACATCAACAACACTTGAAAAATCGACAGGTTTTGTAAAGTAATGATCGACGCCTATGCGAACAGCATCTAAACGTGTTTCAAAACTACCGTTATTGGCAAGGTGAATAATTTCGAATTGGTAATCCTGTCTAAGTTTGTTAATGATGGTTTTTGTTTGTGTATTAAAAATGGTTGAGTCGATAATAACGGCATTTGGTGTGTTATCAATTATGGCTTCTTTTAAATCATCAAGCTGAGAAAAACTTCGTACGCTGTAATTATATGTTTTAAGTTTTAAGGTGATTTCTTCAGCGGTTAAACGGTTTTTTTCAATAATATATATAAGTAGCTTTTCATCATCAGATGCTTCATGTCTGATTTTTTGTTTTTTAATTTTGGACTGGGTTATATTATCTTGGTGTGACGTTTTTTGTTTAAGTAAGTCATCAATTAATGGATGGAGTTTAGGATGTAGATCATCAGTCCAGGATATGGTGCTATTTAGCTCAGAATTTCTTTGTGTTTCTTTTAAAGCATCTTCAGCTAATCGAGCGTATTTAGAGACATCTTGAAAACCAAATGATGCGCCGGAACCAGCGAGTTTATGACATAAAAAAATAAGTTCGGCTATCGTTTCTTCTTGATTATCTGGTGAAGCTTGCTCCCATACCTGTTCAATTTTATTTAGCTTGCTCGGAAGTGTCACCGCAAAATCGTCTTTGAGAGCGCGTAAGGATTCTTCTATTGTTTTTGCGTCAGCCATAAAGTAACAATTAATATTTTAAGTGAAAGACGTTTATTTGTTTATTGGAGCATAACGTCATGTTATGGATATATGTAGAAAGTCCATATTCTTTGTATCGGCTGGTTTTACAAAGAGTTTAGTCTAATACGCTCAGCTATTTGGTATACTCGTGCAAATGGATGTTTCTCAAATATTAGACCCTCTCAATAGCGCGCAGCGCGCGGCAGTTTGCCACTCAAATGGCCATGCTTTAGTTCTGGCTGGTGCGGGTAGTGGTAAAACACGTGTGCTTGTACACCGTATAGCTTGGTTGATTCAGGCAGAAAATGTCTCTCCTTTCAGTGTGTTAGCTGTTACTTTCACAAATAAAGCGGCTGCTGAAATGCGCGGCCGGATTGAAACCTTGCTTGGAATACCCGCCAGCGGTATGTGGGTGGGCACTTTTCACGGCATTGCACATCGTTTATTGCGTGCGCATTGGGATGAGGCAGAATTACCCCAGAATTTTCAGATTTTAGACAGTGATGACCAGCAACGTACTCTTAAACGTCTCATTAGAGAGATGGGCTTGGACGACTCGCAATGGCCTGCCAAAGAGGCGCAGTGGTATATTAATGCGCGAAAAGATGAAGGATTGCGTGCTGGGCAAATTGTGCTGCACCCAGGGCAAAAAAACGATGTGCACTTAATGCAGATGATAGAAATTTATCGTCAATATGAGGCACTTTGTCAGCAAGCCGGTATGATCGATTTTGCTGAAATGTTGCTGCGCGCAAAAGACTTATGGCAAAAGCGCCCCGACGTTTTACATCATTACCGAGAGCGCTTTCAAAATATATTAGTCGACGAATTTCAAGATACTAATTCAATACAATATGAATGGATTAAACTGCTTGCCGGTGAAAGTGGTCGAGTTTTTGCGGTTGGTGATGACGATCAATCGATATATGGTTGGCGCGGCGCAAAAATAGAAAATATTCATCAATACAGCCGAGATTTTACACCTTCGGAAACGTATCGCCTAGAACAAAACTACCGTTCAACCGGTAATATATTAAAAGCAGCGAATGGTTTAATCGCAAATAATACAGACCGACTCGGTAAAGAATTATGGACGGAAGATTCTGACGGTGAGCTCATTCAAGTCTATTCAGCTTTTAATGAAATAGACGAAGCGAATTATGTTGTCGATAGTATTCAAGCGTGCGTTAACGACGGTTATAAGCGTAGTGAGTGTGCCATTTTATATCGCTCTAATGCGCAGTCACGGGTATTAGAAGAATCTCTTATTTCCGTTGCTATGCCCTATCGTGTTTATGGCGGTTTACGATTTTTTGACAGGCAAGAAATTCGTGATGTTCTTGCCTATTTACGTTTAATGACGAATCGAAATGATGCGCCCGCTTTTGAACGTATTATTAATACACCAACACGCGGCATTGGCAATAAAACACTGGAAGTTGTTCGCAGTACTGCACGCGAGAAAGATCTTACTCTTTGGCAAGCCATGCAGGATGTTATTGAAAATAAAACGTTAACAGTGCGTGCTATCGGTGCGTTGCAAGTATTTATTGATTTAATTAATGAGCATGCTGAGTTAATCGATAACTTAACCTTAAGTGAAAAAATAGAACACGTTATTCATCACTCGGGTTTAGAAGCGCATTATAAAAAAGAAAAAGGCGAACGTGGTCGGGCGCGTATTGAAAATATGCAAGAGCTTATTCAAGCCGGGGTAAATTTTGAAGGCGAAGATTGGCAACAAGACGATGAAGCGATCGATGAGCTATCGTCATTTTTATCACATGCTGTTTTAGAGTCGGGTGAAAGCCAAGGTGATGAATGGGATGACTGTGTACAACTGATGACATTACATTCAGCTAAAGGCCTAGAGTTTAAGCAAGTTTTTATTTGCGGTGTTGAAGAAGGTTTGTTTCCGCATCGCTTATCAGCCGAAGATCCGGAGCGCTTAGAAGAAGAACGCCGTCTTTGTTATGTGGGTATGACTCGTGCAATGGAACAATTAACGTTAAGTTATGCTGAGAAACGTCGCATATACGGAGAAGACAGTTATCCTAAACCGTCACGTTTTTTAAAAGAAGCGCCACAAGAATGTTTACATCAAGTACGTGTAACGGGCTTTGCAAAAAAAGCGAGTGGTTATGCCGGGGTAGGCAAAACATCGGCTTATACAGAAAGGCCTGAAGATGACCAAGGCTTAAAAATTAATTTAGGTCAACGTGTGCAACACCCAAGCTTTGGTGAAGGTATGGTAATGAACTATGAAGGCGAAGGCCGACATGCGCGCATACAAATTAACTTTGAAGAAGCGGGTAGTAAATGGTTAGTAATGGAGTACGCGAACTTAAGTTTAGCTTAAGCTACTATCTTAGCGAATACTTATTTCAACGTTTTAACTAATATACCAATAAAGACCGGCACCAAATCTTTTGAAAATTGCGTGCCAGAATTTGATTTTATCTCATTAAGTGCGGTTAGTACGGATCGCTTGTAAGGACGGTCGGGACGCGGAGCGGCCATTGCCATGAAAGCGTCTACGATACTTAACATCTTTGCGCCAATACAAATCTGTTCATCCACTAATTTATTAGGATAGCCGCCACCATCACTTCTTTCATGGTGCTGTAATACAATGTCACGTGCTTCTTTCCATTCGTCATTAATGCCAATAAAGTCGGCGGCTATTTGTGTGTGGGTTTGCATAAGCGCGAGTTCATCAGTATTAAATTTTTCTTTTTTTAGCATGAGACTATTCGGTAAAAAAGAAAAGGCCATATCGTGGAGATAAACGGCCATTTCAATTTGATGATTTTCTAATGGATTATCCATGGCTTGATTAAAAACTTTTGATAATTTCAGTAGTTGAAAAGTTCGTCCCTGCCAATGGGGTATTTTTGATTCGAGTAGTAAGGCTAGGTAACGCATATAACCTAGCCGTTCTTTTAAATGTTCGGGCGTTTTTTCGTCAATATAAAGAATCATTTCTTGAACCATTTCAGTACTAAACTGTGGCTCAATGATTTGGCTTCCTTTTATTGGTTCAGGAATAGTTAACTCTGTATTGATGTTCGTTGCTTCAATATCAAAGCCAGTCACCTCTTTGATAATGATTGCACACAATGGATCAACTTCATTTTGTTTGCAGGTCTGCATTTGTAAAAATACGGAACTGATAGTTTCAATAGAGGGGTCGTCGTCAACGCTATGTGAAAATATTTTTTCACTAATTTCTTTTGCTTTATCTAAGCTTAAGGTGATGGCTTCGCCGAGTAATGCGGTAAAGGTAATTTTATGTTCTCGTGCAGCGGAGATACTTTCTTCGATACTATGTAAAAACTCAGCAAGTTGAGCAAACATCAGAATGCGTGCATTGCCTTTTACGGTGTGCATTGAGCGAAACATTTCGTCAATAGTTTCATCGTTATTCGGAGTGGCTTCAAGTGTTGCAATGCAATTGAGAATGATTTCATAGTGATCATTAAATCCCTCTCGGTAGTCATTAATGAGGTCTTCATCAAAGTCTTCATCTGCAGAGGTTTGTGTCATAGAGCTTTAATCGCTTAAGAAAAGTAAGATTAAGTAGTGATGCATTTTGTATCGACCAGCGCTAGAAATAATTTAGTCGAATTGAGATGAAAATCAGTTTTAATTTAAAACAACAGTCTCTGTCGTTTCTTTTTGTGCGGTGGTTTTGAAATCCATAGCCGGGTGAATAATTGCGCTCGGCAAGCCCAAATAATTACCTTGCGCAAAATCGACGCCGTATAGTTTAAGTAGTTGAAGTGTTTGATCATTTTCAACAAATTCGGCAATAGTTTTTTTGCCGAGTGCATGAGCAATTTGATTCATTGATTGAACCATGGCTTGATCAACCTCTGTTTCCGCTAGGTTTTTGACAAATGAACCGTCAATTTTTAATTTATCGACAGGAAGTTTTTTAAGGTAACTAAAAGAACAGAATCCAGAACCAAAATCATCGAGTGCGAATTCACAACCCATATCTTTTAATTTGGAAATAAACTGACTGGCATCACGTAAATTAGCGATTGCTGCAGTTTCTGTTATTTCAAAAGTTAACTGTGACGGACAAAGGTTTGAATCACGAATTAAACCGCGAATGAGTGGCAGTAACTCTTTGTCCTCAAATGCCCGACCCGATAAATTGATAGCGAAACGTAGTTCCTTATTATGTTGGATCGAAAGTTCGTCAAGGTGCGTTATGGCACGTGTAATGGCCCAGCGATCGACATTGTGAACCAAACCGAAACGTTCGGCAGCCGGCATAAACCCACCAGGCAGAATAATCTCACCGTTGTCTCGTTGCATACGTAATAACACTTCGTAATCATTAACCGCGCCATTAGCAACGGAAATAATAGGTTGGTATACCAAAGAGAAGCGATCGTTTTCAAATGCGTCACGCACTCGACTTGCCCAACCCATATCATTGGCAAGACCGTCTTGCTCATTGCTGCCGGGCTCTGCAATGTGAATACGGTTACGGCCATTTGCTTTAGCAATGTTGCAAGCAATATCCGCTTGGGACAGTACATCGTCAGCGGAGGTGGTTTGATTAGTAATGCAGGCGATACCTAAGCTTAAAGTTACGTTGAAGGCTTTGCCGCTATCAACAAATTGGAAATGTTCAAATAATTTTCGTAAGCCTTCTCCAACTACACACGCTTCCTCACGGTCTAAGTTATAAAGTAAAACGGTAAACTCATCACCTCCAAAGCGTGCGAGTAAATCACCTTCACGAAGATGGCTGCGTAACAGGTTGGTTGTTTCCAGTAGTAATTTATCACCAGCACCATGACCAACGGTATCGTTTACATATTTAAATTGATCTAAGTCCATATAAAAGACTGCACAATCAGCGGCTGAACGGGCAACCCGCGAAACAACACGTTCGAGTTCTTGTTGGAAGTATTTGCGATTATAAATACCGGTTAAAGAGTCATGCTGAGCTTGATAAGTGAGTTCATTTTCATAAGCTTTTTTCGAGGTAATATCACGTGCGGTACCGGTAATATAGGCAACACTCCCATCGGGGTTAAGCGTTGGTTTGGCGTTAAAGCTTATATGTTTATGATTACCTTGTTTATCGACATGGATCGTTTCATATCCTACTAATTCCGTTCCAGTTAGAATCGATTCTATAGCGGATAAATCACGGTCGCGTGATTCGGGTAGTTGGTAATCTGAATAATGTTTAAAGAGCATCTCTTCTGCATCGTAGCCGTATATATTTGACACAGCTTTATTCAGGTAGGTCCAGCGGCCTTTGTTGTCCATGCTCCAAACTAAATCATGTGCCGTTTCAACTAAGTCGCGGTAACGGGCTTCGGCTTGAATTAACATTCTTTCTGTTGCTTTGCGCTCCGATATATCAGAGAGCATGCAGTTATAATAAATTTGTTTATCCATCACCATCTGCGTCATGCGTAGAGACATTGTTAGCATATGACCTTTTCGATGCTGTGCCTCAATCTCATGCTCGCCTTGAGTATATTCTTGCATGTTGCGACTAAATAAAGGGACAAGCCAGGTGAAATCTTTTGTTCGGATTTCGTCAATACTGAATCCAAATAACTGCTCAGCCGCAGGATTAACCGTTTCAATTTTGCATTGTCGGTCTAATATTATGATACCTTCAGCAGCATGCTCAACAATTGCGTGTACGTGCGCTTCTTGGTCGCCTAAGCGTTTGAATAGCTTACCCAGCATTTGCACCAGCAGTCCCATCTCATCGGTTGACCGAGGTGTTAAGCGCTCAGCCAGTTGCTGATGGTTCGTCGCGCCGTGGTGTGAGGTTATATATTTAACGGGTGAAAGCGACTGGTTAAAGCCGTATAAGAAAATCGATGTGGTAATAAATGAGGCTAAACCAAGAAAACCCCAAGCAACTAAAATTTCAATGGGTAAGCTACCTGTTTGCCACCAATAATATTTCAATAAAATAGTGGTCATTAGTAAAGGGATAAAACCACCAATTAAAAGTATCTTGGTGCGCATGCTTACGTGAACATAAGATAAACCGGTAAAACGACTGACGGTGCCGAGTAAATTAAGCGAATAGAAATAACCGGGCATTGCAACGACAACTGCGATAACTAAATTTAAAAGCATAAACTGTAAAAGCGAACCATAAGCAGTCGATGAAGTTGGTGCATCAATAAACCAATAATGAATAGTGGGTACAAATAAAATATAACTAAGAAAAAACGACCAATAAGTTGAAGAAAAGGAGTGTAAATGAGCGCTTAAGTTTTCAGGTAGCGAGTTAGCGGCAGAATCTGTTTTAGGTTGTGTCGCAAGCCATGCAAATATGGGGTTTAAAAAATTATAACTAAAAAAGAAAACCCAAACAGTTAGTAAGGCGCACACACCTGCAAGGACTAAGCCAAAAGGTGTTATGAAAAAGCCAACGTTGGTTGGCATATTAAATATAGACGCTACGCTGTATGCGACAATGGGCGTTAGTATAAAGCTAAGCGTAACCGTTACAGCTAAGTGTTTTTTTAAACGAAGTAAAGAATGTATCATTTATTTTAGAGTGGTCATTCGTGTATTAAATTAGTGATAAAACATCTTGTAAAGATGCATTGTTAGTTATTATTTTTATTAAAAGAATGGGCTTAAGTGTGGCAGAAATTTTTTTGCTTTCCACCCATTTTATAAGTTTATTATGGTAATTTTTGATTTTTTTGAATTCAGTTAGATTAGTCTTTATTGGAACAAGTGATTGATTAGTTGTGTCGATTATGGATAATCATGCAAGGTATTGATTATAAAAAACTATAAAAATTGCAAGCGAATTTTAAATATTTTTACCACTATTTTTATAAAAAGATGGAATGAAATATAAATATATTAAGGCATTATTATATTAGGCATAAGGATAAAAAATGAAACGTCGTGATTTTATAAAATCTTCAAGTATTGGCGCTACCGCCGTCGCAGCAGGTAGTTTATTGGGCGCCCCGGCTATTGTGAGTGCGAAAACAAAACTGAATTGGAAAATGGTAACCACATGGCCAAAAAATTTCCCGGGTTTAGGAACCGGGGCTAATAATCTGGCTAAGCTAATTACTGAGATGAGTGATGGTCGGTTAACAGTAAAGGTTTATGGTGCAAAAGAACTGGTACCAGCATTTGAAGTATTTGATGCAGTCTCTGGGGGTGCTGCCGAAATGGGGCATGGCGCAGCATATTATTGGAAGGGTAAAAGAGAAGCCTTTCAGTTTTTTACTGCGGTGCCTTTCGGCTTAACCGCTCAAGAAATGAATGGTTGGTTGTTTTATGGTGGCGGTATGCAGCTTTGGGAAAAAGCCTATGCCGATTTTAACTTATTACCCCTTGCGTGTGGTAACACTGGTGTACAAATGGGTGGTTGGTTTAATAAACAAATTAATAGTATTAAAGATTTAAAAGGTTTAAAGATGCGTATTCCCGGTTTAGGTGGCGAAGTACTTAAGCGTGCAGGTGGTACACCGGTTAATTTACCGGGTGGCGAATTATTTACTGCTTTAAAGTCAGGGAATATTGATGCAACCGAATGGGTTGGACCATATAATGATTTATCATTTGGTTTATATAAAGCAGCTAAATACTATTACTACCCTGGTTGGCATGAGCCAGGTCCAACATTAGAAGCGATAGTGAATAAAAAAGCCTTCGATGCTTTACCAAAAGATTTACAAAGCATTGTGCGCAATGCGGCCTTAGTGGTTAATAATGATATGTTAGCGGAATATACCGCGCGTAATAACGCAGCACTGAATACATTGGTTAATAAACATAAAGTGGACGTACGTAAATACCCTGATGATGTATTGAAAAGATTGAGTGGCTTATCGGATAGCGTTGTTGCTGAAATTGCAAATAAAGATAAAATGAGTAAAGAAATTTTTACTTCGTATAAAAAATTCCGTGATAACGTTGTGGCGTATCATAAAATTTCAGAACAGGCCTATTTAACGGCTCGAGGTTTGTAATCAGGTTGGGAACATTGCGTGAGTTAATGTTCTCATGATTAATTTTTATTTTTCTTTGAGTTTTAGTGATACCGAATTAATGCAATATCTCAAGCCGGTTGGTTGAGGCCCGTCAGGGAATACATGTCCAAGGTGGCTGTCGCATTTGTTGCAATGTACTTCCGTTCGTTTCATAAACAGTTTGCCGTCTACGCTTTCACCGATGGCCTCTTTGTTGATAGGTTGAAAGAAACTTGGCCAGCCTGTGCCTGAATCAAACTTTGTATCTGAAATAAATAACGGTTCACCACAGCAGGTACAGTGGTATATTCCATCTTGTTTACTTTCGGCGTATTCACCTGAAAATGCACGTTCGGTGCCGTGTTCACGACAAACGTGATATTCATCATCAGAGAGTTGTTCTTGCCACTGTTGTTTAGATTTTATAATTTTGTTATCCGACATATTAATTTCTCCGCTTATTATTGATAAAGAGCTTTATTCATCAATAAATAAATGAATCATCTTTACATCCGACATATGAATTTTGAATTCTAGTTTTCCTGTCTTACGTTCTTTCTCAAGTATGACGCTATAGGTTTCTTCATCAAATCCTTTCAGTATACCTTGATGTTTGAGATCTTGTATTGTTGTAAGAATAATTTGCGAACCAAGGTAATTTTTTACTTCTGCTTTTTTAATGATGGGGTAGGTGCGGGCTTGCTTAACTTGGGGTTTATTTTCAATTGTTTGACGTTTATTTAAACGTTCTTCAAGTTTTTTTGCTGATTCTTCTCGTTTACGTTGGGCTTCGAGTTTAGCCAGATCGCGTTGGTAATCTTGATCGATCGTTTTAGTATAAAAATCAGGATCGCTTTCTATATTGGCTTCAATCTGATTAACCATATTTTTTGCGGTTTTCATTATGAGTATATCTTGTTCAGACAAAGAACCACTCTCTTCCATTCTTTTTATTTCAGCGCGCATTTGTCTTGCCGCGGATTCTTCATTAAGTTGGCCTTGTTGCGTTTGAGCAACTAAAAGTTCAAGGTTGTTATCACTAATGCTGGCAAGGGTGTTAATACTTATAAGCGTACTGAATACAGATGAAATAAAATAAGTTAAAAATGGTTTTTTTGCTTGTTCCCAATTTTTATAAGCAAAGGATATTGCGGGTATATACGCTAGAGTAGAAACTAATAAAATGCTGAGTATGTTATCGAGTTTAATGAGAAATATAGCGAGTAAAATAACGAATAGTGGGCCAATCAGAAGCCAAAATCCCCAAGCTAAGCTTTTTTTGAAACCGACGATAAGTAGCCAAATAAAGGCAGCTAAAATGACAGGGGCAAGAAGTAAACCAATTATTTCCATTATTTAAGTTCCTAGCTAATCTTAAACCGTAAAGTAAATGTTATTTTATGAAGGCTTTTTTTTAAAGTCAAAAGTCCTATGTGTGTGTATTTATTGCCCATAAACAAGGTTGGGCAACCAGGTTGCTAGTTTAGGCCATAACGCAAGAATACTTAAGCCAATAAGTTGAATTAATATAAAAGGCGCAACGCCTTTGTATATTTGAGTTGTGGAGATTGAGTCTGGTGCAACACCGCGTAAGTAAAATAAGGCAAAGCCAAACGGTGGTGTAAGAAAAGAGGTTTGCAAGTTAATGGCAATCATAATACCTAACCAGATTGGGTTAATGTCCATCGTGAGTAAAATGGGTGCCACAATGGGAACCACAACAAAGGTGATCTCGATAAAGTCGAGTATAAAACCAAGCAAGAACATCACTAACATAACAATAAAAATGGCACCGAAGGCGCCACCCGGTAAATCGGTGAGAATATTACGCACCGTCTCGTCACCACCAAAGCCGCGGAACACCAAGGAAAATAACGAGGCGCCAACAAAAATAATAAACACCATGCTGGTAATGCGCGTAGTGCTTAACATCACTTCTTTGAGCATGGCCAAGTTAAATTGACGTTGTGTAATAGCCAGTACAATTGCACCCATTGCACCCACCGATGCGGCTTCAGTTGGGGTAGCTGCACCAATGAGAATTGAACCCAACACAGCAATAATAAGCGCAATCGGGGGTATTAATGCTTTAAAAACTTGCATGAGCAGCTGCGGCAAGTTCTGTTCACGCTCGCTTTCAGGAATAGCAGGAACGGCTTTAGGTTTAATAAACGTTAATAGCACTATATATAAGGCATACATACCAACAAGCATTAGCCCGGGTATAAGTGCGCCAATAAATAAGTCACCCACTGAAACAGTGTCGGGCGAAAAAATACCCATGTCGAGTTGTGCTTGTTGATAAGCGGTTGAGAGTACGTCGCCAAGTAATACTAAAATAATGGAGGGGGGAATAATTTGCCCTAATGTACCTGAGGCGCAAATTAACCCAGTGGCAACTTGTGGGTCGTAGCCTCGCTTTAGCATGGTGGGTAATGAGAGTAAGCCCATTGTGACCACGGTTGCCCCGACTATTCCAGTGCTTGCTGCCAGTAACATACCGACAATAATCACTGAGAAACCCAACCCACCACGTAGTGAACCAAACAGTTTAGACATCGTATCGAGTAATTGGTCGGCCACTTTTGAACGTTCCAGCATACAACCCATAAAAACAAATAGTGGCACGGCGATTAGAGTATCGTTCGTCATAATGCCGTAAAGACGGCTGGGTAGGTTGGCTAAAAAGCTACTATCAAAGGTGTTTGTGAGTGTGCCGAAAAATGCAAAGATTAGAGCTGTACCGCCTAATACGAAAGCAACAGGGTAGCCTGAGAGTAATACGAGGCAGACAACGGCAAACATGATGAGTGGGATCCATTCCATCATTTTGTTTGCGCTCGATTTAGGAGTAGTGTTTTTAGACTGGTAAGTATTAAAGCAATACCTTGAAATAGCATTAGCAGCGGCATTAAAAATAAGCTGGTTTTTAAAATATAAACAAAGTCCAGCCCACCGGCTTCGCGCGAGGTTTCACCTATGCGCCAAGAAGCGAGAACATAATCAAAACTGGACCACGCAATAAAAATAAACATCGGCAAAAGCAAAAATAAACTGCCAAGGAAATTAACCCAAGCTTTTTGATGCTCACCGAATTGACGATAAAAAATATCGACACGTACATGGCCGTCATGTTTCAAGGTATAACCAGCGGCGAGCATAAAAATCCAAGCATACATATAGACCACCGATTCTTGCATCCAAATCCAACCGCTGTCGAAGCCGTAGCGAAGGACAACAACGGTAAATGTAATGCAAACAACTGCCAGGCTTAACCAACTTATGGTTCTACCCATTTGTTCGTTTATGGCCTCAAGTGGTTGGATTATGTTGTTTAAATTCATGAAAGTAACGGCTTACTATGCATTGTGGCTAGATATTAAAGCACGCATCATAATGGCTTTTAGGGTGCGCCTCAACGTGAGTTATTCACAGTGTTTAAAAATCAACACGTTAGCGTCAATTCCATGTCAAATAAACGAATAACTCTATAAAAATAGCATAACTATCTGTATTAAATAAGGTTTTTAGGTGATATTTTTATGGCATTGCTGAGTGATGTGGATTATGGATTGGCGTAATTTGGCGATCTGTATTTTCATCCACAAAGTTATCCACAGGTTAGCTATTGAGCAATTTTATGGTTTAGTTAGCTATTTGGGCGATATTTAAGCGTCGGTCAGTCAAAATATCTTCAAATACCTGTGGATCTTTAATATGTGTCATTTCACCTTCACGAGGGAAGTATTTGTCTTGTAAGCGTGAGAGCCAGAAACGCAATGCCGCAGCGCGCAGCATTAAAGGCCAATCGGCTTTTTCAGCGTCGCTAAAAGAGCGTTCTTTCTGGTATGCCTGTAAAAAGTGACCACAGCGTTCTGTATTTAAGCTGCCATCGTTATTTGTACACCAGTCATTAACCGTAACTGCTACATCGTAAAGTAGGACATCAGTACAAGCGTAATAGAAATCAATAATGCCAGTTAACAGGTCACCGTCAAATAAGGCATTGTCTCTAAATAAGTCTGCGTGAATGGTGCCGCGGGGTAAATTATCATTTCGGTGCTTGGTTTGGAATGTGAGCTCATCTTCAAGTAATTCTTTTTGGGCAGTGTTCAGATGAGGTAACAATTTTTCTGCCGTTAGTTGCCACCAATGTGGCCCGCGACGATTTGTTCGTGTACCCGTAAAATTGCTAGTGACCACATGAGCATGCCCCAATGCCTGGCCAAGAGCAGCGCATTGTGTGCTATTGGGTTCGAGGACACTTTTACCGGTTAAACGTTGTACCAGTGCCGCGGGTTTACCGCATAGTGTTTTTAGGTAGTGATGGTTATTATCAGCAATGGGATGGGCGCTAGGTACCTGGTGTTCGTTTAAGTGTGCCATCAGGTCGAGAAAAAAAGGTAACTCTTCAGCAGAGAGCGCTTCAAATAATGTAAGTACATACTTACCTTGAGTTGTTTCAACAAAATAATTGGTATTTTCGATGCCATCGCTAATGCCGGTTAAGCTAACTAGATCGCCGATAGCGTAATCATGTAAAAACTCAGTAAGTGCTTGCTCGCTAACGGTTGTGTAAACAGACATTCCAGATAAATCCAATATTGAAGAAGTCGTATTGTACCTGACTGTAAGGGATTTGCGGAAGGTTAAAGCTTGTTGGTTTGACAGTTGTTAGGACTGGGAATCGCTATAGACCCTTTAGTGCGTTTAAGTTCGGAATTTTAATTGAAAAAAATAGGCGGCCAAATTATTCAGGCAATCCAAGATTGATCTTGTCCTTTTATATTGATTTTATCGCTGAAGGTTTTAAGCAAATGGATTAAATGTAAAATTTACGACTATTTATTAAACGGTGCAATGAGTTTCCGAATAACATCATACTCAGCGTCACTCGTTGCTGCAAAACCATTATATTTTTTATCTACTGCTTTAATAATTTTTAAATGTTCTGGATTGTTGCTATCAAGCGCTAAGAATGCTTTTTTTAGCTGTGCGAGTAAATTGGGGTTAACATTTTTACTTGCGGTAATATTATAAGGTGGTAGATGTGGTGAGCTATATAAGATGCGCAAACCTTTACCTTGCCATTTGAATGCTTTTGTATCTTTTAAAATGCCTGCTTCGAAATCACCGTTAATAACAGCGCGTGCAATATTGTCGTAGTGACCTATAAATTTCATCTCTTTAAATTGTTCTAATTTTATACCTGCTCCCACAACGGCAGCTCGTTGCAATAATGCGCGTTTGTCACCGAAAGCAAATGTTTTTCCGATAAGGTCATTTACATTTTTTATCTTACTATTCTGCTTAACAACGATCATTAATTGGAAGCTGGCTTTACCATTGGTAACCGTTTTAACGAGGAGCTCGGCATTACTTTTGGCGCGAGCTTTCAAGTAGGCGACAGGGGTGAGATATGACAGGTCAACATTACCATCAATAGTATCTTTTATGGCCACACCCATATTGGGTGATAAATGTAATGATACGTTTCGATTTAACGCTTTACTTAAATATTGTGTGAGGGGTTTCAAACGTTTATGCATTTCAGCAGGAATGTCCATTGCGACAGAGCCCAGCACTAACTCTTTGTTTTGATCTGCACTATAGGCGGTAGAACAGAATAAGAAAGCAACGATTATTGCTGAAAATGATTTAACTAACATAATTTCGACCTATGTACTTAAGAAGCGAGTTGTTTTTTTTCAATTGCATCATAGTGTGTAACGGCATTTCGACCATTTTCTTTACTAAAATACAGGGCAAGATCGGCAAAACGGTACAAATGTCTGGCATGAGTATGGACGTTTTCGGGTGTGAGTGTAACGACGCCTGAGCTAATGGTTACATGTACTTGATATTCAGTAACGGGGATGATGAGGTTCTGAATAGTTTCACGTAGAGCTTCAGCGAGTTCAGTTGCTGTTTCTTTGCCAGCACGTTTACAAATTACGACAAACTCTTCGCCACCAATTCGGCAAGCGATATCACTTTTTCGCACCCGCGTTTTAATTGCATGGGCAACTTCTTTTAAAACATCGTCACCATGAACGTGACCATAGGTATCATTAATATTTTTGAAGTGATCGATATCGATAAGAATAATGCTTAACGTGTCACCGTGGCGTTCAGTTAAACTAATTTCGGTTTCTAAATGTTCTTCAAAGTAACGGCGGTTAAACAAACCCGTGAGAGAGTCGGTAACAGAAAGTTTGAGAAATTCATCATTCATTCGAGTGAGCTCAACTTTTTGTGCTTTAAGTTCTTTTACGTTATTACGCAGTTGCTTATCTGCAAAGTCAACTCGATTGCGTAATTGTAGGTTCGCGTCGTTGAGTTGTTTATTTAAATTATTAAATTGTTGCGCGAGCATGCCAAACTCGTCGTTACTTGTTAGTGGGATTTCTCTTGCTATTTGGTTTTCTTCATCTGTCGTTAATGATTTTGATATGGTCGCAACAGGACGGATAATAAGATAAGACAAGGCGAAAAATTCACCCAGAACAATGATTAAAGTAATAAAAAGTTCGCGTTTCAAAAACTTAAAACGTTGACTATCAATGAACTCATGAGCCATGCCTGTATTTAAGCCCAGCGTTAACTCACCTAAATAATCATTGTCGAGATTCATTGCTTCGGTAAATAGTTGCATACGTTGTGAATCATTAATGAATGTTCCTGCTTGGGAAAGAATTTTGCCTTTTGTATTGGTAACTTTTGCGTAACCCACTTCTTTTGAGAGAGTAATTTCTTTAAGTAATAAATCGATAGTGTGATAGTCATATCCAACAACGCTATAGGTGAGAGACTTAGCAACAAAACGACTAATATCGCTTCCGCGATTTTCAATTTGTACAATCATGCGTTGTTTTTCTTCGTTAAGTGTAAACCAACCGCTAATGGTAAGGGTCGTGAATAAAACGACCACAAGCACTAACAACAGTTTTTGTCGAATGCCGAAATGGAAAAATGAGGAAATTGGTAAATTCAAAACAGTGTCGTTTAGCCTATTTGCATAATTTTAGGTAACCTTAAATATTTACCCTAATATAAGGACGGTTACATAGAGTTATTTATCGGCAGGTGGAGCGGCTGGCTTTAGGCTAATTATGCATGTTAATTATATGATTTTACTACCATTCCATTAAAATCCACTGGTTTATATTAGCTTTTTTAATGTCATTCTCGGTGGCGTCTAAAATTCCATCGCCATCGCTGTCATAGAGGTAGTAAGGTTTGCCTTTTGTCGGAGTTATTTTAGCGTAACGAAGCTTACCTTTTACGCGCACCTCTTCAATTGTGGCATCCTTTTTTTGGATGATAGTAACGTCGGTATTATCTCCTAATTTAGGCACGGATGAAGGAATATCGTCATCCTCGACAGATTGGGAGAGCGTTGGCGGAGAGGGTGGTTCAACGGCAAAAACCGTACTGGCTAAAACTATACTGGTCATTAGCATAGTAAATGAAAAGAAGGCTAAATTAGCTCGGTACATTGTCGGCTTTCCCTTTAGATTTAAAGTAATGATATTTTTTCTGCATCTTCTTGCGAAGGTTCAAAACCAACGTCATCATAGTGAGTAAAGATAGCTTCAAGGATTTCATCTGGGCTGTCAATGATCTGCATCAAGTCCAAGTCTTCGGCGTTAATAGTACCTTCCGTTACCATGGTCTCTTTAATCCAACTGAGCAGGCCTTCCCAAAAAGGTCGGTGAACAAGGATAATTGGAATTTTACGAGTTTTACCGGTTTGAACAAGAGTGAGTATTTCAGCAAGTTCGTCTAAGGTGCCAAATCCTCCCGGCAAAACCACATAGGCTGAGGCATACTTTACAAACATAACTTTACGTGAAAAAAAATGTCGAAAGGTTAATGAAATATCCTGGAAGCCATTACCTGCTTGTTCGTGAGGTAATTGTATATTTAGCCCGACACTGGGAGACTTACCTTCAAAAGCCCCTTTATTTGCCGCTTCCATAATACCGGGGCCGCCACCACTGACTACAGAAAAACCCGCGTCTGAAAGTGTTCGCGCGATATCAACAGTAAGTTGGTAATAGGGACTGTCCGGTTTAGTGCGAGCTGAGCCAAAAATACTGACAGAGGGGCTAATTTTTACTAGTCGCTCAAAGCCTTCAACAAACTCAGCCATAATTTGGAAAATTTTCCATGACTCACGGGTGAGTTGAGAATCGTTTACAGCGCTCAATCCAGGGTGAAGGTTTTTATGTGGTTTTGTCATTTGATTTTCTTTTTTGTGGTTATTATTTTCAAAGTATAGTCTGTATTTTTGCTGTCGGTCGTAATAATGGTTGAAGGCAATATCTTGTCAATGCTTTAGCAGTTAGAATACCCTATTCCTTCTTTGAGAAATGTTACGAACTTATCATGGCAACTAAAACAAAAACACAATCAGCAAAAAAATCTTCGCCCTTTTTACTCGTTGACGGATCATCTTACTTATTTCGCGCCTATCACGCCATGCCCGGATTGACGAATGCGAAAGGCGAAGCAACGGGTACCATTTACGGCGTAATTAATATGTTGCGTAAACTGGTCGCGGAGTATCAACCTAGTCATATCGCTGTGGTATTTGATGCTAAAGGTAAAACTTTTCGCCATACCCTATTTAAAGAATATAAAGCCAATCGCCCTCCTATGCCGGATGACCTACGTGAACAAATTCAACCAGTACACGACATTGTTGAAGCAATGGGATTACCTTTAGTTTGCGTAAGCGGCGTAGAAGCAGATGATGTTATTGGCACACTTGCCCATCAAGCCAGTGAGTTAGGAATGGAAACGCTTATATCAACGGGTGATAAAGATATGGCGCAACTGGTTAATGAACATGTATCGCTTATTAATACTATGACCGATCTTTATAGTGATGTTGCCGGTGTTAAAGAAAGGTTTGGTGTAACGCCTGAGCAAATTATTGATTACTTGGCATTAATGGGTGACAAGGCCGATAACATTCCCGGCATTCCGAAAGTCGGCCCTAAGACCGCGGTTAAATGGTTAGAACAATACGGAACGATTGACGGAATTATTGAACATGCCGATGAAATAAAAGGCAAGGTAGGTGAAAGCTTACGTGAAAATTTAGATCAACTTCCTTTATCACGAGAGCTCACTACGATTAAGCTCGATGTTGAATTAGATTGCACACCAAAAACTTTGGTGAATGCGGAACCCGACGTTGCAGCACTTCAAGAGTTTTTTAGTCGTTACGAATTTAAAACATGGTTAGCACAACTCGATGATATTAATATTAACGGTACGAGTAGCGCATCGGCAATAACCGCTAAACCAACCGTTGCAGTTGAATATGAAAAAATTCTAACTGAAAAACAATTAACAGCATGGATTAAGAAATTAAAAGCAGCAGAGGTATTTTCTTTTGATCTAGAAACAACTTCTCTAGAGTATATGCAAGCTGAAATTGTAGGCGTGTCGTTTGCGGTCGAAGCTAATAAAGCTGCTTATGTTCCTGTTGCGCATTGCTATGAAGGTGCACCGAAACAATGTGATCGCGATAACGTATTAGCTCTTTTAAAGCCCTTGCTAGAAGATGCAAAAACCTCAAAGCTTGGTCAGAATTTAAAGTACGATATGAGTGTATTGGCAAATTACGACATACATATGCAAGGTATAAAATTTGATACGATGTTGGAATCGTATGTATTAGATAGCGTTGGCAGTAGACATAATATGGATGCCCTCGCCTTACGTTTTTTAGATAAACAAACAATTCACTTTGAAGATATAGCAGGTAAAGGCGCCAAACAAATTACCTTTGATTATGTAGATATTGATAAAGCCACTGAATACGCAGCCGAAGATGCGGACATTACTTTGCAGTTACATCATGCAATTTGGCCAAAGCTCGAAGAAATTGAGTCACTTAAAAAAGTCTTCACTGAAATAGAAATGCCCTTATTACCGGTACTTTCACGTATTGAGCGCCGCGGCGTTTTGCTTGACGTTAAAGCCTTAGAAAAACAAAGTAAACAATTAGCGAAACGACTTATTGAATTAGAAGAGCAAGTGCACGGTTTAGCTGGTGAAGAATTTAACTTAGGTTCACCAAAACAATTACAAAAAATATTATTCGAAAAACTAGAGCTGCCAATTATTTCGAAAACTCCGAAGGGGCAACCCTCAACAGCGGAATCTGTTTTAGTTGAGTTAGCGAATGATTATGAGTTACCTAAACTACTTTTAGAATATCGTTCGCTTTCAAAATTAAAATCAACCTATACCGATAAACTTCCAAAAATGATCGACGCAAATACCGGGCGTATTCATACTTCTTATCATCAAGCGGTTGCGGCAACCGGTCGACTGTCTTCAACCGATCCAAACTTACAGAATATTCCCGTACGTAGTGAAGAAGGTCGGCGTATTCGTAAAGCCTTTATTGCTAATAAAGGTTATAAAATTTTAGCAGCAGATTATTCACAAGTTGAGTTGCGAATAATGGCGCACTTGTCTGAAGACAACGGTTTAGTGACGGCATTTGAAAACGGCGTGGATGTACACAGCGCAACCGCTGCTGAAGTTTTTGATGTTGAAATTGATGCGGTAACAAAAGAACAACGTCGTCGCGCCAAGGCAATTAACTTTGGATTAATTTATGGCATGTCTGCTTTTGGTCTGGCGAAACAATTGGATATAGAACGATACGAGGCACAGTCTTATGTGGATCTTTATTTTGAACGTTACCCTGGTGTAAAAGATTATATGGAACGTACTCGCAAAGTTGCGAGTGAGCAAGGTTATGTGGAAACGGTTTTAGGTCGGCGACTTTACTTACCGGATATTAATGCGCGTAATGGTATGCGCAGACAATATGCCGAACGCACCGCCATCAACGCGCCGATGCAGGGTACGGCGGCCGATATTATTAAAATCGCGATGATTAATTTAGATGAGGCGCTCGAGAATTCAAAATTAGATTGTGCCATGTTAATGCAGGTGCATGATGAACTCGTTTTTGAGGTTAAGGAGCAAGATTTAGACGCAGCATCGGCAATGATAAGCAAAGCAATGGAACAGGCGGTTGTCCTCAGTGTGCCACTCGTTGTTGATATTGGTATTGGCGACAATTGGGATGAAGCACACTAATCATATTTAAAAATGGTAGCTAGCTCGATTTATCAAAAGCTGGATTTTGGTCATTAAAGTTCTACTTGGTTGTGTCGATATGAGTATCATATTGATAAATAGAGTTTTTAATGGACGTAATCAAGCTAACAACGAGTGATATCCAGGTCGGTGTCCCGCTTCCTTGGGCGGTATATGACGGCTCAGATCTGATAATGTTAAAAGCTGGTTTTGTTTTTGAGTCGACAGAAAAAATATCTGAAATTATTGAGCATGGCATCTATCGCAGTCGAGAAAGTGACGACGAAATAAATATCGTCGCTCAGCATAGTGATGAGTTTGATGATACCAGTAGCCCGTTTGTATTGGTCAATCAATATGCTGATCGTCTTTGTGAAATTCTTGAACATATTGAAGATGGCGATCGTAAAACAAGCAAACGGGTTATTAGATTAGCCGAACATATTATGTGGTTATGTGACCGGGATATGGAAGCCGCTTTAGCCGTTATTCATCTACCGGCAACACATAAAAAATATTCGGTATACCACCCCATCCATGTTGCTATGTTGTCATCTGTTATAGCCATGCGTATGAACATCAGTGACGAAAATCGACTTTCAATGATTGCAGGAAGTTTAACTGCGAATATTGGTATGCGAAACTTTCAAGAAATTTTACAGCGTCAGTGTATATCACTGACTGATAAGCAGCGTGCAATGATTAAGAAACACCCAAGCAAGTCAGTAAGAATTTTAAAAAAGGCTGGCATAATCGATGAAGTTTGGCTGCAGGTTGTCGAACAACATCACGAACAAATCGATGGCGGTGGGTATCCTGACGGTTTAAAGGGTGACCAAGTTATTATTGAGGCGAGTATTATTTCGATCGTTGATGTATACACCGCCATGATGTCTAAACGAGCTGACCGTAAACAGATTCAAGTACAAGATGCTCTGCGAGAGTTTTTTGTCGAAAAAGGTGGCTCGTATAGCGAAACACTATGTTTGCAACTCATTAAAGAATTAGGCATTTATCCACCGGGTACGTTTGTGCGCTTAGCGAATAATGAAATTGCTATTGTGGTTAAACGTTTAGTGGGTCAATCGAATACACCTATTGTGAAAAGTATCATCGATAGTGACGATAAAGCCTTCTCCGTTCCATTGTTGCGTGATACCAGTAACAAGCGATATCAAATAATGGAAAGTCTTTTATTCCAGCGCTCAACCCCACTAAATTATGAGCAGATTTGGGGATATGCGTAGTCAAAAAAGTTGAATTTTTCTGGAACTTAAATCTGAAAAACACATCATACAGTCATATGTTTAGGCATATGATGCCGTCAAATCTCCCTCATACTTTTTGGCGGTTATTGAAAAGCTGGTTCCCCAAGCCAGCGTGTTTGACCTCGGTGATAATCCCCACGGATACACCGAGGTTTTTTTTAGTGCGCGTTTTTTTGTACGCGCACTTATGCCTGAGTTTGCGCAAGTAAACGCGGCGTCTATCGTTTGGGTACAAATTGCCTAACGAAGACAGATTAAGGCCATTCCACGCACTTATGCCTGAGTTTGCGCAAGCAAACGCGGCTATTCTGCGGATGCTGAGCGCTTGGATTACGGCGTTGCAACCCTCCTCAAAATACTAATGGGCTTAATGCCCACTCCGTTTTTTCGTCGGTTTGCGCCTTGTACTCCAAGCGCTCAGCATCCACAGACAAATTGCGCTAGGTAAATGCTCCTTATTTGGGCAAAACATATTAGCAAATGCTTAAATAATGAGAGCTGTATCGCAGTTTAGGCAATAAGATCCGTAAAATGGGCCTAATAAGGTGCGAAATAGGCAGTTTTGGGTTAACCTATGGGTTAACCCACTATGACCCTGGTGGGTTAAACATGGTACGTCAGGTCTATCACCCCATGAGAAACTGACGAATCGTTGCCCTGGAATATACCTCTCCCACAACCCTGGTATTCCGGGGCTTTTTATTGCCGGTCGAAAAACTTTATCTGTAAACGAAGTCGATAAAATTAGATGTCTTACAGTTATTCTTTTTTAAATAAGGATTCAAATTGTTTAGCAGAAACAGGTTTACTGAAAAGGTAACCTTGTGCAATTTCACAATGAATTCCCTCAAGGAAATCTAACTGTTCTGCTATTTCTACGCCTTCAGCAACAGTTTTAATACCAAGCGTGTGTGCCATTGTGACAATGGCTTGAACAAAGGCTTTATCTTTCGAGGAGTGATGGAGATTTTCAATAAACGAGCGATCAATTTTTAAATTATCAATCGGCATTTGTTGTAGATAACTCAGCGACGAATATCCTGTACCAAAATCATCAATAGATATATTCACACCTAACTTTTTAAGCTTGTGTAAAATATCAATACTTTCTTGTATTACGGCCATTGACGTTGATTCAGTAATTTCTAAGTCGAGTTGGCTTGGATCTATTCCTGATACATCTAAAGCATCTTTAACGGCGGGAATAAGATTGGCATCTGTAAATTGCCTTGGTGATAAATTTACGCAAACCGTAACTTTTCCAAAACCTTGTTCTTCCCATTTTTTAATCTGCGAGCATGCTGTGAGTAATACCCATTCACCGATGGAGACTATTAGGCCTGAGTCTTCGGCAATGCGAATAAAATCTACAGGGGATACCATGCCATTTTTCGGGTGATGCCAACGTAGCAAGGCTTCAGCGGCAATAATTTTATTATTTTTATCAATAGCATTTAGTGGTTGATAATAAATTTCTAATTCATCATTAATTAAGGCGTCATGCAAATCTTGTTCAAGTGATAATCTTAATTTATAGCGAGAGTTCATTTTTGAATCGAAGTATTCGTATCTGTTTCCGCCTGATTGTTTAGCATGATACATCGCAATATCTGCAGAGCTGAGTAATCCCTCTATATTTTTTTCATCAATAGGGTAAACGGTAATGCCAATACTAACCGTGGTAAAAACTTTATGCCCTTCAATATGATGTGGTGCGGCCACTGCGCCCAATATATTTTGTGCTATGCGATCTATTGCTGATATGTGTTTTATTTGTTCTAGTACAATTGCAAACTCATCGCCGCTAACTCGACATACGGTATCACTGTTGCGAACATTTTGTTTTAGGCGTTTTGCAATAGAGATTAATAAAGCATCGCCAACGATATGCCCTAGAGAATCATTAATGGGTTTGAAACGATCACAGTCAATAAATAATACCGCCATTAAAGTCTCGTCACGTTCAGTATAGGTGATGGCGTGCGTCATTCTGTCATTAAATAATCTTCTATTAGGTAAACCCGTAAGATGGTCAAAAAAGGCTTGTTGTTCGATGTCTTGGCGATAGCGTTCTTTTTGTTTTTCATTTTTAGATATGATTTTTAATATAAAGAATACAATACTTATGCTAAGCACTATAACAATAAAGGTAACGCCCAACATAATGGAGACAATTTTTTTATAATTGGTGCTATTAGTTTTAAAAGCATTCTGAGTTTGTTCTCTCTGTAGCTTTTGTAATTCAGATAAGACTGCGAATACTTTATTTTGTAATGGTTCAGCTGAATTAACTAACAACTGTTGTGCTTCAGAATAAGCTTTGAAATCGACAAGGTCGGCAACTTTGTTTTGAACTGGTCCGACGTCTCTCGATAAAACCGCCTGTTTATCAAATAATTTTTTTTCTTTTGAGCTTAAATCCATTGTCAATAATTTATTGCGTGATAATACAAATTCGCCACCAAAAAAAGCCATCTTTTTTCGATGATTTTGAAAGCTTGTTTCATCGAGAGTTATAAGCATTTGTTGTAAATGTATTGTTCTTTCTCGTGCGGATTGATGCATTTTGGTAAGAAGTTCTATTTTCAAGTTGTTTGTATTTACAACATTATCAAGGTGACCTTTACTTTTATTTAAGTAACCGACACCAATCGTTATTAAAAGCGTCACAAGCAATAAAATTGCACCGAAGCCCAGTAGAATAATTATTTTAGATTTTGACATTTATGCTTGGTGGAGATCTCTAAAATGCGTTAAATGATAATTTCAAAAAAAGGTGAAGTAGCTAAGTAGACTGTATTGTAGCTTTATAAGTATAGGCAAAAATCTTGACCAAAATGAAAATATGTAAATTAAGTATAGTAAAAATTATAACGATTTCCGTTGATATTTATTGTTATGAAGTTTAAGAAATTACGAGTTTATATGTATATTTCTAGAATATTTTCGATTTTAAATTAAAGAAAAAAGAAACATTACCGTTAAACTACAAGGATATATTTATTATGGTAAGTGTAACGTCACATTCACTTGGGTGGGTTTGTTATGACAATCTATTGGTTGGTCGTGGCAGCTAAGCTTAAGTAAAATAATTCAATGGCATCCATTAAATTATCTAGAATGCTAGAACACGTAAATTTACTTTAGGAATAATATGAAGTCGTAGATAATTATTTAAAATGTGTATATCAAATTATCTGTGAATTTTGTAAGAATCCAATTTGTTAATTATATTCATTCCATTTATCCAGCACAGCCCAGACTTCCTCTAAACCATCACCTGATTTTGAGGAAAACATTTGCACACTTACTTGGGGGAAGTCTTTAACCATTTTCTGTACTTTTAATAGATTGCCCTTTGCTGCGCCAAATTTTAATTTGTCAGCTTTTGTAAGTAGTATGTGAACCGGTTTGCCTAAGCTGTCACACCATTCAAGCATTTGGCTATCGAGATCGGTCATCGCGTGACGAATATCCATGAGTAAAATAATACCCCGAAGGGCGAGCCGATTTTCGATGTAATCCGCCATGTTTTGGCCCCAGTTTTTACGCATATGGCCGGGTACTTTGGCAAAGCCGTAACCGGGGAGATCGACTAAGCGATGTGTTTCATCAAGTTCAAAGAATACTAAGTGCTGGGTACGGCCAGGTGTTTTACTGGTGCGTGCAAGTCCGGTTTGGTGGGTAATTCGGTTAATGGCACTGGATTTACCAGCATTGGAGCGACCTGCAAAAGCAATTTCATAGCCTGCGTCTAGCGGCCCTGAGCTCTTTTTGGGAACGCTGCAAATAAAAGTGGCTTGTTGATATATCGGATGCGCTTGTTTTAATGGTTTTTTAATGGGCATATTCAGGGGGTGTTCAGCTTGAGTTGGTTATATTCTATATATAAGGTGGTTTAAATGACGCAAATCATGGAACAGTCCGCTAGTCTTTGCCATTGGGCTTGACCATTGGGGCTGCAATCGGTATAAAGTGCAACAAAATTTAGTCGTTTCAAGCGTATTATACCGTTTTAGAATGTTATTTTGATACTGTCTTGTTGGATAGGCTTGGAAATATACACAACAATTTACAACTTGGAGTTAAACACATGAAAACATTAGCAATTATAGCAGCGTCTGCATTAATGATTGGTGCAACAACTAACGTTTCTGCAAATGGTCAAAAAGATTATCAAGCGGCTTGTTTTGCTTGCCATGGTACTGGCGCAGCCGGCGCACCAAAAGTGGGTGATAAAGCTGAATGGAAAGCTCGTATTGCACAAGGTAATGCAACACTTTATAAGCATGCAATCAAAGGCTACAAAGGTAAGAAAGGCTTTATGCCAGCTAAAGGTGGTTCAAGCCTTAGTGATGATGCTGTAAAAGCAGCTGTGGATTATATGGTAAAAGGCAGTAAATAAGCTTAAATTCTATTTAAGTTAAAACGTTATCAGGTCGATACACTATCGCTCTGATAACGTTTTATTTTAGTTTAATCTCAAGGTAAAAAATTAATGAAAATCCAAATTAAAATGGCTGTTGCTAGTTTAGTCTTATTCGTTGCAGCTACGCCTGCGATGGCGGCTGGCGATGCGCAAGCTGGAAAAGCAAAGTCACAAGTTTGTTTTAGCTGTCACGGCGCTAATGGTTCAGCGCCAGCTAATCCAGTATGGCCTAAGATTGCTGGCCAACATGCAAAATATATTGCTAAACAATTAGCTGATTTTAAAACGGGCAAGACACGTAAAGATCCTGCAATGGCCGGACAAGTAGCCAGTTTATCTGAAGCAGATATGGCTAATATTGGTGCCTACTTTGCCGCACAAACGCCAAAAGCAGGTGGTGCAGCTAAAGATAAAGTGCTTCTTGGTCAGCGCATCTATGCTGGTGGTAACGAAAAAAGTGGCGTAGCAGCTTGTGCAGGTTGTCATTCACCAAGTGGTGCTGGTAATCCAGCAGCAAACTTTCCACGTTTAAGCAGCCAAAATGCAGCGTATATTGTTAAATCATTAAACGATTTTGCAAAAGGCACACGTTCTAACGACGCAGGCAGCATGATGCGCACAATTGCAGAACGTATGACTGACGCTGAGATAAGTGCAGTGGCATCGTATATTGAAGGTTTAAATTAATTTGTAGTTGTCTTTAATAACGCTATAAAAAGGGTGGCTTTTGCTACCCTTTTTTTATGCCTAATTTATGCGACTAGAAAATCAAAAGGGATCTCTCCCCTCTTTCCATTTATAATACTGAGCTAATGAATACTATTAAAAAAAGTGTGAAAACACATCGTAAAAATATTTGGCTCGAAGTACTCGGCTCGATGAATCTTGCCATTAGTATTTTAGTGGTTGTTGCTATCGCTTCTATTGTGGGTACGGTATTGCAACAAAATCAGCCTTACGCCAGTTACATTATAAAATTTGGTCCCTTCTGGCATGAAGTGTATTTAGCTTTAGGTTTGTACGATGTTTATTCTGCAGTTTGGTTTTTATTGCTAATGGGCTTTTTAGTTTTATCGACCAGTGTTTGTGTCTATCGAAATACACCGATTATGTTACGCGAGATGCGTCAGTTCAGAATGCATGCTAAGGCTAAAAGTTTAAAGTGCATGAAACATACTGCGTCGTGGAAACTTGATGCGTCAACAACGACAGCAGAGCATATTGTTCAGAAAGCAAAATTGTATTTATCGCAGTTTGGTTTGCAGGTTAGAGATGAATCGTTTGACACTCATCATACCTTGGTAGCAACCAAAGGTGGGGCAAATCGCCTGGGTTATATTTTTACCCATGTGGGCATGATTGTTCTGTTACTGGGTGGCTTGATTGATGGCAATATTAGTTTAAAAATAAAAGAATGGATGGGAGACTTGGCAATTGAAACGCGAGATTTGGCTGCTAAAGATGTACCGTCGATAAGTCGTTTAAAGCCGGAAGATTCTCATTCATTCCGTGGGGCAATTACTTTGCCCGAAGGTTCAACGAGTAATTTTACTTTCCTAAATGTGCGGGATGGCTACCTTGTTCAAGAATTACCTTTTTCAATTGAGCTAAAAGATTTTAGAGTCGAACATTACGATTCAGGTCAGCCTAAATCTTTTGAGAGTGACTTGATTATTCATGAAAAAGATAAAGAGAGTTTTGCTTCTACCATATCGGTTAACCATCCTTTGATTTATCGAGGTTACGCAATTTACCAAGCTAGCTTTGGTGATGGTGGCACCAAGTTACAATTATCTATAAAGGGTTTTGAAAATACGCAAAATAATTCAATAATTAAAGGGATTATTAATAAAAAATACAGCTTAGATACGTTTGGTGAAAAATATAGCTTGGAATTTGATGACTTTAAGAAGTTTAATGTTAACCCGAATAAAGATGAAAAAATTAAAAAACAATTTGTAAATTATGGTTCGAGTTTTATATTTAAGGCGCGAGATGAGAGTGGCCAAGCACGAGAATATATGAATTACATGTCGCCAGTTGAAATAAATGATCGTTATTATTTTATCTCAGGGATGCGCAAGTCATTAGATCAAGATTATACGTTCTTTCATATACCCGTTGATGGCCAAGCAAGTACAAAACGGTTTTTTGATTTCTATAATTTATTACATGATGATGAAAGAATTAAACAAATGGCTGTCGTTACAGTCGTTGACTCTGTTAAAGAAACTGATAAAACGAACTACGAACTCCAGCAGCAAGTGATAAGCGCTATGGGGCGAATCGTTAGTTTATTTCGACAAGGTGGCTTTGCTGCGATTGAGAATGATATTAAATCCAAAGTTCCTGCTGACAAAGTTGCTGGCGTAACAAGTGCATCAATGTCGGTATTAAAAGAAGCTTTGCAAAATATGTATCTGCTGCTTTTAGGTGAGGAAGGTATTGATACTAGTGCTGGTCTTGAAGAGCGTGATGAGCAATTTTTTGAGGATGCCATAACAGCAATCGCAAACTTTTCTGATTATGGTACACCTTTTTATTTACAGTTAATGGAGTTTACGCAGCGAGATGCTTCCGGTTTGCAAATAGCACGTTCGCCAGGCAAAAATATTGTTTATACCGGTAGCATACTATTGATTATTGGTATCTTTATGATGTTTTATATTGCGCAACAACGTTTTTGGTTAATGGTTGTTAAAGAAAAAGATACAAATAAGTTAGAAGTGATTTTTGCCGGCAGTACGAATAGAAATGAATTTAGTTTTAATAAACGTTATCTAGAGTTTGAATTACAATTAAATAAATTATTAGGCAGTAACTAATAATTTTTATAGAAAATACAGGCATATTGATATGAACGAAAACACGCTTCCACCACAATTTCGAACCAAGAATTGGCTTAAAGATTTAAATCTCTTCGACTGGATTTTTGCTATTGCTGTTTTAGTTGGAACTATCTATGCCTATCTGCAATATTCAAGTTATATGGATGAATACGAAGTGGGTATTTTATTTGGTTCAGCTCTTTCATTTATTGGTTTAGGTTGGGGTTGGAAACCATCAAGAATGTTATTTGTTATGGTTACCGCTTTAAGTTTGTTCGCCATTAGTATTTATAATCCAGCAATGCAGGTGCTTGCAGCAAAAGGTTTCTCTGGTCAAACAGCTATTGATTTACTGGTTAATGACAAAGAGCAATCAAAATTCTTTTTGAAATTTTTAGTGTCAAGCACATCAGCAACAATGTGGATGAGCGCATTGTTTTTTATGGCAACGATTACTTATTTTATAGAGCTATTTGGACGTAGTGACTTTGCCGGTAAGGTCGCCAGTGCAATGGTTTGGTCTGCGATTACGATGGGCTTGGTTGGTTTAATGGTTCGTTGGTTTGAGTCTTATCTAGTCGGTGCAGATGTTGGCCATATACCAGTGAGTAATTTATACGAAGTATTTATTTTATTCGCCATTATAACCGCGATGATTTATATGTATTACGAAGCGAAATATGAAACACGAGCAATGGGTGGTTTCGTTATGCTTGTTATTTCTGCTTCTATTGGTTTTTTACTTTGGTATCATTTTGAAAAAGGTGCCTCAGAAATTAAACCTCTGGTACCCGCTTTACAAAGTTATTGGATGAAAATACACGTACCTGCAAATTTTGTTGGTTATGGTGCTTTTGCATTAGCATCAATGATTGGAGTAGCATATTTGATTAAAGAAAGCGCTTTGAAGAATAATCCTGCTGGTTTACTTGCAACACGTTTACCAGCAACTGATATTCTTGACGATGTTATGTATAAGTCGATAGCCTTGGGTTTTGCCTTTTTTACCATTGCGACTGTTTTAGGAGCTATGTGGGCCGCGGAAGCATGGGGTGGTTATTGGTCTTGGGATCCAAAAGAAACTTGGGCATTAATTGTATGGTTAAATTATGCAGCGTGGTTGCATATGCGTTTTACAAAAGGGTGGCGTGGTACGCCGATGGCATGGTGGGCTATTATAGGTTTATTTGTTACGACCTTTGCATTTCTAGGTGTTAATATATTTTTATCTGGTTTACATTCTTATGGTGAGCTGTAGTCCAATTCTGTTGCTTATTTATAGATACAGATCATATTATTAAAAATTATTTCATTTTATAGTGGAACCCATAGCTGAGTTCATGGACTAAAGAAAAAGAAAATTAAGGAGTTATCCGTGTTTAATCGTTTAAAAAAATATACTTGTGTCGCATCATTGCTCTTAGCGGTAAGTGTTCCGGTGTCTGCTCAAGCTGAAGAATATGCTGAGGGCATTGAATACTTAAAAATTAATCCTGCTGTCTATACTTCGGTCGAAAAAGGCCAAGTAGAAGTAGTCGAATTGTTTTGGTATATGTGTCCTCATTGTTTCAGATTTGAACCTGTTATTAGCAAATGGAAAGAAACGAAACCTAAAAATGTTGTTTTTAAACGTGTTCCCGCTATTTTTAATCCTCGATGGAAATTTTTTGCAAAAGTTTATTACACAAATCAGTTATTAGGTATTGAAGAAAAAATTCATGAACCCCTTTTTAAAGCGCTGCATGAAAAGCGTGCGCGATTAGGTAATGAAGCGGCAATGGCTAAGTTTGTTGAACAAAATGCAGGGATTAAAAAACAAAAATTTATGGAAGTTTTTAATTCCTTTAGTGTCGATACTAAGGTTCGTAAAGCAGAAGACCTAAGCAAGCGATATCAGGCACAAGGTGTTCCATCGCTTGTTGTTAATGGTAAATGGCGTACTGGTGGTACGATCGCGGGTGGCCATGAAGGTATGATTAAAGTACTGGATCAATTGATTAAGCTTGAATCAAAGTAAAAATAAGAAATAGGTAGAGGGGCTATAAGGGCTATCGATAACGTTTATATTTAAAGGTATTTCCTAAAAAGCCGATATTCTTTAATTCATATACAGAGAGTGACTGAATGAAAGCGGCTGAGTTATTTGTAAAATGCCTTGAAAATGAAGGGGTTGAGTACATATTTGGAATTCCGGGAGAGGAAAATCTAGATGTAATGGACGCCCTCTTAGAGTCATCAATTAAATTTGTTACGGTGCGCCATGAACAAGGCGCAGCCTTTATGGCAGATGTTTATGGGCGTTTAACAGGTAAAGCGGGTGTCTGTTTAGCGACATTGGGTCCAGGCGCAACGAACCTGGTTACTGGCGTTGCCGATGCCAACCTCGATCATGCCCCCCTCGTTGCAATTGCAGGTCAGGCCAGTACCCATCGCTTGCACAAAGAATCTCATCAAGTGCTTGATTTGGAGCTTATGTTCCAACCTATTACAAAATATTCATCTCGTATTTTGTCACCCAACGTGATTACTGAAGTTGTCCGTAAAGCCTTTAAGCTTGCTCAAACTGAAAAAACCGGTGCAGCTTTTATCGAGTTCCCTGAAAATATTGCAGAAATGGATGTCGATGATTCTCCGATAGACACTAAAAACCCCCACCCGCCTGAGCCGCCTAGACGAAAAGTTGAAGCAGCCGCTAAAATGATATCGGAAGCTAAGAATCCTATTATTCTTGCTGGTAACGGAATTATTCGTAGCAACGCGTGCAAGGAACTGAGTGATTTTGCAGAAAAATTAAAAATTCCGGTAGCGAATACTTTTATGGCAAAGGGAGTGATTCCCTTTAAGCATCCTATGGCGTTAGGTAGCGCAGGGTTGCAGGCAAATGATTATGTCAGCTGTGGATTTGGTAAAGCCGATTTAATAATTTGTATTGGATATGACTTGGTTGAATACCATCCCTATCTATGGCATCCAACAAAAGATAGAAAAATTATACATATCGATCAAAATCATGCCGAAGTCGATGCTTACTACTCGGTTGATATCGGCGTGGTGGGTGATATTACTCACTCATTACCTCGTATTGCAAAACGGGCAACGCCGGCGAGTGGTAATGCGATGCATGCTTTACGTGATGCACTTGTGGAGGATATGAATCAACATAAAGAAGATTGTTCTGTTCCTGTTAAACCACAAAAGATAATTTGGGATTTACGCACAGCGATGGGCTTAGAAGACATTGCGATTAGCGATGTGGGCGCACACAAAATGTGGATGTCACGTATGTTTCGTTGCGAGTACCCAAACACTTGTTTAATATCAAATGGTTTTGCGAGTATGGGTATTGCCGTTCCCGGTGCCATAGCTGCGAAGTTGGTTCACCCTGAAAAAAAAGTGGTTGCAGTAACGGGTGATGCAGGATTCTTAATGAACTCTCAAGAGATTGAAACGGCAATGCGTTTAGGTACAGCCATTGTTATTTTAATTTGGACTGATAATGCCTATGGTTTAATTGAGTGGAAGCAAATGAGCCAATTTAAGCGTGCATCAAATATTGAATTTACCAATCCGGATTTTGTTAAATATGCTGAGTCTTTTGGTGCTAAAGGTTACCGTATTGAAAAAGGTGAAGAGCTTTTGCCAACATTGCAAAAAGCGTTAGCCGATAACACCGTAAGTATTATTGATTGTCCAGTGGATTATAGTGAAAATCTAAAATTAACCAGTAAATTAGGTGAGATGGTCTGTCCAATTTAATTGGCTGGCATTTGAAATGAGTACAGAAAAAAATATTCTTAAAGTGATGAGCTATAATGTGCAGGTCGGTATTACTACGGAGAAACCTCATCATTATTTGTTGCATAGTTGGAAGCATTTAATTCCACATACTTTTCGACTAACAAATTTAGATCGTATTGCTGATTTGATGCATGAGTATGACATAGTTGGGTTACAAGAAATCGATGGCGGTAGCATTCGTAGTAATTTTATTAATTTGGCTGAGTTTCTTGCTGAACGAGCAAAATTTCCATTTTGGTATCACCAAGTTAATCGCAATTTAGGAAAGATTGCCAAACATGCAAGTGGCATATTAAGCCGTTATCAACCTGACGAAGTAACGGATATTCGATTACCGGGTTTTGTACCTGGTCGGCGTGCAATAATGGCTCGCTATGGAGAAGGTGAATCTGCTCTAACAATATTTGTATTACATCTTGCGTTAAGTAAGCGTGCACGTTTAAGTCAACTTGATTATATAAGTGACTTTGTTAATGACTCGGCTCATGCGATATTAATGGGAGATTTAAATTGCATTGCAAATAGCGATGAAATGAAGCTGTTATTTCATAAAACAAACTTAATACGTTCTGAAACCGAGTGTCATACTTTTCCAAGTTGGCGACCACATCAACCAATTGATCATATTTTAGTAACATCCGAACTTAAG